>Ga0307508_10000028_pt1 | contig 168639 bp, 138 predicted proteins | sample 9_EM_MG_FD_203089 | JGI IMG/M metagenome (GOLD analysis project Ga0307508, IMG submission 203089) | Populus trichocarpa ectomycorrhiza microbial communities from riparian zone in the Pacific Northwest, United States - 9_EM | ecosystem: Host-associated > Plants > Roots > Unclassified | place...
GCATCCTTCAGGCGCTCGGCGAGTTTCGGTGCGAGCGCGATCGTCTCCATCAGGAACTGCGTGAGATCGCCTTGGCGGTTCTTGAAGTAGCCCGGATGCGCGACCGCACCGACGCTGGTGCTGCCGTCACGCAGCGGGATGTACCAGAACCAGCCATGGTCGAACCAGAACAGCGTGATGCTGCCCTCGAGCCGGCCGGGGGTTCGCTTCGCGTTCTCGAAGTGCCCGAACAGCGCGGCGCTGGCGTGCTTGCGGTTGCGGCGCTTGGCGTCGAGCTGGGTCGAGAGCAGCGTGTCGCGCCCGCTCGCATCGACGACGAAGCGCGGCCGCCACACGGTCTCGGCGCCGCTGTCGTCTTTCACCTTGACGCTCGCGCGCCCGCCGCCCGCGGGGTTCAGGTCGACGTGCGTCGCGCGATGGCCCTCGAAGGTGCGCGCACCGCGCCGGGCGGCATTGCGGAACAGCAGCTCGTCGAACTCCGAGCGCCTGACATGCACCGCGTACGGGAACGACTTGTCCATCGCCTCGCCGAACATGAAGCGGCTTGTGTGGTCGTGCCATGGCGAGACGAACTCGGCACCGTGCTTCGTGATCCCGATCGCCTCGACCTCGTTGCGCAGATCGAGCCGATCGAACAGTGGCATGTTCATCGGCAGCAGCGACTCGCCGATGTGGAAGCGCGGGTGCTGCGCCTTCTCGAGCAGCACCACATCATGGCCCTGCTGTGCCAGCAAGGCCGCCGCGGTGGAGCCGGCCGGGCCCCCGCCGATGATGAGAACGTCGGGCTCGGACCCGGCGCGCGCGAGGTCGTGAGAGTCGGTGCTGGCGTTCATGGCGTCAATGCTGCGATGGATCCCTGTGGGCAATTGCCGCGGGATTTTATCTATGCAGCGAGCGCGCCCCTCGTCGGCGGCCGCCTCCAGCCACCGGGCCCGCAGCCGCCGTCAGCCGTTGCGGAACAGAAAGCTGTACGCGTTGAGCGCCGGCACGCCGCCGAGGTGGGCGTACAGCACCTTGGAGCCGGCCGGGAACTCGCCCTGGCGCACCATGGCTATCATGCCGTGCATGGACTTGCCCTCGTAGACCGGGTCGGTGAGCATGCCTTCCTGGCGCGCGCACAGGCGGATCGCCTCGAGCGTGCCGGTGCTCGGCAAGCCGTACTCGGGGCCGCCGTAGCGCGTGTCGAGCACCACGTCGGCGTCGGTGATCTCGCGGCCGAGTTCGACCAGCTTGGCGGTGTTCTGTGCGATGCGCAGGATCTGCGCTTTCGTCTGCGCCGGCTTGGCCGAGGCATCGATGCCGATCACGCGGTCGGCGCGGCCGTCGGCGGCAAAGCCGACCACCATGCCGGCCTGCGTGCTGCCGGTGACCGAGCACACGACGATGTAGTCGAACTTGAAGCCGAGCTCGGCCTCTTGCGTGCGCACCTCTTCGGCAAAGCCGACGAAGCCCAGGCCGCCGAGCGGGTGCTCGGAGCAGCCGGCAGGAATCGGGAACGGCTTGCCGCCGGCCTGGCGCACGTCTTCCATCGCCTGTGCCCAGCTCGGGCGGATGCCGATGTCGAAGCCGGCCGCGTCCAGGCGCACGTCGGCGCCCAGGATGCGCGACATCTCGATGTTGCCGACGCGGTCGTAGACGGCGTCGGAGTAGTTGACCCAGTTCTCCTGCACCAGCACGCACTTCATGCCGAGGTAGGCGGCGACGGCGGCGACCTGCCGTGTCTGGTTCGACTGGATGCCGCCGATCGACACCAGCGTGTCGCAGCCCTGGGCCAGTGCCTCGGGGATCAGGTACTCGAGCTTGCGGGTCTTGTTGCCGCCGAAGGCCAGGCCGCTGTTGCAGTCCTCGCGCTTGGCGTAGAGCTCGACCTCGCCGCCGAGGTGCGCGCTGAGGCGCTTCAGGGGCTGGATCGGCGAGGGGCCGAAGGTCAACGGATAGCGGGGGAAGTGTTGCAGGTTCATGGCGCTCGATCGTGAAGTGGAGTGGAGGGCGGCGTTCAATGGTAGAAAAGAAGCCGGATTTCAGGGTTGCAAAGTAGGTCGATATCAAGCAACGTAGACATCAAATACCATTCAACTCATGAGATTAATTTCTGCAAACATCACATGAGCACAACAAAAGTTCGTGGCCACACCTCGCCGCCCGGCTCGCTCATGCACGCGATCGATCGCACCGACAAGGCCATCCTGCGCTCGCTGCAGCGCGATGCCTCGCTGTCGAACGTGGCGCTGGCGGCCAAGGTCAGCCTCAGTGCACCGGCCTGTCTGCGGCGCGTCGAGCGGCTCAAGCAGATGGGGCTGATCACCGGCATCGTCGCGCTGCTGAACCCCGGCGCGCTCGATGCCGGCATGCTGGTGATGATCGGCGTCGTGCTCGACCGGTCGACACCCGATTCCTTCGCCGATTTCGAGAAGGCCGCGGCGAAGGTGTCGGGCTGCATGGAGTGCCACGTCGTCACCGGCGAGTTCGACTACTTCATGCTGCTGCGCACCCGCGACAGCGAGAGCTTCAACCGGCTCCACGCCGAGCAGCTGCTGCACCTGCCCGGCGTGCGGCAGATCCGGTCGTTCATGGTGCTGAAGCAGGTGTTGTCGACGACCCAGTTCCCGATCTGACGCGCCCGTCGTTCGGCACAACGCCCGGCACAGTTCATGCGGTGGACGAAGCATGAACCAGGCTCCCACCCCGATCCAGAGTGTCCAGACCCACACGCCGTTCGAAGACGCGCAGGCCATATTTGCCGGCGCATTGTTCGTGTCGCTCGCGCTGATCCTGTTCGGCCAGGTGGGGCTGATGACCGGCGGCACCGCGGGCGCCGCGTTCCTGCTGCACTACGCCACCGGCATCAGCCTGGGCAAGCTGTTCTTCGCGATCAACCTGCCGTTCTACTGGTTCGCGTGGCGGCGCATGGGGCGCGAGTTCACGCTCAAGACCTTCATCGCGATCAGCCTGCTGTCGGCGATGGCCGAGTGGTCGCCGCGGCTGTTCGCGATCGAGCGCCTGCACCCGGGCTATGCCGCGGTGCTCGGTGGGCTCCTGCTCGGCTCGGGCTGCCTGTTCCTGGCGCGCCACCGCGCGAGTCTGGGCGGGGCCACCATCGTCTCGCTATACCTGCAGCAGGCGCGCGGCTGGCGTGCCGGCAAGATCCAGATGGCGATCGACTGCAGCATCGTGCTGCTGGCGCTGTCGGTCGTCGAGCCGGCCCGCGTCGGCTACTCGGTGCTGGGTGCGGTGGTGATGAACCTGTTCATGACCGTCAACCACAAGCCGGGGCGCTACGCCGTGTTGTGAGGTGAGGTGAGGCGGGCGGCGACGCTTGACGCGGCATGTCAAGTGAAGACCACAACGTCCTGCAACATCGCAGATCGGTGCGAAGGCGAGAATCAACCCGATGCGCCGTCACCCGACCTCTCTGCCGCCGCGCCGCCCTTGGCTGGTGTCCACGATGCTGGCGATCACGGGCCTGGCGAGCTGTGCCTCCGCGCCATCCGCCGCACCCCCATCACCGGCTGCTTCAGCCGTCGCCGCCCAGGCGCCTGAAGCGGCCGATGACGCCGCGCTGCAGCAGGGCTTTGCGCGCTGGGTCGCGGGCTATCGCACGACCGCGCGCGCGGCCGGCATCGACGAGGCCACGCTGCGCGTGGCATTCGATCAAGTCCAGTACTTGCCGCGCGTCATCGAGCTCGATCGCGCGCAGCCCGAGTTCACCCGCACGGTCTGGGACTACCTCGACGGCGCCGTGACGCCCCAGCGCATCGCGACGGGCCAGGACAAGCTGGCGCAGCTGCGCGCCGAGGCCGACGCCGCGGCCGCGCGCTACGGCGTGCCGCCCAGCATCGTGGTCGCGATCTGGGGCGTCGAGAGCAACTTCGGCGGCAACTACGGCAGCATCCCGACCATCGACGCGCTCGCCACACTGGGCTTCGAGGGCCGGCGCGAGGACTGGGCGCGCGGCCAGCTGCTCGCGGCCTTGAAGATCCTGCAGAGCGGCGACATCGACCGCGCGCACATGATCGGCTCGTGGGCCGGCGCGATGGGCCAGACGCAGTTCCTGCCCTCGGTCTTTCTGGCCAGCGCCGTGGATGCCGATGGCGATGGCCGGCGCGACATCTGGGGCAGCATGGCCGATGTGATGGCGTCGACCGCGAACTTCCTCGCGCGCTCGGGCTGGCAGGCGGGCCAACCGTGGGGCGTCGAGGTCAGGCTGCCGCCGGGCTTCGATGTCGGCCGCACCGATGCCGATCGCCAGACCAGCGCGCAGTGGGCCGTCGAGGGCGTGCGCAGCATCGACGGCGCACCGCTGCCTGCGTTCGCCGACGGCTCGATCCTGCTGCCCGCGGGCGCGCGCGGGCCGGCCTTCCTGGTCGGGCCGAACTTTCGCGCCATCCTGCGCTACAACAACTCGAACAGCTACGCGCTCGCGGTCGGCCTGCTGGCGCAGCGCCTGGCCGGCGGCCCCGACGTGCAGGCGCCCTGGCCGCGCGACCTGCCGGCGCTCACGCGCAGCCAATTGCAAGCGCTGCAAACGGCCTTGAACGAACGCGGCTTTGCCAGCGGCACGCCCGACGGCATGATAGGCCCCGCCACGCGCGACGGGCTGCGTCGTTATCAACGCAGCCTCGGTTTGCCGGCGGACGGCTACCCCACGCTGGACTTGCTTCAGCGCTTGCAGCAGCATTAGCCGATGAAGATTCTCGCCATCGCGCTCCTCTCGATTCCGGGTCTGTCGCTCGCAGCACAAGTCGCCCCTGCTTCCCAGCCATCGCCGCACGATCTGCATGCGGCCCAGTGCGTCGCCGCGCTCGAGGCGAACACGCAAGACCTCGCGCAGCAGGTCAAGTCCGGCAAGGAGGCATCGCGCCCGGTGCTGCTGGACCGGCTGGTGTCGGGCACCGCGTTCGTCGGCGACGTCTACCTGCACGGCAACAGCGACGAGAAGCAGGCGCGCGAACTGGCCAACCGTGCGCTCGAGGCGCAGAAGGCACTGCCGGCGCCGGAGCTTGCCGCGCGCCAGGACGCCTGTGCCGACGAAGGCGCGAAGCTGTACGCCGCCAGCAACGGCTTGCAGCAAGCGGTCGTGAAACGCCTCGCGAAGAAGCGGATGGACAAGCTGCTCGGCGCCTGAGCAGCGTCCGCTGTCGATTCGGCCCCGCGTCGTTCGTCGTGTTCATGATCACTCACCGTCGCGGAAATCCATCACCATGTCCAGACTCATCGTTCGCAGCTTCGGGCTGTCCATCGACGGCTTCGGCGCCGGCCCGAACCAAAGCCTAGCCAACCCGCTCGGCGTCGGCGGCCCAACGCTGATGGAATGGGCCTTCACGACGCGCACCTTTCAGCAGATGTTCGGCAACAGCGGCGGTGCGACCGGCGTCGACGAAGACTTCGCGGCGCGCGGCTTCGCGAACATCGGCGCCTGGATCCTCGGGCGCAACATGTTCGGCCCGGTGCGCGGGCCGTGGCCCGACGACGAATGGAAGGGCTGGTGGGGCGCCAACCCGCCGTACCACGTGCCGGTGTTCGTGCTGACGCACCACCCGCGCGAATCGATCACGATGGAAGGCGGCACGACCTTCCACTTCGTCTGCGACGGCATCCACGCGGCGCTTGCGCGCGCAAAGGAGGCGTCGCAGGGGCGCGATGTGCGCGTGGGCGGCGGCTCGGCGACGATCCGGCAGTACCTCGCCGCCGGCCTCGTCGACGAGCTGCACCTCGCGCTGTCGCCGACCCTGCTCGGCTCGGGCGAACCGCTGCTCGCGGGCCTCGACCTCGTCGCGCTCGGCTACGAGTGCACCGAACACGCGGCATCGCCGCACGCGATGCACGTGGTCCTGACGAAACGGGCGCCGCCCGCTGCAGCGGCGCGCTGAGCCATCCGTTGTTCTCCCAGCCTCAACAAGGAGCGTGACATGACCCCACTCAGATCCGCCACCGAACTGGCCGCTGCTGCGAGCAAGCCCTATCCCAACGACAGTGCCGAGTACCGCCAGGCCCGCACCGCGCTGCTGGCCGAAGAGGTCGAGCTGCGGCGCCACATCGAGCGCGTCGCCACGCAGCGCCGCGCGCTGCCGCCGGGCGGCGAGCCGCCCGACTACCGGTTCAAGGACGAGAACGGCAAGACGATCGCGCTGCGTGACCTGTTCGGCCGCCACGACACGCTGGTCACCTACTTCTGGATGTTCGGCCCGCAGCGCGAGCGGCCGTGCCCGATGTGCACCGCGTTCCTCGGCGCGATGGACATCCCGGCGCGCGACCTCACGCAGCGCGTCGCGTTTGCGGTGCTCGGGCGCTCGCCGGTCGAACGCCAGCTCGCGTTTGCACGCGAACGCGGCTGGCGCAACCTGAAGTTCTACGCGACGGTGGGCGACGACTTCGCGCGCGACTACCGCGGCCTGGCGCCCGATGGCAACGAATGGCCCGCGCTCGACGTCTGGGTCTTGCGCGACGGGCGCGTCCGCCACTTCTGGGGCGCGGAACTCGGCGGCACCCAGGACCCGGGCCAGGACCCGCGCGGCGCGCCCGACCCGACACCGCTGTGGAACATCCTCGACCTGACGCCGGCCGGCCGCGGCGTCGACTGGTACCCGAAGCTGGACTACCCGGCCGCGGCGTGAACGGTGCCGACGCCCGGTTGCAACTGGTCGGTTGAATTCGCGCGGGGCGCCGCATATGTTTGAGCGTGGCGCGCACCGCGCGGGGTTCGACATCGGAGGTCGGCATGTGGCGGCAACGTTGGCTGGGCGTCGGTTGTGTCGCACTCTGCAGTGTGCTGAGTGAGCCCGTTCAGGCGCAGCCTGGCTCGGTGAGCGCATCGTTCGAAGGCACGGTGCAAGCCACCCAACTGCCGCTCGGCTTCACGCCGCCGCATCCGGCCTCGTACTACGACGGCGCGGCCGTCGTCGGCAGCTTCGAGTTCGAGCTGGCGAACCCGCAATTGCGGAGCAGCGGCGACAGCTATGCCTACTTCACCGACCCGGGTGGTCTGCTGAAGATGACCTACACGGTGCTGGGCCAGACCTTTGCCTACCAAGTGGGCTTGTCGGCCACGCCGGACGCACCGGTCATCCTGCTGCAGGCTGCGACATCAGGCATGCCCGAGTCGATCACGCTGCTGACGAGCTTCATGCCGAAGTACGAGGGCGCGGCCGTCGAGCTCGCCGGCCCTGGCTTGTTCAGCGGCCTCGATGCGCACAGGATCGACTTCTCTTCTGGCCATCCGACATTCGCGACCGGCTTCGTGAGCGCCAGCGCGGAGATGGCATTCTCGGTGAACGTCAACCACGTGGTGTACGGCAGTGCACCGTCACCGGTGCCCGAGCCGCCGACCGTGTTGCTGCTGATGCTCGGCGGCATCGCGATGTTGTGCGGTCGTGCCTACTGCGGCCGATCGGGTGCCACCGCGACATAGGGCTCGACCCTGTCCTGCTCGGCCGGATCGTTGCGAGCGACGACCGCGCGCGCCGGCTCGGTCGCACTGAGGTTGATCGCCTCGTGCGGCACACCGGGCGGGACGAACAGGAAGTCGCCGGCTTCGCTGATGACTTCATGCTCGAGCGAGGGACCCCATCGCGTGCAGACACGCCCTTCGAGAACATAGATGCCGGTCTCGTAGCCGACATGCAGATGCGGCTCGGCGCGCGCGCCCGGCGGAATGACGACGATGTGCATGGACAGCCCGCCCGCACCGACCGTCTCGCCGGAGATGCCGACGAAGTACGGCAGGCGCTGTCGCGTCATCACCTCGCGGTCCGGTCGCAGACCCTGTACCTTGCGTTCGCTGCTGTCCATGGCTATGGCGCGATGCGGTAGAAATAGTACGTCGCCGTGTACGGCACCCGGGCCGTCTGCTTGGCGTTGGCGGCGCTGCACGGCTCGGAGGGCGCGACCCCGCCGACGGTCTGCACCCGTTGAATGCTCGTCGTTTGACTGAAGACACCTGCGCCACTGACCGACTTGCTGGCCAACAGCAGCCACGGGATCGCCGATGGCGTGGGGCCGGGGTCGCGGCTCTTGAGTTCGCCGACGACGCGGCTCCCGTCGACAGATTCCCAGGTCGGGCCGGCGTAGTGCTTGCCGATGGCTCGCCCTGAGCGATCGGCGAGTGCTGCTTCCGGCGCGCGGAAGACCCACTCGAACGCGGACGGCTGATCGGCCTTGGCAGCGCACTCGTAGATTTGCACCCCGGTGGCCAGCGCTTCAAGGAACACGGACTGGCCCGCCGGTGCGCGCAGCGGGGCCGTAACGTCGGGCGGGACAAGTGTCGATGAGCCACTGGCACAGCCACTCGCGGCCAGCACCGTGGACCAGAGCGCGAGCGTGTTCGCGTGGGACGAAGCCATCGTGTACCTCTTATCGTGCAGACATCGCCGCGGCGATCGTGCATGCGGCGAGCACGAGATTGACGGCGACCCACTGGCGGATGCCATTCAATGCCGCGGCCGCCGCCGGCCAGTCGGACGCCTCGCAGTGGCGGCGCAGCCTGGGGTAGAGGCCGCGGTCGATGCGAACGAACACGCCGGCCATCGCGACACCGAGCACCAGCATCACATGCCAACCCAGCGGCGCGACGGCGAAGCCTGTCTGCCAAAGCATCGCGAGGCCGCTCACGAAGATGAACGCGATCGCCATCGCAACGAGACGGAAGAACGCGCCGAACGTGGCCACCCACAGCGGCAGTCGTTGCGGCGGCGCGAGAACCTTGGCCGCTGCGGGGCGAAGACAGAAGTACGCGAAGAGCATGCCGCCGACCCAGACGATGACGCCGCCGAGGTGCACGAAGATCAGGGTCTGTCGAAGCATGGCATCTGCCTGTTCACGCTGCTCACGTACCGGCGCCGAGTATGGCCATCGTGATCCGCGAGACGCAGGTGAGTTGGCCTTTCTCGTTGGCGATCTCGATCTGCCAGACATGGGTGCTGCGCCCGATGTGAACCGGGCGGGCTGTTCCGGTCACCCAGCCGTCGCTGGCGCTGCGCAGGTGGTTCGCGTTGATGTCGAGCCCGACCGCACGCTGCCCCGGCGGCGAAGCGAGCACCGCACCGCAGGAGCCCAGCGTCTCGGCCAGCACGACCGAGACGCCGCCGTGCAGGATCCCCATGGGCTGGCGCGTGCGTGAGTCGACGGGCGCTCTGGCGCGGATGAAGTCGTCGCCGACCTCGAGGAACTCGATGCCGAGGTGGGCCACCGCGGTATCGACGTGGAGTTCCGTCAGGAACTCGACGGAGGCGGGTTGTTTCCAGACAGAGGACATGGGTCGAAGGGAGCGATGGGGCCCCGGCGCGTGGGTTGACGATGGCGCAGTCTAGCGAACGAGATCGTCCTCGTCAGGTGCCGGCTGGCGTGACGACAACCGAGGGTGCGGACCGGGTGCTCGGGCCGTGGAAGACGGCCTCGATGTTGTTGCCGTCGGGGTCGAGAACGAAGGCGCCGTAATAGCCCGGGTGATAGCTGCGTTCGCCCGGCGCGCCGTTGTCGCGGCCCCCAGCGGCGACGGCGGCCCGATGGAACGCATCGACGGTCTCGCGATCGGGCGTCTGAAAGGCCAGGTGCACCCGAGAGACATACCCGTCCGCCTTGTCGACCCACAATTCGTCGGCCGAGAAGTGGCTCGCCGATTCGGCAAAGGCATCCACCTTCCCGAGGGCGGTCAACACGGCCCGATAGAAGCGCTTGCTGGCGTCGAGGTCCGCGACGCGCAAGTGAACGTGATCGATCAGTCTGCCAACGTGGAATTGCATGGATGTTGTCCTATTGCTGTGCTGACGCCGCGCTTGCTGCTGCAAGAACTCGACGACGAGGGTTCATCATCACTTTCGATTCCTGCCGTCGAGGACCAGCAGAAGTGCGCCGACCGCGATCGCGCCGACGCCCGCCCACATCGGCACGTTCACGGTCTTGTTTTCTTTGACCGACAGCTCGAGCGGGCCCAGCTTCACGGCCGTCGTGTCCTTGGTGTAGCTGAAGCCGCCATACATCAGCGCGAGCACGCCCGCGACAATCAGTGCAATGGCGACGATCTTCGTACCGTTCATGTTTCTCGTTCCCGGTGTTGGCTCGATGCCATTTTGCGCCAGCCGCGCCACGGGCCTGTCATGGTGCGGCACACGCTGCCGTGCGCGATGCTTCGGTACGATCGCGGGCCCTCTGTCAACGACGTTCCCATGACCCGCACGCGCCGCCGCCTCGCCCTTGCCGCCACTGTCCTGCTGGTATTCGCGCTCGTCGCTGCGGTCGCGCTGCAGGTGGCCACGCGCCAGTTGCGATCGCGTGTCGAGGGCGCACTCGGCCCGCGCGCCAGCGTGGGGTCGATCAACGTCGGCTGGAGCAGCATCGAGGTGCTCGAGCTGCGCATCAAGGCCGCGCCCGGCTGGCCGGCCGAAGACGAGTTGCGTGCCAGGCGCGTGCGCGTGGTGCCCGATCTGCGCAGCCTCTTCGGCGGCCCGTGGCGCGTCGCGAGCGTGCGCGTCGAAGGCGGCTACCTCTCGGCGCTGCGCACGCGCGACGGCAAGATGCGGCTGCTGCCCGCACTGCTCGACGAACGCAAGGCCGAACAGCCGTCGGCCGACCGCGCCGGGCCTGCTGCGGCGCAGCCCCTGCTGCAGATCGGCAAGGTGGAACTCGACGACGCCACGCTCGCGTTTTTTGACGGCTCGGTGCGGCAGCCTGCGCTGCCGCTGCGCATCGAGAAGCTCGACGCCGAAGCCGGCCCGCTGGTGCTGCCGGCACTCGACCAGGCGATCCAGGTCAAGCTCGCAGGCATCTTCAAGGGCCCGCAGCGCGATGGCCGCATCGCCGTCGATGGCGACTACACGCCATCGACGCGCGACGCCAACGTCAGCGCGCGTTTCACCGGCGTCGACATGGTCGCCTTGCAGCCTTATCTGCTGAAGATGTCGGAGACCGGCATCCGGCGGGGCGCACTCGACCTCGACCTGCACGCGACCGTGCTGCGCAACAAGCTGCATGCGCCGGGCAAGCTCACGCTGACGAATCTCGAACTCGCCAGCGACGGGCCGCTGACCACCTTCGCCGGCGTACCGAGAAAAGCCGTGCTCGCCGCGATGACGGAAAAGGGCCGGCTGGAGGTGAAGTTCACGCTCGACGGTCGACTCGACGACCCATCGTTCTCGCTGAACGAGAACCTCGCGACCAAGATCGCGTCGGGCCTCGCGGAAAGCCTCGGCGTCAGCCTGTCCGGCGTGGTGAAGGGCTTGGGCGGGGTCGTGAAAGGCCTGTTCGGGCGATGAGCCTGGACTTAAGGTGCATTTCTGGCTCGTTGGCGATCCCTCGAGTAGAAAGCGATACCGATTGACATGCCCAGGCGTCTGCAAGAGCATTGCGCGCGCCGAGCTGTATCCGATTGCAAATGCTGGCGCCGTTGGTAGTGCCCGGGGCAAGGCGCCGACCCGGGGGCCGCGCAACGGCGCAACGGAGAACGCTCATGGTCAATCGATCCTTCCTCTCGCGTTGGTCGGCGCATGCCGCCATCGGCATCTTGGCAATCACCGTGGCGACGCCGGCGCTCGCTGGCGCCGGCCTGCTCACGACGGTGGTCGCGCCGCTGTCGACGAATGTCACTTACAGCGACAACACCAACGGGCTGGTGACCTACATCGGCTACACCGTGACGATCGCCAACGATCCGTCTAACACGAACACGATCAACAACATCCGGTTCACGGCCACGGCATCAGCCACCGATGCGGCCGAGAAACCGACCTACGTTTCGGCGGACGGCGCGACCTGCACGGTCACGAGCGCGGATCAGACCTCGATCAGCTGCGCGATCGGCCAGCTGCATGCCGGCGAGGCTTATCCGACGTTCGCGGTGTTCTTCAAGGCCCCGGCGAAGATCACGAACGGCGTCGCCGATGTGGCTGGCCAGGACGCCGTCGCGTTCAGCGGGATCACCTACTACGCCGAGGGCACAGGCGGCCTGCAATCGCCGCCGCAGAACTCGACCGGCGCCTGGGTCGCGAGCAACAGCGTCACGCTCGGCACGACCAACCCGACGCTCGTGCGCTCAGTGGTCCCGAAGAACAGCAATCTGCTGATCTTCACGGGCAACGGCGCGGTCACGACCGGTGCGAACCCGTTCGCGACTTCCGTCAATGTGCCGCCGGCGGCGACCTACACGACGGCAGACATTGCCTTGTCGTCGATCGCCGACCCCAACTGCACCAATTTCACGACCTGTTACCTGTCGCAGATCACCATTCCCGGAACGTTCTCGCCCTACTTGACGATCGTGCTGCGCATGGACGCGGCGAACATCAAGAAGGGCACCCACATCGAGAGCGTCGTGATCTATTACAACGGCACCCAGGTCGGCGATTGCGCCAGCCCGACGACGCCGTTCAGCGGTGCCGCCGCGGGCACGCCGTGCATCGCGAAGCGCATCTACTACAAGAACAAGGGTGTGCCCGGCTGGACCGCCGAGCTCGATGGCGACTTCGAGTGGCAGATCCTCAACCTCAAGAACGGCGGCTACAAGGTGCTTTGAGACGCTCGCGCCTGCGCTGATCAGCGCAGGCCGTGCTCGCGGGCCCAGGCCTCGACGCGGGTGGCCGACACGACATTGCCCTTGGCCGTGTACAGCGCGACCGCCTCGTCGATCGCGTGTCGCGCGTCGTGCGCCTTGTCTGCGAGCTGCAGCACCGAGGCCAACTCGGTCAGGGCGTCTGCTTGCATCGCTGGGGCTTCGGTGCGGCGGACCATGTCGAGCGCGGTCTGCGCGAGTTCTTCAGCCAGCGCGATGTTGCCGGCGCGCGCGATGATGGGTGCCCTGATCGATCGCCACAGCGCCTGCGATTCGACGTCGTCGGCCGCGGTCGCTTCTTCGGCAGTCTTCGACAGCGCAAGCGCCTCGTCGTCGCGCCCCTGATCGCGAACCAGTCGCGAGAGCAGCGCCGCCATCGTCGACAGGTAGTAGGTCTCGCCCGCCTTGGCGAGGAACTCGTAGTCGCGGCGCACCTCGCGTTCGGCGAGGGCCAGGTCCCCGCCGTGCAGTTCGGTGCGCGCCAGGTCGAGGCCGGTCGACGCGGCGTTGACACCTTGCCCGAGGTCGCGCAGCAAGGCCCGGCCGCGCTGGTATAGCGCGCGCGCGGCCGCCAACTCACCGTTCATGGCCTTGAGCTGCGCGAGCGTGCACATGATGCTGCCCTCGACCTGTCGGTCGCTCAAGCCAGCGGCGATCAGGTTCTCGCACTGCACGATGCCGTGCGTCACCGGCATCGGCCCGTAGAGTGCGTTGATCGCGAGGATCAGCCCATTGCGTGCGACGAGGCGCTCATTGCCGGCGAGTCGGGCGTGGGCGATGGACCGTTCCACCGCCTCGCCGGCCAGCCGGTAATTGCCGGCGATGCCGTGCACGAGCACGATCAATCGCCATGCGGTCGCGAGCTCGCTGTGCGCGTTCTCTTGCTCGAGCACGGGGATGATCTCGTGCGCCGTGCGCAGCGACTGTTCGCTCCACTCGCCCGGCTCGCCGCTGTACAGGCGCACGAACATGCCGATGAGCTGGCTCGATGCCTTGATGCGCCGGTTCGACGTGCGCTCGGCGGCCAGCCTGGCCTCGACCAGCACGGCGCGCGCGTCGGCAAAGTCGCCCAGGCCCATCAGCGTCTCGCCGAGTTCAGGCAGCAGCTCGGTGCGCTGCGGGTCGTCGTCGGCGAGCAGCGCGATCGTGCGCCGGAACAGCTTGGACGCGGCGTGCATGTCGCCACGCGCCAACGCGCGCTTGGCGGCGCTCGACAGGCGACGCGCCGCGTCCGAGCGGACCGCGAGCCCGTTGTCATCCAGCGGACCGAGTTCGAGCAGGTAGCGATGCGCTTGCTCCAGGTGGTAGCCGAGGATCTCCTCGTACTCGAGCGCGCGCTCGGCGCTGGCCTGGTCGACCCAGCGCACGAAGCCGATGTGCAGATTCGCCCGCACGCGCTTGAGCAGCCCGTTGTAGACGGTCTCGCGCACCAGGTGGTTGTGAAACCGATAGACCGCGTCCATCGACGTCGAACTGGTGGTGGGCCGGATGAAGTGCTTGCGGGTCAGCGAGTTCAGATGCTCGCCCATGCCGGCCCGCAGCGCGTCGGGGGCCAGCGCCTCGAGGGCCGGTGTCGCGAACTCGAGGCCGATCACCGCGGCCGGCTCGACGGTGGCGCGGTCGGCCTGAGCGAGGCTGTCGAGGCGGGCCTCGAGCAGCGCCTGGATGGTCGGCGGCACGCTGATCTCGCCATACGAGGCGGCACGCTCCCAGCGCCCGTTGTCGAGTCGAAGCGCGTGGCTGTCGATCAGCATCGACAGCATCTGCTCGACGTACAGCGGGTTGCCTTCGGCGGCCTTGACGATGCGCTGCACCACGTCCTGCGGGAGCCCGGCCGACCCGAGCAGGTTCACCACCACCTGCGCCGAGGCCGCATCGTCCAGCGGGGGCAGCACCAGGCAGGTCGAGCCGGCGCGCTCGCCCCATTGCGGCTTGTCCTCGAGTAGGTCGGGGCGCGCGGTGGCGAGCAGCAGGATAGGGGCATCACTGGTGGCGTCGAGGATGTATTCGAGCAGGTCGAGGAACGCGGGTTCGGCCCAGTGGATGTCATCGACCAGCGCCACGACGGGCCTATCGGCGGCGCGGCTCTCGATGAACTTGCGGGCTGCCCAGTACAGCTCGGTCAGCGGGAACGCCGCCGTGCTCAGGCCCACCGCGCTGGCCAGGCGTGCTGCGACTTCGTCATCGCCGACGGCGTCCGCCAGCTTGGCGCGCGCCGTCTCGGGCCCATCGTCGTCGCGGATGCCCGCCGCGTCCCAGACCATGCCGACGAGCGGCCAGAAGGTGATCCCGTCACCGTAAGGCAGGCAACGCCCGCGCAGCACGGGCGCGCCCGCGGCGATCTTCTCGATCACCTCGCGCACCAAGCGCGACTTGCCCTGGCCGGCGTCGCCGATCACCGTGACGAGCCGCGCCGTGCGCTGCTCGCCCACCTCGCGGTAGGCGGCACTCAGCGCGGCGAGTTCTTCGTCGCGGCCGACGATGGGCGTGTCTTGTCGCCGTGCATAGCCATCCAGGCCGCGCGCCGACACCAGCCGGTAGGCGGCGACCCGTTCGGCCTTGCCCTTGAGTTGCAAGGGTTCGACGGCCTCGACCTCGACGGCGGCGCGCACCAGCCGGTAGGTGGTTTCACCGAGGTAGATCTCGTTCGTCGGCGCGGCTTGCTCCAGCCGCGCGGCGATGTTCACGGCGTCGCCGGTGGCGAGCTTCTGGTCGGCGCCCGGGTCTTCGTTCGCGACCACCTCGCCGGTGTTGACGCCGGTGCGATTGGCCAGCGCGACACCGTGGTGCGCGAGCAGGTCCACGTTGACCTTGTCGAGCGCCGCGCGCATGCCTGCCGCGGCGCGAATGGCGCGCAGCGCGTCGTCTTCATGCGCGCGCGGCAGGCCGAAGACGGCCATGATCGCGTCGCCGATGAACTTCTCGATGCGGCCGCCGTGGCGCGTGATCTCGGCGGCCATCGCCGCGAAATAGCGCTGCTTGACTTCGTGCACCGCCTCCGCGTCGAGGCGTTCGCCGAGCGCGGTGGAATCCTTCAGATCGCAGAAGATCAACGTGACGGTCTTGCGCACCTCGCGCATCGGCATCGATGCGGGCGTGGCCACCAGCGGCGTGCCGCAATACCCGCAAAGCCGGAACTTGGCCGGGTTTTCTTCGCCGCACTTGGGGCAGTTGATCATGGCGTGCGCAGTCTAATCTCCCGTCGGGAGATCGCGGCGCATTCGCTTGGCCGACTCGCCGCGCTGCGTTGACGTGCGTCAACATGATTCGATCAAGGCCCCGCTCGGCCGTAGAGCACCTTGCGCACCTTGCCGAGCAAAACGACCTTGTCGAAGGGCTTGACGACGAAGTCGGTGGCGCCGGCCTTCAGGCTTTCGACCACCATGGCCTTGCCGCCGACGCCGGTGATCATGATCACCGGGATCGCGGCGAATTGCGCCGCGGACTTGAGCAGGCGCGTCGCCTCGACGCCGTTGACATCGGGCAGGCTCACGTCCATCAGGATCAGATCGGGCCGGCGCTTGTGCAGCCCGGCAATGGCCTCGGTGGCCGAGCTGACGAAAACCAGCTCGGCCTCGGCCGGCTCGAGCAGTTGACCCAGCAGCTTGTGCTGGAAGCGGTCGTCGTCGACCACCAGCACCAGCGGTTGCCAGCGCTCGGCGAGCACGCGCAGCGCCCGCACCGCATCGAGCAGCGGCGCGAGCCCGTCGTCGGCCGCGCCGTTGCCATTGGCCTTGGCGACGCGCTCCTCGAGCAGCGGCTCCAGTGCCGCGAGACGCCGTGCCTGGGCCGCGAACTCGCTCGCGCCGGGGGTGCCGGCACGCTCGGCCATCGCCTGCCGCAGCGCGCGCCGAACCGCCATGCGCAAGGGCCGCATTTCGTCGGTGCGCGGCCAGAACAGCACGAAGTCGTCGAAGTGTCCTTTCTTGCACAGCTCGTAGGCTTCGCGCAGTTCGTCCTGACTGCACAGCAGCAGCACGCGGTGCGGCAGCGCCTGCACCATCGAGTTCGGCTGGCGCAGGTTCTGGAACCAGCGCTGCGCCTTCTGCAGCGTATGGAACGCGAGCACCAGCACAGCCGGCTTCAGCAGCGCCAGATCCTGCACCCAGCGCTTCGGGTCGGCGGACACCTGCACCCTGGCGAACTCGTCGCTCAATGCGCGCGAGATCATCTCGGCGTCCACATCGCGGTCCGTCGCGATCAGGATCGGCGGGTTGTCGTCGGTCACGTCGCGAGCCCCTTGCAGGGTGCCGGCGGGTCGGCTTGGTCAAGCATGGTTCGGTTCATTCTCATGGCGCTGAACCGGACACTTGCGATCAGGGTTATTTCAAGCGGGCCTCGATGTCGGCCTCGACCGCCGCGAGCGCTTCTTCGAATCGAATCAGGCCCGGGGCGAGCGGCGCGGCCGCATGCGGCTGGTCGATCAGCTCCAGGCCCGCACACAGCTCGCCCAGCGCGAGCGCGCCGACCGAGCGCGATGACGACTTGAGGCGATGCGCGATCGCCGTCACGCCCTGCCGATCGCCGGCCGCAGCGGCGGCCCGCAACGCGGCGGCTTCTTCTCGGGCGCAGGTGCGGTAGTCGGTCAGGAAGTCGCGCGTCAACTCGGCATCGTCGCCGACCAGGGCCTGCAGCACGCCGATGTCCAGTATGCGCGGGGCTTGCGGTGCGGCGGGCGGGAGGCAGCGCTCGAGCGTCTCCCTGAGCCCGGCCAGCGCCACCGGCTTGGTCAGGTACGCATCCATGCCGGCGGCGAGCACGTTGGCCGCTTCGCCCGCCAGCGCATTCGCGGTCAGCGCGACGATGGGTTGGCGGCCGCTGCCGGTGTCCCGCTCGGCGCGGCGGATCGCCGCGCTCAGCGCGTAGCCGTCCATCTCGGGCATGTGCAGGTCGGTGAGCAGCAGCGCGAAGCGCCCGTCCCGCCACAGGCGCAAGGCCTGCTCGCCGTCGCTGGCGACTTCGGCCGCATGGCCCAGCAGACGCAGCTGGCGCAGGATCACCTTCTGGCTGATGCGGTCGTCTTCGGCGACCAGGATCAGGCGTTTGCGGTCGTCGTGCAGCACGCCGGTCGTCGGCACCTCGGGACGGCGTGCCGTGCGTTCAAAGGGCGATGCCAGCGGCAGCCGCCCCGCCGCTTGTGCGACCGCCTGCAGCAGGGCGGCTCGCCGCAGCGGCACGCAGTCCAGGCTGAGTCCGCCGTCGGCCTCGACGCGCGCGCTGCGGCGGCGGCCGCGCGTGAGCAGCAGCCGGCGCACGTCGGGCGGCAGCGCTGCGGCTGGCGGCACGCTCGGATCGCCGGGCGACGCCGTGGCGCTCGCGCCCTCGATCACCACCGGCGAGGCCAGCCACTCGGCGGCACGCACCGCAGCGTGCGCATCGGACGCGCGCTGCACGCGCGCCCCGGCATCCACGAGGTAGGCACACAGATCGGCCGCGTCGATGTCCGGGCCGTCGACCACGATGCAATCCAGGCCGCGCAGCGAGGTGAGTGTGTCGGCCGGCGTGCTGTCTGCGGCCTCGAACGGCAGGCTGACGCAGAACTGCGAGCCGGCCCCGAACGCGCTGCTCGCCTCGATCGTGCCGCCCATCAGTTCGACGATGCGCTTGCAGATCGCCAGGCCCAGGCCGGTGCCGCCGAAGCGCCGCTGCGTCGACTGCTCGGCTTGCGTGAACGGCGCGAACAAGTTGGCGAGCGTCTCGGGGGCCATGCCGATGCCGTTGTCCGTCACGCGCAGGGTGAGGCGCAGCGGCGCGGCTTGCGCGAGCTCCACGCGCACCGCGACGCGGCCGCGCCGCTGCGGGTCGTCGGCAGAGAACTTGATCGCGTTGCCGACCAGGTTGTTGAGCACCTGGCGCAGACGCGTCGGGTCCGACCACACCCGCGCAGGCGTTTGCGGCGCGATGAAGACGGCGAGGTCCACGCCCTTGCCCATGGCGATCGGGGCCAGGGTCTCGCAGACGCCTTCGACGATCTCGGCCACGCTGACCGGCGTGCGCTCGAGCGGCATGCGGCCGGCCTCGATCTTCGAGAAGTCGAGGATGTCGTCGATGATGCCGAGCAGCGCAGTCGCCGACTCGCGCATGGTGTGCACCGCATCCGCCTTGCCTTCGGCGCTGTCGTCGTGCGCGAGGATCTCGATCATGCCGACCACGCCGTTCATCGGCGTGCGGATCTCGTGGCTCATCGTCGTCAGGAAGGCCGACTTGGCGCGGTTGGCGTCCTCGGCCGCCTCCTTGGCCCGGTGCAGCAAGGCGTTCGCCGCGTCGGCCTCGAGGCCGCGGCTGATGGCCTGGGCCGTGGTCTCGCGGAACTCGCGCGCAAAGCGCGACATGGTCACCGCGAACACCCCCATCAGCGCCGCCAGCGGCACCGAGTGCGGCGCGCCGACGAGCAGCGTGGCCAGCGCGAGCGAGCCGATCTGCGGCACCGACAGCCACTCGAACGACCGCCCGGCCAACGACAGGAACTGCGCGCTCATCGCCACCGAGCCGCACAGCATCAGCATGTAGGCGCCGGCCATCACGCTGTCGAGGTGCATGTAGATGCCGAGCGATGCGACGGCCCACATCAGGCCGCCGAGCGCGGCGACGCACTCGACGGCGCGCCTGTGCCGGTCGAACCCGGCGTCATCGAGCGGCGCCGCGCGGCGGGCCATCGCGAGGCGAAACCCGGCGACCACCAGCCCGAGCCCGACCATCACAGTGGCCGCGAACAGGCGCCCGGCCTGCTGGCCCAGCACCGCGATGAAGCCGGTCACGATCAGCAGCGCCGGCACGCTGCGTGCGGAGTTGCGCATCGACAGGCGCAGCAGCTCACGACGAACCTCGGATTCGGTGGTCGGTTGCGGGGACATCGTGGGTCGATCGGCGGGGTGGAACCCTCGCGATATCGGTGCCCGCGAGTGAAGCTTGAGTGCCGATTGGCAAATCCCTTTTGAAGGGGCAGGGTGATAGGCTGCGCACTTGCGCATCAGCCGCTGCCGCGATGCATCCCGACACACGTGTCGGGCCGATCGACACAGCGCGTCGGCTCGATCCGATGGTGCCTCACTGGAGCGAATGAAGATGACGAATTTCCGCAACCTGATCGACGGCGAGTGGGTCGCCGGCGCAGGCGAACAGCCCAACATCAACCCGTCCGACACCAGCGACGTGATCGGCCGCTACGCGCAGGCCGATGCACGCCACGCCGAGACCGCGATCGCGGCGGCCCACGCGGCATTTCCGGCCTGGAGCCGCAGCACGCCGCAGCAGCGCTTCGACCTGCTCGATGCGGTGGGCAGCGAGATCCTCGCGCGCAAGGACGAGATCGGCAGGCTGCTGTCGCGCGAAGAAGGCAAGATCCTGCCCGAAGGCATTGGCGAGACGGTGCGCGCGGCGATGATCTTCAAGTTCTTCGCCGGCGAAGCGCTGCGCTGCGGCGGCGAGGTGATCCCGTCGGTGCGGCCGGGTGTCGGCGTCGAGATCTTCCGCCAGCCGGTCGGCGTGGTCGGGTTGATCGCACCGTGGAACTTCCCGATCGCGATCCCGGCCTGGAAGATCGCGCCGGCACTCGCCTACGGCAACTGCGTCGTCTTCAAGCCGGCCGAGCTGGTGCCGGGCTGCGGCTGGGTTCTGGCCGACATCCTGCAACGCTGCGGCGTGCCCAAGGGCGTGTTCAACCTCGCGATGGGGCCGGGGCAGGTGGTCGGCAATGCGCTGGTCACGTCGCACAAGGTCGACGCGATCAGCTTCACCGGCTCGGTCGGCACCGGCCGACGCATCATCGCGGCGTGTGCCGGTCGCGGCGCCAAGGTGCAGGCCGAGATGGGCGGCAAGAACCCGCTGGTGGTGCTCGACGATGCCGACCTCGGCGTGGCCGTGAACGCCGCGGTGCAGAGCGCGTATTTCTCGACCGGCCAACGCTGCACGGCGTCGAGCCGCATCGTCGTCACCGAAGGCATCCACGACCGCTTCGTCGCCGCGGTGATCGAGAAGCTGGCCAGCCTCAAGATCGACCACGCGCTGAAGGCCGGCACCGACATCGGGCCGGTCGTCGACCAGCGCCAGCTCGCCGGCAACCTGAAGTACATCGACATCGCCCGCGCCGAGGGCGGCCTGGTGGCGTTCGGCGGCGAGCCGCTGACGCGTGAAACGGCCGGGTTCTACCAGCAGCCGGCGCTGATCACCGAGACAACGAACGCGATGCGTATCAACCGCGAAGAGGTCTTCGGCCCGGTCGCCAGTGTGGTCCGCGCCAAGAACTACGACGAGGCCTTGATCCTCGCCAACGACACCGAGTTCGGTCTCTCGTCGGGCATCTGCACGACCTCGCTGAAGTACGCGACGCACTTCAAGCAGAACGCGCAGGCCGGCATGGTGATGGTCAATCTGCCGACCGCGGGCGTGGACTACCACGTGCCGTTCGGCGGCCGCAAAGGGTCGAGCTACGGGCCGCGCGAGCAGGGCAGCTATGCGCGCGAGTTCTACACGACCGTGAAGACGGCGTACACCGCGGCCGGGTGAGGCCTAACGCCGTCTCCCTGCTGCGCGCCGCGCGTCTGGCGCGCAGCGTCAAGCCCTTTCTGGCGCGGGGTGGGTTCAAGCGCGAGCGGTGCGAGGGCTGTAGGCTGGTGCCGAGCCATTGCATGTGTGCCCTGCGCCCGTTGGTGCGCACGCGATCAGGGGTGTGCCTGCTGATGGCCGACATCGAGCCGCTCAAGCCGAGCAACACGGGCTGGTTGGTCGCCGACATGGTGGTCGACACCTTCGCCTTCGGCTGGGCCCGCACCCAAACCGACCCCGCGCTTCTGGCGCTGCTGAGCGACCCGCAGTGGCAACCCTATGTGGTGTTTCCGGGCGAATATGCGGCACCCGAGCGGGTCGTGCACACCGTTCAACGGCCCGGCGCACCCGGTGCCGAGACCGACAAGCGCCCGCTCTTCATCCTGCTGGACGGCACCTGGGCCGAGGCCCGCAAGATGTTCGGGCGAAGCCCCTGCCTTGACGGCCTGCCCGTGCTCAGCCTGCAGCCGGACCAGGTGTCGCAATACAAGCTGCGCCGCTCCCGCCGCGACGACCACTTCTGCACCAGCGAGGTGGCCGCGCTGTGCCTCAGGCTGGCGGGCGAACACCTGGCCGAGCAAACGCTGGCAGCCTACCTGGACGTGTTCACTCACCACTATCTGCAAGCCAAGAACCAGCTGCCGATTGCGTGGGACGGCGCAGCTCATCAGCGATTGCGCGAAGTGTCTGATTCGACTGCTGCAGGAGCGCTGTTGCCGGTTCATGGCGTTCATCGGCCGGCACCAAACTTCTCGACCAGTGCCAGCAACTCATCGAACCGAAACGGCTTCGTCACGTAGGCCGCGAATCCCGCCGCCTTGCCGCGGTCCACGTCATGGGCCATCGCGGAAGCCGTCACGGCGATGATGGGCGTGTCGCGAAGATCCGTGTCGCGCCGGAGCTCTTGAAGCACCTCGAAGCCGTCCATGCGCGGTATCTGGATGTCGAGCAGGATCACATCGGGTTGTTCGGCGCGGGCCATCGTCACGCCGCTGGGTCCGTCCTGGGCCGTGAGCAGTTCCAGATCGCGCCGCCCCGCGAAGACGGCTTGCATGAGTGCCAGGTTGATCGGGTTGTCTTCGATGTACAGGACACGCAGCAGCCGGTGCGCGGCCGCGTGGTACACGGGGTGAGGCGCCGCCGCGGCGGCCTCGACGCCCTCGGCTGCCAGTGGCAGTTCGATCCAGAAGCTGGAGCCCTGGCCTTCGATGGACTCTGCGCCCAGCTCGCAGTTCATCAGCTCGGCCAGCCGCTTGGACAACGCCAGCCCGATGCCCGAGCCCTGGATGTCGGAGTCCTCGTGGCCCAGGCGCTCGAAGGGCGTGAAGAGCAGGGCGAGTTTGTCGCGCGCAATACCCGGCCCCGTGTCGCTGACGGTGACGCGCACGCATCGCCCGTCGACACCCCGATCCTGCCGGACCACGACGCGCCCGGCGGCACGGTTGTACTTGACGGCGTTGGACAAGAGGTTCACCAGGATCTGGCGCAGGCGCGTGCGATCGACGACGACCGCCAGCGCGTCGCCGCTCGACTCGACGGTCAGTGCCACTTGCTGCCCGGCGGCGGTCATCCGGCACATCGATACCGCCTCTTGAATGACGGCGTCGAGATCCACGGGCAGCAGGCGAACGTTCAGCTTGCCGACCTCGATGCGCGCCAGGTCGAGCAGTTCGTCGATCAGTTCGAGCAGATGATCGCCCGCATGGCGGATCTCGGTCAGCCAGTGCCGGTTCTTCTCTGAGCGCTCGGTCGTCTCGAGAAGTTGCGCGAAGCCGAGGATCGCATTCATCGGCGTGCGCAATTCGTGGCTCATGCGCGAGAGAAACTCCGACTTCCCGCGGTTGGCGCGCTCGGCTTCGTCGCGCGCCGCTTCGAGCGCGCGCGTGCGCTCCCGCACACGCGACTCCAGCTGGCGATTGGCCTCGAGCAGCGCGGCCTGGGCCTGCTTCAGCTCCGTGACATCCAGCGCTGTGATGGCCACGGTCTGCGCGCCGTCTGCCGCGGCGATCGGCGCGAGCGTGATCACGTAGTTGCGCGGCAGGCCGGCTTCGTTCGCCAGCACGGTCTCGAAGCTCTGGCGTTCGCCGCTCGCAAAGGCGACTTGCAGATAGCCGTTGAAGCGCGGCCTTTGCTCGGGCGGATACCAGTCCTGCGCCAGGGTGCCGACAACGGATCGGCGCGGCGGATCGTCGCCGCGATTGGCGAAGAGCGTGCGGCCGTTCGCGTCGACCTCGTAGATCAGCACCGCGGTGTGTGCGGTCAGCGCGCGCAAACGGGCTTCGCTGGCACGCACAGCCGCCTCGGCGCGCTTGCGGTCGTCGACGTCCATGGCCGTTCCCAGCGCACGCTGCGGCACGCCCTGCGCATCGCGCTCGACGATGCGGCCGCGCAGGACGACCCAGCGCCAGCCCAGCTGTTCGTGTCTGAGCCGCAGCTCGAGTCGCAGCGACGCCGAGTGTTCGTCCGAATGACTGCGCAGCGCTGCCTTGACGGCATCGATGTCGTCGGGGTGGATGCGCTCGCGCCAGAACGCGAGTTCCGGCTGCAGCTCGGAGGGCTCCAGGCCGACGATGCGCGCGCAGACCTCGTTGGCACTGACGCGCCCGAGCGCCAGGTCGCAATCCCACAGGCCTGCGGCAGCGGCCTCCATGCCGAGTCGAAAACGCAGCTCGCTGTCGGCCAGCTGCGCTTGCGATGCCTGGAGCTCTCGTTGCGCTCGCCGTACCGAGCCCAACAAGGCGTTGATCGCTGCGACCACGGTGTCGAGCACGTCCGGGCGCCAGCGGCCCTTGGTGCGGCGATCGAGAACCAGGGCCTGGTCATCGCCAGACCCCGTGAGCAGCGGATCGATGTTGCGAACATGGCCGGCCACCTTGGTCAGGTGCTGAGTCACCATGTACTGGAACACGAGCAGCAGGAACACCGCCACCAGCGCGGTCTTGACGGCATTGCCGACGAGCGCGACCACGAGCCGGCTCCAGACGCGTGCGATCACGCTGTCGACGCTGGCCACGACATGCAGCGTTCCGATGGTGGCCGCGCGGCCCGCTTGCTCGTGAGTGAGGGCCACCGAGGCTTGCCGGCGGTGCTCCGATTCGACGCGGCCGGCCGACCAACGCGTCTGCCCGTCGACCTCGATGCTGGCGGATTCGATGTCGGGCAAGCGTAGCAACCCCTCCAGCTGGCTTTGCACCGCCTCGCTGTCGAATTGCCACACGCTGTGCGCCAGGGAGGGTGCGTAGCTGGAGCCGATGAAGCGGAACGCACTGTCGATCTCGTGCAGATCGCGCCGGTAGTCGCCATAGAGATCGACGGCCGTGATGCAGGTCGTGATCAACGAGCTGAACAAGACCACCGCGATCAGCAAGCGCTTGGCCAGGCCGTTGCCGTTGAACAAGGCGTGGCGCACGCCGCCCCAAGCTGCATCAGACATCAATCCCCCACGGCAAGGGCCGAGGCACCCAGGCTCGGTCGGTTGGCACGGCTCACTTCTCGGCGGCTTGAAGCATCCGAAGCGTGATCTCCTGGCGAATGCGCTCCAGTTCGCCGCTGGCCTCCATGTCCTGGAGGATCTTCTCCACGCGGGGCACCAGATCGCGATGCCGCTCGTGCAGAAAGTGGAACAGGGGAATGTGCTCCAGCGCTGGCGAAAGCGGCCGAACCACCGAGTCGAGACGCAGCTTCTTGTTGATCAGGACGCCGCTGAACCGATCGTTGACCGCCACGTCGATCCGGCCGCTGGCGAGCATCTGCATCAGTTGATCCATCGAGGCGACGGCCTCGACCTTGCTCATCCCGTTCGTTCCGCGCTCGGAGGAGCCGACCCCGCGAACGATGCCGATCGAATACGGCGCGATCGAGTTCCAGCCGTCGACGCGGAAGTCACGCTGCTTCACGAAGGCCGATGGCTCGATGTAGTTGATCGAAGGCCGCACCGGGATCAGCGACGGGAACTCGCTCTGAACGGCCAGGATGCGGTGCACCTCGCCATCCACGCGCCCTTGGCTCGATTCGGCGAGTGCCCGTTTCGCCGGGAGGTCGACGAATTCGACGGTGATGCCCAGGCGCTGGTAGACCGCCTTCAGAATCTCGCCGCCGACGAATTGGTCCGGGATGTTTTCGATGCGCGCCAGTCGCAGCACTGTCTCGGCACGCGCTGGCGCCGTACCCAGCGCCAACAGCACCAGCCCGATCGCGCGCGTCAGCAGCCAGCGCCGCGCCGGACTCGCCCCTGCAACATCAGACGTGGCCAGGGAATCCATGACAGAGTCTTCCTGATCCGCAAGACATTCGCTCGAGATATTGGACTCGCGTTCCACGGGGGTCATGCCGGTTGGTGCCATCGGGAGGGCCTGTCGTGGCCAAGTCGACTCTTGCGCGAGAACCAAGTGTAGGCTTGTCGCGTCGGCGTGGGTCGCCTACCCAAGCCTCAAAGCGCGGCCGGGCGGGGCAAGGCTTCGTTCTGTCTGCGCGCCTTCAGGCTCGCGACATAGCGGTCGCGCGTGCCCAGCACATGCTCGCGCATCAGCGCCTCGAACGCCTTGAAGTCGCCGGCGCCGAAGAGGTCCATCAGCCGGCGGTGCTGCTCGTTGCCACGCGACTGCAGCACGTCGGCCGGTGCCGACAGGTGGGTGCGCAGCGCCGCGATCTTGGCGCCAGCGGTCGCGTACGCGGCCTGCAGGTAGGCGTTGCCGCAGTTCGCGACGAAGGCCTCGTGCAGGCGCGTGTCGGCGCGGCTGTAGCGCACGCCGTCCTTGCCCTTGCGGGCCGCGGCCATCTCGCCGACGGCGGCTTTCAGGTCGGCGAGCGTGGCGTCGCGCGCGTGATGAAAGGCGAGTTCGGCGGCGCGCGGCTCCATCACGCAGCGGAACTCGCACAGCGCCGCGATGTCGGCCTCGCTGGCCTCGAAGACGTAGCTGCCGCGCTGCGGGCGGATCGTCACGAGGCCGAGCAGCTGCAGCTGGTTCAGCGCCTCGCGCACCGGCGTGCGGCTGACGCCGAACGAGCTGGCGAGCGTCTCCTCCGGGATCATCGCGCCGAGCGCGAACTGACCATCGATGATGGCCTCGCGCAGGCGCTGCGCCACCAGAGTGGCGAGCGACTTGGGGGTGTCGATCTTGAAGCTGGGTTCGGTCAACGGGTGACTCTCTCGGATGACCACATCGTGAAGGAAGGGCGGTGCCTGGCGGGCACACGGAGTCTCGCAGATTGGTGCGCGCCGTGCCGGCATCGTGATCAGGGATTGTGCTAGTGTGCCTTAGTACCTTACATACAAGATAATCCGATCCATGAACACCACGCCTGCCGCGGCGGTGCCTCCGGCACTGATCCAGCTTCGCAACACCCTCGGTCCGGCCGCCGTGCTGTTCGGTGCCGACATCCCTGCACGCAACTGCAACGACTGGAGCACGCAGGCGCCGAACACGCCGATCGCCGTGGTGCGGCCGGTCGACGCGGCCGGTGTCTCGGCCGCGCTGCGGGCCTGCCGCGAGGCCGGCATCCCGGTCGTGCCGCAGGGCGGGCTGACCGGCCTGTGCGGCGGCGCGCGGCCCGAACCGGGCTGGGTCGCGCTGTCGATGGAGCGCATGGTCGGCGTCGAAGAAATCGACCCCGACAGCGCGACGATGACGGTCTGGGCCGGCACGCCGCTCGAGGCGGTGCAGCGCGCCGCCGCGGACGCCGGGCTGTACTTCGCGCTCGACCTCGGTGCCCGCGGCTCGTGCGCGATCGGCGGCAACCTCTCGACGAATGCCGGCGGCAACCGCGTGATCCGCTACGGCATGGCGCGCGAGCTGGTGCTCGGGCTCGAGTGGGTGCTGCCCGACGGCAGCATCGTCACGAGCCTGAACAAGATGATGAAGAACAACGCGGGCTACGACCTCAAGCAGTTGTTCATCGGCAGCGAAGGCACGCTCGGCGTCATCACCCGCATCGTGCTGCGCCTGCACCCGCAGCCGGGCTGCACGATGGCGGCGCTGTGCGCGCTGCCCGACTACGCCTCGGTGGTGCGCCTGCTCGGCGCCGCGCGCCGCGGGCTCGGGCCGCTGCTGTCGGCATTCGAGGTGATGTGGCCCGACTACTGGCAGGTCGTCACCGAGCGCGTCGGCGTGCGCGCGCCGGTCGGTGGCAGCCACGGCTTCTATGTGCTGGTCGAAGCGCAGGGCACTGACGAGACCATCGACAGCCCGCGCTTCGCTGCGTGGCTGGAGCAACTGCTGGAAGAAGGGGCGATCGCCGACGCGGCGGTGGCGCAGTCCGTGGCCGACACGCAATCGTTCTGGGCGCTGCGCGACGCCTGCGCCGAGTTCTTCCCGACACTCGGCCCGCACGTCTCGTTCGACGTGGCCCTCGCGGTGCGCGACATGGACGCCTTTGCGACGCGCTGCAAGGCGGCGCTGTTGCAGGCCATCCCCGGCTGCGAGAGCGTCTACTACGGTCACATCGGCGACGGCAACCTGCACCTGGTCGCGTGGGTCGACGGCCTGTCGGTCGAGCAGCAGCCGAAGCAGCAGATGGACGAGACCATCTACGGTCTGGTGCGCGAGTTCAAAGGCAGCGTCTCGGCCGAACACGGCATCGGCACCGCGAAGAAGCCCTACCTGGGCCACGCGCGCAGCGAGGCCGAGATCGCGCTGATGCGCACGCTGAAGCAGGCGCTCGATCCGCATGGCCTGCTGAACCCGGGGAAGGTGATATGAGCCGCCCCGCAGCAGGCGCGGTCGACTGGCTGTTCAAGGCCATCGAGGCCGTGCTCGCGCTGCTGCTCGTCGCGATGGTCGTGATGGTGTTCGGCAATGTCGTGCTGCGCTACGCCTTCAACTCCGGCATCTCGGTCTCGGAAGAGATGTCGCGCTTCTGCTTCGTCTGGCTGACCTTCATCGGCGCGATCGTCGCGATGCGCGACGGCTCGCACCTCGGCATGGACAACGTCGTCAGCCAGATGGCGCGGCGCGGCAAGCTGGTCTGCCTGACGATCTGCCAGGGTCTGATCCTGCTGTGCTGCGCGATGCTGTTCTGGGGCACGTGGCGCCAGCACGAGGTCAACGCGACGACGGCGGCGCCGGTCACCGGGCTGCCGATGATCTGGGTGTTCGGCGTCGGCTACCTGACCAGCGTCTGCATCGGGCTGCTGGCGCTGCACAAGCTGTGGCGCATCGCCAGCGGCGCGATCACCGACGCCGAGCTGATCGAGATCAGCGAGAGCGAAGAAGCGGTGCATGCCTCGGGAGGCAAGGCATGACGATTGCGGTGTTTACGTTCTCATTGCTCGGCGCGATGGCGCTGGGCCTGCCGATCGCGTTCGCATTGCTGATCTGCGGTGCGGCGCTGATGGTCTCGCAGGGCCAGATCGACACGACGATCCTATCGCAGAAACTGCTCGAAGGGGCCGACAGCTTCCCGCTGCTCGCGATCCCGTTCTTCATGCTCGCCGGCGAGCTGATGAACGCCGGCGGTATCTCCAAGCGCATCGTCAATTTCGCGCTCTCGTGGGTCGGCCATGTGCGTGGCGGTCTCGGCCACGTGGCGATCTTCGCGTCGGTCGTGATGGCGGCGATCTCGGGCAGCGCGGCCGCCGACACCGCGGCGATCGGCGCGTTGCTGATCCCGATGATGCGGCGCGCCGGCTACGACGTGCCGCGCGCCTCCGGGCTGATCGCGGCGGGCGGCGTGATCGCGCCGGTGATACCGCCGTCGATCGGCATGATCGTGTTCGGCGTGATCGCGAATGTTTCGATCGGCAAGCTGTTCCTCGCCGGCATCTTCCCCGGGCTGCTGATGGGCCTGTCGCTGCTGGTCACCTGGCAATGGGTGGCGCGCAAGGACCAGGTCACGGTGCTGCCGCGCCAGAGCATGAACCAGCGCCTGCGCGCCGGCGTCGATGGCATCTGGGCGCTGCTGATGCCGGCCGGCATCATCGGCGGCCTGAAGTTCGGCGTCTTCACGCCGACCGAGGCCGGTGTCGCGGCCTGCGTCTATGCCTTCGTGCTCGGCGTGTTCGTCTACCGCGAGCTGCCGCTCCGGGCCGTCTACGGCCTGCTGGTGGCGGCGGCGAAGAGCACCGCGGTGGTGGTGTTCCTGATCGCCGCGGCGCTGGTCTCGGCCTGGCTGATCACCACGTCGGACGTGCCGCAGCAGGTCGCGGCGCTGCTCAAGCCCTTCATGTTCAACAAGACGGTGCTGATGTTCGTGATCATGGCGCTGGTCGTGATCGTCGGCACCGCGCTCGACTTCGCGCCGACGCTGATGATCCTGACGCCGGTGCTGATGCCGGTGATCAAGGAGGCCGGCATCGACCCGGTCTATTTCGGCGTGCTGTTCATCATGAACAACGCGATTGGCCTGATCACGCCGCCGGTGGGCATCGTGCTCAACGTGATCTGCGGCGTCTCGAAGATTTCGATGAAGGACCTGATGAAAGGTCTGTGGCCCTTCCTGTGGGCCGAACTGATCGTGCTGTTCCTGCTCGTGCTGTTCCCGTCGCTCGTGACGGTGCCGCTCAAGTGGTTCAGCTGAGAGTGAGTCAACCCGGAGACAACGACATGACGCTTTTGAAGACCACGCTGACCGCCCTCGCATGCCTCGCGCTCGGCTCCGCCCACGCGCAATTCCAGGAGCGCAACTTCCGCGTCTCCAACGGCGTCAGCAAGGATCACCCGATGGGCAACGGGCTGGCGAAGATGGGCGCCTGCACGCTCGAGAAATCCGGCGGCAAGCTGAAGATCCAGCCGTTCTGGGACGGCGCGCTCGGCAGCGACCTGACCAGCACGCAAAGCGTTCGCACCGGCTCGCTCGACATGGTGATCACCTCGACCGCGCCGGTCGTCTCGATCGTGCCGGCGCTCGGTGTGTTCGACCTGCCGTTCCTGTTCAACACCTCGGCCGAGGCGGACCAGTTGTTCGACGGCAAGGTGGGCGAGTGGTTCGCCGCGAAGCTGCCGGCGGTCGGGCTCGTCAATCTCGCGTGGTGGGAGAACGGCTTTCGCCAGACCACGAACTCGAAGCGGCCGATCACGAAGTTCGAGGATTTCGACGGCGTGAAGATGCGCGTGATGCAGAACAACATCTACCTCGACACCTTCAAGACGCTCGGCAGCAACGCGGTGCCGATGGCGTTCACCGAGGTTTACTCGGCGCTCGAGACCAAGACCGTCGACGGTCAGGAGAACCCGTTCAGCAACATCGAGAACATGAAGTTCTACGAGGTGCAGAAGTACCTGACGTTGACCCGGCACGCGTACAGCCCGACGCTGGTGCTGTTCTCGAAGAAGATCTGGGACACGCTCTCGCCGCAGGAACAGGCCACGCTGCGCGACTGCGCGGTGCAGGGCCGCGCCGACCAGCGCAAGGCGAACCGCGCGCAGGAAGCGCGCAGCGTCGAGAACCTGCGTGCCAAGGGCATGCTGGTGAACGAGATCTCGCCGGCCGAGATGCAGCGCATCCGCGACAAGACCAAGCCCATCTACGAGCGCCACGCCAAGGAGATCGGTGCTGAGCCGATCGAGATGGTCATGGGCGAGCTCAAGCGCATCCGTGGCAACTGATCGGAGCGCGCCGATGACGACCCTGGCCGGCAAGGTCGCGTGGGTGACCGGTGGCGGCAGCGGCATCGGGCTGGCGGGCGCGATCGAGCTGGCGAAGGCCGGCGCGCGCGTCGTGATCTCGGGCCGCGACGCGGCCAAGCTCGATGACGCGCTGGCCGCTGCGCTGCGGCTCGGCGCGCCGGCCGGAGCGATCACCGCGATGCCGCTCGATGTCGCCGACGCAGCGGCGGTGACGCGCGTCGCGGCCGCGATCGAGGCCGCGCACGGGCGCATCGACATCCTCGTCAACAGTGCCGGCATCAACTTCCCAAAGCGCTACTGGGGCGAGACCGACGCCGAGACCTTCGCGCAGGTCGTCGCGGTGAACCTGAACGGCGCGACCTACTGCACGCTGGCCGCGGCCAAGGGCATGCGGGCGCGGCGCGAGGGCACGGTGATCAACGTCGCGTCGTTCGCCGGCTGGCACTTCGAGTACCTCACCGGGCCGGCCTACACCGCGAGCAAGGCCGGGATGATGGCGCTGACGCACTCGTTCAACATCGAGGAATGCGTCAACGGCCTGCGCGCGACCGCGCTGTGCCCGGGCGAGGTCGCGACGCCGATCCTGAAGAAACGCCCGGTGCAACCGACCGAGGCCGACAAGGCGCGCATGCTGCAAGAGGCCGACCTGGGCCGGACGATCCGGTTCATCGCGGAGCAGCCGGCGCATGTCTGCATCAACGAGCTGGTGATCTCGCCGGTCTGGAACCGCACCTACGTGGCCGATGCGCCGCTGGTGCGCAAGAAGCCGGCATGACGATGGCGCAGGGCCTGGTCGTCGCGATCACCGGCTCGGGCCAGGGCATCGGCCGCGCGCTGGCGCGTTCGTTCGCTCGCGAGGGTGCGCGCGTCGTGGTCTCCGACATCGACGCCGCGGCCTGCCAAACCGCGGCCGACGAGCTCGACACGCTCGGCGTGCCGGCCGACATCACGCGCGCCGACGATTGCACCGCGCTGGTCGCGAAGGCGGTCGACGCATTCGGCCGCCTCGACGTGATGGTCTGCAACGCCGGCATCATGCAGCTCAAGCCGCTGCTCGAACTCGACGGCGCCGACTGGGACCGCATGCTCGGCGTCAACGTCAAGGGCAGCTTTTTGACGCTGCAGGCCGCCGCACGCCACATGCTCACGCAGGCGCCGCTGGCCGAAGGCCGGCCGCGCGGCAAGATCATCATGATGGCGTCGATCGCCGGGCGCCCCGGCGCCGGCCCGATTGCCGCGGTGATCCCGCACTACCGCGCCAGCAAGGCCGGCGTGATCAGCCTGACGCAATCGGCGGCGATCGCGCTGGCGCCGCAGATCACCGTGAACGCGATCTGCCCGGGCCTGGTCGAGAGCGACATGTGGCAGCGCATGGACCGCGACTGGGCCGCGCTGCAAGGGCTGCCCGCGGGCCAGATCTGGCAGCAGCGCATCGCCAGCGTGCCGATGGGCCGCCCGCAGTCGCCCGACGATGTCGCCGACCTCGCGGCGTTTCTCGCGTCGCCGCAATCCGACTACATGACCGGCCAGTCGATCAACATCGACGGCGGTCTGATGATGAATTGAACCTGATGATGATGACGCACCCGGCCGAACGACTGAAGCAACTGCTGGCCGCCGGCGCGATCGTGCAGGCGCCCGGCGCCTACGACGCGCTCAGCGCGCGACTGGTGCAGCGCGCCGGCTTCGAGGCGATCTACATGACCGGCTTCGGCGCGACCGCATCGCGCCTCGGCCAGCCCGACATCGGCCTGCTGACGCAGACCGAGATGACGACCCACGCGCGCGACATGACGCGCGCCGTGACTATTCCCGTGATCGCCGATGCCGACACCGGCTACGGCGGCCCGTCGAACATCGAGCGCACGGTGCGCGAGTACGTGCAGGCCGGCGTGGCCGCGATCCACCTCGAGGACCAGGTCGCCCCCAAGCGCTGCGGCCAGATGGCCGGCATCCGCCTGATCGATGCGCGCGAGAACGAACGCCGCCTGCGCTGTGCGCTGCAGGCGCGCGGCGCCGACCCGCTGCTGATCATCGGCCGCACCGATGCGCTGCCGGCCGCCGACATCGACGAAGCGGTGGCGCGTGCGCAGCGCTACCAGGACGCCGGCGTCGACCTGGTGTTCGTCGACGGCATCAAGCGAATGGCCGAGGTCGAGGCCGTGGCGCGCCGCGTCGCCGGGCCCAAGGTCGTCTCGATCGTCGACGGCACCGAGGCCGCGGGCTTCAGCGCCGCCGAGCTGCAGGCGATGGGCTTCGCCATCGTGTTCCATGCCGTGACCGCCTTGTTCGCCGCCGCGCGCGCCGTCGAACAGGCGCTCGCGGCCCTGCGCATGCATGGCACGCCGCGCGGCCTGCCACAGCCGGGCATGAGCTACGCCGCGTTCTGCGACGTCGTCGGCCTCGCACCGCACCAGTGCCTCGACGAGGCCTGGGGCGCGCCTACCTGATTCACCCACCGATCCATCGAAAGCCCACCGTGACCACCACCTCCCCCGACTACCGCGGCATCTGGCCCGCGCTGCTGACGCCGCTGACCGAGTCGCTGGCGATCGACATCCCCGCCTTCGCGCGCCACGCGCGCCGCCTGCTCGACGCCGGCTGCACCGGCGTGACACCGTTCGGCACCACCGGCGAAGGCCCATCGTTCACGGTCGCGGAGCGCCGCGCCGCGATCGACGGCCTGATCAAAGGCGGCGTGCCGGCGAACCGCATCCTGGTCTCGACCAGTTGCGCGGCGCTGCCCGACGCCGTCGAGCTGACGCGGCACGCGGTCAGCGTCGGCGCGTTCGGCTGCCTGCTGCTGCCGCCGTTCTTCCTGAAGGGCGTGCCGGACCAGGGCGTGATCGACGCCTACCGATGGGTCATCGACCAGGTCGCCGACCCGCGCCTGCGCATCGTGCTGTATCACATCCCGCAGGTCGCCGGCGTCGGCGTCAGCCACCATGTCATCGAGACGCTGAAGGCGCTGTACCCCGAGACCATCATCGGGCTCAAGGACAGCAGCGGCCAGCGTGACGGCTCGCTCGCCTACGCGAAGGCGTTCATGCCGCCGCTCCAGGTCTGGGTCGGCCACGAGCCCGACCTGCAGGTGATGGCCACGCGCGGCAGCCTGGGCGCCGTCAGCGGCGTCGCGAACGTGATGCCGCACCTGGTCGGGCGCCTGGTGTCGCAGCCGACCGGCCCGGACGCCGCGCGCGACGCGCAGCGCGTGCAAGCCTTCATCGACGTGCTCGGCGGCTACGGCATGACCGCGGCCTTCAAGGGCATCATGGCGATCCTCGACGGCGAACCCGGTTGGCGCCGCGTGCGGCCGCCGCTGGTCGCACTGAGCGATGCCGAGTTCGAGCGCCTCGCGGTGCAGGTCCGCGCCTTCGCGCTGGATCGCAGCCGCGACTGACAAGCGCACAGCCCCCGTTCGCGGACGTCAAACCGCAGTCCGTCCCCCCGCCGCTGGCATCTGGTGGCAGTCAGTGCGCAAATCTGCCGCTGTGGCCGATTCAGGAGGGACGCTGCGATGAAGATGCTGCTGACGCTACTGCTGCTCGCGCCCGCGCTGTCGATGGCGGCAAGCAGGGCAGACACGATCGAGGCGGCGCCAGGCTCGGCGCGTTGGGACCTGCAAGGCCATGCCAAGGCCGTCGTCCATCACGGTCGGCGGTGCCTGCAGCTCGATGGCGGCGCGGCGCTGCTGAAGGATCTCGAGCTGAGCGACGGCGTGGTCGACGTCGATGTCGCCACGCCCGCCGCGCGCGGTTTCTTCGGCATTCAGTTTCGGTTGGACAACGCGGGCGCGAACGGCGAATTCGTCTACCTGCGCCAGCACAAGTCCGGGCTGCCCGATGCGATGCAATACACGCCGGTCCTCAACACCGGCCTCAACTGGCAGCTCTACAGCGGGCCCGGGTTCACAGGCAAGGTCGACATTCCGCGCGATGTCTGGTTTCACCTGCGGCTCGTGGTCGCCGGTGCCCAGGCGCGCCTGTACGTGAAGGACATGAGCCAGCCTGCGCTCGTGATGAGCGACCTCAAGAGCGGGGTGCGCAAGGGTCAGCTGGCCCTGTATGTGCTGACGGGAGCGACCTGCTTTGCCAACTTCACGGTTCGTGCCACAAGCGATGCCGCCTGGGAACGGCAGCTCCCGCCGATGCCGGCGGGCACCTTGACGAACTGGGCGCTTTCACCTGCATTCGATGCAGCGGCGCGCCGTCTGGAGCAGCCGCTGTCAGCCGCTGAAATCGACGCAATGCCCTGGCAGGACGTCACCGCCGAGGCGCCGGGCATCGTGCCCATCAACCGCTATCGCGAGAGCCCGCACCCGAGGGTCAGCTTCGCGAACGACTTCGCCAGGCGTCTGGAGCCGCAGCCGGGCATGAAGCTCGTCTATGCACGCACCAGCATCAGCGCCGAGCGCGACCAGCTGAGAAAGCTCTCCATCGGCTACAGCGACGACGTGAGCGTGTTCCTCAACGGCCAGATCCTGTACCGCGGCCGCAGCGCGCAGAACTTCCGCGACCCGGCGTTCCTCGGCATCGTGGATCCGGAGAACGACGCGGTCTATCTGCCGCTGAAGAAGGGCAGCAACGAATTGGTGCTCGCGGTCAGCGAGCTCGGTGGCGGCTGGGGATTCATTTGCCGACTGGCGGATGCGGACGACTGAGAAGCGAGGGCCGAGCTACCAGTTCACCAGCTTCAGATCAGGCCCGACGATGTGGTCTGGTTGTGCCGGCCCGTCGTGGTTGACGTCGTGCGTGAAGTGCGCGCCGTACCAGATCACGACATCGTGATTGGAAATGGCTTCGCCGTTGACCCAGCGATCGATGTCGGCCTCGTACGGAGGACCGACGGCCACTGAACCGTCGTCGAGTTCGTTGCCGTGGTAGCGCAGGATCCAGACATCGCCGCGCCCGAATGGCGCGTCGGTCTGCGCGCTCCAGACGCCATCGCCCGGGTTCGGGACGATCTCGCACGCCTCGCCCGTGACGGTGTTTTCGACGCGCCACTTGCGCTTGCGCCCGAAGTCGCGCGAACGCTTCGTTTCGAATAGCTTGCTGTGCCACTTGCTGCGGCCGATCAACGGCGGATCGTTGAACTCGAGCACGCGGTTGTTGGCCGCGGTGCGGATGTCGAAATCCAGCCGCCAATAGGCATGGTGGTGGTGCACGTTGCAGACACACTGGCTCTCGACGGCAGCGAAGCCGAATCGAGGGCGGATCGTGCCGTTGGTCGCGAGCCGCCACTGGCTGACATATCGGTACCAGCCGGCCTCCATCTCGCTGACCAGTACCACCTCGCTGCCTTGCACGTAGATGGCGACACCGAGGAAATTGCCGGTGTCGCTGCCGCTGTCGAGGATCGTCTGCGCAGGCGCCGAGCACAGTCGAAAGCCCGGTGCCACGTCGACGCCTTGCGCTTGAATCATGCCTTCCTGGTATTGCCAGTCGCGATACGGGCCGCAGGCATTGGCGTCGTACTTCACGTTCAGGATCGGCACATGGGCGCGGTACAACACGCGCTTGCCCTTGTAGTCGACGAAGCGAAGTTCGACACCAGAACCGTTGGTGCCGCTGGATGCCGCCGGCCGCACGGCAAGAAACCGCCACAGCGTCTGGCCGCCCTGCGTCACGGTGACCCACACCTGGCCGGCCGTCCCCTTCGCCGCCGTGGCTTGATTCGCGTCGCGCGGCACGCCGCAAAGGCCACGCGGGTGCGGACGCGCGTTGTGCGGGGCACGGCCCTCGAATCGCGTGACGGCGCGGCCTGCCAAGTCGACGGCGACGATCTCGTGCTGCGCATCTGCGCCGCGCGGCAGCAGGCCCACCGCGATGTGGCGCTCGACGCGCCCATCGGGCAACTCGTTGAGCGTGAGCGCGGGAATCGGTTGGTAGGGCTCGAAGTGGCCGGCCGCCAGCGCCGGGCCGAGACTTGCATCGCGATGCAGGAGCTTCACGGCCGCGGCGAACTCGGCTTCGGACGGCGCTGGGGGCACTGCCGACTCCGTCAGCGTGAGCTTGCGCGCATCGCCGAGGCTGCCTTCTGCCAACACGGTGCGATGGTGCTTGTCGTCATAGAACGTGGCGCGAAATCGGCTCGGCGGCCGCGGCTTGCCGGTCTTGCCCACGTCGTCGTCGAGGGCTTCGACATAGAGCAGGCGAGTCTTCGCATGCCCGACGAAGTCGCGCAGCGCGGCCGTCGACAGCACCCGTGTGCCGAGGGCCGCCAGCTCCTCGCTGGTGGGTCCGAACGGTTTGACGGTGATCTTGATGCCGCGATCGGCACCGGAATCGGGTCGAGTTGTCCTGGCCATGCGCTTGTCTCCCTGATCTGTCGGGTTGTGGTGCATGGCGTTCTACGCGCTCTGTTCTGTCCGAACATCCCCAATTCGACGAACTGCAAACCAGCCGATTCGCAGACACAAGGTAGGGAGGGTGATGTCGGCATCGCCCGACTACGATGCCTGGCGCCGCCTGGCAGCAATGCCCCGCGGGGCTTGCTGATCGGCCGGCATCGACAGCTGACACGTTGAGGAATTCACGATGAGCAATGTTGCCGGCAAGGCCTACGCGATGAACGTCTTGACGCCGATGCGGCCAAGCCGAACGTGGGTGAACAAGTTCATTTTCATTGCGGCACGCGCGTTGCCCGACAAGCTGGCGGGCTTGCTGGGCCTGTCGATCATTCACTTTGCGCGCTGGGTCATGATCCGCCGCGATCAATGGCCCGATTTGGGCCAGGGCAAGGAACATCTGGTCAACGACTACATGATGTTCTGCAGCAATTTCAATGGCACCTGGGACCAATACATCGACGCGTTTTCAGATGGCTTGCCCAATGGCCTGGACATGTTTTGGTACTCGTCGACCAAGTACCCGAAGTCCATCCCGATCACGCCGTTCAAGGACTACATCCGCGCCAATCAAGTCGACACCGACTACTACTACAACGCCACGCCGGGGTCCGCCCAGCGCGACATCAAATGCGCGCTTCGCGTGCGCAGCGCCGTGCAGCAACTGGCGCAGGTGCACGCGACAAGCTCGCCCGAGCAATTTGAAGTGCGCTGGCGCGAGGCGCTGACCAGCGTCCAGAACGATCTGGGTTCACCCGGCTTCGCGCCGGTCGCGAGCAGCGACACCACCAACGCCGACCGCCAACGCCAACCCTTGGTTCAGGCGCGCTGGGGCAAAGGAAGTTGACATGGCAAACATCGACGGCGGCCACTACTTCCTGACGACCCTGATCCCGCTCAAACTGGATCGCATTCAGCGGGAGGACGGCAGCTTCACATCCCCCAGCCACATCCTTCGCGAAGTGCTGTCCACGCTCCCGACGGCACAACAAAGTCCGGCTTGCGTGGCGGCAGGGCTCAACAGCCCTTTCTCGCGCTGCACGCGAACGCACTTCGTGCGCGCGTTCGTCATCGACCAGCCCATGTACAACGGGCGCGACGGCGGTGACGCGCTCGTCCAGGGGCTGCGAAGCGTCAATCTGCTGGCCCACCAGCCCGTCGATAACCTCTCGCGGCCCTATCTCATGTTCTGTGCCGATCTGGACGCCCGACTCGGCGAAGCAGACGGCGGGCTGTCCAGTTGGGCCGCTGGCCTGTGGGCCAAGGCCGAGGAGGAACTGCGGGCCATCTTTTCGTCTTGTCTCGGCTTCGACAGGGTCAACGACGGGGACACTTTTGCGGTGTGGCTCAAGCGATGCCAGATCGAGACCACGATGAGCTTCAACGACTACTACGTCCCTGCACCGGACCTGCACGGCTATACGCTGCAGGACATCGTGACTCGGCTCGTTGCTGGCACCGTGGTGTTGTCCGCGCTGGCATGGTGGGGTCTCGCCGCTCTGGCCTGCAGCTCGTGGTGGTTGCTGGCTGCGGTGCCGATCGCGGCTGCCCTGAGCCTTGCCGGCGTGTTGCGGCTGTTGTGGGTCAAGGGCAGCAAGCCCTTCCCCGCCGGGGCGAACACCGATCTGCCGTCGGTGCTGAAAGCACTGCATGTGCAGCAGCGGTTCGCGCTGCTGGCCGCGCAAATGCAAGGGGTCGATCGCGCGACGCTGCATGCGCGCTTCGGCCAGTTTCTGAACGATGTGCGCCCCGATGACATGGCCGTGGCCACCCAACCGCCCGGCGTCATCCGATCCGATGGGACGCCGCTGGTGGCCCACAAGCGAGTCGCTCAAAAGCGGGCGATCGCATGACGACGAATCTGGAGCTCGCCGACATTCAGGGCAACATCCTGACGGCATATGGCCGGCTGGGATTCCCGAAGGCCCGCTATCTGCTCATTCACGTGGGCAACGCCGCAGCGGGCAGGGCGTTCATCGAGGCGCTGCGGTATCGCGTGACCACCGCGTTGCGCTGGCCGTCCACGCGCAAGGGCGTTCCCTTGGGCAAGAACCCGGTGACCCGGCCGATGGTGGCGGTGAATGTGGCGTTCACGTTTCGAGGGCTGTTGGCACTGGGGCTCCCGACCCGCACACTGCGCGGCATGCCCGATGACTTCATCGACGGCATGCTGGCACGCGCCTCCATCCTGGGCGACGATGTGTTGGACAACACGCCGGAGTACTGGGACCCGGTCTGGCAGCCTGACAGGCCGTCAGCACACATCCTCGTGACGCTCAACGCGCAGGCCGGGCCCGATGGTGCGCCGGTGCCTCAGCTTGCGAGCGTGACCGACGAGATACTCAACAAGGTGAGCGCGTTGAACGCTGCCACGCCCGGCGCGCTGGCCGTGCTGGAAGGGCATCGCGGCCCATCGAACCGCTGGCAAGAATTGTCTGCCGTGATGAGCGGCAACCAACCGACGCCAGTCGAACACTTCGGCTTCATCGACGCGATCGGCGACCCCATCTTTTCCGGGCAGTATCCGGAAGGTGCCGAGCAAGGCTTGGCCGTCGGCCAAGGGGCTGTCGATGGGTTGGGCAATTGGCGGCCGCTGGCCACCGGCGAATTCCTGCTCGGCTGGGCGGATGAAGCGCAAGAAGTTGCGGGCGCGGCCATGCCCTCGGACTTCAGCCGCAACGGCAGCTTCTTCAGCTACCGAAAGTTGCATCAACACGTCGACGCCTTCGAGCAATGGGTGGCGAGCACCTCGCAGCAGCTGGCTGCCGCCTGGCGCTTCGACAGCCTGGTCGATGCGAAAGAAACGCTGCTGGCGAAGATGGCTGGGCGCTGGCACGATGGGGTGCCGCTGATCGCCGCCCAAGACATCGCCGCATGGAAGGCGTTCAACCAGCGCTTCGCCGTGGGCTCCGTGGAGCGTGACCGCGCCTTGGTCGACTTTCGCTACGAAGGCGACCCGCGAGGCATGCGTTGCCCGGTGACCTCGCACATGCGGCGCATGAATACGCGCGACGGGCTGGATCCGCGCGCCACGGCCGAGCCCAAGGAGCGCATGGGCAGCGCGCTGAACAATCGCCGCCGCCTCCTGCGCCGCGGCTTGCCTTATGGGTCACGCAATTCGCAAGACGGCGAGCATGGCATCGTCATGCTCTGCCACTGCGCATCGCTCAGCCGGCAATTCGAATTTGTGCAGCAGCAGTGGCTGAATTTCGGCCTCGACTTCAACGCCGGAAACGACAGCTGCCCCTTGGTCGGCAATCACCCGGAGGGCGCTCGCTTTGTCATCGCTGTCGATCCGGCGAGCGGCCACGCACCCTTTGTCGCCAACGCGCTTCCCCAGTTCGTTTCCACCCGCGGAGGCGACTACTTCTTCACACCCAGCATGACGGCGCTGCGCATGATCGGCACGGGCTTGATTGATCCCACATGATGCTGGCGTGGGGCCCCGATCTACCCAAGCCGGGGCCCCATCCGTTTCAGCTCAACGGGTGGCCAGGTCGAAGCGGTCCAGGTCCATCACCTTGCGCCAGGCGGCCACGAAGTCCCGCACGAATTTCTCCTTCGCATCGGCGCTCGCGTACACCTCGGCCAGCGCGCGCAGCACGGAGTTGGAGCCAAACACCAGGTCGGCGCGCGTGGCGGTCCACTTCAATTGGCCGGTCTTGCGGTCCTTGCCTTCGTAGATGTCGCCGGCCGGCTTCCACTCGGTGCCCGCATCGAGCAGGCCGGCGAAGAAGTCGGTGCTCAGCACACCTGGTTTGTCGGTGAGCACGCCGTGCTGGCTGCCGCCCGCGTTGGCGCCCAGCACGCGCAGCCCGCCCACGAGCACGGTCAGCTCGGGCGTGGTCAGCGTGAGCTGCTGTGCCTTGTCGACCAGCAGGTGCTCGACCGGCATGCTGGCCGGACCCTTGAAATAGTTGCGGAAGCCGTCGGCCACCGGCTCGAGCATCGAGAACGATTCGACGTCGGTCTGGTCCTGCGCGGCGTCCACACGGCCGGGTGCGAATGGCACCTCGATGGCGATGCCGGCTGCCTTCGCTGCCTGCTCCACGCCCACGCCGCCGGCCAGCACGATCACGTCGGCCAGCGAGAGCTTGCCCGAGGCTTTCTGGATCTCCTCCAGCGTCGCCAGCACCTTCGCCAGCTCGCCCGGCGTGTTGGCTTCCCAGCTCTTCTGCGGCGCCAGGCGGATGCGTGCGCCATTCGCGCCGCCGCGCTTGTCGCCGCCGCGGAAGGTCGAGGCCGAGGCCCAGGCCGTCGAGACGAGCTGCGCGACCGTCAAACCCGACGCGGCGATCTTTGCCTTCACGCCGGCGATGTCGGCGGCGCTCGGCGCCGCCAGCGTGGCCTTGGGCAGCGGGTCCTGCCAGATCAGGTCTTCCTTCGGCACCTCGGGGCCGAGGTAGCGCTCCTTCGGGCCGAGGTCGCGGTGGGTCAGCTTGAACCAGGCGCGCGCGAACGCATCCGCGAAGGCCTGCGGGTTGTTGAGGAAGCGGCGAGAGATCTTCTCGAACTCGGGGTCGAGGCGCAGCGTCAGGTCGGTGGTCAGCATCGTCGGCTTGTGCTTCTTGCCGGGGATGTGCGCGTCGGGAATGGTCTCAGGTGCGTCCTTGGCCACCCACTGCTTGGCACCGGCGGGCGACTTCGTCAGTTCCCACTCGTACTTGAACAGGTGCTCGAAGAAGTCGTTGCTCCAGCGGGTCGGCGTGGTGGTCCACGTGACCTCCAGGCCGCTGGAGATGGTGTCCTTGCCGTGGCCGCTGCCGAAGGCGCTGTTCCAGCCCAGACCCAGCGCCTCGAGCGGCGCGCCTTCGGGCTCGGGGCCTTTGTGGGACTCGGGTGCAGCGCCGTGCGCCTTACCGAAGGTGTGGCCTCCGGCGATCAGGGCGACGGTCTCCTCGTCGTTCATCGCCATGCGGCCGAAGGTGGCGCGGATGTCCTTGGCGGCTGCGATCGGGTCGCCGCTGGCGTTGGGGCCTTCCGGGTTCACGTAGATCAGGCCCATGTGGGTGGCGGCCAGCGGCTGGTCGAGGTCGCGGTCGCCGGTGAAGCGCTTGTCGGTGGCCAGCCAGGTGGTCTCCTTGCCCCAGTTGGCATCGTTGTCGGGCTCCCACACGTCCGCGCGTCCGGCCGCGAAGCCGAAGGTGCGAAAGCCCATCGACTCGAGCGCGACGTTGCCGGTGAGGAGCATCAGGTCGGCCCAGCTGATCTTCTGGCCGTACTTCTGCTTGATCGGCCAGAGCAGGCGGCGCGACTTGTCGATGTTCACGTTGTCGGGCCAGCTGTTGAGCGGTGCGAAGCGCTGCTGCCCGCGGCCGCCGCCGCCGCGGCCGTCGGCCGTGCGGTAGGTGCCGGCGGCGTGCCAGGCCATGCGGACGAACTGCGGGCCGTAGTGGCCGAAGTCGGCGGGCCACCAGTCCTGCGAGTCGGTCATCAGCGCCAGCAGATCCTTCTTCAGCGCGAAGTAGTCGAGCTTCTTGAATTCTTCGGCGTAGTCGAAGCTCGCGCCCAGCGGGTCGGATTTGCTCGAGTGCTGGCTCAGCAGCTCCAGCGGGGGCTGGCTGGGCCACCAGTCCTTGTTCGTCGTGCCGCCGCTGGCGGCGTGGTTGAACGGGCATTTGGCTTCGGTTGACATGAGTCTCTCCTTCGGTTGTTGGATATTGACCGCGGCGTGGGCCACGGCGCTGCTGATGCATCCGCGAAGGTACGCCTATCGCCGAATGCCTTCCAATTGAAAACCACTAACGTCCCGATACCGGAGGCGGACCGAGCTTGGCACGCCTACTTCGGAACGGCATCGAGAATGCGAGCCGCCAGCACGTCGTACCCACCGCCGAAGTGGTGCCCGCCGGCCAACGGGAGCGCTTGAACGTGTCCGGGTGCGAGTTGCGGGCACAGCGAATCGCGCTCGTCCTGACCGTAGATGCACAGCGTTCTGACGGCCGTCAGCTTCGCGGCCTCGGGGGCGATGGGCTTGTCGCCGCTCGGGCCGATCCAGTTCGACACATGGAATTCGAACGAAGCCTTTTGCCCGAGCCCGAGCAATGCGGTCAGACGCACGCTGGCGCGCGTGCGCGCCGGCAGTCGATTGAACGCGAACGGCAGCACGTCGGCGCCCTGCGAATAGCCGATCAGGATGACCTCCTTGCGCTTCCAACGGGCCGCGTAGTAGCGGATGACGCGGTCGAGGTCGGCGGCCAGCCCTTCAGGCGTGCGCGGGCTCCAGAAGTAGCGCAGCGAATCGAAGCCGGCGACCGGGATACCGCGTTGAACCAAGGCCTCGGCGATGCCCTTGTCGATGCCGGCCCAGCCGCCGTCGCCCGACAGCAGCACCGCGAAGCGTTCGCCAGCGCCCGCTGACGGCAGCTCAACGAGGGGCAGGTCGGCGAGTTGTGCCGGTGGTGCAGCGAGCCCTTGCTCCTTCGCGGCGAGCGCTGCGTAGGCTGCGTCGAACGCGGCAGGCACATGCGCCACCTGCGTTGGCGCCGCCTCGGCCGGGACCCAGGTGGCCTGCGCGACCCGCTGTGTGAACGCCTGCGCCTCGCCCGCCTTGCAGGCCGCGACATCGGGGCCTTGCAGCGCGGTCCACGGCGCCGACAGCGAGGCGGCCGGCAGCAAGTCGATGGCGCCGTCCGCAGTCGCCTGCCAGCGCAGCGCATGGGCGGCGCACAGCGGTGTTCGGAACATCAGCCGCGGGCAGAAGTCGAGCGACATCGCCGACGCGAAGGTGCCGTCCGGCGCCTGTGCGAGCACGCCATACGCAAACGACGACGCGCGGCCGGAGCCGACGACGATGGGCTGCAGATACGTCGGCAGCTTTTCGGAGGCCTCGATGTGCCGGGCGAGATTTTCGAATGCGCCTGCGGCGAAGGTGCACTTGCCGTCCTGCGCTTCGAGCCGGCGATAGAACGGCGCGAGCGGCACGGCCGACACCATCGCGCCGGCCGCCGTCATCTTCTGGATCAGTTGGCGCTCGAGCTCGCGCGGCGCATCGTTCTCGGACAGCAGCAGCACGAACTGCCGCGGCGTGCCTGCGGGCCGGAAGACTTGAACGTCGCTGAAGAGGCCGTGCGATATCGATGATGTCTGCGGCGCCTTCTGCGCCTGCACGCCCGAGGCGCACGTTGCGAGCAACGTCAATGACAACGACCAGCACCACGGTTTCATCGGGAGATGATGCCCTTGAATCCGCCGCCGATCATCGTGGCCACGTCGGCGAGCACGAAGACCGGGGCGAGACCGCCCGGTGCGGCGAGATAGCGCGCCTCCCACACCGGCTCGAACTTGTCCTTGAAATTGTGCAGCCCGCGAAAGTTGTAGAAGCGGTCACCGTACTCGAACAACAGCCGGCCCAGACGCTGCCAACGCGGTGCCTTGCGGCGCTCCGCCATGCCCGCCATCGGCGACATGCCGAGGCCGAAGCGCGCGTAGCCTTGCTGCTGGAGGTGCAGCATGATCCGCGCGAACAGGAAGTCCATCGTGCCGGGCGGTGAATCCGGCAGGTAGCGCATCAGGTCGACGCTCGCTTCGTCCTTCGCGTCGGTGATGAGCAGGTTGGCGAATGCGATCGGGCGGCCCGCTCGCCGAACCACCGCGATGGGCAGGCGCTGCAGGTAGGCTGCGTCGAAGCGGCCCACCGAGAAGCCCTTCTCGCGGCCGCGCTGACCAGCCAGCCACGCGTCGGAGATTTCGCGCAGCGCCGGCAGCAGCGGCCCCACCTCGTGCGGCGGCACCACCTCGAAGCTCAGGCCTTCGCGCTCGCTGCGGTTCACGCCGGCACGAAGGTTGGCGCGCCGCGCACCTTTGAGATTGAAATCGGGCAGGGTCACGTGCGCATGCTCGCCCAGCTTGAAGGCCTCGAGGCCGCAGTCGAGATACAGCGGCAAGGTCGACGGGCGCACCTGGTAGAAAGCGGCGCGCCCACCGTGGTCCGCCGCCATCTCGATGAACTGCCAGACGAGATCCGACCACTCGCGGCGGTCGCCGAACGGGCCATGCAGCGACACCCAGGAACGGCCCTGCTTGCCGAACATCAAGAAGCTCTTGCCGGACGGCGAGAACATCAGGTGCTTGTCGCCGACGAGCGCATAGCAGCCGTCGGACAAGGGGTTCGCGCGCACGATCGCGGCCGCCCGCGTGAGGTCGTCGGCCGACGTCTGTGCGACCTCGCCGGCCGCCGGCCTGAAGAGCTGCCAAAGGCCGAACGCCAACGCGGCCAGTGCGATGCCCATCAGCGCGCGCAGCGAGCGCGGCGCTTGCCCGTCGAGCTCGAATTGCCACCAGAGCCGATTGCTGTAGCCCACTTCCTGGTACGCGAAGAAGAGCACCCAGACGCAGGCCGCGATCACGCCGCCCAGCGCCATCAGCCATTCCGGCTCGAGATGCTGCGAGAACATCGACGAGCGCCGGTCGAATTGCCTGCGCGAGATCACGAGCAGCATGGCAAGCGTCAGCAGCAGGGCTGCTTCGCTCAACGCGATGCCTTTCGGCAGTGCGAGCACCGCCGCGACGATCGAGAGCCCGAGCGCCGCCCACCACGCCGCGTCGAGCTGATGCAGCAGGCCGCGCGCCACCAGCAGCAGCCCGAAGCCCGCGACGCTGCCGAGGAAGTGCGAGGCCTCGATCAGGGGCAGGGGCACGCGCAGCGCCGCGAGCACTTCGCGGGCGTCGGCCGTGAACGGCGTGACGCCGGAGATCATCAGCCACAGGCCCGCGACCAGCGTCAGCGCGGCCATCAGCCGCGGGCTCAGGTGCACGGCCATGCGCCCGACCGGCGCCGCGACACCGGAGCGCAGCTCGTAGAAGATCAGCGTGCCGGTCGCCAGCACCAGCGGGAGCACGTAGTAGATGCCGCGGTAGAGCAGCAGCGCGCCGAGCATCGCGCCGCTCGGCAGCTCGGTGCCGCTCGCGAGCAGCATCACCGCTTCGAACACGCCGATGCCGCCGGGCACATGGCTCACGATCCCGGCAGTGATGGCAATCGCATAGAACGCGGCGAAGGTCGACAGTGCGATGTGGTTAGTCGGCAGCAGGAACCAGAGCGCAGCGGCCGATGCACCGAGCTCGAAGGCGGAGATCGCGAGCTGGCGCAGCGCGAGCCGCAGCGGCGGCATGCGCAAGCTCCAGCTCCAACGCCGGCCGAGCACGAATTCGAGCCGAAGCACGCGGCGCTTCGTGCAGACCCAGAGCAGGCCGGCGAGGAACGCCAGCATCGCGATGGCCAGCGCGCGCAGTACCCATGCCTGCGCATGCAGCAAGTGCGCGACATCCGACGCGCCCCACAGCAGCCCGACCGCGCCGAACGCCAGCATGCCGAGGCCGAACGCTGCCGCATTGAACGCGATGACGCGTGCGATCTGCGCCGGCTCGAGGCCGGCTGCCGAATACAGCCGCATGCGAACCGCCCCGCCCGACAGCGGCCCGAGACCGATCGTGTTGGACAGCGAGTAGGCGACAAACGAGGTCAACAGCACCGTGCCGCGCGCCACCTTGACGCCGGCGTACCGAAGCGACGAAGCGTCGTATTCCGTCAACGCGAAGTAGCTGATCGCAGTGGCCGCCAGCGCCGCAACAATGGCGGCCAGCGGCGTGGCTTCGACCGCCTTCATCACGCTGTCGTACCGGACTTCGAGCAGCAGGCGATGCAGCGCGAAGCCGAGCACGACCGCCACGGCCACGCCGAGCCCCGCGATCAACCAGGGACGCAGATGCGGCCACCATTCGCCCACGCCGGCGAAGGCAGCTCGCGAGGTGACGTTGTTCGAAGACAGCGAGTCTGGATCGGACACGGGCAGGGAGGTCGAAGCGTGAGGGGTGATTTTGATGCAGCGGAAGGACGCTGATCGGCAGGAATAGGGTCTGTCGGACTCGCACCGGGAGCCGATCACGTAAAGCTGAGATCCCTGTCGGGATTGCGTTGGATCAATCGCTCGGGCCGCGTCCGGAGAATATGGTCTGTCGGGAACTGTAACGAGCGGACCTTGGCTCGACAAACGTTAGCGACGCGACGCTCAGCGGACTGCGGCCGGACAGTTCTCTGCGGCAAGGCTCGGCCATATCCTGCCGCTCGGGAGCGGCAGCTCTCAGGACAGCGAGCCGCCGGCGATCTGTCGCAACGCCTGCTCGAAGACCTCGGGCGACTGGCCGCCCTGGATCAAGTGCTGCCGGTTGATCACGATGCTGGGAACCGATTGGATGCCGGCCCGCTGCCACTCGGCCTCGGCCGCGCGCACCTCTTCGGCGTAGCGGCCTTCGTTCAGCACGGCCACGGCCTCTACGGAATCCAGGCCGGCCTCGCCAGCCAGCCGTGCGAGCAGTTGCGGATCGGACGGGTTCAGTCCCTGGCCGTGATAGGCCTGCAGCATTGCGTGCTTCAACGCGCGCTGCGCGTCGGCGCTCTGCAACGCCGCCCAATGCAGCAGGCGGTGCGCATCGAAGGTGTTCCAGACCCGCAGCCGATCGCCGAAATCGAAGCCCACGGCAGCGCCGCGCTCGCGGATGGTCGCTCGGTTGCGGGCCAGCTGCTCGTCGCCCAGGCCGTACTTCGCCTTCAGGTACTCGCCCGCGTCGGCGCCTTCGGCCGCCATGGTCGGATTCAACTCGAAGGGCTGGAAATGCAACTCGACCGGGATCTCGCCGGCGACCGCCTGCAAGGCCTTTTCCAGCGAGTTCAGGCCGACGGCGCACCACGGGCAGGCCACGTCCGACACGAAGTCGATTCGCAATGCGGGCTTTTCGGGCAAGGAGGTCATGGGGTCGGTAGTGAGGATGAGGTGAGCGCACATTCTCTCTTCTCCTCGCCGAACCTGCCGTCGATAAGGTTGTCGGCCGCCTTCGCTTGAAGGTCGTCCAGGTCACGCCCTCGGAAAACGATCTGCCCGTCAAAGACTCGACGACGCGAACGTGATCGTCACCTATCGCGCGTCGGCGCAAAACCCGAGTTCGGCCAATCTCAATCGTCCACGAGCGACTGCTTCGCGTCCTACCCGAGCTCGAAGGTCGTGATCCCGTAGACCCGTTGGAGTTCGCAGGCGGGCGCGGCGCCGGCGTACATGCGCGCGGTCTCGAACACGCCGTGCAAGCCCTGCGTCTGTGCCAGTGTCAACGCATCGGCGTTGGGCATCGGAACGTCGAGGTACACGGTGTCGCCCACGGGCACCCTGTCGCACAACGCGGCGAACAGGGCGCTCGCGATCGACGGGTCGTCTGCCACGAGCGGGCCTATCTTGTGGCCCTCGCGGCACCTGCGGATCAATCCCCATCCGGCGACTCGCCCCCGCTCGAGCCAGGCCAGGCCCGCCGCATCGGGCATCGCGATCCAGCAGCGCAGAAACTCCGCGCGCGGCGCCGGAAAGACGCGCCGGTCGTCGGCGCACAGCAGCGCGAAGTCGACCGCACCGAGCGGCGCGATCTGTGCAGGCTCGGTGCGGTCGGTTCGTCGTGCCGCGCCCGCGAAACGAACGTTCTGCCATGCCAGCTCGAACCCGCTGCGGCGGTAGTTCTCCTGCTGCGCCGGCACGCCGTCGAGCCCGACCACCTGGCCCGCCAGCCGGGCCATGCCCTCGGCCCAGAGGCGGCGCCCGATGCCCCGCTCGCGCCAGGCCGGTGCCACGATGTACAGGCCGATGAAACCGAAGCGGCCGGCATACGAGACCGCGGCGATGCAGCCCACGGGCTGCCCGAGGCACTCGGCGACCAGGAGGCCGCCGGGATCGGCTGCATGGAAACACGCGGCATCGTGCAGGCCTGGGTTCCAACCTTCGCGCGCGGCGAACTCGATCGCGATCTCGATCTCGTCACTGCGCATGGTGCGGATCGTGCAGTCCATCGCGCAGCTTCCTGTCACGGCTTGACGAACTTCAACACGAACTCGTCCTTCGGCTGCGGCGGCTCAGGTGTATTGCGGTCGCGCGGGTCATTCGGGTTGCGCAGGAAGCTCCCTTCGCTCATCAGCTTGAATCCAGCCGCTTCGACTTCGCTGCGCAGGAACGACTGCTCGATGCGGTGAAGGGTGCCGGATTCAGAGATGCCCGTGCCTGGGCGGCCGGCGTGGTCGGCGATGACGTAGAGGCCGCCCGGCTTCAAGGCCCGAAAGACGGCGAGATTCAGCGCCGAGCGGTCGACACCCAGAAAGCCGAAGTCGTGGTAGTTGAACATCAGCGTGACCAGGTCGAGTTTTGCGTCGGAGGTCAGCGGCGGCACCGGGTTCTCGAAGCGCTGCCCGACATAGACGATCTTCGCCGCGGCCACCCCGGCGACTTGCATGTTCCTCTCGCGCTCGGCAAGCACGTCGGCCGTATTGCGCTGCGGGCGCGGTGAGGCGCTCGATGCGGCCGCAGCTGTCGCTACCGGCGAGCCGCCGCCTTCTGGCGCGGCGGGCGTGACAGCAGCCTTGTTCGGGTCGCGGGGTTGGCTCTGCGCATACACCGTCCCCGAGGGTCCGATTGCGCGGGCCAGCAGTTCGGCTGTGTAGCCGCCGCCGGTGCTCACGTCGAGCGCCGTCCATCCTGGCCGGATGCCGATGAACGCCAGAAGCTCAGCGGGATGTCGGCGTATGTCGTTCGTACGATCCGCAGCACTGCGGTCCGTGCTCGCCACGATCTGGGCGACGCGGTCGTTTGCAAGCGTCGGCGGCGTGGGGGCCGCGCCGCTTGCGGCACAACCGATCAGGCCCGTTGAGAGCAAGGCGATCAGCAGGAAGTCAGCACGGAACAGTCGTCGAGTGCGCATGGCTAATTCCGCTTTCTCGGGGAACATGGCAGAAGTGCGGCTCTGATGTTGCCAGAACAGCCCGCTTGGCGAGCTTGAGCGCAAGGGGCGTCCCCGATTGTTGATGATCGGGTTTGTACGAACCAAATCGTGTCGACAAATCGTGTCGATCTGGCAAGTCGGTGTTCGAGCGTCGGCGATGGTGAGCTGACCATTCGAAGAGATCGATCTCAGACAAGTCGCGGCCACCAGCTGACGGTCACCAGCGTTCGCTATCGGCGAGGCTGTGCCTTGGTCAAGCCGAGCCGCAAAGACGCCTTGTGACCGCCAACAGGGCCAAGGGCTGCCTGGATCGCATTGACCGGTAACAGCGTACGCAGAACAAACAGCTTTCCATTGAACTGCACTAGCGCCCGTCCTTGTGTATCGCGAGGCCCCACGGCCATTGACCAGCCGGCCTCGGGGGCCGGCGCACCGAAGAAGTCTTCGGGGCCGAACCGACCGTCACCCAGCGGCCTCATCACGGCCAAGGCGTTGTCGTGTCCGAGAACCAGATCCAGTTTCCCGTCCGCCTCCACGTCGAGTAGCGCAATACCAGACACGGGATCAGTCGGCATCATCGTTACCGAGACCGAAAACGTGTGATCCGGTGCCTGGTGCAGCACGATCACCCGCGGCACCGATCCGTTCTGAATCGACGCCACCAAGTCAGGACGTCCGTCGCCATCCACGTCGCCAATCGCCACACCGCTCGGCCAGCCATCGCCGGTCGGCAGCGAAGTAGGCGCGCCAAAACCGCCTCCCGATAGCCCGCTCAACACGGCCAACCGCTGCGTCTGCATGCCAATGGACCAGGCCACGATGTCGTTGATTCCGTCGCCATCAAGATCGGCCATCGTCAGACCGGTGAGTGAACCCAGCCCGGTCTCTATCGACGCGGTCTCGACGAACGTGCCTGAAGCTGTCTGCGTCCAGACGCGGAAAGCCGAGCTGTTGCCTGCCGACAGCATGTCCAGTCGTCCGTCCCCGTTGACGTCCGCGAGCAGGATGGTCGCGGCGTAGTCGTAGCCCGGCAGTGGATAGCGAGGGCCGACCGAGAAGCCCCCGTTGGCGTCCTGCACCAGCACGCGAATACCGCAGCTACCGCCCAGGACGATGTCGTTGCGCCCATCGGAATTTGTGTCGCCGATGGCGATCGTGAAGACGCTGCATGGATCCATCGCCGCGGCGACTGGCTCGCTTGCCGGCGCAAAGCTGCCGTCCGCCTGCCCACGCCGGACGAACAAGCGCATCTGCCACGGGAAGACCGAGTCGTCCCAGGCCGCCCACACCACGTCCACATAGGCATCGCCGTCGACCTTGCCGAAGGCCACTACCGGCTGGCGGCCGAGAGACGGCGTCAGCGCTGTTGGCGGAGCGAATGCACCGGGAGCAGTGGAGAAATGCACCTGTTGGGCGTTACCCAGCCTGTTGCCAACCTTGTCCGCGATGCCAGCGGGAAAATTCACTGTGTAAGAATGATCGTGTACCCAGTACGTCGCGGGCGCGAAGGCGATCGTCGACACGCCGTCGAAGGTCATGGCGGCAGGCGCCACCAAGCCGGTCGTGTCGTCGGTGATCGTGACCGACGATCCAGCGCCGCTCGTCACCGTCGCCGGATCCAGTGCCTCGCTGAAGGTGAACGTCGGACGGGCGTCGGTCGCCATACCGATGGTGCCGTTGGCAGGACTCGCGAGCACCAGCGCCGGCGCGACGGTGTCGAGCGTGAATGACCATTCGCGCCGTGTCGCCGCGTTGCCCACCCGGTCGATCGCCCGGGTCGACACCGTGGCGGTGTAGCTGCCGCTGTGCCAGCCGTCGGCAGGTACGAAGGTCGCCATCATGCCGTCGAGTGAGGTCACGACGCTGCCTGCGATCGCCGTTCCCTGCGCGTCGCTGACGGTCAGACCGCCCACGTTCAGGCTGGAGGCATCCATCGGCAAGTCGAAGCCCGCGATCACCGCGATCCCCCCATCGTGGACTCGGGTGTCGTCCGGAGCCACGCTCGTCACCGACGCTCCGGTTCCGCCTTTTGTGGTGCCGACGCGGTACGCGAGCAACAGCGTCGAGGAGCTGGCCAGCTGCTGCCCGTTCTGGGATGTCGTCAGGTCGCGGCGCACGAGGCCGACACCCGCCACGAACCAGTCACTGGACACGGTCTGCGCCGAGACGCGCGCACCCGAGCGGCTGTAGATGACTGTCTCCAGCAGGGTGGTGCGCATCCGCAGCGCGTTGGGGAACGATCCGGCTGGTGTTGTCAGCGGCGCGCGCTCAACCACCTGTACCGTCGACAGCACCACCACCTGCTCATGCACGCCGTCGCTGTCGGCATCGATGCTGCTGTCGATCGTCTTGTCGACCTGGACGAACGTGTCGCCCGGCTCCGACGGAAGCTTCAGCAACGTGTAGGCGCCAAGCGCTACTGACACGCTATCGCCGACGGACGGAAACGCCGTCACACCGGCGCTGGTGGCTCCGTAGGCCGAGACATCGACCACGGTCCCGTCGGTCGTTGATGTTGCCAGGCTGGTCCGCTGCTGGCCGTCGACGGTCGTCGTCGCATCGACATCGACCTGGTGGATGACGGGAGCTCCGTTCTCGGTGACCTGGTAGAGCCAGCGGTTCCCTGTTGCCAGCGGGAAATAGTCGTTGCCGGGGGATGCTGGCGGGATGGCCGGCGTGCCGGGCTGGCTACCACCGTCCGCCCCGCCGCCGCTCCCCCCGCCGCCGCACGCGACCAGCGAAGCCACGAGCGCCAAAAGCCATCCGCCCGCGAGGGTTCTGCGCATCATTGATTCGTACCTTTCGCGCCACGTGCCGTCTTCACCAGTGCGTCCCACCATCCGTGTGCGGAAGCCGGTGAGCCAACCTTGCGCACCGACTGCGCCATCACTGCGACTGGTCGCTGCACGAACAACTGACCATGCAGAAGGACGTCCGCGCGACCGTCACCATTGACGTCGCCGATGGCCATCTCGTCCGGGCTGTCATTGCTACCGTGAAAGGTGCCTGGGTACAGCGCCAGCTCGGCCAGCGAGCCATCGGCTTGCTGCAGGAAGACCGCCAAGTCGGAGTCGGAATACGCGGACAGCACGTCAAGACGGCCGTCGCCGTTCACGTCCGCCAGGTGTATCGCCCGGGGAAAGTACGTGTTGTCGAAACGCTGGTACGCCGCCAACTGGCCATTGGCCTGCTGCCGGAAAACGCCGAGCCCGGGTGCGTCCGCCACTACCAGGTCGGCACGGCCGTCGCCGTCGATATCTCCAATCGCGACGCCGAAGCTGCCGCCGTTTTGGCCATTCGACAAGCTGGTCACTGCGCCGAAGTGGCCATCGGCGCCCTGCAGCATCAACGCCACCGCGTCGCCGCGCTCGATGCTCGACACCGCAATGTCCGGGCGGTTGTCGCCGTTGATGTCGCCGACGGCCAGCTGGTTTGGCCGGGCCGTCAAGGTCACCATGTCGTTCAGCACCCAGCCTGTGGGCAGGTTGAGCCAGACTTTGATCGCGGTGCTGCTCGCGATGACTGCATCGGGTCGTCCGTCGCCATTGATGTCCGCCAACTCGAGGAGGCCTGCGGTTGGGTCGAGCACGCGGTCCAGCACCAGCTGGCCCGCGGAAGTCTGTCTCCACAACATGACGCCGCAGGGCGCCGATGCCGCGATCAGCAGGTCCTTGCGCCCGTCCTGGTCGAAGTCGTTCACCCGCATCGACCGGGCCGAACAGTTGTCGGGGAGCACCAGCGGCACCGGCGGGCCCAGCGTTCCGTCAGACCGCTGCAGGGCGATCGACACTCCATAGGCCCATTGGGTGCCGGTCCAGACGGTCGTATCGGCGATCACGTCCGCGCGGCCGTCGCCATTGACGTCGCCCGCGGCGACGCCGGCCCCGACCATCGTGTCCGGGGATGCGCCGGCCAGCGGCAGCGGGGTGCCGAACCGGCCGGGGTCCGTGGCGAACGCAACCGACGCGTCGCTCATCCGATTGCCCACCATGTCGGTCACGCCGTCGAGGAGGATGCGGTAGGACTTGCCGCGGGCCAGCGGCTTCGTCGGGCGCAGCAGGACTGTCGCCCCGCTCACCTCGTAGTCGACGCTGGTCATCAGCGCCCCATCGTAGATCACCGTCACGGTGCTGACATTGACGGAGGTGGCGTCCACCGCCTCGTCGAAATGCAACTCGATCACCGACGCCAAAGGCACGTCGACAGCCCCGACTAAGGGCAGCGTGCTCACCAGAGTAGGCGCAGTGGCGTCGATGACGAACGGCCAGGTCTGCTCCGCCGGGATGGAATTGCCCAGGAGATCCTCTGCGCCGGTACTCAATATTGCGCTGTAGCTGCCGCTGGTCCAGCCCGCGGCGGGCTGGAAGCGCAGGCCGCGGGGTCCGGTCACGATGGTCGAGCCGTCGACAACGGTGCCGTGTGCGTCGAGCACCCGCAGCGCGGGTACCAAGGTGCTGACGTCCATGTCTTCGCTGAACGTGATGGTGACCGCGGTCGAGGGTCCCACCGGTGTGGTGGGCAGCAGTCCGGGCGCCGTCGCGGTAGGCGCGACGCTGTCGCTCCGGAGGCTTCCCACGCGGTACCCCATGAGGTGCCGGCCGGACACTTGCGTCTGGCCGCTCCCGTCCCGAACGAGCGTTTCACTCTTGACGAGGCCAATGCCGGTCGCGTACCAGTCGTCGGTGACGGCCGTGATCGTCGTGGCGCGACCGAGGACAGTGGAATTCACCCGCAGTGCGGCGGTGGTGCGCAGGTGGAGGCAGTCCATCAAACGGCCCAGCGACGTGTCCAGCGACTCGGTAGCCACCACGACAGTGTCTGCATGCAGACTGGTGGCGTCGGACAATCCGTCGCCGTCGAAATCGAACAACGTACCGAGGTTCTTGTCCGTCGCGATGAAGCTGTCCCCGACGTGCAACGTCGCCGGCAACAAGAGAATCGGCCCCACCACGAGGTCTATTGGGTCAGCATCCGTGCCGGGGTATTGCCACACGCCCTGAGCGTTGCGCACGACGATGGACTCGGTGGCACCGGGCAATTCGCTCTTCGTCGCGACGCCCGTGCCGCGGTCGGTGCTGCGACTACCGAGCACACGGACAAGGTAGATCCCCGTATTGTCGGTGTCCTCGAAGGCCCAGCGGTCGCCGATCTGCGCGGGCATGTAGTCGCGCGACGAGAGGTCTTCGCCCGAGTCGACAGCTCCGCTGCCGCCCCCTCCGCACCCCGACAGGCCCACAACAACCGCCAGCAAAGCCGGCACCAGATCGCGATTCCAACGACGCGACGTGCGCGTCCCCCCTTGTGCATTCATGCAGCACCCTCCGGGCATTTTCTTTTCGTTCGAGAAGCCGCAAATCATACGGCCCGCCCGCCGCCGTTCGAGTGCGTGGTGCCCACCTGATTGAGTGGTGCGAGCGCTCTGCGGGCCGATTCCGTATTGCTCTCGATGGGTTCCAGGCCGACGCGAGATGCGCTGGCGCCAATGTGCCGAGATCCGCTTCCGGCGGACTCAAGCCGATGTATTGGATGTCAGCAACGGGTCGGGAGTCCTCGTTCGCGGCCAGAGGAAGCTGCCGCTGGCGGTCGCCCGGGTAGCAGCGGGCTGTCTCATCGGGTCGACCGCCAATGACTGGCTGGTTTCGAGGTGCAGCGGCCGGACGCCTGGCGGACGATGAATGGCCGATTCCGCCAGCGACGGTCGTTCAACCGCCAAACTTGAGTGACAGCAGGCAGTCTGAAACTGAACTACAGCCGCCCGCCTCGGCCGTCTGCTTGAAGTCCCTCACTCAGCGCGGAATGTAACGCCGCCAGAATTCCTGACAGACCTTGTTCTACTCCGACAAAACTGAAGGCGACAAACAAAGTCCGTCGGGGAAATCCCACTTTTTGACCCCATTTTTGCCCCGCGAAAGTCCGTCGGGACTTACCAAAGCCGGGACTACCAATAGTGCGAGGCAAACAAAGTCCGTCGGAAGCGAACCCGACCTAAGCTGCCCACGATGCCATCCCGAGCGGAGCCCGACTGAACGACAGGAATGACCGCTGATCGGCCGATCGGCACGCGACCGACCGCGGCCATCCGATCCATAACGATATCGCCAGCTCGGCCAACTGCTTTACGTCGTACTGTTGGCCTTGGTCACCAGCGCCGGGTCAACGCTGAACGACCTTGGGCCGACCATCAACTGTCAGAACTCGAAGGCGGAAAGCGGTCGAGCGGTCGCTCAATGTTTGACGTGAGAGGTGACGCCTGGCTTGCCAGGCGACGTCTCCTCGAAGGGAATGCGAAAGGACTTTCCATCTTTCCATCTGGCCAACGGGGAATTGCTCAGGAGTAGTGTTCACGTGTCCAACAAGAGTTGAGGTGGACACGTGGCTCCTATGCGCCTATCGCGGGTTCAAGATGGGAGGAATGAACGCTCACTCCCATCTTTGGGCGACTGCGGCGAAACGCCAGGATCGCTGTTTCGATGGCGGTGGGCTGCGCCGAGCCGATCCACGCAAGAGTCCCAACGTGTCCAGAAGACGTAGAGGTTTGGGTTGGGAACCAGACCTCAGAACGGCGGATGCGGCGCCTGCGTGATTCTTTCTAAATGGCGCTTGGTGATAGTCGAGGTAAACAGGTTGCCGACAAAGTGTGCGGCTATGGCTGACCAGATGGACCCTGTGTACCAGAGCAGCAAGCTGAAACAGACCCCCAGGCAAAATGAATAAATCATTTGGGTTCTACCTTGACGCAGATGCTGCAACGAAAAAAGTAGCGAAGAGAAGAGGACGGCTAAGGCGTACCAAGCGCTACTTCCAAATGCCAAGAATGGGAGAAGTCGAAATATGAACTCCTCCCACGCTGCTGCCGCAGCGAAAACGGCAACCAGCGCGGGCTTGGACTGAAGCGGTGAGCCTTGGTGCAGCACACTAAGGCTACCCCGCAGGGATGCCACGTCCGCGTACCGGGAAAGAAACACCAAGCCCGCAAAGTCGACCGCAAGCATCAAGCAAGCTCCGATCACTGCGGCCAACAGCACATCAACGAACTGTTGCGAGTTGGTCAAGCCCCCGACGCACCAGACCAGCGCCGACGCCGCCAAAGCCAATGCTGGCAGGCGCACAACAGAGAGTTTCTCGCCCAGGCTGGGATTGGTGCGACCTATTAACGTACCAATGGGGAAAGGTGCCAATGCAACAACGACGATCGCTGCACAAACGGCACCGGCAGTCGCAACACTCACGGTCAATTCAGGAACAGCGACACCGGCTCAGGCTGGCCCAGGAATCGGGAGGCCATCGAATCGCAATAGGCGCCGGCATCAGCGAAGACAAGTGGGTCGCCGATTTTGAGGCTGTTCGGCAGGTGACCTACGGAAAGTACATCCTTTGAGTAGGTTGTACGCCCCGCGATCACGACGTCCATCATGGGCCCGTCAAAGTCGCCACCGTCTTCCAGCGCTGCTCTCACTGCATAGACCATATGGGGTGTTTCAGGGTGGTGCCACGGTCTAGGAAACTGGGCAACGCTTGCATCAACTCCGACGAAGGTTCGATCGCCTATCCTCTTGATGTCGGTCACTCTGCATGTGAAGTATCCGCAGGACGCGACGATAGCCCTGCCGGGTTCGACGACAAGTCGAACGTCCCGCCCAAGTTTCTCCGACAAGTTGGATACTCTCTCTCCAATCGCTGCAGCGTACAAGCGAAGATCGAATTCGAGCCCTGTTTTGGCGTAGTCGACACCGATCCCCCCTCCTATATTCACGTACTCCAAGGTTGGAATGGTCGCCGCGAGTCGAAAGAACGCATCGATCGAAGGCATCATCTCTCGATGAGTTGGGAAGTTCGTGCCGACATAAATGTGCAGGCCATTGAGCCGCCCGCCACCACTTGTCAGATTTGAGGCAACGGTGCGCACATCCACAGGGTCCATTCCCAGTCGATCATGGTTACCTACGGCTTCACCAAAAAGTAGGCGAGTATTTACGCGTGCGCCACACCGCAAGGCGGGGACGTGTCGATGCATGAGTGCGATCTGCGAGGCCGAATCGGCATTGCACTGCACACCTTGAGCTGCGATCTCTCGAATGTCTTCTTTTGAGAGGCCAGACGACGTGAACTGAATGCGATCGCTTGGAATTCCACAGCGGATTGCTGCATTGAGGTGAGTTTGCGAATTGACGCACGCTCCCACGCCCATCCCGCCAAGAAATTCGAGTATTTCGCCTCTCGGATTTGCCATCGTTGCGAACAGCAGTTGTGCCCCACAGTCCCCGAACGAGCTCTTCAGCTCACCCACCGTTCTCCTGAGCGCTGTCAGGTCGTACACGTAGGCAGGACGATCGACAGCCACGCAGGCTTGTGCAACATCTAGAGGGATACCGTCGTGAGCCATCTCTACCTCGCCTCCTCAAGTGTCAGGAGGCCAGCTTCTGCTGCCTCCGTCATGATGTCTAGAACGCCGTCAACGCCGTTGGCAGCCAATAGTCCGGAGGCGGTGACGCTCTCTACCCAGATTGAGGAGGCACCACCTGGCCGCACTCGCAGCGCGTTCAACAGCTCGACCACCGCAGGCTGTACCTGCAGGACGCGAATGCCTCCGTCATGAGTTCGTTGCAGTGCGTAGCCGCACGGATTCTTGCGAGGAGCCGGGTAGCTTTCACCGCTCTTCCAATTGAGCAGCTCGCTCAGGTCCCAATCGGAGGCAAACACATCGACGATGTTCCTTGCCGAAACATGATGACCTTCCTCGAGATGTGATCGGACCAACGCAGGCGAACCCCCAATCGAGCGAAACGTCGCCATCGAGATAGGCAATGCGTCCTTCATCGCGTAGTGCTGTGAACGTAAGGCGAGCTCGAGAAAGTCGGCAAGATCTTGGCGACCGCGTTGAAGTTCGCGGGCAACACCCTGCAGGTAGAGGATGTAATCGCTTGGTCCGCCGTAGTAAACCCGGTCTATAGACTTCTCAAGTGTTCGATTCCGTTCGTCAATCCAGTTCAACCAGCCAACATAGATCTCGAACATCGAAAGGGATGAGTCGACAAGCAACAAGGTCGGCAGCAGACAGGACTCAACCAACGGTGTGAACTCATCGACTCCCTGGACGAATCCCGAAGCGATTGACTTCAGGTCATCGCTCGCCGGACGACGGAAGGCTGAGAAGAGGAGAGGGTCGGCAACAACAAGCTCTCGGTTCGCTTGGTCGATCGCTGAGTTAAGGGGGATGTCAAGGAAGTGCTTCTGTGCACCTCGCATGTCTGCCTCGTCAAAAGAGGCCGCCCCGTTGAAAGGGCAAAACCCAAAGATGTGTACTGGCTTCGCCCCCATTTGGAGCAACCTTGTGTACGCCTCAAACGTTTCTTTCGCGGAATCTTGATCGTCTTCGGGAAAGCCCAGAATGAGACCGGCGTTCGGCTGAATTCCCACTGAGAGGCTGTCCTCGATAGCGCGGGCGGTGACCTCCCACGGAATTTCTTTCTTGATCGCGGCCAACACTCGCGCCGAACCGCTCTCGACCCCGTAATAGATTGCGTTGCATCCCCCGGCCGCCATGCGTGTGAGGAGGTCGCGGTCAACGCGATCCGTACGCGCGCTGCATGTCCAGCGCGGTGGGTCCTCCAGCGCAGCAAGTTGATCCGCGACCGCAAGGGCCCAGCGCCGGTCAGTGGTGAATAGATCGTGCGTGAAATGAAATCGCCGCTGACCATAGAGGTCAGACACAACGCGGATTTCCTTGGCAATTCGGGCCGGAGATTTGACTCGGTGCCGACGCTCCCAGTACGGCGCCGTGGAACAAAAGGTGCAAGCGAATGGACAGCCTCGCCCTACCTCAAGGAATATCTCTTCGCCCGCCTTTGGCTCGTACATGTCGAATGCTGGGATCGGAAGGGCATCGAGATCCTCCACGAGCATTGGACGCCCTCCATCCAGCAACTCCCCGCGGAGACCACGGATGAGTGCGCCAGGGACTCTGTGTGACGCCATGACGGTCAACGACTCGACAAGCGGACCTATGGTGCGCTCCCCTTCGCCAACGCAAATTGCATCCACGCAACTCCAACGTCGCAAAGTGGCCACCGCCGTGGCTGAAGCGTGAGGTCCACCAAGTACGATGCGAATTGATGGCCGCTGGCGACGAACCTCTTTGCAGATTTGGAGAACGTGGTGATAAGAGTCGCACTCGGTCATGAACCCCAGAACCTGTGGCTCCATGGCGCAGATCGCTTCTGCCATCGAGCCGTAGAAACCTACCGAAAGCCTCGCCTCGCAACTGTTGATCCAATCGTTCGTGTCGAAGATGCGAACTTCACTGTCACCCCTCGACCTGAGGACCGCCGCCAAGGAGAGTAGGCCGATCGGAACAAAGCTGTACATGAGGCCCTGGCGATCTTCGAAATCCGCCTCCAACACTGCTGGGTGGCGAACATGTGGGCTGGTGCACAAAACTGTCCTCATGCTGCTCCACCCCTCGTGGTCAGATGCTCTGGAATGATGTCGATCACACGTCTGCCGCTATCTTTTCCGGTCTCGCTCGCTCCAAGCCGCGCAGTCCGCACAACTGCACTGGCAACCTCGAAATCTGACGCTCCGCACTTGAAGTACTCCCCGTGTCGTGCAAAAGACATCGCTGGGCATCTTGCGGCGCAGTAGTATTCCTCCGAGTGGATCGGGCACCCAGAGCACGTTGACTCGAAGTTTTTCCACGAGTATTTCCGGATCTCCCATGAGGAGCGCCACAGCTCTGCGAACGATCGGTCAGCGACACTTCCCGGCGACAGGAGCGACTCGCCCGCAGTCATGGTGCACGGGAAGACAGTGCCATCTGCCGCGATGTAAGCAAGATATCGCCCGCTCGAGCAGCGCTGAGTCATGTAGCTCAGGCTTAGCCCGTAATTGAAGATCGCTCCCACACACAGGCCGACATCCTTGTGATACCGGTGTTCCAGTTCGCACTCTCGAATCCAGAACGCCGCAGCGGCATCTACCTCAGAGACGGTTAGCTCAAGCTCTTGGCGATGCTGTTTGCCTCGACCCAGCGGGGAGAACGGGACGCTTCGAATCGACACATTCTTTGCCTCGGCCCAGTCGATGAGCTTGCCTAGATCAGAAAAGTTCTTCCGATTCGTATTCGTCATGATGTTTGTCCGAAAGCCAAACTCATGACACCGGTCTATGACTTCGGTGATGTGCGAGAACTCTTTTTCTTCGGCCTTGCCTGGCAAGTGGAGGTTGTCAAGGCTCACACTGATGATTACCCCATCTCGTGGCAATGCCGACAGCAGCTCGCTCGAAAGCGTGAGGCCATTGGTTGCGATGCCGACGAGGAGGCCACGCCTTCTTGCGTGCCAGACGAGATCCACGAACGCGCTGTGAAGCGTCGGCTCTCCGCCGGTGAACGCAACGGCCCACACGCCCATGTCGGCAAGTTCGTCGATCAACGCCGTGAACCGCGCAGCGTCCATCTCAGATGCTCGCGCTTCGCCTCCACTGATGTAGCAATGTTTGCACGTCAGGTTGCATCGCCTGGTAAGTTCGATCCAGACCAGCGGAGGTGTATTGAGGAAGAAGCCTTCGCGAACATCAAGATCCTCCAGCAGGTCTCGCCTCTCCACGAACTCCTGATAGGTGGCTCCGGCCAGTAGCGCTTCCTCTGCCGAGGGCTTTAACAGGGCGACTGTTCCATCGCTGAATCCGGCTATGAAGCCGAAGTACTCTTTGTTGAACCGCAGCGGCGTCGCACTCATTCGGCATGCACCAGGAACCCGTTGAGCTCGAGCGACGTGACGAACGACTCAAGTTCTGACGGTGGCGGGCTGCCTGGATCTGCCACCTTGAGCTTCTCTCCAATCTCTGCAATCGTGTGTGCCCCGTCCAAAAGCTCCCAAGCCCGGCGTTGAAAGCCGGACAGCTGCAAGGCGACGTTCGTCTCGTAATTCCGTATAAGAAGGTCATCGCCGACCAGCACCCAGAAGACCTGAGCTGCTTTCTTGTAGTGCGACGCGGCAAGAGTTGCGCTCATAGATAGACAACCGCGTCGCCGAATTCGAGGAACATGTAGCGCTCACGGTTTGCGTGCATATACGCAGATCGCAGCAAGGAGAGGCCGCAAAACGCGACATCGAGAACCATTAGGCTAGACCTTGCTGGATGAAAGCTTGTGAGGTAGCCATCGACGCATCGAAACTGGAAACCAGGTCGGATGCAAAGGCTGGTCCGCCCCGGGCCAGCTGACGGTACGCCGTCCGTGTTGGATGCGCTTTCGAGCGCTCGGACGCACGTGCTGCCCACTGCAACGACTCTGTTCCCTTCGTTTTTTGCGCGACGAATGGACTTCGCAGTCGCCACCGGAACTTCGTACGCTTCTTCGCTCATCGTGAGCGCGTCAATTTCCTCTCCGATCGGTGAAAGCCAGCTTCCCACGACGTGGTGTGTCAGCTTGACGACTTCGATGTCGTTGCTACGAAGGTCGGCGAGGATCTCTTCGGATAAGTGAAGCCCCGCCATTGGGCTCTCGAACGATCCCGGCGAGCGAGAGTAAACAGGGTTGTAGTTGCCCAGGTGAAAATAGCCGTCGTAGAAGAACGAAGTGATTGGCTTACCGCTGGCCTCCAAGATCACCTCGAGGGGTGCTGAGGACTGCAGCGTGTAGAGCCCGTGTTCACCCGTCGGACCGTCCACGACAGTGACTGTGTGCTCCTCGACACTCAGCTCCGCGCCCGGTTTGCAAAAGTGGTCCGGAAAAACTCGCGCGACAAATCTGCGATCCGACATCCTTTTAACCAGCCGCAACTCGACTTCTCCGCCGGAGGAAAAGCGACCAAATAGAACGCCCGCGGACCGACAGCTGTCATTCACGACGACAACGTCTCCAGGACTGAGCAGGGCCGGCAGCGAACTCACTTGCGAGTCCATCAAAGAGGCCGTTTTGCGCTGAACGCAAAGCATCCGATTCAGCCCCCTCCGACCCAAGCGCACCTCAGAGGGTTCGCGGGCGATGCAAGTCGGGTCTAGCTCATAGACAAGATCGGAAAGGCGCACAGTTCCCCCTCGGCTGCTGCCGATACAAGTCCAACTTGGCTGTACTACCGCTGAAGCAGGGCTACTGGGCCACTCCAAGAACCGCAGCCACGGTCGCGATCCGTTCATTCAACACACGGATTCCCGCTGCAGTCCCTGGTGCCTTTGCGCCCGTGGGTGTGCCGACGAGAGCAGAGTGCAGGTGGCGGATTTCCCAGGCTTTGTCGAGGCCCCAAACGACGCTTTGTCGCACGACAGATACCACGCCACCTTGGACAACTTGCAGGGTTTGGGTAACCACCGCTGTAGCGTCATTGAGGTACTTGATCCGTTGGTCCAGGACCTTGGTTTTCCTCTTTGCGGAGGTTAGGTTCGATGAGAAGTGCGCTTCGTATGCCTCCCGGCCCACGAACGGCGCTGTTGTCCCGATCGCATAGACAGTTGCGTCCTTAGCAAGGTTCGAGAACCACTTTTTGTCCCCGCGGTCGTACAACTTCAGTGATCCGGCCATTACTGCTTCGAGGCCCTGAGCGCGCTTTGCAGCCATTCGATGCTCCCCCAAAAGACTGAACGACACCGAAGGCTCTGGTTGCAGATCCCCGGCGAACCCGATTGCAGTGTGCAGGCTACGCCTTCACTTGAGAGCGGTCAAGACGCCCCGAACTTTCGCGTTAGGTGCTTTGTGAAGGGCTTGCGTAGTGGTGGGTGAGGGGCAGAGGCGGATCAACTTTCACGATCGATGACGGATCCAACTAGGGTTCTTTCATCAAACTTGATGAGAAGCGGGCGCCTCCTGGGAAACCAACTGGGCTCTCTGGTCACGTGCTCCTTTCAAGTTGGCCCAACTGGAGTCAGGCACTTGACCGGTCCAGAATGGCGAAGAGACAGCTGTGCGCAGCCTCTTGGACTCGTTGCCTTGACATAAGTCACCTGGAAGCGGACCTTGGTGAAGGTCAGCCTATGGCCGTCCATGCGCGGTGAAAGGCGGTCGCTCGACGTCGGCGATGCGTTGCAAAGGCGACTTCGCCGGCTCGGCCGTCAGCTGTACGTCGCACTGCTGCCTCGCCAACTTGAGCCCTTGAGTCACCGCGACCGACGTGCCGCGTCCGATGCGATCAGGCCTTTCCTGCTCAGCATCCCGGAATACGTCGATCGCCGGTTACGGCCCCGCCGCGTACTGCGTCGGAATGTGGGTAGGTAGGCACGGCTCTGCAAGGGTGCGAGTCATGCGGAGATTTGCTGAAGGAGGTGGAACTGGAGCGAGTCCGGAGCCAGCTTCATCTTGAGCGACCATGGCTGCTGGTATCTGGCGTAATCGTCGGCGCTCCGATCTGCCTCCACCGGATCGGCCGAGGCGTGATCGACGTCCAAGGCGTAGCGGCAGTTGAAGACAACGAGCCGGGTCCTTCTCGTCACCTCCGCGAGACACGACGGATTGGCGCAGTCCTTGCCGAAAAGGTCCCTCAGGCTCACCTCGATGTCGGCGTGTTCGCGCAGCAGCTTGCAAAGTTCCTCGTGGCGCTCTCGCGCTCGCGTCTCGTAGGGCGCGCCGAGGTCCTTCCTGGACACGCAGATCAGAGCCTTTGCGGCGCGCGTCGCGCTCAGGATGTGGCGCGCCTCGTCCGTGGACAGGATTCGCTTGCTGAACACTCCCGTCGGCAAGTTCTCCAGTTCGACGCTCCAAAAGGAGAGATACGTGGTCGGGTGTAGGTCCATGGTCATCGGGTCGCGCGAGTTCGGGTCGACCGTCCGAGTCAGAGCTGCCTGCCACCGGCCTGCTTGTCGATGTTGCTTCGTCCGGTGTACTCGCCAGGAGTCAAAGCCGCAGGAGTCAAAGCCGCAGGAAATGGTCGCATCAATCCGAGTGCCACAGTACTCAGAAGTATGCGCCGCTCTGCATACTCAAAACCAACCGCTCCACGATTGCGCGACCTTCCTCCGTCCTCATGCACTCGCTTGGTAGCTGGTCACCCAAAGCGTGATTCGGGTGAGCAAGGAACGCCGCCGTCCAATGCGCCGCGTCGAATCCGGTCGGGTCACCTGACTCCTCAACCATCCCTTCCACAATACCTACGAGTCGCGCAATGTGGGCTGCGCGATTGCTTTTCGGTGAGACGGTCAGTCATCAGTATCGCCTTTAGTGCGTCATCAGGGCGACTGCCCGCCCTCGGCGCCCGCGTCGGCAGCTGCCGATCGGACCGACCATCGTAGGTGTCCGGTGAACCCGTCTTGACGACGGTTGGCTCAGTTTGCAGCTTCGTTGAGTGGTCGGCGATGCGGAAGGAACTCCTGGACTCGGCCTTTGTGGCTCATCCTTCATGGCTCCGCACCACGGTTGCAAAGCACTCCAAGCTCGACGACCGACACGAAATCCGTCTCAAGAACAAGCGTTCCGCCGGCAATCAAATCGGCGACGTGGGCACGTAGCTTTTGTTCAACGACGATTGGGCTTGGACCCACAAAAACGATGTGCTCGAATCCGACGATTCGGCCCTGATACCCGCCATCGCCTTCGCGTTCGATGAGTCCAAAGACTGTTCGGATCACGCTCGACCCTTGCTCAGCCGCAAAACCCGGCATCGAGCATCTCGATGTAGCGGAGCACGTCGGCAACCCTGCCCTCATCGACCAATTGTGCAGGGGTCCTCCCGTCAAAGGCAGACAGTGCCTCGCTGCTGTACCAAGCAGATGCGGCGGCAAGATCACCGTTCACCTCGGTAGCAGCGCGAAGCACGGCCTCTCGGTCTGCCATCGTATTCATCGTGACTCCCCCTATGGCATTAACCGGCTCGCACATCCGATTGCTGGCGCACGCGGCCGTAGCTGATTGCCGAAAGCCAACCCCCAGCAAAACGCTCTGGACCATTGTCAACCTTCGAGCCGGCGCCGATCAAGCAGCGAGGAAAGTCGTGTTCGATGGCTCTATCAAGGCTTTGAATGGCGTTCCCCGCAGCGAAACGATTCACAAGAACCTAGAGGTTGGACATCACAACCAGGCGAAATCAACTCCTTCGCAAGGTCAAGAATTCTCTTTGCCGACGGTGAATTCGCGGCCCAACCGGGCGCCAGAAGATCGGCCGGGGTTCTTCCCTTCAACTGGGGACGACGCCTGCAGAACCAACGCCTGATGCCTTCCGCGTCATAGGTGCCCATCAGGCACCAGACAATTTGACCGATCACTTCGATGCGGTCGGCTATCGCTGACGGCGAGGAAGCAGTGGAGACCTTTGCTGCCAACTCCGAGGGCAGCCCAACGAGCTGACCGAGCATCAGGTCGCCAAGGATCAAACGTAGCTCCCGTGATGTTGTGGTCGTCTTGGCGAGCCTTTGTTCCGGTGAATTGTCCATCGGTACCTCGTTCAATCGCGCCTGGAGAGCATCGACCCGGGTCACGGACAACCGTGGACCGACCGTACTGGTCGTGGTTGGCGAACCTTGGGAGGCAGCAGTGCGTCTCGCTGTACTGCCGTGCGCTCAGCCTGTGCCAACAAACTCAGGTGACCGGTCTCTACTGCGCTCATTCGAAGCGCTCGCGCAATTCGAAGTGCTGTTGAATGCGGGGGTGCGAGACGCTTGCAACTTTCAAGGTCTGAGTAGTAGGCCGCCGAGACCCTTGCGGCCGCAGCTACCGTCACCGTCGACAAACCATGTCTACGACGCACCTCGAAAATCACTTGGCCGAACGAGGGAACTCCGAACGCGAGAAGCGCCGCTGCGCAGTTCTTGGCGCTCTCAGCTGAGCTGACCCATCGCGTTGCCCGCAACGCGATGCGCGTCGTCCCCTGTCCCTTAGGCCACACAGACATTCTTGCACCCCGGTCCCCATGCGCTGCACCCGAGCGCAGCTACATCAACTATCCAATGAATCGGCGCCGAAGGGGCTGAATTGATTTGGATGGGGTCAAGGTCAACATCTTCCATAGGGCGGAAGTCTCCCCGGCGAAAGTTTCGCGCGAAGGAAGAGCGGCGGGTTTTCGAAGTGCGGCAAGCCGGATTCTTTCAACCCAAGGAAACTTTGTCATTCACATCGACTGAACTTGCCCTAATTGCCAGTGGTAAACATGAATGGGTGATGACGCGTGCATCCAACAAATTCGCCGGCATGCGACATCGGATTGCTAAGCAAGGGTCGAGCGGGAGAATTGTCGAAGACATCATCGGACACCAGAGCTCGCGTGGACGGCGTTCCAACTTGAGCCCTTGGAAGCCGCGATGCCCAGTCGTGGTCGCGTGGGCAAATTTTGTCTCGGCTCCTAAAGGGCCGCGTGAGGGGTGCGCGACCGACAGTCGACCGACTCTAGGCAGAACGCCCATTTATGTGACTTCCGTGAAACGCGTAAAGTGCTGCGCGCGAGCGATCGGTCCTGATCGCGGCGCCGGCAAAGCCTCTTTCCATCACTCGGCTCGAACGTCAGCAATCTGGAATGCTGCCAACGTCCGGCCTTCGCACTCCTGGACCAGAACGCGGGCCCGAACTAGGTGGCCTTACGTTGCCAGAGCGGGCTTTCGCGGCAGCCCTGCGATGCTGCCGTCGCGGATGAGGCAAGACTTGCTGCGACGCTGCGGGAGCCAGGTAGACCTTCAAGTCTCGCAGACCAGCCTGTCGTGAGGTCGCCGGCCTGCTCGGGCGTGACACCGACCGTCGGCTGCCTGTGCCAGCGGGATCTCACGCTGGATGCAACGGTCCCAAGAGAAATCCGGGACCGCGCCTCCGGTGACGCCCGCCCGCTCGGGCTGACCTCCATCGGCAAGTCTCCTTCGTCGGGTCACCTTCACTGTTGAACGTCTGCCTGTGGGCTCAACTGATCGCTCCTTCGCGCGCCAGCAAGAAGGGCGGGCGGAGCACGCTTGACGAAACCGAGTTGGTCTTGGCGTCGCCTTCAGGCACAAGCCGACTACGCAGCGCGACGCCTGACACGTCCGCAACATAGTCCGATTTCGCATAGTCTGATTTCGACTTGAACATCGTGCCACTTCAACCGGCGGCCGATGAGCATTCAATCAAGTTCAGAGCAGAAGGCATGCCTCGTCGCCTTGCTACGCGAGTCCCGGCTCGCCTCCAGACTCACCCAGATGGAGGTCGCTGGCCGGCTCGAATGCTCGCAAAGCGACGTCAGCAAGGTGGAGAGGGGCGTCAAGTCGCTCGACGTACTCGAGTTGCGCCAATGGTCAGCCGCATTGGGCATGGACCTCAAGACCTTCATAACCGAACTCGATCGTCGATTGAGTTCGATCGAGACGCTTCCGGCACACTGGGCGCGGTCCCCGCGCGCTTCGGGCAAGAAGCACGCGCGTCGCTGAGGGCGCGGAGTGACGTTGCCCCTCCCCCTTGAAAGCGCGGATGAACTTGCCCTTGGACACGTTGGTCGCCTTGGGAAATGGTGCGGCGCGAAGTCGCGGAACGAAGTATTCGAGGCACTGCGAGAACGCATCGGAATCCGAGGCACAGGAGTAACGCCCGCACTTCACGCGGTCGCCATCGCCTGTGGCATACAGCCCGATCAGTATGTGGGGCGCCATTCAATGCTGCCCTTCACTTGCTTCTTGGTGAGCGCGAATCTAACCTTGGGGAGGTGCGCCCCACGTTGGTCCGATCCGGTTGTAAGTAAGATTGGCTGTCTCACTCCTTTGGGGCTTCCCACGTTTTGTGCGCGTTGTGCGTTGGAGCAGCGTGACCGCTTTGCGTACAGTACTTGGGTCCGGACCTTTCAACTACCTGGGACCCTTCGTTGCTCACAACATGAATCCCCCCTGCTGCAGGCGCCGGACGCCGAGTCCTTCATGAAGCAGCCGTCAGATGTGTACGCGTCTGGCAGATACCTCACGCTGCCTGCGCGAAAGTGGTCCTATGATCATCCTGCAATAGTCAAATTCGCTGCATGCGCCCGGGAAATGCTTGCCACTTCCCGATCCTGGCCAGGAGACTTGGTTCGGAGGCGCCTTTCGCAGAGAGCCGAGCTAGTTGGCTTGCGAACGTCAAGAGTTGGATCATCACCGCTCCTAAGTGACCAGGCGTTCGATACATTTCCAATTGGATTTCTAGAAGAGTTCTTCCCGGTGCCTACCCAAAGGACGGGCGGGCTTTTTGTTCCTGCCATCGACTGCGCCTCAATTCGAACTAGCAATGCTCCGACGGGCGTTGCAATAGCACTGGCCATGTCACTACTCTACTCATCACCGAGGGAAGCCCTCAACGCGTTGACTCTCGCGAGCCAGCTCGATCCATAGAGAGATTCAGAAGAGACATTCTTAGGCCTCACCCTGGGCGCCAATTTCGGTGCCCGCCGAAGACGATCTGCATCCGCTTCATCCATACCTCAAATACGACGCGTAGAGGGTTGGAAAATGCTCTCATCCATGCGGGTCGCGTCCCAACGCTTCCCGCATGTCGCGACCGGCTTGAAGCAGTTGTTCCAGCGAGCGCGACTTTGCCTTGGGCATTGCCACCACTTGTCCAGACTGCTTGGTGATCGGACGCTCTGCCTGCCTGATCGCGTCGAGCGCGGCCTTCTCCTCAGCAGTCATTGCAGCCTCGATGCTGGCGCGCGCAACCACACTGGCTCGGGCGGCACGAAGTTGATCCGAATACACAACGCTTCGAGCGACGACTTCTGGACCATCAAACGGGCACTTCAGGTCCCTTCGCAGGTCCCCCCCCTGGCCCGCATAGGCGATGAGCAAGTTAATGTCTCGCCTTGGGGCCGAAAACTCTACAGACTGAAAGGCCTGCATAACGTGAGGCCAGCTTGCCTTCAACGCTCCAACGCGCCGCGCGATGCGGTATGCATGAACAAGTAACTTGACAACCTCGCGCTTCAACCCAGCGCATAGGTTCCACAGTTCTACGCGGCGATCAATGAGTTTGAATTCGAAAGCCTCATCGAGTACTACGTCAAACTCCGTCACCAGAGCCACCCAATCTTCGGAGTTTGGCGGATCCGGTAGGACAACAACTGGATGCCCGAGCAGGCGCTGAATCGCTTCTGATGGGCGAGCAAGCAGCTTCCAGATCAACGAGTAATTGGCGACAAAGAACCACGGCAGGCCAACATCTGCCAAGGCAAGCAAGGTTCTTGTGACAAGAGTGCTTGCGGTTTCGGACTGTGCCATGAACTGGGTCTCGTCAGCGCCGAGAAGGCACGTTCCGCAGACACGTTGCCATCGCGCGCACTCAGCAGAGATCGCGCCCCGCTTGACCTTCACCGCGCCAGATGCGATCTCAGGATTCGCGAGTGGTTTGAGCACCTCCAGCACACTCGACTGCTGGGCGATTACGCAATCTGCATAGTCGATCAGAGGCACCAGAGGGTGGGCTTCGTCGATAGAAATATGCTTGCGCCCCGCAAGAATCCTTTGGATGCTCAAGCGAATCCTGGTCTTGCCCACTCCAGCAAGTCCCGTTAGAAGAATGGGCACATTGTCTTCTCGGAGCGCCACGCCTTCATAGGCGGCCCGTAGGGCCGAGGTCGGATCGGCATAGACCAATTGCGCGTGCGCCAACGCGCGTTCTATGCAAAGTCTGATGATCGCCTCAGTCTGTTCCGTGATCAGATTGATGTTCTGCAATCCGAGCAGGATTCGCTGACACGCTACCTCGATCTCCAAAACCGCAACACCGCGCACAGCCTCACCCCGAGTTTCTGCACGTTGTTTGATCACGCCTGGCTCAAGCGCTTCCTTGTAACGACTGGTCCAGACTTCCGTTCTGCTTAACGTCATGCGGCCTTCCTCCCCAACGCATTTCGCGCTGCCTCCGCAGCCTCCCTCCGAGCAGCTGCGCCGCCGCGCTTCGGCCTGCCAGCGACTCGCTGGCCGGCCTGCCACTTCAATCCAGTCTGCGCCTCGTAGTCCTCGGCGATCTGGTGGCTCACCGCGCGGGTATGACGCGAGAAGCGACGTTTGCGCTCTTGCATGTGCTTGTAGTACTCCACAGCCTCCTCCAAGGACATGTACTTCACCTCATTCGCAACGGGCACCGGATATCGAACGTCCAACTCGACCAGATGTCCGTTCCAGTCGAACCAAATGTGGCGGATGCAGGCCGTCAAGACGTAGACTTTCACATCCAGTTCGGGATTGCCCCCTACGGATTCGAGCGCTGACTGAAACAGCGGGGATTTGGAGTAGTAGTTGCGGCCCGCCAGCTCAACGCCAGCTCGGCCCAGCTTTGCTGGCAAAAGCTCAAGGCACGCTCGGACTCCGTCGGCAAAGTCAACTTGGACAGCATCATTTCGCCCCACTGACTCCAGTGCATCCCAGATGCCGTTGGGACTTTGTCGTGTTACGCGATGTTCAAGACTAGGATCGATGCGGTTGCCGACATTGGTGCGCTCGTTGAATTCCAACAACTTGAAGATCTCTCGGCGAACCAACTGAATGACTGTCAGATTCGATCTCACAAACGAAGGCGCCTCGTCGTTCGAAGGCGTCTTCGGATTCGAAGTCTCAATCAGGGCCTTACTCTGGCCCGAGTAAGAGGGAGCAATTTCGCGGACAACCGGCAGTAGTCTTGCGTCTCGTGGCAAGGCACTCGAGGTGGCGCCAGGTCCTCGATCCGTGATCTGGGCAGGCGAAACGCCCTTTCCCGATGACTTGATCTTCAGCCCGAAGAGTCGACCAAAGACCTCCAAGCCAATGGCCTCGCAGAAGGTCGCCATGCGATACGCGGAACCAGTCTCGCTGCCTTGACTGAATCCAATCCCAGTCTTCTTTCCCGACGCAGTGTCCCGCTTCGTCACTACTACCAGCGGCGGCAGATCACTTCCTTCGACATAGCCTCTTGGCAGCTCGTACACACGGTATCCATCAGCCTCGACGAGTTGCATGAGATTCCAAGTCGATTCGGTAAATGGACCTTTGATTGGCGCGATCTTGGATCTCGCTCGGTTGTGCCCGAGCCGAGCTCTGCGAACAGTCGCGAGTTTGAAGTGGCACTTGACGTGATAGAGATAGACACCCTCCTGAGGAAACGGCTCTCCATTCGGTTGATAGATCTCTAAGAGCTTCTCGTTGCCTACCGTCCTCTCCCTTGTTTTGCAGCCGAAGTGCTTACGCATCGCTGCTACGTAGATCTCTGGCTCGGTCGTGCCAAGGCCTTGCTCAGCGATGTACGAAAGGATGATCTTGTCGTACATGTCTTTGGTGGTGTTGTGGCCATATTGCGCCCCCATGTGTCCTGGCGCTCCCCGCTTGACATCGGAGACGGTGGTCAGCCGATCCCACTGGCCAATCTTGTGGATGGGGTAGAAGAGAGAGTTGCGATTTCGGCCGAAAATCAAATAGGTGAAGAACCAGAGCCGCACGCGGGTTTCGTTCTGCTGCGGCTTCAGCATGCGCGCGCGTTGGTTGATGAGTTTCTCGACATCGTCGCTGTCAATGATCTCCTCGGCACGCTGAAGGAGGGGATTGATGGCGAGCAGCTTGTCATCGATGCGGTCAGCGTGTGGCTTTGCCGCGTCGCGACGCTCGGAGTCGACACTGTCGAGATCGAGTCCCGCCAGCCCTTGAAGCCATGGCGGCAGTGCTTGTCGCTCTCCTGGCACGATGTGTCGGCCGACGCCGTCCTCGAAGACCTTCCGAGGCATCTTCTCCAGAACTGGTAGCGGCTGCGGCGTGATGGTCCGCTTGGCCTTCTTCGCCTTCTTGTAGATCACCTCTTTCGGTGGCCTTGCGACGAAGCGGACGAGCGTGACGAGGTTGGTCTTCGGGCTGCTGCGAAGCAAGTAGTAGGTCTGCCCGGCGAGCAGGTTCTTGTAGCCCTGCGGCGCCTCAAGCGGAGTTCCCGGACCGATTCCAGTCATGCCCAGGGCCGGAACCAGTGTGCAAACACCTCAACCGCGTCCCGCGTCTCGGAGCGCATCGGGAGATCAATAAAGAACTGGCTCTCGAACAAGTCAACACGCAGTCTCCTGGCATAGATGGCTTGATGGAGAACGATCTTCTGTTGATATGCGTTGAGGCCGTAAGTAAGCTCCATCGCCGTGATGACATCGAGCGCCGATGCCTCCCGTTCAAGCCCGTCGTTGAGGGCATCTATGACGAGGTCAACCTGTTCCGCAGTAAGGGTCGTCCTACGCTTCTGCCAAAGCATCAGTTGCCGCAGGTTCGCTACCAGAATCTCAGGAAGTTCGTCGGCCGCGACTTCTATCGTGGGAATCTCAAAGTCGCCGTATAGGACTCTCTCCGTCTCGTGTCGGGCCTTCTCCTTGATACCAGCTCGCGCCAGATCCGTCTTGAGGTTCACGCCAACCTGGGGAGTTTCAAACTCTGAGCGGGTTGACTTGACGTTGATGTTTACGCAGTAGGGACCTGCCTGATCCATCACGAAGACTAGGAAGTCGCCTATCCAGCATCCGGGAACCTGGCCCGCCGCCGCGCCGTCTTTGGCCTCGATGGTCACGACGGGGTGAAACTTCAAATACTGCAGGTCATTCGTGATTTGCAGCGTGCCCCTGGCGGGCTTCAGACTTAGTCCAGCAGCGAGTGGGTGCCCGAGTAGTGGATGAGAGCCGGGAAGGAACGGCAGCATGCGCTGCTCTTGTAGCTCGAACAGTCGTAGACAGCAGTACAGGATGATCGCGAGAACCGCGCGCTCGGCCCTAGATAGCGTGGAGACGTCCCGTCCCAGCTTCTCAGCCCAGACCGGCGCTGGTCTGCTGTTTGACGGCGCCTCTTCACGCGTCGGCTTGATCGCCGGCTCGTATTCCGGCCCGAACTTGGGTGGATCCTGTCGCCGTAGGATTTCTGAGAGCCGTGTCTCAGTCAGATTTCGCAGTAACCCCATAGTGCTTCTCTGGCTTGTTGGTTGACCGGCTGGGCCGGTGTGACAACGCGTGGGAGAGCACGAGGGCGCTTGCCCGCCCACTGAGGTGGGCTTGCTTGACAACGGAAGCGCTTTGCGAGAAAGTTTGAAGCAGGCCGATTCTCAAAGTCTGCTCGCACTTCTCAAGCGCCCGGTTTGCCTTTGGCGAGGCAGCCGGGCGTTGTGCTTTGATACCACTCGATTCCTTCGCGTCATGTCATCGGGCTTCTCCGTGTAGACGGTTCATCTTGGGCACTGCGAGTGGATGCACCTCATCCGTGCCGGGCGCCGGTCGCAGTCCCAGTTCGATTGCTGCTTGATGCGCCTTGCCCCAATGCCCGCGAGTTCGCCCTGCCAGAAGCGCGGCGACGATACTGGGCTCGAATCCGTGCGAACGAGCCCAGGCGCTGATCGTCACACCGTGGCGCTCTAGCCACTCACGTGCCTCAGCTGGAGTACGGGTTGTGGTTTGTGACATGTTGACATCCTCGCACTTGCGCTATCATGTGTCAACCACAATGACAAACGACAGAAAGCTGCGCACATGTTCGGAATTCGACTTTCTTCTGAGCGCAGACGCCTTGGGCTCAGCCAGCAGAAGGTGGCTGATCTGCTAGGTCTCAGCCGGTCCGCCGTCGGAATGCTGGAGACAGATAGGGGGTCGCTTGAGGTGCAACGCCTGCTGCAGCTAGGCTCCTTCGGCTACGACGTGCTGAAGGTGTTGACTGACGAGCCCGGTCAAGTGGCCGCCGGTCGCGTCTTGGACTGGAACCTTTGCGTAAAGGTGACCGAACGCGTGAACGCTTGGGAGCAGGCTCGCGGACTCCGGCTACCAGAGGACAAGAAGGCGCTTGTCGTCAAGCACCTGTACCTGCGATGCGCTGCCCTAGGGCGCATCGACGAGTTGGTGCTAGATGAGACTTTGCAGGTCGCCGCGTAGCTGGGATCTTCCATGAAGCCACCGCCAAGTGGTCGGGACGGACCAGACCAGATCTTCTCGCTGCTAGACAACGCGCTGATGGAGGTGCTGAGCGAGGTTCCGGATCCGCGCCTGACAGTTCGTGCTCGGCGCTTTCGCATCTCAGGCGTGGCATCTCTGGCGCTCGCATCCTTCTGCATTGCAGCCGTGGCTGTGCTTCCGTCGGTCAACCATGCCCTCCGTACGTTGCTGCTGTTTGGAGCCGCGATCCTGTTGCTGTTCTGCGGAGGTTGGTTGATGGATAGAGCCAGCATCGCGGAACTCCTCGCCCATCGAGTCAATTTCACCGACGCCTTGACCGGCATCTTGAGTGACGCGGATCTTGGAGTCATGCATGCCAAGATCCGCCGGCGGCGGTACTTTGGGTTCAGTATGTTGTTGTTGTCGGGCTTCTGCATGAGCGTCGTGTCGGCGCCGCTACCCGGCAAGCAGCCTATAGACGCACTGATGTGGACGGGGTTTTCGGTGGCGTTGATCGTAGTGGGCGCCTGGCAAATACATCAGTCGTCCCGAGAGGCTCTTCAGGCTCAGAGCATGTCGGCGGCTGCCCATACACGCAAGGCAGCCAAGACCGGCATACATGTGGGACGCGTCAAGTAGCAGCAGTCCAGCGATTCGCGCTCTGTGGAATCCCTGCTGCCGTTCGCGCATGGTCTGCCCCAGAAGTGGCTGCCGGACGAGACTCTCTTCAGCCTTTGTAGCCGGTACCACTTTGCAAGCGGCAATCAACTTGCTTCCACAACATGCAAGGCGCTTTTCGGGCACAAAACCCAAGGTTCCGCGCATGATTTCCCAGCGCGCCTGGGCCACTTTCTAGGGGTTGTCGGGACTGCGCTTGGTTCGGCGGACGACATCGTGGAAGCGCGGACCGTGCTTCCTTTCTACCTGCGATTCGCCAGCCCGGGGTTGGCCGGCGGAGTGACCAAGGCCGCAGTCCAGAACTCGTCTGGATCGCTGAAGTTCCAGCTGGGGCTACTGACCAGCCGCTTCCGGGCGAACCACCCGCTCAAGGCATGCCACGCCTGCATGAACGAGGACAGGCGCGATCATGCAACCGCCTATTGGCACAAGGCGCATCAACTGCCAGGCGTTTGGGTCTGCCTTCGCCATAGGTGCTGGCTGGTCGCATCGGACCTCAAGGCGACGGGCGTATCCAGATTTCACTGGATCTTGCCCTCGCATTCGCAATTTCCGTCCGTCGACGACTCCGTCCCCCCAAGGACTACCTTCTCATTGGCGGAAATGGTCACTGAACTGGTCTCGCGCGCAAAGCTGGCGCTGTCACCCGAGGTGCTGCCTGCGACATACCGACGGGCCCTGCGAGATCGAGGTTTGCTCGGCACCACGGGACGCCGCCTGAGACATAAAGAAGCTGGCAAACGCTATGCATCGTTTCTGGAGCCACTAGGAATCCTCGAACAGCTTGGCAGCCTGCCTTCATCCAGCGCCTCAGCATCTGCCGAGATAGCGCGGCTGATCGGTCCGGCACGGTCAGGAATACATCCCATTCGGCACCTATCGCTTGCGACCTGGCTGTTCGATTCCACCGACGAGTTTCTGGAGCAGTACGCGACCGCCAAGCGCGAAAGCAGCGCGGTTGAAGCGGAGGATCTTTCCGCAAAGCCAGCCCCCATCGCAGACGAGCGTGAGGAGCTCGAAGGTCAACTTCTTGCGCTCCTGACCGCGGGATTTTCGGTCTCGCGCGCAGCGCGCGAGATCGGCATAGACACAACTACCGGCATCGTCTGGGCAGCTAGTCAGGGTGTCGCGACGCAGCGACGTCCGAAGATCTTGAAGCGCAGCGTCCGTGACGCACTGATTCGCCTACTCCGGCGCGGTGCGAGTAAGGCAAGAGCTGCGACGGTGGGCTGTGTCTCCGTGCAGACCATCACCACCCTGTTGAGGAGCGAGGTCGGATTGCATCAAGCTTGGAAGGACGCGCAGTTCGCAAACGTCAGACGGCAGAGTCGACGTCGGTGGCTGCGCTCCACCGCCGCCAACCCACATTCCGGAGTGAAGGCAGCGCGAATGGCCGAACCTGCCGCCTACGCGTGGCTCTACCGAAATGACCGCGACTGGCTGACAGAGCAGGCAGACGCAATGGACAAGGCGATCCGCAGCCCCCAGGCTCGGGTCGATTGGGACCTGCGAGACCGGCACCTGTCTGATTTGGTACGACGCGTCGCGCTAGAGCTGCACGAAGCCGCGCCCGAGCGGCGGCTCAGGCTCTTTCAGGTCTACCAACGATTGCCGGAGCTCAAGGCCAAGTTGTTCAAGTTGGACCGCCTACCGCTCACGCGGACCGCGCTGTTCGAGGTTCTTGGCAGGTAGGGGAGGAAGGTAACGGGGTGCCAGCTCGATCGGCGCCGAAGTGCAGAAGAATTCTTATGGCTACTGGGATCAACCTTATGATGCGCTCATGCGCAAGGAGTTATGGCTGGTCGCCTGGGTCGGCAAGACCGATCACGAGGCGGCCGAGGGGAAGCTGGGCAAAGACCTGGGCCCCATTGCGACCGCGCTCGTCGGTGAAACGCGGTATAGCCGCGTCTACTTGCTCACGAACTACGACTTCGCCCGCAGCAAGAGGTATTGCTCGTGGCTTGAGAAAACTGCAGGCTACGCCCCGAAGCAAGTCGACCTGTACAGCGTCGACCTCGACAGCCCGATCGACTATGCGGGCATCTACACCGAGGTGTCAGCCAACCTCAAGAGCGCAGGGCTGCCGCGGGACGATGTCGAGCTGACGTTCCATCTGAGCCCGGGCACTCCTGCCATGGCGGCCATCTGGATCATTCTGGCCAAGACTCGCTTTCCGGCTCGCCTGATCCAGACCTCCCGCGAGCGGGGGCTTGAGCCGGTCAATTTCTTCTTCGACCTCGCCAGCGACTTCCTTCCGGAGTTCCTGCAGCGCACCGGCGATCGCATTGCTAGGCTGACCGACGGCGCGAAGGAGGTCGCGCCAGAGTTCAGCAAGATCATTCACCAGAGCGCCTCGGTTCGGCAGCAGATCGACCTGGCCCGTCGCATCGCGATCTTGGACGTGCCGGTGTTGGTCCTTGGTGAGACCGGGACGGGCAAGGAACTCTTCGCCGAGGCGATTCACGCTGCAAGCCCACGATCCGACAAGGTGTTCGTCCCCGTCAACTGCGGCGCGATCGCCCCGGAGCTCGCCAGTTCAGAACTCTTCGGCCACAAGCGGGGCGCCTTCACTGGTGCGGTCGCCGAGCGCAAGGGGCACTTCCAGGAGGCGTCCGGAGGCACGCTCTTCTTGGACGAGGTGGGCGATCTGCCACTTGATTGCCAAGTCAGGCTGCTTCGCGCCCTGCAAACGGGAGAGCTCACGCCCCTTGGCGCCTCCAAGCCTGTCAAGGTGGACGTCCGGGTCATCGCAGCCACGCACCGCGACTTGGCGGCAGACGTTGCATCCGGCCGTTTCCGTGAAGACCTCTTCCATCGCCTGGCGGTGGGCATCCTGCGCTTGCCGCCGCTTCGGGAGCGTGACCGCGACGTGCTGGCCCTCATCGATCACTTCTTGGCCCAGATTAACGCCGACGCCAAGGGGCGACCGGAAGCCCAAGAGAAGAAACTTTCTGAGGGCGCCAAGAAGGTTCTGGTTTCCTATGGGTGGCCCGGCAACGTCCGCGAGCTGTATCACACGCTCGTCCGAGCATCCATCTGGTCGCAAAGCAGCTCGATCAGCGCCGACGACGCCCGAGCCGCCTTGCTCCAGATCCAGCGTCAAGGCGACTCGGTGCTGGGGCGGCCTCTGACGCAAGGCTTTGATCTAAAAGGACTTTTGGATGAAGTTGCGCGAGACTACGTCGCCCGGGCGCTGAAGCAGTCGGGGGACCGGAAAACGGTGGCGGCCGAGTTGCTCGGCTTCCCGAACTACCAAACCTTTGGCAACTGGATGAAGCGCCTCGGCGTCGAATCCACCGACTAGGGAGGCTGGCAAGGTTTTCGCAAACAGAGGCTGTATGCCCGACGCGAACGCCAGTCAGATGTGGATGCAGGATCTTCGATCGCTGAACTTTGAACCGCTGCGCGCGGTGTTCCCCGATCTCGCCAACATGGGCGGGTACGCGGAGCACTACGCTCATACGGATCCCGAGAGTTCGCTGGTGAAACTGCGCAACTTCGCCGAGCGCGTGGTCGATCACATCTACTCTGCGCAGAAGCTGGTCAGGGCGCCACAGTCCAACTTCGTGGACCTGCTGAACAACAGCAGCTTTCGGATGGTCGCCACCGACCTGGTTCTGGACAAGCTTCACCTCTTGCGCAAGCTCGGCAACCGCGCCGCGCATGGCGAAGGCGTCCAAGCCGCAGACGCCGTCCGCTGTGTTCGCGAGGCCTGGCAGCTCGCACGATGGCTGCACGTCACATTCTTGGCCGGCAAGCCCGCTGACTTCGTCGAGTTCAAGGACCCGCCGGCCGAAGGCATTGACAGCAAGGCCGAGATCAAGCGCAAAGCCAAGGCCTTGGCTGAAGAAAATGCCCTGAAGGAAGAACGCCTCACGCAGGCGCTTCAAGAACTTGCAGATCTGCGGGCCGCAGAGAAGGCTGCCAAGCCCACCGCGCAACCGCAGGCCGACCCGCCGCCCGAGGTGCTGGCACTGCAAGAGCAGGCCTCCGCTTCTGTTGCTGCGCAGCTCCACTTCACGGAGGACAACACCCGCAAGTGGCTGATCGACCGCGACTTGCGGCTCGCAGGCTGGGATGTGCCTGCCGGCACGGCAAGCAACGACTCAGTCGGCCAAGAGGTCGAGGTACTGCACCAGCCGACCACCAGCACGGTCGGCTACTGCGATTACGTGCTTTGGGACGACAACGGCAAGCCTTTGGCCGTTGTCGAGGCCAAGAAGACCACCGTCGACGCCCGACAGGGCCAGCGACAAGCGGAGCTGTATGCCGACGGCCTAGAGAAAATGCACGGACAGCGGCCGATGATCTTCTTCACCAACGGCCATGACATCTGGCTGTGGGGCGACGCCGCCGGCTACCCGCCGCGTTCGGTCTACGGCTTTATGTCCAAGGACTCTCTGCAATACCGCGTGGGGTTCCAACGTCGGGAGCGGCTGGATCTGGCGAAGGTTCGGCCTGACCCGGTGATTGCCGGGCGTCTCTACCAGATCGAGTCGATCACCCGCGTGGCCGAGCGCTTCACGGCTCGACACCGCAAAGCCCTGATCGTGCAGGCCACCGGCACGGGGAAGACACGCGTGGCCATCTCGCTGGCCAAGCTCTTGATCGAAGCGCGCTGGGCCAAGCGCGTGCTTTTCCTCTGCGATCGCAAGGAACTGCGCAAGCAGGCCAGGAACGCGTTCAACGACTTCCTGGACGAACCGCTGTACGTCATTGGTCAAGCCAATGACATCGGCAAGCTCGACGCGCGCATCTACGTCGGCATCTACCAAGGTCTGATCAACGATTACGAAGACTTCGACGTCGGATTCTTCGATCTGGTCATCGCGGACGAGTCGCATCGGTCGATCTACAACCTGTACGGCGACCTGTTCAAGTACTTCGACGCCCTGCAGATCGGTCTGACTGCGACGCCGGTGGAGATGGTCAGCCGCAGCACCTGCCAGCTGTTCGGCTGTGACTACAAGCTGCCAACCGCCAACTACCCTCTAGAGCAGGCCATCGCGGACCGGAATCTCGTGCCTTTCAAGGTGGTCGCGCACACCACCAAGTTCTTGCGCGACGGCATCAAGGCCAAGCACCTCACCGACGAGCAGATCGCCGCGCTGGAAGACCAGGGCATCGATCCCAACACGCTGGAGTTCGACGCGAAGGAGATCGATGACGCAGTCTTCAACAAGGACACCAACCGCATCATCCTGCGCAACCTGATGGACAACGGCATCCGTGATGCCGAGGGTCAACTGCCTGGCAAGACCATCGTCTTCGCCCGCAACATCGACCACGCCCGACTGTTGTCCGGCCTGTTCGACGAGATGTACCCGCAATTCGCCGGGAAGCTCTGCCGCGTCATCCATTCGCAGGAGCCGCGCGCAGAAGACCTGATCGACCAGTTCAAGGGCAACAACGAACTGCGCATCGCCATCTCGGTAGACATGCTTGACACGGGCATCGACGTCCCCGAGGTCGTGAACCTCGTCTTCGCCAAGCCGGTGAAGAGCAAGGTCAAGTTCTGGCAAATGATCGGCCGCGGCACGCGCCTGTGCAAGAACCTGTTCGGGCCCAGTCTGGACAAGACCGAGTTTCTGATCTTCGATCACTGGGGCAACTTCGCCTTCCACGACCTGAATGCCGAAGAGAGCGAGCCGTCGATCGCCAAACCCCTGACCCAGCGACGTTACGAGGCGCGCATCGACCTCGCCGCGAGGGCTCTGGCTCGCTCGGACATCCCGGCTTTCGACGCACTCGCCGTTCTGCTGCAGAAGGATGCTGCGGCTCTTCCTGACGGCGCCATCGCCGTACGCGAACGCTGGCAGGCCGTTCAGCAAGCGCGCGATGCCAAGCTCGTACACCAGTTCGCCCCGATCACCCGGCAGATCCTGGCGGAGTCAGTGGCGCCACTCATGAGTTCACTCGACGTGCGCGGTCAGGGCGATGCGCTGCGGTGGGATCTGCTGCTGTGCAAGGCCCAAACAGCTGCCATCGAAGCGCCCGGCTTAGCCAACCCACACCGGTCCGATGTGGTCGCCTGGCTAGACCGCCTGCCCCCGCACCTAAACCCGGTGCGCGCCAAGGCCGCCGAGCTCAAGGCGCTGCGGTCCGACGCCTTCTGGCAGGCAGCAGACTTTGCCACGCTCGATTCCATGCGAGACGCTCTGCGCGACGTCATCCACCTGGCCGAGCCGCCTAGCGCGCCACCGCCACTGCCGCTGGTCACGCGCCTAGACATCCGCGAAGACACCGGGGACATCGAGGTCACGATCCGCCCGACGCGGATCAAGTCGGTTGACTACGGCATCTATCGCAAGGCCGTGCAGTCCGTTCTTGAGCCGCTGTTCGACACCGACCCGGTGCTCAAGAAGATCCGCCATGGCGAGCCGGTCACCGACGAAGAGCTGGACCGCCTGAACAGCCTGCTTCACACACTGAATCCCGATGTGAATCTGGCAACGCTGCGCGAATTCTTCCCCGACACCGCCGTGCCGCTGGCGCACATCCTTCGCAGCATCGTCGGGCACGACCACGAGGCAGTCGAAGCGCGGTTCACCGCCTTCGCGCAGACGCACGCGCTCAACAGCCAGCAGCTGCGCTTCCTGGCGCTGCTGAAAGAGCACATCCGCCAGTACGGTGCCCTCACGCCAGAAAAGCTCTTCGAGGCGCCGTTCACCACCGTCCATGCCGAAGGCCTGGGCGGCATTTTCCCCAACGACAAACAGCTCGATGAAGTGGTGCGCCTGGTGCGCAGTTTCGGCGAACCTATCGTCGTGCCACTCACCACCTGAAAGACTGACCTGAACCCATGATCACCGGCGACCTCAAGAACCGCATCGACAGCCTCTGGACCGAGTTCTGGACGGGTGGCATCACCAACCCGCTCACCGTCATCGAACAGATCACGTTTCTGATGTACAGCCGCCTGCTGGACATGCAGGAGCGCAAGGACGAGAAGCGCGGGTCCGTATCGGGCAAGCAGCACCTCAGCCGTTTCGGCAAAGACGACGACGACTGTCGCTGGGGAACCTGGCGCCATTACGGCGCCGAACAGATGCTGCCCCACGTGCGCGACCGCGTATTCCCGCACTTCCGCCGATTGGCCGAACGCAGTACGGGCGGCGGCAGCCAGTTCGCCGCGTTCATGAAGGACGCCCAACTGATGATCCAGAAGCCTTCGCTGCTGGTGAAGGCCGTCAACGCGGTGCAGGACCTGCCGCTTGAGCGTGGGGACACCAAGGGCGACCTCTACGAATACTTGCTGAGCAAGCTCACCACGGCGGGCATCAACGGCCAGTTCCGCACGCCGCGCCACATCATCCGGTTGATGGTGGAGCTGATGCAGCCGCAACCCACCGATCGAATCTGCGACCCGGCCTGCGGCACGGCAGGCTTCCTGGTCGAGACCTACGAATACCTTCTGCGCCAGCACACCAGCCAAGCCGGACGGCACGTGGAGGTCCTCGACGGCGAGGAGCAAATCACTTACAGCGGCGACCTGCTCGAGGGGCATCGCCACCACATTGACACCGACATGTTCCACGCGTTCGACTTCGACGCAACCATGCTACGCATTGCCACGATGAACCTGGTGATGCACGGTGTCTCCGAGCCGGACGTGCACTACCAAGACACACTGAGCCAGAGCTTCGAAGAGCGTCAGCCAAGAACCTCGAAAAACGCCTTCGACCTGATCCTTGCCAATCCGCCGTTCAAGGGCAGTTTGGATGAACAGGATGTGGCGCCGGACTTGCTGCGCGCGGTCAAGACTAAGAAGACCGAACTGCTGTTCATCGCGCTCATTCTGCGGATGTTGAAGGTGGGTGGACGCAGCGCCACCATCGTGCCGGACGGAGTGCTCTTCGGCTCCAGCAAGGCACACGTTCAACTTCGCCAGCACCTGCTCGAGAACAACCAGCTTGAGGCAGTGATCTCACTGCCTTCGGGCGTATTCAGACCCTACGCAGGGGTCTCCACGGCCATCATCATCTTTGCCAAGGGCGGCAAGACCGAGAAGGTGTTCTTCTACGACGTGCAGTCAGACGGTTTCACGCTGGACGACAAGCGCACCAGGATTGGAGAGGGTAAGGGAGACTTACCGGACGTTCTGGCGAAGTACCGGCAGTGGTGCGGTGGCACGGACGTACTCGCCGATCGAACAGCTCCAGCTTTCGAGGTGTTCGCTGAAGAAATCCAGGGCAATGGCTACGACTTGTCTCTCGGCAGGTATAAGAAGACTCGCAACGTGGAGACTGAGCACGACAAGCCCATAGACATCCTCGAGCGCCTGATCCAACTCGAGCGCGACATCCTCCAAGAGGCGATAGCGCTGAAGGAACTGCTTTGAGCGCTCGGCCAAAGAGGCTAGGTGATGTCGCCGAATTCATTCGGGGGATTACGTTTAAGCCAGAGGATCTTGTGAATGCAGACGCGCGCGATGCGGTCATCTGCATGAGGACGAAGAACATTCAGGAAAAGTTGGAAGTCGATGATGTCATAGCTGTGCCGGGCTCCTTTGTCAGACGTGACGAACTATTCATTCGAAAAGGGGACATCCTCATCTCTAGTGCTAACAGCTGGAACCTGGTCGGCAAAGTGGCTCAAGTACCGGAGCTCCCGTACAGGGCAACCGCCGGTGGGTTTATTGCCATTGTCCGTGCCAAGCCAGATGAGATTGACCCTGAGTATCTGTACAGGTGGCTCGCTTCTGATCCGATTCAGGCCGCTGTACGAGCATGCGGTCGACAAACTACCAACATCTCGAACCTGTCCGTTCCACGGTTCCTAGATCTGCCAATCGCGGTTCCCGAGCCACTCGATCAGAAGCGGATCGCCAGCATCCTAGGCAAGTCCGAATGCCTGCGCCGCAAACGCCGGGAAGTCATCCGACTCGCCGACGAGTTCCTCAAAGCCGTCTACATCGACCTGTTCGGCGACCCAACAATGAATCGAAAGGGATTTCCAAAGGGCACTATTCGGGACCTAGTTGCAAGCGCGGACTATGGCACCTCGGAAAAGGCAAACGAGGAGTCAGGTCGATTCCCAATACTTCGAATGGGGAACATAACGTACCAAGGCGGTTGGGACCTGACTGCGTTGAAGTACGTGGACTTGGACGCCCGAACGCAAGACAAGTATCTAGCCCGTAAGGGCGACCTGCTCTTCAATCGAACCAACAGCAAGGAGTTGGTCGGCAAGACGGCGGTTTACGAACTTGATGAACCGATGGCCATTGCCGGCTACTTGGTGCGCGTTCGCATGAACCAACGCGGCAATCCGTACTACGTCTCCGGCTATCTGAACTCTGTACACGGCAAACGAACGCTCGAGGCGCGCGCCAAGAGCATCGTGGGAATGGCCAACATCAATGCTCAGGAAATGCAGGACATACCGATTCTCATCCCGCCAGTCGAACTTCAAGATCGCTATGCGCGAATCGTCGAGGAAACACGCAGACGGGTTGGGAAGTTTCGTGTTTTCCTGGATGAGCTAGAGCAGCTGAAGTCAGCACTCGCGGATCGCTACTTCGGCGACGAGCTGACATCGGAGGAGAGCGTGACATGCTGACCGGCCTTCGTATCCAGAATTTCAAAGGCATCGAAGGACCGATTGATATTCCCATCAAGCCGGTCACCCTTCTGTTCGGCGTAAACAGCGCTGGCAAGAGCTCTGTACTGCATGCCTTGCACTTCATGAGGAGTGTCCTGGAGAACCATGACCTAGATCCGTCCGGCTCGCCCTTTGCCGCTGATGACATCGATCTGGGCGGATTTCTCAACCTCTTGCACAAGCACGCGCCAGGCCGACGAATGGTCTTGGGCTACGACCTCAACCTATCCTCGATCGATCTGCCGGAGTACGGTGCGACCACCAATCTTTCCATCAGCGACGAGGTTCGTTCGGCATACGTCGAGTTCGGCTTCAGCGCAGACAACCGAGACCGATCTGCTCGTCTCGACTACTACCTGGTGAGCTTCAACGGAGAAGACATCGCGTTGGTCATGCCCGACGAGGTCAAAGATTCAGACGCACGAACGCGAATGGCCTTCGTGAACCTTCGACATCCGCTGCTTGAGTCGCTTGCGCAGTCCATAGAGGATGCGACTGACGATTTGTCGCCAGGGTCGCCGCTCATACTTCGAAAGCTCATACCTATCAGCCAAGCAGAAGCTGCCGCGCGCGAGCCCCTCCCCGACCCTGAGCAGGAAGAGCAGGAGGAGCAGCAGAGGGCGGAGAAGCTCGAAGAGTACAGATCACAGCGTGCTCACCGGGATCTGATGACTTACCAACTCATGGGCTTTCGCAGTGGGCTTCCGCAGTGGGGAAAGGTGGTCTCAAGATTGGGCGACTCCGATGACTCGGATGAGAGCGAAGGCGAAGAGGAAGAAGGGGACGAAGCCGATGTCATTAGCCCTCAAGTCCTATCTGAACTGACAGTTGGGCCGCTGGAGATCCTGCGAAATCTACTCGGAACGGCGCGCGCAGTTGGACCACTGCGATCGATCCCTCCCCGGCGACTGGCGCTAGACAGCCATGCGAGAGAGACTGACTGGTACGGTGGACTGGCAGCGTGGCAGCGCCTGCACGAATGCAGTGAGGCTCAACTTCAAGAAGTCAGCGACTGGCTTATGAAGCCTGACCGTCTTGGTACGGGGTATGGCCTGAATCGGATCATTGCTAGGGAAGTTCCCGAAGATGTCCTGGCCGCGCTGTTGGGCGGCGACGCCACCATCCCGCCCGTGGAACTGGAAGCGCTGCCTATGACCAGGCGGGTGCTGTTGCAGGATTCGCTGAATGGCGTGCAGGTCACACCCCACGATGTAGGTGTGGGCCTTTCGCAATTGATTCCCGTGGTTGTCGCCGCGCTTGATCGATCGAGCGACTTGTTGCTTGTTGAGCAGCCCGAACTTCACATTCACCCACGTGTTCAAGTGGGGCTCGGTGATCTTTTCCTTGAAGCCTCCCGTGAGTATCGGAAGAACTTTCTCATCGAAACGCACAGCGAAGCCATGCTGCTGCGAATGATGAAGCGAGTTCGGCAGACTCAAGATGGTGAGCTTCCGGCTGGTCTTACTCCCGCGCAAGCGGAAGACGTGGCTGTTTGCCTGCTTCAAAACGAGGGTCAGGGGGTGACAGTCACCCGCATGCAGATGAATCGACGCGGAGAGTTCGTTAAACCGTGGCCCAAGGGACTCTTTGAAGAGTCACTCCGGGAGACGTTCTGATCATGCTTCGCGAATTCGCCTTCAGTCCAGACATTCTGCTTGCATCGGCGTATGGGCTCACAACTGCCGACGGCGTGTTCCACCCCGCCGAGGACCACGGACACCTCGCGCTGAACACGCTTCGCAAGGGACTTGAGCGAGGTGGTGTGGTCCGAGATCTTGCGGGAGGCGCATGGCTCCAGACCGTGATGAGCACAACTGAAGGATTGCACCCACGGTCTCGCGAAGTTCTTCTCAAGATCCAGAAGAACGGGCGCGTCGTGCCGGCCACAAGACGAGTGGCAGCTCAACCTGCCGACGAAATCTCATGGCTCACCGAGGCGTTTGCCTCTCACCAAGCTGAACCCCTGCTCAGTCAGTTCTTCGGCACGGACTCGTTTGGAGCTGCCGTTTCCGCAGCGGCCTACCAGCAATTGCCCAAAGGGATCTCCAAGCTTCCATTCTGTGAGCCATTCGCCGGCGGCGGCTGTTCGGCCAAGGTCAGGAGAACCCTGGTTGATTACGTGAACCTTCTTCGGCCGCTGTTCAAGCACAGCAGGTCGCTCATGTTCATTGATCCATACCTGGATCTTGAGGCGCCCAACTATCGAGACTTCGTTGGTCTACTGCAGGAAGTAGCTCGCGTTCGTCCGGACGCAAGCGTTGAACTTCATAGACAACTCCGAGTAACCGGGCCTGGAAGTCAGCTGATTCCAGCTGATGAGTGGCGCCGACGGATCAAGCGAGCGATCGACGCGGATCCACTACTTCGCACGCTGACTATTGAGGTCTTCATATGGGATGAGTTTCACGACAGGTACCTCGTTTCGAACCTGATGGGCATCTCAGTGCCTTACGGATTCGACACATCGACTAAGGCGGATGAAACAAGATGGACCGTGCTGACTCCGGACGATGCGGATGACATACGGGTCGAGTTTTCCGCGGGAGATCCGCGAAAGCGAAGGCGCCTTCAGGTCTGAGTTGATGACGATGCAGATGGACTCGTGGGATGTGCGGCTGCCTCGATGCGGTACCAAGCCGGTGCCGAACGAAGCATGCAGTGTCGATAGGTGAGAGGCCGCCGGCAAGGAAGTGGCCCTTAAGCAAATCGGGGGAGCTGAGATTGCAGGAGTACGCAGATTGGGTTGAGACTTTTCTGGGCAAGCGAGGTCTGTCGCGCCCGAACGGCGAGATGCTGTTCGGCTATCGCGCTACGAAGGCGGAGTACTTGTCGTTGCAGGCGCTCTTGGCACGTACGCTTGAGCGTCTGAACGGAGCGCCATGGACACTGCGTTCAGCGCCGGAATGCGCCTGTTTTGTGTTGTATTCGTCGGAGTGGTGGCGGCGTGCCTACAACGGCGGACCATGGCGTTGGATGCACATCCTTCAGTCGCTTGGCCAGCTCTTTTCACTTGACGTCCTTGAACGCACAGCGGCCGTCGAGCGAGGGCTCAGAGCATGGGGCCATCGACCTGGAGGCCAGGGCAAGAAGTATCTTGGCGCGATCGTCGCCCACGGTGGCCTGCCACTGCAGTTGATCGCACGTGGTGATGGATCCATCACCAGGCTGCTTATCCGCGCGATGAGGCAAGCTCAGCTCTACGGCTGGGACTCCAATCGCCTGGAAAGCTTCTTCGACGCGCATCAGCTCGAACTGGTGCAGCACCTTCGGGACGAAGACATCTACCGGCTCCTGGCATCGGTGGTGGTGACTGTGCTGTCGCTCCGTCAAGAGTGCCAGCTTGCCGGTGTTGCCAATCCGGTCGAGGTGCTCGACAGGCGCCAACCGAACTGGCGCGACCGCTTCCCTATTGCCGTAGACGACAACTCGGCTGAGCCTCTGCTGGTCGGACTGGTCAAGGAAGCAGCCAAGGAGTACGCCCCCGTTACCTCCTTTCCGGTCGTCGCGACCCGCGCGCTGCACCTGGGTGACGATGGAGAGACCTACGAACTAGCCATGACGGCGGAGATGCCTGGAAGCATCACGGTAGCTGCACTGTCGTCTTCCATCGGCCTGAGTTCTGACGCACTTCCGCAGTCCTTCTCGCTTGACCTGCTCGGCAGCGAGCGGGTATCGCTGGGCGAAGGGCGGCAGCTTCTGGGCGGCAGTGAGCCCACCGCCATCCTTTCGGGACGGACGCGACGAGTTCAAGGAGATCCCGCCCTTGCGGAGCACCTTCTGGTGCTTCGCTGCTTGGGTGAGGATCTACATGTTCCTGTGGAAGTGCCCGGTGCATTCGCACTGGATTCGGCTCAGCCCTGGGTGTTCGCTGCGCGCGATACTGGGCTTGCGCTCGCAGGCGTCGGAGGTTGTCGCGTTCCAGAGGACGCCTGCTTGGTGGCCGTACCCGATGACTTCGAAGTGGTTGCAGATGGCGATGGGAGCACTGTCGAGCTAAAGGGCATGACCGGGGGGCTGTCCCAGACTCGGTGGATCTATGAGATGCACGGCGCTGTTCGGTTTATTGGGCAGGGATCACACTTCAACGTTCGTACAGGGCAGACTGCAGATCTAAGCAGTCAACTGCTTTGGAGGGGCACTCGAGTTCCATACCGCTCCGGGTCGATGTCGGTGTACCTTGGGGTGCCACTACTGTGCCAGCTCTCGCAGGACGGCTCGTTGACCCAGGTGCCAGGACGATCAATCGAGTGGACGGTGCCTGGACGAGCCAATGAGCGCGTTGATCAACCTCGTCAGCACCGTGGCCCCATAGATGCATGGCTCGTCGAAGACGGGGCGCGGCAACGCCGCTTCAGGATGGTGCTTCTGCCGCCTGAGGCCAAACTTCGCTTTCGGTCGGGCGCGACGGAGTGCGAGGGAGCCATCGAGTTTCACGAATGGGGTATCGAGTCGATCGATGCGCCGAAGGAGCTGAGGGCACGAACCGAGCCGTTGGCCAACGGCTTGAAGCTTGAACTGCATGCCGAAGTTCGTCCGCCTGTTCACCTGCCCGTCTCGGTTAGCTGGCCACACGCTCCTTATGCACTGCGCCTGGATCTGCCCTTTCCAGCAACGGGCGGCAGATTTACAACTGCCCATGGCCGGAGCCTTCCGCCCGGGCAGGCTGTGCCCATCCGAGAGCTGCAGACTGTTCGAGTTCAGGTGTTCGATCGCAACCCTGGTGCGCCGAAGCGCTACTCATTGCTGGTCGAGTTGTCTGGCCGCGGAGGGAGCTCGGGCGCAGGTCGGTTGCACATCGAGCATGCCATTCCGATAGACAAGCAAGGGTTCGGTGAGCTTCGCTTGCTGGAGGTGGAGTCCAGTTTGCTCGGGCTGTTGTGTCAGAGCAGCGAGCTTGATGCGCGGCTCGAACTCAGGCTCTCGGTTAACGGGGCGGCCATCTCGAAGATCGACGTCACTCGCTACGACGCTGACTTGGAGCCTCAAACCCAGTCACAGGCAATGGCCTTAACAGGGTCATGCCTTGCGAGGCTGAGCGCTGAAGAGTTGGGCGGTGTGAACCTGCGCGCGTTGCCTCTGGTGCTGGCTAACGCCGCGGAAGTTGAGCTGAAGCAGTCCCAGTCCGAGGGAACCCCGACTGGGCGTTGGGGCGTCGGAAGCCTATCGGCTGAGCGCGGACCTTGGATGGTCTACCCGTCCTCGACCTCTACGCTTCAGCTTCGACCGACCTTGTATGCGGGTTTCGCTATCGGTGCCGCTTCCTCCTGCTCAGCGAAACTTTGCCCCCTTGGTGAGGCGATGGTCATCTCAGATGCTGATGATCGCGCGAAGGCCATCGGACAGGTGGTCACAGATATGGCTCAAGACCTGGACCATGAGTCTTGGCTCTTGATCACCCGGCAGTACCAAGTGCTGTCGCACTTGCCCCTCAGCACCTTCGACTACTGGAGAGCCTTGGCCAAAAGCATGCCCAGCAGTTTGGCCGTCTTGCTCAAGCTCTCTCACGACGTCCACTCGCTCGTGAAGCGTATGCGCGATGAGTTGGGCGTCGTTTGGGAGCTCATGCCACGGGCCACCTTGGCAGACGGACTAAGCCGCTTGCAGCGGTCGTGGGCGAAGCAGTTGACAGCAGACTCTGGGGACCCCGTCGTGAGGACTCTGTCCGAGCAGGTCTTCCGGACGATTGGTGTATCGGACCCGCTGCTCGATGACTTGATTGAACTGGTCCTCTTTCAGGCGGGATTCAACCGAACCGAGAAGCTGAGTCGGCTCATCGCGCCATTCTCGACGGGCGCGCGCCCGCTGGTGACAGGCCTTTGGCTGGGTGAAAACAGCATGCTTCAGCGCTTCCTCCTTCGAACACACACCGAGGACCGTGTCTGGCCCCACTTTGACCTGTCCAGAGCCTTGATGCAACTCCTGCAAGTCACGAAACCCGATGCCGCGTCAAAGCTCTTCGAACTCTGCGGCAAGGACCTGGTCTGGATGCCGACTGCCGGTCAAACCGGGCAATACGCCAAGAACGTCAAGGAGGACGTGGCCAATGCACCCGTCTTGGCCGGGCTGGCGAGCCAGCTCCTGCCAGCCGAATCGCCTTGGTGGACTGCCACGCAGTTGGCCCAGTTGAGACAGATTCGGAACTTCGATCCCGCTTGGTTCGAGCTCGGTTGCCGCACCGGTCTGCTGCTGGCGCTCATCGTCGAACAACAGCTCGCCCAGCAAACGCCGCCCGCTGCATCAGGGCGCTCGACCGCATCGACTACGCCTCTGGGCAGATCGCCCACCACGGCGCCGGTCTTCAGGCGCGTTCCACGATCAACTGGCAGCGCTTGATAAACCGACAAATTGGCCTCTATGCAAATCTCCTACTTCTCTTCTTTGCTGCCAGAGCTGACAACGCGCGCGGCTCGCGCCACGATCAGCAAGCTCGGCTTTTCCAACCAACCGCTACGGAAGCACCTTCTGGAGACCTTCGCCAGGGGCTACGGGGAGACGGGTTGCTTCCTTGCCGACCCCGTCTTCGAGGCCACGTTCGGATGGAAGCAGGCCGATGCGACGATGGCCTCGTTGACCAAGGCGTTGCTTCACGCGGACCTGGTCAACGCCATGGACAAGCCGTGGGGAGACAACGCCAAGGAATATCGGTTCCCGCGCGAGGCGAAGCCCTATGTCCATCAATTGACGGCATGGAACGCGTTGCTTGCCCCCGGCTATCAGTCCGTGGTCGTCACCAGTGGCACGGGGTCCGGGAAGACCGAGTGCTTCATGGTTCCCGTGCTGAGCACACTCGCGCATGAACGCGCCAAGGAGCCCGATATTCGCGGCGTACGCGCCTTGTTCTTGTATCCATTGAATGCCCTCATTCAGAGCCAGCGAGAGCGGTTGCGCGCGTGGACAGGTCCGTTCAATGGAGATATCCGCTTCTGCCTTTACAACGGCATGACGCCCGAAGAGGCCAAGGCGGAGAAGTACCGGGAAGCGCCAAACGAGGTTCACGACCGCGCCACGCTTAGAAGCAAGCCTCCGGCGATCCTGGTGACGAACCCGACGATGCTGGAGTACATGCTCGTACGTGCCCAGGACGCGCCGATTCTTGAGCAGTCGCAGGGCACGCTCGAGTGGATCGTGTTGGACGAGGCGCACAACTACATCGGCTCACAGGCGGCGGAACTGGCGCTGTTGCTTCGACGCGTACTGCATGCCTTCGGTACGGACGCGCAGAAGGTGCACTTCGTTGCCACTTCGGCCACGATCGGCTCCGGGGATGCTGAGGCGAAGGGCCAACTGCAGGAGTTCCTCGCAAAACTTGCGGGCGTCGAAACCAGCCGGGTGGTGGTGGTGGAGGGCGAACGACAGGTGCCGCAAGTCGATGCCTCCATTGACTCGGCAGCTTTCAACGCCAGTCCGACTGGGCTTACCAACCTTCAGGACGACGATGGTCGATATCTCCGGCTCGCCATTCACCCTGTGGCGCGGAAGCTGCGGGACCTCTTTGTTCCTGCTGTGTCTGGACAGGGCTACCAACCTCTCTCGGCCATAAAGAAGGCACTTCAGGCTACTGGTCCCGCACGGACCGACGCGGAGGCGCTTGAATGGATTGATCTACTCACCAGTGCAGTTCATGGGGTTGGGCGTGAAGCTGTACCTTTCCTCCCGCTTCGTCTCCACGCCTTCCACAACACGCTGAATGGCCTATGGGCCTGCGCAAGTGCTTCGTGCAGCAAGAAGGCTGCGACCCAACTCGCGCATACCGATTGGCCATTCGGCTTGGTCTATACCGAGGAGCGCCGCCGCTGCGGCTGTGGCGCCCCGGTCTTCCCATTGACCTCTTGCAATGACTGCAACGAGACCTTCCTGAGTGCTGATCTTGTCAACGGCGGCGGCATGCGGCATTTGAAGCAGCCCATGCAAGAGGACGTTGACGAGTTCACGCTGGATCGAGACCCAGAGGAACTTGAGCCCAGTGACGACGAGGCTGATGATGAGGAAGAGCCCACGTTTGGGGCGCGAACTCCCGCGTTGATCGTCAACGGTTCAAGCCGTGGCGCCGCTGTCTCCCTGGACCTTGAAACGCTGGAACTCCTGTCCAAGCCCAAGGAGTCGGCCCTTGCTTTGAGGGTGCAGGACGTTTCGTTCGTCGACAAACAGCAGGTTCTGAAGTGCCCGGGCTGCGAGGGTGCTGCACCGCAGGCTGAGCAGTTCAGGCGCCCGATGCTGGGAGCCCCCTTCTTGCTGGGGAACATCATTCCAACGCTGTTGGAGTTCTGCCCTGACGGGGAGCATCCGCTCGACTCGCCGATGCGAGGGCGTCGGATGATCACGTTCACCGACAGTCGACAAGGAACAGCGCGTATCGCGGCTCAGCTTCAACAGGATGCTGAGCGCAATGCCTTGCGCGCTGCCGTGTACCGCAGACTCGTTCTCGCGATGTCTTCCTCTTCTGGGCCTGAGCAGGCTGAGATCAAGAAAAGGTTGGCGGACAACAGCACGGTGATGAAGGTGCTCACGGCAGGTACGCCGGCGGCATTGACTGTCGAAAAGATGATGCGGGACGACGAGGAGAAGCTTCGCAAGTTGGCAGGCGGCAAGCCGGTACTTCATGCTGAACTCGTCCAGTGGCTGGCAACCCAGGTACCCGACATCAGCCAATGGATTCACAGGTACTACGAAGAATCCGACTCACATTTCCGGACTGGCCGTGGCAAGGAACTACTGACCGAGATCCTCCTGTGTCGAGAGTTCGCCAGGCGTCCCAAGCGGCAGAACAGCTTGGAGACGATGGGGTTGATGACTGTTCAATACCCCAAGCTTGCCGCCATCGTGTCCAGACGGCCCGCGGTCGAGCAGGCTGGGATGACGCTGCCTGAGTGGATCGACTTCCTGAAGATTTGTCTGGACTTCCATGTGCGGCAGAGTTTCTGCTTGAAGCTGCCCACGAGTTGGGAGCGGTGGGGAGGAAATCGAGTCTTCTCGAAGCAGCTGCTGCCGCCTTCGTCGGTGGAACGGAGCACCTCGAAGCTCTTAAAGTGGCCCAAAGTTCGCCCTGGGGCGCGCCAGCACCGGCTCGTGAGGCTGTTGGCCTATGTGTTGAAGGTCGATCCACAGACGGCCACAGGTCGCGATCGGATCGACAGCTTGCTGCTCGCTGCATGGGACGACCTGTCCGGTACCGCCAACTTGTTGCAGCTGGGTGGCGGCCAAGGCCGGTACTTGGATCTTGCCGACTTTGCATTTCAGACCATGACCAAAGGTTGGGTCTGTCCAGTGACGAGGCGCATTCTGGATGTCACGCTGCGCGGGGCAACGCCGTACCTACCCGAGCGACAGGTGCGCGAGGACGTGGTCCTCTGCCGGCCCATCGAGATCCCGGTCTGCGATGTGATCGGTCGTGACTTCTCCAGTGAGTCCGAGAAGGTTCTCGCTGCACGTGCTTGGGTTGAAGATCAACCATCATTGATGGATGCTCGGATCGAAGGCATATGGTCCAACGTCAACGACCGAGTAATTGAGGGAGCCGGTTACTTTCGCGCCGTCGAGCATTCGGCGCAACAGGCTGGGAGCCGACTTCAGCAGTACGAGGGGCTGTTCAAGCGAGGGGCAATCAACCTGATGAGTTGCTCGACGACGATGGAGATGGGCGTCGATATCGGCGGCATCAATACGGTCGCCATGAACAACGTTCCTCCTCACCCCGCGAACTACCTTCAGCGTGCTGGCCGTGCTGGCCGCCGCTCCGAGACACGCTCGATTGCGCTTACGGTGTGCAAGAACAATCCACATGACCAGCATGTTTTCAAACACACCACTTGGCCGTTCGAGACGCGCATCTCCACGCCAGGCATCTCGCTGTCAAGTCCGCTCCTTGTACAGCGGCATGTCAACTCCTTGCTGCTATCCAAGTTCCTTCGCTTGCAAGACCGACAGGGAAAACTCGACAAGCTGACGCTTGACTGGTGGATGCTGCCCCGGGGTAGCAGTCGCCAAGAGCGCTTTGTGGCCTGGTGCGATTGCTTCAAGCCAGACGAACACCGCGACTTCAATCTCGGAATCAGCGCGCTGGTGAAGCGAACCGTTCTTGAGGGCCGCGAGTCGAACGCCTCACTGGTAGCGGACGTGGGGCAGGCCGCAATGCGACATGCAGTCGAGTGGATGGCGGAGTTGAGTGCCATCGACAACCAAATCTCAGAGCTGTTCAAGCGGGCCGACGAGGACAAGATTCCGCTCAAAGCCCTGCAAATTCAGCGCAAGAGGCTCACTGGAGAATACCTGCTGCGCGAGCTGGCAACGAGTGGGTTCCTCCCTGGCTACGGCTTCCCCACGGACATCACGACTTTTGAGACGCTGAACAAGGACTCGGCAGAGCTCACACATCCTCGCGGCGAGTCCGGAGGACGCGAGGACAACCGCTATCAGCGACGGGAGTTGCCCAGCCGAGACACGGTGACCGCGCTTCGCGAGTACGCTCCAGGCGCAAGCGTGGTCATCGACGGCCTGGTCTACGAATCTGCGGGTATCACCCTCAACTGGCACGCGCCCGCCACGCTCGATCAAGTCAACGAACTGCAGAACATTCGCCAAGCTTGGCGATGTGGGCACTGTGGGTCGAGCGGCACCAGCGTGTTGGCGTCGCCGCTAGATCACTGCCTTGAATGTGGCGCGCGGCTGACTCGGGAGGGTAATCGCAACAAGCAGTACCTGGAGCCGGCTGGATTCAGCGTCGACCTGTACTCCGAAACTCACAACGACATCAGCCTCCAGAAGTACGTACCGGTCGAGGTGCCTTGGATCTCAGCCCAGGGAGACTGGGTGCCCCTGGCGAATCCTGCGCTGGGAGCGTTCAGATGCTCTTCGGAAGGCTCGGTCTTCCACTATTCGTCGGGCCTCGGTGGAGCTGGATATGCAGTCTGCCTGGAATGCGGCCGAGCTGCGCCGATGGGCTACGGTGAGGACCCAGAGGAAACGCCTGCGGCATTCAAACGTCCGCACAAGCGATTGCGCGGACGTCGAGGCAGCGGAGATGACTGGAACTGTGGCGGTAGTGATAGCCCCTTCAAGATCAAGAAGGGTGTCAGCTTCGGCCGCGAGTACACCACCGACGTGCTTGAGCTATCCCTGGTCGGATTGGATGGGCACCCATTGGCGGATGCTGTTGCCGCCTATACGCTGGCGGTGGCCTTACGAACAGCGATCGCTGCTCGCCTTGGCGTCGACGAAAGCGAGCTCGGTTGTGACACCAAGCCTATCCGAGACCCCAACGGGAAGCCGTCTCGAGTGGTTCAGATCTTCGACATGCGCTCTGGCGGCTACTCAAGCCTCGTCGCTGCAGATTTGCCCATCTTGCTTCGGGCAGCGCGTGAGGTTTTGACCTGCGAGAGCAACTGCGAATCTGCGTGCCAGAGTTGCCTGCTGACGTTTGATACGCGCTTCCGGCTCGACAGCCTTGATAGGCATGCGGCGCATCGGTTCCTGAGCGACGAGTGGATTCAGTCACTCCAGCTGCCGGACGATCTGCAGCTCTTTGGCAAGACATCTAGGGCGGAATACCAGCCCCTCGCCGAGGCGATCACGCGCGAACTCAATCGCACCAGCGCAAAGCGCCTCTACGTGTACATGACGGGAGACCCGCCGGACTGGGACATCGCCGCCTCGCCACTTCGCCAACTGCTGCACCGGCTCTCCGTGAAAAGCGGCGTTGAGCTGTGTCTGATGACGCCCGCAGTGGACCTCACGTCGCTGTCGGTCGGCAATACGTCAACGCTCAATAGCTTGGCGACGATCTGCAACGTCAAGCTGCTTGTCGGCAGTCCTCCAGCGCTCAGCGGTCCGGGCGTCTGCCTTGCTTCGGTAGAGGCCCTGGACGGCACTTGCACATCATGGGCCACTTCTGACAGAGGCCTCGGTGTCCCTGACCCCCAGTGGGGCGTATTGGGCGCACTTCCATTGGTCGTTTCGCCCAGCTCTGCCCCAGCTTCAACTGGCTCAACAGCGAAAATGCCCCCGCCAACTTCTCTCGGTGCGCGGGCCATCGAGGTTGCAGGAGAACTGGACGGCCCAGGCCAGGGGTTCGGCACTCGGTTCTGGGCCGCGGTCAGCCCGCCGGAGCTGCCGAACGTGCTACCTGTGGACAGATCGATCATGGCGGTGAGCTATGAGGATCGCTACCTTGTGACGCCACTGAGCTGCGCTCTGCTGGTTGAGTTAATCAGTGCGCTGAAGGTGCGGTTCGAGTCGATCGACCGTTGGGACAACCCCGAGATCAAAGTGTCTTCCATGTACATCGATGACACCCGACAGGGGCGCCATCGAGATCAATGGACGAGCGACTGGCCAAGCACCGGACTTCGCGATGCTGCCCTGCAGTCAGCTCTGGAGTACAGCGGTCTGAAGGCCTCGGTCACCTCCAAGGCCAAGCGCGACCTGATTCATGGGCGGCGCCTGGTCATTCACTTTGATCGCGGCCCCGACTGCACGTTGTGGATGGATCAAGGACTTTCATACTGGACCGTCTCTCGGCAACAGGCTCGCACCAGCGCGATCGTCTTCTCCGTCGCTGACGACGCGGCTGCTCTCGGCGAGCGATTGGCGGAAGTCAAGATCGGCGTCGAAGGTCATGGGCTACCGACACAGATCTTCTTGAGTCGTCGGGATGGTTGACGGAACATGAAGTACCAACTGCGCCGAATGGTGCTCATCAACGCAGGCACGAACATGCACGTGCCCAGCGGTCGAATCACCGCCATCGACCCCAGGGGTGGAGCCGCGGTCCTAGGAGACAACGGCGTCGGAAAGACGACGACGCTGCGCATCCTGCCGCTGTTTTTCGGGCACCTTCCCAGCCAAATCGTGTCGATCGGTCAGGGCCAGGAGCCCATGGTTCGGTTCGTGCTCCCCACCGACTTCAGCGCGATTGCATTCGAGTACCAGCGCGGCTCCGACAGCGACGAAGACATCCGGCTTGCAGTCATCAGGCGCCGGAGCGACGACCACGATGTTCCGGTCTACCGGCTCTACAAATGTGGTTTTCGCAAGGAGCTCTTCGTCGACGAGGGCCGCTTCCTGAGCGACGACGAGACCCAGCTGAAGGCCACAGCGCTCGGCATTCAGACGACGAGCAAGCTGTCCACATCCGAGTACCGCGCGGTCATCCTCAGAACGCCGGCAATGTCGAAAGACAAGGAGCGTCTGCGCCGCTACAGCGTGGAGTGGTCCTTCGGGCCGAAGCAGCTCGACAACCTGGACCGCCTGGTTGCGGCGATGGTCAAGAAGCACATCAACTTCGCGGACATCGTCCAGGTCGCTGTGGGCTTGGTACAGCTGGACCTGGGGCAAGGCTCCGACCGAGCGAAGCTCACATTCAAACAGGGCCGCGGGCCCATCGAACGCTGGTTGAAGAACCGGGATGCCTGTGCTGACGCATTCAAGCTGGCCCCGCAAATCGCCGAACTCGAGGACGACCTGAAGGACCACCGAGCGGCAGAGGCTCGGTTCCGTGCCCGTCGAGCAGACGTGGTTGCAGTGATAGCCGCGCGAGCCGCGGAGCGGACCGACCTGACCAAGGCCATCGAGGTCATGGTTGCGGACAGAGCCGCCGTCTTAACGGCGCAGGCCCTCGAACGAGCGGGCTTGGCACGGGATGCGTCCAAGGCAAGTTCCATTGCCGTAGCTGCGAAGGCCGAGTACGACGAAGAGGCCGGGCTTGCCGAACACTACGAAACCCAGCGGGCCGCACATTGGGAGACCCAGGTCCAGGACCTGCCGAGCCTTCGGCTGTCCAAGAAGAACCTCGACGACCAGGTAGCGGCGGCCGAGGCGGCGCACGCGGACGCCACCGCGAAATACTCGCGGATGGAGCAGGAGGCACGCACGGCGACAACTGAGCGCAAGCTGGCACTGGAGCAAGAGAAGCAGCCCCACCGCGACCGGCTTGCGCAGACGCTTGAGCAGATTGCCGCGACTGAAGAGACCTCCAAGCGGGAAGCCAGTGCGTTGCAAGGGGAGCGGAAGCGTGGTCTCGACGAGGCGCTGGAGCCGCTTCTTGAGCAGCGGGGCACCTGGGAAGCGCGCAAGTCTTCACCGGCCGCATCGGATGCCGCCCTGCGTGCGGTAGAGCAGGCCAACGAAAAGCTACAAGTCCACACGGAGGAGCGTGGCACGGTCCAGCAAGTGTTCTCGCGTGCGACTGCGACGGAGGTAGCAGCACGGCGGGCCTTCTCTGACCACGAGCAGGCAATTCGCGTGGCGAAGGCGGATTTCGACGCAGCGAGCGCTGCCATTGATGCGGCTCGCCTACTACTGGCACCGAACCCAGGCACGTTCCTGGCTGCGCTCCGGGCGCACGGAGAGGATGCCTGGAAGCGAAACTTGGCCAAAGTCATCAATCCTGCGCTGCTGGAGCGGGACGACCTCAACCCGACTGCTGTTGAGGACGCAGCCCAGACGGTTTACGGCTGGCAACTCAGCACCGGCGTCATCGCATTGCCCGACTGGGTTGACGATGGTCTCTCACGCAAGGCGCTGGAGGCCGCAGAAGCCCGCGGTACGACGGCAGAGGCCCACTGGCGTGGCCTGCAGGACGCGCTCACTGGTAAGGGTCGTGTTCTGAAGGACGCGGAGCAGGCCGTGGGTATCGCCCAGGCCCGTCTGGGTGTCTTGGATGGCCAGACGGAAACGTTGAAGACCACGCTCGCCACCGCCAAACTCACAGTCGAGACCGAGAAGCGCAACGCCGTGGCGCTGGCAACCTCGGAGCTGAGCCGGCTGAAGGGCGCAATCGACACGCTCAGGTCGCAGCTGCGCAACCTGCAGCGAGAGCTCGATGAGCAACTTGCTGCCATCAAAGTGGCTCACGACGGCCAGCGCGCGGGCGCGAAGAAGCTGCAAGACGCAGCCATCGCTGTCATCGATGGGAATATCACGCGGCTCGGCAAGGAGTTGCAAGCGACCCTCGAGAGCCTTGCCGCACAACTCAAAGAGCACCTGAGCGCTGCTGGAGTAGACGTCGTGCGCTTGGCCGAGCTCAAGAAGCGGGCATCGGCCGTTGGCGAAGACGTTCGCGCGCGCGAGGAAAAGGAACCCTTGGTCGCCAGGTGGCGCGCCTGGGTGGTGGCCGGCGGCGTTGCTCGCGTCGAGACCCTCAAGACCGCTGCGCTGCGAGCCGCCGAGGCCGCGCGATTGCAGACGACGAAGCTCACCGAGTTCGACGCGAAGGCAGAGACGGCCACCAAGGACTACGACAAGGAAGTCAATGCCAAGCGCAAGCGATTGGAAGATGTCGTCGACGAAGTCGAAGTGCTGGATGGGCTCGAAGTCGAGTTCGGGGACTACCAAGCCACGGGCGAATCGGTCATCGACCCCAAGACGACCGCGAGAGAGCTTCGCGGCAAGACGCAGGCGGACCGAACTGCACTGACCAAGGCGGCTGAGGCAGTCACCAAACGGGCTTCAACTATCCGCCAAGCGCTGACCGCCAGGGATAACGCCGTGAGGGAACTGGTGGAGGCCAGCCTGCAGCGTGTCTCGGAGGGCAGCGACATCAGTCGGGCCGCGGAGTTGTGTACCTGCTACAAGCTCATCGGGCCGCAGATTGCCAACGACGTCAACATCACGCTCAAGACGCTACTGGCCAACATCGGCGCTTTCCAGAAGGCGATTCAGTCCTTCGAGAAGGAGGTCGCCGCCTTCAACCGCCGCCTGCAGGACGGCCTCAACGAAGTGCGGTGCTTCGAGCGCATCAAAGACCTGCGTCTGGACATCATCACAAACTTCGAGAACCTGGGCTTCTACAGGAAGCTCGCGCGCATGGACGACATTGTCCGGCAGCATGCCAACGAGTTCGGCAAGGACTACACCCGGGATTTGCCGCCCGACGAGACCGCTCGGGCACTGGGAGACTTCGTGAGCGTACTCAGCTCGGACGGAAGCGTCGAGGTGAACCTGTCCTCCCACATCACCCTCAACGGCAGCGTTACCGACAACGGCCAGCGCAAGGAATTCAAGCGTGCCAGTGAGTTGGAGAACATCTCCTCCGAGGGCCTCACGTCCCTGGTGCTCATCACCTTGATGACGGCGCTGCTGAACACCATTCGCGGCGCCGAACCGGTCCACGTGCCGTGGGTCACCGACGAGGTCGGGAAGTTCGACCCGAAGAACTTCCTGGCGCTGATGCATATGCTGCAAGACAACCGAATCGACGTGGTTACGGCGTCGCCGGAGCTAGGCCCGGCGCAGCAGGCCATGTTCTCGCAGCGCTACCTGTTCGAAGACAGGGGTCGCATTCGTGAGTACAGCCCGCTCGGCACGTTGGTGAACGTCGAGCCCAAGCAGGCCGATGCCGAGGAGGTGCTGTCATGAGCGCAAGAGTGCTGAAGCTGCTCCTGGCTGGCGAGTACATCTGCCCGGTCCGCTACCGCATGGAGTTCGAGTTGCTTGGAGACACGTCCGAGCGTGAGGAGGTTGATGCTTGGCTGCTGAGCCTCGGCATGCGCCTGGCGCGCCTGGGCGACGAAGGCGCCTTCTTCCTCGCACACGACCACATCGGTCAGAAGGAAATCACCCAGGTCAAGAACGAGCTCCTCAAGTTCCGGGACGAGTACGGCCCGGCCGTTTTGCTGCTCGACTTCATCCGCCAGGCAGACGCTGGGCGGGTGCAGTTGAGCCCGGGTGAGTACATCGTGCTGTACCAGCTGGACGCTGCGGTGTCCCAGTCCAGCATGCTGGAGACTCAGCTGAAGGGGCTGCTGAGCGTCATCACCAACGCGGCGATGCGCAACACGAACCACGAGAACCTCCGTCGGTTGCTGGACCATCTTGCACGCGATGGCTACGTGGTGCTCGCCAACAAGGACACTGGCGCCTACCAAGTCACCGGCAAGATTGAGCAGCTCTACGCGGTGCTGCAGTTCCTCGACGAGAACAAGGTCGTGCCAGACACGGAGGTCGACGACCGCGAGGAGGTGCAGGAAGACCTCGTCGACGAGGCCAACGCCGGCGAGGGAGCCCAGTCGTGAGCGAGCGTGGCGACCAGGTCCAGCGGCTGCTGGCCGCGCTTGCAAAGCACGCCGACCTAGTTGCGGAGGCGTTTGAGGGGTCGGTCTCGGGCGGCGACAAGCAGCGCAACTCCGGTATCGATGCGCTCTTCAGCCTGAACGTCCTGAAGCCCTACGACGAGGACAGCTACCGGCTGAACCCTCGGCTGCGGGAGTTCATGGCCGACTACTTCTCGAGCTACCAGGCATTCCAGGCCCTGCGCCGGGTCTCGGGCACCATGCAGCAGGCCCAGGAGCAGTGGAGAGAACTTCGTCGCCTGAAGACGGTAGGCGCCACCAAGGACGCTGGTCGTCTCCACTCCGCGCTGGACGAGTCGATTGTTGAGATTGCCTACTCCATCGAGCACAACCTGACGCTGTTGCATTCGCTTATCTCGACGCAGTACGGGAACGTCGATGACTTGAGCTCCAAGCTTCGGCAGAACAGGTACTACGCCCAGCAGGTGAAGCTTTTCCTTCAGGACGTCCAGGCCATCGACGTCTTCGTCGACCGCGTCGCCGATGAAGCCATCGCGTCAGGCCTGCCGGAGGTTCGCCTGCTCGTCACGCGAAGACTGGCAGCGAATCGGCTGCTGTGGACATCCCAAATCAAGGACGCGCAGGCCGTCATCAGCAAACGCTTGTTCGAGGCGAAGCTGATGGAGGTGCGCCTCAAGCGCCTGTCGCGCATTGCTCTGTGGCTGGCGCGGAACAAGACCTCCGCGGGCTGGGAGCTTGCGGTTGATGAGAAGTCGAATGCAGCGCTGTTCAGACCCGAGCGCGTCGACCTTCGGCCACAGCCAGATGTATCCGACATGGAGCCGGCGGCATGGGACGGGTTGCTCGCCGCTGTGGCCAGGATGCCGGCGAGACTCAAGGTGGCATCAGTCGCGGCCGACCCCGGCCCGCAATTGCTGCTCGAGGACGACGCCGAAGTCGAACAGGTGGTCGACCCACAGCAGGTAGCCCTGCGGGAACTCTCAAAACAGGCGGCGTCAGCGAGTGGGCCCATCTCTCTCCTAACCTGGAAGCGCAAGCGACTCGAACTCACGGAGGTTCCCGACGAGGCGTGGCTGATGTTCGCGTGCCTTCAACTGAAGGGCAGCGGCTTCCGTGTCGAGTTCGTGCAGAGGGACGACCTCGACCCCTTTCCCATCAACGAGCGCTTCCACGATATCGAGGTGAGGTGCGCCTTACCAGAGGCCGCCTGATGTCGTTCTCGGCCGTTCAGGTGACGTTCCTGCAGCGCCTCGTGAGCGAACGTCCGGAACGACGACGTGCCGGCGACGCCGCGCGATTCTTCTGCGACCACTACAGCCTCGGCACCTCAGTTGGGAATCACATCGAGTATCAGGCTGATCACCACGAGGCGGCGGAGCGCTTACTCCGCGCCCACGACTTGCCGGTCGCTGCGATGGGTCCCGCCGCAACGCGGGCTGATTCCGCAGCATACGGCGGGATGTCCGAGAAGAGCCTCAGCGTCGCTCCTCACTCAAAGTCGGTGGCGATCAAGTGTCTCGGTCGCTGCACGCTTGACGGACATGGGCTGTACACGCCCAAAGGGTCGTACCTCGTTATGACACCGGAGCGGGCCCAGCGGGTGACCTGTGAGCGCCTGTTGGTGGTGGAGAACCTCGAGTCCTTCCGAGCCCTGGAGGCTTACACATGGATTGACCGTCAGGGCCTAGATGTGCTCGCCGTCTACCGTGGCGACATGGTGCTGCCGAACAAGGACGCTTCAGAAGTCATCAAGGCCCGCTCAGAACCCATCTGGGGATTCTTTGATTTTGACCCCGCGGGACTGGTCATGGCGAACGCTCTGCCAGCAGGCAGGCTGGAGCGCGTCGTCCTGCCGTCTCAGGACTGGCTCAAGAAGGCTTCGAACACGCCGCGTGGACGGCAGCTATTCGATACGCAGTCGCCAGTGTTCGGCGCATCACTTGATCGGTCGGAGATGCCCGAGATCATCGCTCTCTGGCAGGTGTTGAAGCGGCTACAGAGCGCTGTCACACAAGAGCGGATGCTTCGGGCTACTGCCCCTTCGTAGCCCACGAATCAAGCGGCGAGAGCCGCTGCTCTGCTCGGAAGCAGTCGGCCGAGCCCTGAGCTACTGCGTGATCTTTGAGGCTTGTTCTGAACCGACGGTACCTGCCCGCCCTATGCAATAACGTAAGAAATATTTAGAAAGCATAAAATCTCTGTCGTATTTTTGAGCGGACCGTTACGCTAAGTTGTTGATTTTAAAGGTTTCATAGCTTGGCACGCCGCTCGCAATCTTTGTTGATATGGAGGCCGATTGAAAGGCTCTCCTGGAGGTTGCTGGAGATGCAGCGACTGTCATCAACCGAGATTGGAGATCAACATGGCGCGCCGCGTCTTCTACAGCTTCCACTACGTTCCCGACAACTGGCGCGCTTCGCAGGTGCGCAACATTGGCGCCATTGAAGGCAATCAACCTGCAAAGGACAACGACTGGGAGACCATCACGAAGGGTGGCGACAAGGCCATCGAGAAGTGGATTGCCGACCAGATGAATGGCCGCAGCTGCGTCGTCGTTCTGATTGGCGCAGCGACAGCCAATCGCAAATGGATCAATCATGAGATTGTGAAGGGCTGGGACGCAGGGAAGGGCGTGCTGGGCATCCACATCCACAACCTCAAGAACAGCGAGGGCAAGACGAGCGCTAAGGGTGCCAACCCCTTCGACCACATCACGCACGGTCCGACAGGCAAGAACCTCTCGACCATTGTGAAGGCTTACGACCCACCCGGCACCACGAGCAGTGACGTGTACGACCACATCAAGAACAACCTTGAGAAGTGGATCGAGGCTGCGATCGACATCCGGAGCAAGAATTGAAAGCGGCGGATGTGCCATGGTCCGCTTCGCGCGAGCAGCGCCGCTTCATAGCCAACTTTGGCGACAAGGTGTTGAACGGTGAAGCGGCTCTCTTCATCGGCGCTGGCGTGTCGCGGAGCGCCGGGTTCGTCGACTGGAGAGCGCTTCTGAGCGATGTCGCGGCCGAACTCGACCTGGACATCGGGAAAGAGCACGACCTCCTGGCGCTAGCGCAGTACCACGTCAACGGCCACGGAGCTCGAGGTGAACTGAACCAGCAGCTGATCGACGCGTTCACCCGCGATGCTGAGGCTACAGGTCTGCACGACATCCTGGCGCGCATGCCGATCGATACGGTCTGGACCACCAACTATGACCAACTGCTGGAAAGGGCGTACGCGGCTGCTGGCCGACTCGTTGAGGTAAAGCTGTCGATCCAGAATCTGGCCCAGGCCCGGAAAGGGCGCGACGTCACGATTTACAAAATGCACGGCTGCGTTACGCAGGCACACGAGGCCGTACTGACAAAGCAGGACTATGAGGTCTACGATCTCAACCGACGCCTTTTCACGGACAGCCTGAAGGGCGACTTCATCGAAAGGTCGTTGCTCTTCTTGGGATTCAGCTTCGCTGATCCGAACGTCGAGCGGATCCTGGCGAAGGTGCGAGAGCAATTGGGGCACAACCAGCGCACGCACTACTGGATCACTCGCCGCCCACCGCAGACTTGTCCGGACGGCATACGCTCAGCTGAGGAGCTGGAGTACGAACGCCGAAAGGCTGCGCTGCAAAGCGAGGACCTGAAGAGGTATGGAATTCAGACGATCTGGGTCGATGAGTATCGGGATGTCCCTCGCTTGCTGCTCGCACTTGAGTCGTATGTGACGCGAAAGAAGGTTTTCGTCTCCGGTGCGGCTCATGATCCCAGTCCGCTGGACTCAACCCAGCTTACTGAGCTTAGCCGCGCGCTCGGCGCCGAACTCATTCGACGTGGCTTCGACCTCGTGTCAGGGTTCGGCGTTGGGATCGCAGAACAAACCATCATCGGCGCCTTTCGCGCGATCTACGAGAGCGTCAAGCCCCAGCCGGCTGATCGAGTACTGATCCGTCCATTCCCCGGGAACGCTCCGGTGGGCCGACGACCAGAGATCTTTCGTCGCCACCGGGTGGAACTAATCTCAAGGGTGGGCGCGCTCGTAGTTGTGGCCGGCAACAAAGCCGACGCCAATGGTTCCTGTATCCCGTCGAGTGGCGTTGAAGAAGAGGTGCAGATTGCGCTGGACTTGGGAAAGCCAATCATTCCGATCGGGCTCACTGGGTATGTGGCGAAGGCGACGTGGGATGCGGCCTGTCAGGCGTCGGATCGCTACTTGCCGGGGATCGACTGCCATGCAGAGCTTATGGTCTTGGGAAATCCGGATTCAAGCGTCGAAGCTGTCGTAGTCGCTGTGGTCACTCTGCTGGGCAAAGCAGAGAGGATTGCCTCGGCCCGCTGCCGTGACGGAGCAACGCCGACTTGAGCGACGAGGAAATTCCAGTCGCTGCGGACGAATAAGCGTCAATAGCCCATCTTTGTGTACGTGCGCGTCGCTGACATCGAGAGAGGCATGATCCACGAAAGTTGTCTGCCATCGGCCGGAAGAGCTCAGCGAAGACAAAAGAAGGTGAATCTGCCGGAGGAGGTGGCCCGACGAGAGAGACCGTCGGCACGATCACACAATGAATTGGGAGGGGACCCATGCAGGTTAAGTTGCCAGCCGTCCTCGGCGTCGATGCGAAGTCGCGTCTTGGCCGTGTTCGCCAAATCGCCGCCCCGCCGTCCACGATCGAGTGCAGTGCGGTGAAGTACACCCTGGGCAAGTCGATCGGCTACGTCCTCCAAGACGCCGCTGGCGCGAACCTGCTGTATCTCTTTTCAAGCCGCATCAAGGCGACCGCGCTGCCACATGACGCACCCGTGCTGGTCGCGAAGGATGTGTCCGTCGACGTGGACGAACTCGATCTGACCGAGGGTACCTGGGTGACGCACCCGGCCAAGGAAGCGGAACCGCTGCCGGCCGCGAGGGTGGCCACCGCCGCCCGCAAATCATGGGCTCGTGCCTTCCAGTTTTCCGAGGAGGATCCGCGCAGCGCCGTAGTCGGTCTGCGCAAGCCGCAGGCAGGCGCGTTGCACGCGATTCACGCGCACTGGTCGACGAGCGGCGAGAGTGCCACGGTGGTAATGCCCACCGGCACCGGCAAGACCGAAACGATGCTGGCCGTGCTGACATCGGCCTGTTGTGAGCGGGTCTTGGTCGTCGTCCCGACCGATGCATTGCGCTCGCAGATCGCGGACAAGTTCGAGACGCTCGGCCTACTGAAGGTGCCCGGCAACGCTGTGCTGGCTGAGCGGGCGCTGTGCCCGGTCGTGGCCACGCTCACCTCAAAGCCAAGGACGATCGCGGAGGTGGACAGCGTCTTCCTCGACTGCAACGTGGTCGTGACGACCAGTCACCTTGTGGGGCTGTGCGAAGCCCTCATCCAGGACCGCATGGCCGCGCTGTGCACGCATCTGTTCATCGACGAGGCGCACCACGCGGAAGCGACGACCTGGAAGACATTCCGCGAGCGCTTCGGCAGCAAGCTGGTCCTGCAGTTCACCGCGACGCCATTTCGTGAGGACGGCCAGGCCATGGACGGCAAGCTCGTCTACGTCTACCCGCTTCGCAAGGCGCAGCAGGAAGGATATTTCAGGCCTATCCGCTTCCACGCGGTGCGCGAGTTCAACGCCAAGAACGGGGACCGCAAGATCGCGATGGCCGCCCTGGACGAGCTGGATGCCGACACCACCGGCAAGCACATCGTGATGGCACGGGTCGGTGACACCCACCGCGCATCGGCGATTTTGGCGCTGTACCAATCGTTTGCTCGGCATCAGGCGGTGGCGATTCACTCGGGCATGTCGACACAGGAGCAGCAGTCCGCGAAGCGACAACTGTTCGACGGGTCGGCGCGGGTGGTGGTCTGCGTGGACATGCTCGGCGAGGGCTTCGACCTGCCGGAGTTGAAGATAGCGGCCTTCCATGACATCCGAAAGAGCCTCGCCGTTACGCTGCAATTGGCCGGGCGCTTCACCCGGGCGCGCCCCGACCTGGGCGACCCGGTCTTTATCGCGAACATCGCGCTCGTCGACGTTCGTGACGAGCTGCGCAGGCTGTACAGCCAGGACCCTGACTGGAACGTCTTGCTGCCCGAGCTGAGCACGGCCGCGATTGAAGCCGAGCAGACTTCACAGGATTTCTTCCGAGGCTTCGGCGTGTTCCTGGACGAGGTACCGTTGAACGACCTTCGGCCCGCGGCCAGCATGGTCGTCTACCAAACGAACTGCGCGAACTGGACGCCGAAGTCTTTCAAGCGCGGCATGCGGGGCCTGACGTCTCGCGACAAGGTCTTCCACACGCTCAATGAAGTTGAGAACACGCTGGTGGTCCTGACGGCGACGGACCAGGTCGTGCGTTGGAGTGATGTCGAATCGGTTCGCGAAACGGTCTGGGAGATGTTCGTCGCGGTTTGGGATCGCGAACGCGCACTGCTGTACGTGCACGGTTCGGGGCTGAACGGCGAGTACAAGGAGATCGCGAAGGCGCTGTGTGGCCAGGATGTCCAGCTGGTCGTCGCGCCGGAGGTGTTTCGCTGTTTTCACGGGGTCAAGCGCCTGATCCTGAACAACGTCGGGTTGAACGAGCACCTGGGTCGCCAGGTCCGGTACACCGGGCGGATGGGGGCCGACGTGGAGTCGCGAATCGGCCAGGCGGCGCGGCGGGGTGCCAAGCGCGCTGTCCTGGCCGGCGGGGGGTTCGAGCACGGCGCGATGATGTCCATCGGCGCGGCCAAGCGCGGTCGCGTGTGGTCCAACCTGCGGCTGCGCGTCGACACGTTTGCGGCGTGGGCGCGAGCCGTCGGCGCAAAGATCGCCGACGAGGCCATCGATCCCGACGCCGTGCTGTCGGGAACGCTGAAGCCCGAACCGGTGGGCACGGTGCCGGCGATTACCGCCGTTGCAGTCGATTGGCCCATGGAGGTGCTCGAGCGTCCTGAGACGGGCTGCCGCTTTTCTGGACCCGGGATCGCCGAGGAGCCCTCGACGAATGTCGACATTGAGGTGTTGGCGCGCGAACTCGCCGACCCGCTGTTGATTCGCGTATTTTCGGACAGATGGGAAAGCGTTCTGCGTCTGGACCTCTTACCTATCGCCGACAGCTTCGACTTCCGGTTTGTGCATGTTCGGGGCATTGTCCTCACCGTCGCCTTAGGTACCAAGTACGAACCGCTCGCGGAATTCTTCACCGACAACCCGCCGGTCGTCTGGTTCGCCGACGGATCGTCGCTCGAGGGTTGCGAGTTCACGCAGCTTCCGACGGACGACCTGCAACCGTATGACCCGGACCGCCTGCAGGCCCTGGATTGGTCTGGCGTTGACATCCGAGCCGAATCACAAGGCGAGGCTCGGCGTGCGGGCACCATCCAGCACAACATGATCGAACGCTTGCAGCGCAACCCTGCGTACGCTGTGATCTTTGACGACGACGGATCGAACGAGGCCGCCGACGTCGTGGCCATCACGGTGGATCGAAGCAAGCCGACGGTACCGCGCATCGAGGTTGAGCTGTACCACCTGAAGTACGCCGGTGGCGAGCCGGGCAGGCGGTTGGAAGACCTCTACGTCGTCTGTGGCCAAGCGCAGCGCAGTAGCTCGTGGCTTGCCAATCATGGGCGGCGAACCGATCTGTTTACTCATCTTCTCAGTCGAAATGATCAGCGCTTGCAGCGCGGCGCTCCGACGCGTTTCGAACGGGGGGCCGAGGAGTTGCTCTTGCAGATCCGAGAGGTGAGCCGGCGATCGGAGGTGAAGCTCAAGGTCTACATCGTGCAACCCGGTCTGTCGAAAACTCAGGCCTCACACGGGCAGCTGATGCTCCTGGCGGTCACGGAGCGGTTTCTTTCCGATACGTACGAGATCCCGTTCTCCGTCATGTGCAGCCCCTGATGTTCCGAGGCGGGTGCCTCACGGGCAGGTGCTCACATATACACTGAGCCCGCACCAGTAGTCGGCACATGAACTTCAACGCCATCGTCGCAGCAGCCGGCATCTCACCCCCTTCATCATTCGAGATGCGCCGATGTCCAGATCAGTACGTCGGCGAGGTGGAAGCGATTCGGGCGATTGGCGCATTTGCATCGCGCCACCCGGCACCAACTAGGCCAAGCGGTCCGGCCGTCATCGTTGTACTTGAGTCACCACACATCCAAGAATTCGTCGGCCAGCCGGGGCCAGCTAAAGGACCGACGGGAAAGAATATTGCGAAGTTCGTTACCCTAGTGCCGGGCCTTGAGGCGACAGGAAGTCTGCCGCTGATCTTGGTAAACGCCGTCCAGTATCAGTGCTCGCTGGGTCAAGGAACAGATCAGTTTCGAGACAAGGTCTTTCTGACCGCCTGGGATGAGGGCGGACGTGAGGACTTTGCCCGGCGTATGCGAAAGATCTATCGGACAGGTGATAGATTGGTCTGCGCGTGCACCAAGGGCAAGATGGGCAAGGCCTGCGAGCTGCGAGCGCTTGTCTATGCGATGCTTCTTCAAGAATTTCCGCTCGCGAATGTGCTCCGCCGCACGCACCCTTCCAAGTGGAACATTAGGAGGAACCGTGAGTACGAGTGGAAATTTGGCGAGACTTGATGCTGGACAGTCACCGCTGGTCCGACGGCCGTTATCGGAGTGATTTGTCCTGCGACCGCTTCTAGCCCAGGACCGTGAATTCTCCGAGGTTGCTGATAGCGGCCTTTGGCTGGCGAGGTTCCAGCATCGACGGACACCCATACGAAACCCGAGCAGCAGCAGGCTGCCTGGGCATCGCGACTCCACATCGCGAAGGGCGCATGCCCAGCAACTTGACCGTAGCGGAGACGTTAGGCAGAACGGCAGCACGCATAGGGTAGCCTACTGGCCTTGCCACAAGGCATGTGCGAGTTTTTTAAGCCCAGCATGGCGCTCTTCCTGGACCGGTACCTTACGGAATATGACGAGAACCTATCGGCCGAGTCCTATATCGACCCGGTCGGCACACTCATCATCTGGTCGGCTTTCGGCAGGCAGGTGTTCAACAACCGCGTCAACTCGATCTCAAACGATGTCCGCAACTACACGCTGAACTTGTTCCACCACTTCCTCGTTCGGAAGTTGGTGGATGACGACGAGGCTGCGCTCAGCGTCTCGTTGCAGCACAAGTACCACGGCAAGGACGCTTTGCCTTTCAAGCAGGCCTGCCTGGTCTTCCTCGAGAACCTATTCGTCTACTCCACCCTCCAGCACGAACGGATGGACGGCGTGCAACCTACAGGCATTCTCGGCATCTCCAACGCGCGCCGGCGCTGGGACAAGGCCGAGGGCGACCCGGCCATCGTGTTCACGCATGAACCCGCCGGCCAGATCCTGGTGCGCCAACTCGGGCTCGGCGTGAGCGGCCGATACAAGACGCCGCTGATGGAAGTTGGCTTCTTCGACAGCAGTTATCAGTACAGCAAGCCTGCCTTCCAGCCGCATTGGGCCGACGCCGAAGCCTTCATCGCTGGCAATCGGAACAGCCTGCTCGGCAAACTTGAGCGCAGGGCCTACCCGTTCCTCAAGGATTGCGCCGCCAAGCTGCGCTATGGTGGCAAGCTGCAGTTCAGGGACGAAGTACCGCAGGAACTCACGAAGGCCTATGCCCGCGCGTTCGCCTCGCCTCTTAGGGTTGGTAGTTACGCGCGCGATTTCTGGCTGCAGCAAACCGGGCTCGATCGCGGCGCCGCTGGTGCGCTATTCAAGGTGCTGGAAGCGAACGCGGAAGACCAGCTACGCTCGCAGCAGGTTCTGGAATGCGCCCTGCTCCAGGAACTGCAACCAGCAGAGAAGGCCAAGCTCGAGAAGATCGCCCAACTTGAGCCCTTCCTATCCGATTGCACTCTTCTCTTCACATTGATGGCCGCCGAGCGTTCGCATTCCGTGGCGAGCGTCGCTAGGCAATGGGGGAAGTTTGGGCGCGACGAGAATCGGCTTCCCCAGCTTGCGCAGCACGTTGAGTCACACGCCAGCCTGTCAACCGTGAAGGGCAGCGAGGCCGCGCGCCGGCTCGTGGAGCTGCAGCAGGCAGCGAACGCTGGCGGCCTCGCTCAGCAGGTTCGTGCACTTGCGGAATACCACCGGCAGATCATGCAGTCGCGCGGCCAACTCTCTTGGCTCGCCGTCGAGGACAACGGCACGATCAAGGTGAGTGCGCGCACGTTGGCGCGCCCGGACCCGAAGCGCTGGCCGCCGGGCGCCTGGTACAACGAGTACTACCTGCCGCAGTTCAGGAGCTTCGTGTCGGGTCTGCAGGGAGTCGGCATGTGAAGCTCCTCGTCGAACTGCAAAAGCAGGTGGGAGGTATGGGCACGCTGCGCCATGCCTGGTTCACGAGCTTCAACACTGACATCGAATTCGTCGAGACCTACGTGCTGCCGGCTACGCTGGGCGCGAATACGCCACGCAACCGGCTCGAATATGAGCAGTTGCAACAGGAACTCACGGACAAAGCCATCGACTTCCGCGTGTTCTGCGACCCGCGCTTTCTCGAGACCAATCGGATTAAGCGGACCTGCATCCCGATGCACGGCATCCGGCCGGCGCGCGCGCCGGAATGGTTCTCGGAAAAGAGCCTCTTCCACCCGAAGGTCATCTATCTCGAGGATCAACGCGGCAAACGAGTCATCGGCGCAGGTAGCGCGAACCTCACCGTCTCTGGCTGGGGACGCAACCTCGAGGCTTTCCGGTTCTTCGAGGTCACCACACACGCGAACTATCGTTCGATCCGTCAGTTTTTTGAACAGCTTTGCCTCGCTGCGGACATCCCTTGTGATCTGGCCGATCGACGGAACTTCACCGGGGAGAAGGAGAACTGGCGCTTCGTGCACAGCTACCAAGAGGAATCCTTCCCAAAACAACTGTTCGCCGACACGAGCAACACGGATCTCGCCGTCTGGTCGCCCTATCTACCACACGACCTCGCCGGCTTCGTTGACAGGCTGCAAGCAGCCGCGGGGTTTGATGGCTTGCGGGTGCACCTGGTGCCAGACCGCATCGAGGGCAAGTACCTTCGCACGGAGTGGAGCGAGGAACTGTCGAAAATGAAGGTCGAAGGGCGCCTCTCCTTCTACGCCAATCCTGCCGCGCGCCACCCGAGCACAGAGCTGTGCCATGCCAAGCTATGGAAATTGCCCGGCAAGTTCGCAGTCGGATCTTGGAACTTCACGGGTCCTGGTTCCAACAGCTTGCGTGACGAACAGGGCAACTGGAGCCAGGACAACAACGTCGAGGCCGGATTCATCATCGACGACCGACACGACTGGCGCGAGGCCTGCGGCAGGATTCTGGACCTCGGGTCCGGCGATTGCGCCCCGGCCGAGTTGCTTGACATGGAGAGCCTCGTGGTTGAACCTTTACCGCCGTTCGACCTGCACGTTAGCTTCGACTGGCACGCGCAGGCCTATGCCTATGACGGCAAATGGTTGGGCGATGGATCACGCAATGGCTATTCGGTTCGCCTGCCCGGTGTCGGGGATGCGGTCCCGCTCGCGTGGAATGCGCACCGCCTGCCAGTTCAGCCTGGCCAATTGCGGATCGACGACAGCGCGCTGCTGCGCGACCGGGTTTTCAAGATATATCGCGGCGAGAGGGAGATCCAACGCGCGCTGGTCAGCGAGTTGCATACGAAGTCGCGCCGCGCACAGTCGTTCGAGTCTCTGCAGGACCTCCTTGAGACCTTCGTGCAGGGAGACGACCCTCAGTCTCTACACGATCTGCCGTTCCGCATACGCCTCGACACCGATGCCTTCCCCGACGACTCCGTCGTCGTAGCTGCAGAGTCCGGCGCGGCGCTGGATAGCGATACCTCGGCGCACGGTGGCATCAGCTACTTCCGGCTGTTCCGGTCAATGCAGGCCTACCAGCAGAAGCTCTCGAAGTTGGTGAAGCTCGAGGAGCTTGACCATCAGGTCTTCTCGTGGCCGGGCTGCATGCTTGAGCTTGTCGGCAAGGTGCGCGCAGAGCTCCAGCAGCCTGGCCGCGAAGTCTTCAACTGGTTCCTCGCCAATGAAGTGCACTCGCTGCGCGAGTTTGCACACACCCAGCGCCGCTCGCTCGTGCGCGGCTCTAAGGAACGCGAACCCGGCTACACGGCGGTCCCCGAGGCGCGCTGGCAGGAATTGGCGTTCGAGCTGCCCGCGCCGCCGACGGGTGTCTCCCTTGAGTACTCCAGGCTCGTCAGCAAGCAGTGCCACCATGGCTGAGCATTGGGGCGGGCTGCAACCGGAACAGGTATCGAAGTGGATCAACTTCGACGCGGATGATGCTGAGTGCCGCTATGTGAGAGGGGCGCCTCCAAGCATGGCTTCGCGGCAGGTCGAAGGCGTCGCACACTTGTGGAACCTCCTGTCGAAGCATCGCCTTGCGCTGCTCGCGGACGAGGTGGGCACGGGCAAGACATTTCAGGCCCTAGGCGTCGCGGCGCTGCTATGGAAGATGAAGCCCAGCGCGACAGTTCTGGTATTGGCACCGAACCGCGACATCTGCGCGCACTGGCAGCGCGAGTTCGCCGCGTTCACCCGTTTCCACTACCGCGAAGCGGATGGGCGCGTGAAGGCTTTCGCCGATGGACAACCAGTGCCGCCGGTCGAGCCGCAGTATCGACTCCGGGAACTGGCGTCGGCGATTGAAAGCCGATCGGCGCAGGTGTCTCCCGCACAGCTTTACCTCACTACCATCCACTCGCTCAGCGGACTCGTGGAGAACGCCGACCAGAAGCAGGACAGGCTGGCGATGGCGAGAAATGCAGCCCACGACGTGCACCGGCGGATTCTGCGCGGCCTCGATTACCAAGGCTTCGACCTAGTCATCATCGACGAGGCGCACTACTTCCGTAACCCGCACGGCGCATCGCAGCGCGCAGCGGCGGCAAAGGCGTTCTTCGGCGCACCCGCAGACCGCATCGGGCAGCGCACATTGCTGCTCACCGCGACCCCAAGCCACACGCAACTCGGCGACGTGGCGAACATCCTCGGTTACTTCGTCGAGATGGACGAGGCGGCGCGCGGCCAGCCGGCCGAGGAGCTGATGCAAAAGTACGCCCTACGCCGATTCCGAATCATGCCCGGCAACAACGTCAGCTACACCAAGCACCAGTACCGTCGCGAACTTGCCACGCCCTGCGACTTCGCCGGACGCCCCGAGGCCGAGATGTTCTTCGCGCTGTACCAGCGCCGGCTGGTCCGTGAACTCGGCGTCCGCGACGAAAAGCGTCGTGTGCTCTATGGCTTCCTAGAGGGCTTCGAGTCCGCCGGAGCGGAAGATCAGGCGCCAGCCGCTCAGAACGAAGAAGAGGACCAGCCCCACGACGAACGCACAAGGGACTTTCGCGCCGCAGACGACTCTCTGCTTTTGCGCGAGATGAGTCAGGACTACCGCAGCATCTTCCGTCTCGCCCCCGACCATCCAAAGTACGGTCGGCTTGTCGCGCAATGCGCGCCGCAGGGGCTATTCCCGATGCCTGCGGACCGACCACTGCACGAGGACAAACACCTCGTCTTCGTGCGACGGATCCCTTCGGTCCGCGAACTGACAAAGCGTATCAACGAGCACTACGACGAATTGTTGGCGCGGGAGATCTGCGGATCCTGGGCGCTGCGCGACCAGGATCCGCGCGTCGAGCATTGGCGACGCCAGCATTGGTCGCGCGACGGCTTCAACGAGCTTATCCAGGGAGGAGTCAACGCGGATATCGACGCGGATGAAGGAGAGGCTGATGAGGGAACAAGCGATGCGCTGGAGGAACAGGATTCCTACCTTGGCTCGAAGATCGCCGACCTCTTCGTGACCAAGAAGGCCAAGAACGGCAGGGCCGCGCCGCCACCAACCGACTGTTCCCGCTTCAGCCTGAACCTTCGCAAGACAACCAGCATCCATGCGATGTTTATGGAGCCGGCGTCCGACTACATGGCGGCGGGATACAACTGGCACTACGAGTTCCGGCAAGGTGACAAGCTACGCCCCGACTACACGAAGGCCGCGCAGATGCATCGCATGTCCGCGCACTGCGTGTTTCCGAAGGAAAAGGTCAATGCCCTGCCGCCGCCGGGCGCCAGCACGCGTACGTACGATGTGCCGGTCGACACCCTGTGGTCACTGGTATTTCCCCAACTCGATGCCTACCAGCAACTGACGCTCCGCCGCTGGGCCGTGGAACGCCCCGACATTGCCGAGAACTTCGGCAACTACATCAAGGCAGGCTTCCTGTTTGCAAGCCCGGTCATCGTGGAGCTCTACGGCTGGTACACCCGCTTCCAGCTTCGCCTGCCACCGGGTGAGCAACACCTGAATGTGCAGCAGCGCTACCGGGACTTCGTGGTTTATGCTCGCCAGCGCATCGCGGGCTCGCTGCTTTTAAGGTACTTCGCCGCGGCGCTTGGCAGCTTCGAGCAGCTCTGCGACAAGATCATCGACCACGCGGTGGGCGATTGGACCAAGGGCTGGCGCACGCTCACCACCCTTTCCAACCCCGCGTGGTACGCGAGCGGGGATTCCAGCCACCGCCAGCACCTGATCCTCGGCTTCAACAGCCCGTTCTATCCAAACACGTTGGTAGCGACTTCGGTCTTTCAGGAAGGCGTAAACCTCCACTTGCAGTGCCGCAAGGTGCACCACTATGGCATTGCATGGACGCCGGGCGACAACGAGCAGCGCGTCGGGCGTATCGACCGGCTGTTCGGTAAGGTCAACCACCTGCTCAAAGAGCGCGTGTCAGGGACAGCCACGCTCGATATCAACTACCCGTTCCTCAAAGATAGCTTCGACGAGGACCAAGTCGGATCTTTCATCGAGCGCAAGTACGCGGTCGAGGAGAAGATGGACCGCTGCATGCAAGGCACCTTCGACAAGGAAGTGCACATGACGCGTCCCGGCAGCTGGCAGGAGTTCCTGCGCCAGCCAGTTGAAAGAACAGTCTTGCAGGATCCATACCCTGCGCGGTTCGGCACTGAGGATGTCCCGAGACGGAATTATCCCGGGGCGGACTAGCGTCCTGTCCCGCCGCCGATACGTGAGCAAAGTCGATGAAGCTACGAGCTCCCGTTCTCCGTCATGTGCAGCCCCTGATGCGATCAATCTCGCAATACAAAATTGCGCTTTGCAAAACGCTTCGACAGACCTTATTCAAACGCGACAGACCTTAATCAAAGCATCGCCTCCCACCATGTGGAATCTGTCCGACGGTCTTTATTTGGTCCCGACGGACTTTATTTGTTGGAGTCAAAACGGATCACACCCCGTGCAACTCACTCAACGGTCACACTTTTCGCCAGGTTACGCGGCTTGTCGACATCCGTCCCGCGCGCGCAGGCCGTGTGGTACGCCAGCAGCTGCAAGGGCACGACGTGCAGGATAGGCGAGAGCGCGCCGTAGTGCTCGGGCATGCGGATGACGTGCAGGCCTTCGCCGCTTTCGATGCGCGTGTCGGCATCGGCGAACACGAACAGTTCGCCGCCGCGGGCGCGCACTTCCTGCAGATTGCTCTTGAGCTTCTCGAGCAGCGCGTCGTTCGGCGCGACCGTGACGACCGGCATCTCGGCGGTGACGAGGGCGAGCGGCCCGTGCTTGAGCTCGCCGGCGGGGTAGGCCTCGGCGTGGATGTAGCTGATCTCCTTCAGCTTCAACGCGCCCTCGAGCGCGATCGGGTAATGCAGGCCACGGCCGAGGAAGAGCGCGTTTTCCTTCCGCGCGAACTCTTCGCTCCACGCGATCACCTGCGGCTCGAGCGCGAGCACGGCCTGCACCGCGACCGGCAAGTGGCGCAGCGCCTTCAGGTGCTCGGCCTCTTGTTCATCTGACAGCAGGCCGCGCGTCTGCGCCAGCGCCAGCGTGAGCAGGAACAGGCCGACGAGCTGGGTGCTGAAGGCCTTGGTCGAGGCCACGCCGATCTCGACGCCGGCGCGCGTGATGTAGGCGAACTCGCACTCGCGCACCATCGCGCTGGTGGCCACGTTGCAGATCGTCAGCGTGTGCGGCATGCCGAGCGCGCGCGCGTGCTTCAGCGCGGCCAGCGTATCGGCGGTCTCGCCGCTTTGCGTGATCGTGACGACGAGCGTACGCGGGTTCGGCACGCTGTCGCGGTAGCGGTATTCGCTCGCCACTTCGACATTCGTCGGGATCTTGGCGATGCTCTCGAGCCAGTACTTCGCGACCGAGCCGGCGTAGTAGCTGGTGCCGCAGGCCAGGATCAGCACCGAGTCCACATCTTTGAACACGCGGTGCGCGCCGTCGCCGAACAGCTCGGGCGTGATGCCGGACACCGCGTCGAGCGTGTCGGCGATCGCCTTGGGCTGCTCGAAGATCTCCTTCTGCATGTAGTGGCGGTAGGGCCCGAGTTCTGCCGCGCCGCTGTGCGCGACGACAGTGCGCACCTCGCGCTGCACGGCGCGGTAGTCGCCGCCGGCGCTGCGGTGGCTGATCCAGTGCTTGCCGAGCTGCAGGTCGATCACGTCGCCTTCTTCGAGGTAGACGATCTGGTCGGTCACGCCGGCCAGCGCCATTGCATCGGACGCGAGGAAGTTCTCGCCCGCGCGCTCGCCTTTGCCGACGCCCAGCACGAGCGGCGAACCTTCGCGGGCGCCGACGATGCGATGCGGCTCGTCGCGGCAGAACACCGCGATCGCAAACGCGCCGCGCAGGCGAACGGTGGCGCGCTGCACGGCGTCGAACAGGTCGCCGTCGTAGAGGTGGTCGACGAGGTGGGCGATGACCTCGGTGTCGGTCTGGCTCGCGAACACGTAGCCGCGCGCCTTGAGCTCGGCGCGCAGCTCGTCGTGGTTCTCGATGATGCCGTTGTGCACCAGCGCAATGCGCCCGGCCTGCGCGGTACCGCCGCTGACGTCGACCGCGGCGTCCGACACGCCGGGGCCGCGGCTGAAGTGCGGGTGGGCGTTGCGCACGATGGGTGCACCGTGCGTGGCCCAGCGGGTGTGAGCGATGCCGGTGCCGCTCTGTACCGCATCGGCCGCGACCTCGGCCTCGAGTTCGGCGACGCGGGCGGTGCTGCGGGCGCGCCGCAGCCGGCCGTCCTGGTGCACGGCGACGCCGCAGGAGTCATAGCCGCGGTACTCGAGCCGCTTCAAGCCCTCGATCAGGATTGGAACGATGTTCTTGGTGCTGACGGCGCCGACGATGCCACACATGGTCAATTCCTTGGATGCTCTTCAGGTGTCGGATGGTAGAAGTGTGAGAGGATTTATGTGTGCAAATATCGGCGTTAAATTGCATAAAATTTCAGACGATATAGAATTTGACTGAAAATTCCAAACAGAACGCGTAAGTGAAAAATTCAGTCAACCTTGATTCGGCGGATCTGCGCATTCTTGAACAGCTGCAGCGAGACGCTTCGCTGTCGAATCAGGATCTCGCCGCGGCGGTGCACACCTCGGCGGCCACCTGTTTGCGACGTGTCAAGCGCTTGTCCGACCTCGGCGTGATCGAGCGCCGCGTCGCGATCCTGTCGCCGCAAAAGATCGGTGCCGGGCTAACGGCGATCGTCGAAGTCAGCCTGGACCGGCAGGGCGCCGAGCACATCGAGGCCTTCGAGGCGCGCGCCGTGGCACAGCCGGAGGTGCAGCAGTGCTACCGCGTCTCGTCGGGGCCGGACCTCGTGCTGGTGCTGCAGGTGGTCGACATGGCGGCGTATCACGCGCTCGTGCAACGCCTGTTCACGCAGGACGCGAATGTGCGCAACGTGAAGGCGTTCTTCAGCGTGCACCGCGCGAAGTTCTCGGCGGCCATCGCGCTGCCCGCAGCCGGTTGATCGTCGACAGGGTGGGCAAGCGGCAAGCCCGCCCGCCTCAGGTCTTGATCACCATCAGGCCCTTCAGGTATTCGCCCTCCGGGAAGGTCACCGTCATCGGGTGATCGGGTGCCGCGCCGGTGCGGGCGTAGACGATGCCGTCGATCCCCGCGTCGAGCCCGGCGCCGGCAACGATCTTGTGGAACAGGTCGGCGCTGATGCCGCCCGAGCACGAGAACGTGAACAGCACGCCGCCCGGTGCCAGCAGCATGAAGGCGAGGCGGTTGATGTCCTTGTAGGCGCGTGCGGCGCGCTCGGCGTGCGCGGCGGTGGGCGCGAACTTGGGCGGGTCGAGCACGATCGCGTCGAAGCGCTCGCCGCGGTCGAGCATCGCGCGCAGGCTGCGGTTCACGTCGGCGTCGAGCGCCGTGTGGCGCGCCGGGTCGAAGCCGTTCAGCGCCACATGCGCCGTCGCGCGCGCCAGCGCCGGGGCCGATGAATCGATGCTGGTGACGTGCTCCGCGCCGCCGGCCAGTGCGGCGACGCTGAAGCCGCCGGTGTAGCAGTAGCAGTTCAGCACGCGCCGGCACGCGAACTGCCGCACGGTGTCGGCGAAGAGCTTGCGGCTGTCGCGCTGGTCGAGATAGAAGCCGGTCTTGTGGCCTTCGGCGACATCGAGCGTGAGCGTCCAGTCGTGCTCGCGGATCGACACCTCGGTCGGGCCATCGCCGCGCAGCCAGCCGGTGTGCGGCGCCAGGCCTTCGAGCGTGCGGACGTTCGAATCGCTGCGTTCGTAGAGCCGGGTCAAGCCGGTCGCGGCGAGCAATGCGTCGGCGATGCTCGCCTTCCAGCGCTCGACGCCGACCGACAGGAACTGCGCGCTCAGCACATCGGCGTAGCGATCGACGATCAGGCCCGGCAGGCCGTCGGCTTCGCCGTGGATCAGCCGCACGCCGTCGCTTGCGATCGGCAGTCGGGCACGCCGCGCGACTGCTGCGGCGATGCGGCGCTCGAAGAACGCGCGGTCGATGCGCTCGGCTTCATCGAAGCTCCACACCCGCAAGCGGATCATCGAGCTCGGGCTGTAGGCGGCCCAGCCGGCGAACATGCCGTCGCTGGTCTGCACGCGCACGGTCTCGCCCGCGTCGGCCTTGCCGCTGGCGATGCTGGACTCGAAGACCCACGGGTGGCGGCGTTGCAGCGAGCGTTCCTTGCCGGCGCGCAGCGTGATCGTCTTCATGGTGGTTGCATCTTCACGGCTTGCGCTTGGCGCGCGGGTGCGCAGCGTCGTAGACCCGGGACAGATGTCCGAAATCTAGCTTGGTATAGACCTGCGTCGTCGTGATGTTGGCGTGGCCCAGCAGCTCCTGCACGGCGCGCAAGTCGCCGCTGCTTTGCAGCACGTGCGTTGCGAATGAGTGCCGCAGCATGTGCGGGTGCACGTGCGTGGGCAGGCCGGCCTGCAGCGCGCGCAGCTTCAACCGCGCGCGCACCTGGCCGGCCGTGATGCGCGCGCCGCGCGTGCCGACGAGCAACGCGGGTTCGTCGCCGCGCGCAAGCGCGGGGCGCTGCTCGAGCCAGTCGCGCAAGGCCTTCAGTGCGGCGGCGCCGACCGGCACGCTGCGGCGCTTGCTGCCTTTGCCGAGCACGTGGGCGCTGGCATCTGCAGCGTCGATCCAGCCGCTGTCGTCGCTGGCGAGCAGGTCCAGCCCGACGAGCTCGGCGACGCGCAGGCCGCAGCCGTACAGCAGCTCGACGATGCACTGGTCGCGCGCCGCCAACACCGGGTCGATGCCGGCGTGCGGGGCTGCATCGGCGAGTGCCATCGCGTGATCGACCGAGAGTGCCTTGGGCAGCGGCTGCGCCGCCTTCGGCGCACGCACGCCATCGGCCGGGTTCAGCGCGACGAGCCCGTCGTGGCCCAGCCAGCGGTAGAGGCCGCGCCAGGCCGACAGCACCAGCGCGATGCTGCGCGGCGCCAGGCCCTTGCCGTGTAGCGCCGCGGCCCAGCGCCGCACGTGGTGGATCTGTACCTCGCGCAGCGGCACGCCTTGATCGCTTGCGAAGGTCTGCAGACGTGCAAACGCGTCGGCATACAGCGCCAGCGTGCGCGGCGCGAGGCGGCGCTCGACCTGCAGATGAACGAGATGCCTTCGGATGTCGGCGTCGACACTTGCGGTGCCCGCCGCCGCATCGGACATGGCGATCAGCCGCGCGCCGGCAGCACCCGCGAGAGCGCTGCGCTGGCGATCTCGCCGATGCGCACGAGGAACTCGGTGCCCATCTCGGCGGTGTAGCGCGTCGGGTCGGGCGAGGCGAGCACGAGCATGCCGAACGCGCTGCCGCTGCTGGCGAGCTCGGCACGCAGCGGCACCAGCGCCATCGACTTCGCGCTCGCCGGCTCTTCGAGCCACTGCGCGGCTTCGAAGCCGGAGTTCACGCCGCAATACGGCAGCGTCAGGCTCGCGGCGAAGAGCTTCACGTCGTCGCCGACCGCTTGCGCGAACGGCAGCGCGCTGAACGCTGGCGCTGCGCCCCAGATCCGGATGCCGGCCTGCGGGATCATGTAGTGGTGCATCAGCTCGCGCACCAGCACCTCGGGCAGGTCGCCGGGCTGCGCGGTGACCATCAGCGCGCGCGTCCAGCGATGCAGCTTGTCGGCGATGCTGACGTTGTCCTGGCCGAAGCGGATCATCTCGATGATCTTGCCTTCGAGCCCGCGGATCTTGTCGCGCAGCATCTCCATCTGCCGCTCCTGCAGCGACACCGCGCGCTGGCCGTGCGGGCTGGTCAGCTGCACGCTGCCGAGCAGTTCGGCGTGGCGCTCGAAGAAGCCCGGCGTGTTCGCCAGGTAGTTGGCGATGTCGGTCTCAGTGATGCCTTGCACGCCGCTGCTCATAAGTCGATCTCTCCTTCAAAGACGGTTTCGGCCGGGCCGGTCATCAGCACATGGCTCGCGCCGCCATGCCACTCGATCGTCAGGCGCCCGCCGCGCGCATCGACATCGACGCGCGCGTCGAGCAGACCAAGACGGATGCCCGCGACGACCGCAGCGCAGGCGCCGGTGCCGCAGGCCAGCGTCTCGCCGGCGCCGCGCTCGAACACGCGCAGGCGGATGTGGTGGCGGTCGACGATTTGCATGAAGCCGGCGTTGATGTGGCGCGCGAAACGCGCGTGGGCCTCGACCAGCGGGCCGACGCTGGCGACCGGTGCCGTGTCCACATCGTCCACCAGCTGCACCGCGTGCGGGTTGCCCATCGACAGCACCGCGAGCTCGATGCGCCGGCCGGCCACATCGACCGGCCACATCGCGAAGCCGTCGACCTCGCGCGCCTGCAGGCCGCTCGGATCGAAGGGCACGCTGGCCAGATCGAAGATCGGCGCGTTCATGTCGACCGTGACGCGGTCGTCGTCCTGCAGCCGCAGCTCGAGCATGTTGTTGACGGTCTGCACACGCAGCGTGCGCTTGGTCGACAGGCCCTTGTCGTGCACATAGCGCACGAAGCAGCGTGCGCCGTTGCCGCAATGCTCGACCTCGTCGCCGCTGCCGCCGTTGAAGATGCGGTAGCCGAAGTCCACATCGGGCGCCGGGCTCGGCGCGATCATCAGGATCTGGTCGGCGCCGACGCCGAAGCGGCGATCGCCGAGCACGCGCACCTGTGCGTCGCTCAGCACGATCGGCGCGCGCGTGCCGTCGAGCACGACGAAATCGTTGCCCGCGCCCTGCATCTTGGTGAACCGAAGCTTCATGGGCAGGAATTATGAGCGACGCCCGTGTTCATCGGCGCCGCGGGGCGACTTGCGGCGCAGAGCTTCTGTGCTACCGTCTCGGCGCCTTCCACGCTGACGCCCAACAGACGCCAATGCCCACCGACACGTTGCTGATTCTGATCGCGCCCAACGTGTCGCAGCAAATGGGCGGCGAGGCCATCAAGGCACTGCAGATCTTCCAGGAACTGACCAAGCTGCATCCGAACACGGTGCAGATCACGCACGGCCGCAACCGGGCCGAGATCCAGCGCCTGGGGTTGAACAACGTCGAGTTCGTCGACGACACGACCTTGGCACTGCTGATCTACCGCAGCGTGGTCTTCAGGCCGCTGATGGATATCCTGTTCTCTGCCCAGGCGGTGCGCCTGGCCGAGAAGATCGCCCGCGAGCGCGGCTGCGAGCGTGTCGTGATCCACCAGACCGAGCCGAATTCGCCGGTGCTGCCACGCACGCTGTCGAGTCGGCATGTCAACGTGTTCGGGCCGATCAACGGCAACATCTACTACCCGCCGATCTTTCGCCACAAAGAGACGCACTGGGTCCGCTTGCGGCGCGTGATGCACATGCCCATGCAGCGCCTGAACCGCCTGCGGCCGGGCGGCATCAAGCGCGCCGACCGGATCCTCGTGGCCGGCGGCGAGCGCAGCAGCGTGTCGCTGCGTGCGGCCGGTTGTTCGCCGGCCATCATGTGCGGCTCCCTCGACTGCGGCATCCCGGATCGCCTGCTCGACCGCCCGCGCGTCACGCACACCGGCAGCAACCTGCGCTTCGTGCACTGCGGCCGGCTGGTTTTTTTCAAGGGTACCGCGCTCATCATCGAGAGCCTGCCCAAGACCCGCCAACCGATCTGCCTGGACATCGTGGGTCGCGGGCCGGAACTCGAGCGCTGCCAACAGCTCGTCCGACAGCTCGGGCTCGAGCATCGCGTGCGCTTTCTGGACTGGTCGACCCAGGAGGCCTTGTTCGAGTCCTTCATGCAGTACCGCGGCGTGGTGCTGCCCAGCCTCGAAGACTCCAACGGCATCGTGATCCAGGAAGCGATGGCGCTCGGACTGCCGCCGATCTGCCTCGACTGGGGTGGCCCCAGCCTGCTGATTGCGAACGGCCGCTCCGGGTTTCTGGTGGCGCCGACGTCGATCGACCACATCACGACGGGGCTGGCCGAATGCATGGACAAGCTGGCCGAAGACGGCGCGCTGGCCGAGTCGATGTCGACTGCGGGGCGCGAGACGGCCCAAGGCTGGCGATGGACGAACGTGGCCGCCGAATGGCTGGCCGGCATGCCGATCGCTGCGCGCACGCGCGGCTGAGGTGCCGCGCTCAGGCCTTGCCGAGGTCGTAGAGGCCGGGCTCGCCGGCCGGCCTGGTCTTGAAGCGCTTGTGCACCCACAGGTATTGCGCCGGGTTCAGGCGGATCTGCGCCTCGATCCAGCGGTTCATCGCAGCGGTGTCCTTGATCGGGTCGTCGGTCGGGAAGTCGTCCCACGGCGGCATGAAGCGCACGCGGTAGCCGCCGCCACCGGGCAGGATGTCGGCGAGCACCGGCTGCACCACCATGTTCAGCGCTCGCGCCAGCCGCGAGGGTGCGAGCAGCGTCGCGGCCGGGATGCCGAAGAAGGGCACAAACGCGGCGTCGCGCTCGCCGAAGTCCATGTCGGGCAGGTTGAAGAAGGCATCGCCGCGCCGGATCGCGCGGAACAGCGCCTTCGCCGAATCGTCGCGCGGGAAGATCTCGGCATTGCCCAGCCGCAGCCGGCCGCGGCGCATCGCGGCGTCCATCACCGGGTCGCTCTGTTCCTGGTAGATCGAGATGCCTTTGCGCTTCTGGAACAGCAGCACCGCCGAGCCGGCGACGTCGAGCGCCATGAAGTGCGGCACCAGCCACATCACCGGGCGCTCGCTGCGCTCGGCCAGCTGCACGTCGCCTTCGACGTGGATCAGCCGCTTCAGCCGTGCCGGCGACGCATACCAGAGCACCCCGCGCTCGATGATGCTGCGACCCAGCCATTGAAAATGCTCGCGCGCGAGCGCCTCGTGCTGGGCCTCGGTCTGCTCCGGGAAGCACAGCCCGATGTTGCGCAGCGCGATGCGCCTGCGCGCGCCCGCCAGCTTGTAGAGCAAGCGGCCCAACGCGCGGCCGAGCAGCGCCTGCGCACCCAGCGGCAGGCAATGCAACAGCCACAACAGGCCCAGCAGGAGTCGAGCGCCCAACGGTCAATCCTCGTGCAACCCCTGCTCAGTCAGCAGAGCGGGGTGTCTTGTAGCGGTGGTAACCCCACAGGTACTGCTGGGGGCACTGCCGGATCAACCGTTCCATCGCCCGGTTGATGATGGCCGCGGATTCTGCCTGAGTCGGGTCGTCGGCCGGCAAGGTCTCGCCCAATGCACTCACACGCACCGTGTAGCCAGCGCCATGTGGCAGCCGCTCGCCCCAGATCAGCAGCGGCACCGCGCCGGTCTGCTGCACGAGCCGCGCGGCCAGCGTCATCGTGTAGGCCGGCTTGCCGAAGAATGGCACCCACACGCCCATGCCCTCGGGCGGGACCTGGTCGGGCAGCAGGCCGACCGCTTCGCCGCGCCGCAGCGCGCGGATCATCTGGCGCACGCCGGCCAGGGTGGCGGGTGCAGGCGAGACACCGGGCCGCGCGCGCGATTCGTCCATCACTGCGCGCAGCGCGGCCTTGCGCGCCGGCCGGTACAGCACCGTGATCGGCCCGAACTCGGCCGCGAAGCGCTGTGCGATGGCCTGTGCCGCGACCTCGAAGCTGCCCATGTGCGGCGTCAGCAGCACGATGCCGCGGCGGGCGCGCAGCGCGTCGACGATCAAGGCCTCGCCCTCCCATGTCAGCCGCGGGCGGATTGGCTCGCCGGCCGGGCGCAGCCACAGGAACGGCAGCTCGGCGACCATGCGGCCGGCCGCGGCGATCGCCGGGCGTGCGTCGACTGGTGCGATGCCGGCTTGTCGCACGTTGTCGTTGAAGCGCTGGCGATAGGTCGGCGAGGCCCAATAGGTGAGCCAGCCCAGCAATGAGCCGATGCCATGCAGAAACCACAGTGGGCAGCGGGAGAGGACGCGGAACAGGGTCAGCATGTTCTTATAATTCCGGCCATCGCCGAGTTATGAACTACTTGCAGGGCGATTCAAAAATTCTGCTAAAGCGTTCGCCGCTCCTCCAAGAGTCTGGTCGGCAACGCAAGACCTGCAACCTACTGGAGTTTAAGAGTGTCGAACGATTTCCTTTTCACATCCGAGTCTGTTTCCGAAGGCCACCCCGACAAGGTCGCCGACCAGGTCTCGGACGCCATTCTCGATGCGATCTTCGCGCAGGACCCGCTGTCGCGCGTTGCGGCCGAGACGCTGACCAACACCGGCCTCGTCGTGCTCGCCGGTGAGATCACCACCAACGCGCACGTCGACTACATCCAGGTCGCGCGCGACACCATCAAGCGCATCGGCTACGACAACACCGAATACGGCATCGACTACAAGGGCTGCGCGGTGCTGGTCGCCTACGACAAGCAGAGCAACGACATCGCGCAGGGCGTCGACCATGCGTCGGATGACCACCTGAACACCGGCGCCGGCGACCAGGGCCTGATGTTCGGCTACGCCTGCGATGAGACGCCCGAGCTGATGCCCGCGCCGATCTACTACGCGCACCGCCTCGTCGAGCGCCAGGCGCAGCTGCGCAAGGACGGCCGCCTGCCGTTCCTGCGGCCCGATGCGAAGAGCCAGGTCACGATGCGCTACGTCGACGGCAAGCCGCACAGCATCGACACCGTCGTGCTGAGCACGCAGCACAGCCCGGACCAGAGCGAGACGCCGACCAAGATGAAGGCCTCGTTCGTCGAAGCCATCATCGAAGAGATCATCAAGCCGGTGCTGCCGAAGGAGTGGCTGAAGGAAACCAAGTTCCTGATCAACCCGACCGGCCGCTTCGTCATCGGCGGCCCGCAAGGCGATTGCGGCCTGACCGGCCGCAAGATCATCGTCGACACCTACGGCGGCGCCTGCCCGCACGGCGGCGGCGCGTTCTCGGGCAAGGACCCGAGCAAGGTCGACCGCTCGGCCGCGTATGCCGCGCGCTACGTGGCGAAGAACATCGTCGCGGCCGGCCTGGCGCGCCAATGCCAGATTCAGGTGGCCTACGCGATCGGCGTGGCCAAGCCGATGAACATCACGGTCTACACCGAAGGCACCGGCGTGATCTCGGACGACAAGCTGTCGGCGCTCGTCGCCGAGCACTTCGACCTGCGCCCGAAGGGCATCATCCAGATGCTCGACCTGCTGCGCCCGATCTACGAGAAGACCGCGGCCTACGGCCACTTCGGCCGCGAGGAGCCCGAGTTCACGTGGGAGCGCACCGACAAGGCCGCGTCACTGCGCGCCGCAGCCGGCCTCTGACCTGACGACCGAGCACGACGTTCGATGACGGGCGCCGCCATCGAACTCCGCCGCGTCGACAGCTTCGACGGCACGGCCTTCAGCGCGCTGGCCGAGTCGACCTTCGGCGACGCCGCGCGCCAGCAGCAGCTCGAGGCGCTGATGGGCGCCGAAGCGGCAGCGCGCCACGAGCAGTTCCGCCAGTCGCTGCCCAAGACCGAGCGCGTGCGCATCGGCGCATTCGATGGCGACGAGCTCGTCGCCTACACCGTTGGTTGGTTCGAGGTCGGCGGGCGCTTCTACATCGGTTCGTCGGCGGTGCACGAAGCCTACCGCGGCCGCGGCATCTATACGCGGCTGATGCGCGAGGTCGAGATCATCGTGCGCGAGCGTGGCGGCATCGCGATCAGCTCGCAGCACGTGGCGACCAACAACGCAGTGCTGATCGCCAAGCTCAAGCTCGGCTACGTGATCGCGGGCACCGAGTACGTCGATCAAATGGGCCTGCTGGTCCGGCTCGTGCTGCACCTCGACCCGGCACGCAGCGCGCTGTATGCCGAACGCACCGGCATGCTGGCGCCCCCCGCGGCCTGAAATCGCGGCATCATTTGCAGATGCCCGCACCCACGCTCGCCGACCTGCGCCGCTACGCCATCGCGCGCACGCTGTTCAAGCCCACGACCTTGCCGAAGGCGATCCACAAGCTCGGCTTCGTCCAGGCCGACCCGATCCGCGCGCCGGCGCGTGCGCAGGATCTGACGCTGCGCCACCGCGTGCTCGACTACCGCGCCGGCGATCTGGAGCGGCGCTACGCGCGTCTGCGCATCGAGGAAGACTTCTTCGTCAACTACGGCTTCGTGCCGCACGCCACGCACCAGCTGATGCACCCGCGCACGCCGCGCACGGTGTGGCCCAAGGCGCGCTGGACGCAGGCGCAGGCGGTGCTCGAGTTCGTGCGCGAGCGCGGCGTCGTGCACCCGCGCGAGGTCGACGCGCATTTCGCGCACGGCAAGGCGCGCAACTGGTTCGGCGGCTCGAGCAACGCGAGCACGCAGCTGCTCGACGAGATGCACTACCGCGGCCTGGTGCGCATCGCGCGGCGCGAGGGCGGCGTGCGCCTGTACGCCGCGCGCGCCGACCACCCCGCGGTGGACGACCCGGCCGCGGCTTTCGACGCGCTGATCGACGTGGTCGTGCACAAGTACGCGCCCTTGCCGGCCGCGTCGCTGGGCCAGCTCGTCAGCCATCTGCAGGGCGGCGCGCCGCAATGGCGCCTAGACCGCAACGCCGCGCTCAAGCGCGCGAAGGCGCGGCTGGCGAGTTCGCGCGTCGATGGCGTCGAGTGGTTCTGGCCCGCGGGCGACAACCCGGCCTCGAAGCGCCACGCGCCCGACGACGCGGTGCGCCTGCTCGCGCCCTTCGACCCGGTCGTGTGGGACCGCCGCCGCTTCGAGCACTTCTGGGGCTGGGCCTATCGCTTCGAGGCCTACACGCCGCCGGCCAAGCGCGTGCGCGGCTACTACGCGCTGCCGCTGCTGTGGCGCGAGCAGGTCATCGGCTGGGGCAATCTGTCGGCGGCCACGGGCACGCTGGTCAGCGAGCTCGGCTACCAGAGCGGCCGCGCGCCGCGCGACAAGGCGTTTCGCGCCGGGCTCGACGAAGAACTGGCGCGCATGAGCGCCTTCCTCGGCCTCGAGCGCTGAGGAGGTCACATGCTGCGAGACCCTGCTGCATCGCGTGCCCGGTGCAGCGCGGCGTCGAGATCCGCCACGCGAATCGGCTTGGACACGTAGTCGTCGAACCCGGCCGCGAGGCAGCGCTCGCGGTCGGAGTGAAAGGCTGCGGCCGTAACGGCGATGACGCGCCGCGCCGGCGTGCCGCGTTCGGCCTCGAGGCGCCGAATCGCCTGCACTGCCTTGAAGCCGTCCATCACCGGCATCTCGCAATCCATCAGCACCAGGTCGAAGCCGTGCTCGGCCGAGGCCAAGGCCTGCAAGGCCGCCGCTCCGTCCTCGGCGAGCGTGATCTCGCAACCGTGCCGAGCCAGCATGGCCTGGAGCACGACGCGGTTGATCGGGTTGTCTTCGGCGACCAGGATGCGCAGCGGCCCGGTGGCCGTGAGCGCTGGGAGCTGACGCGCGGCGGCAGGCGCGGGTGCGGGTGCAGGCGGCGCCAGCGTCAGGCCGAGTTCGATCGTGAACACGCTGCCGCCGCCGTCGGCGCTGGCCAGCGTCAGCGAGCCATGCATCGCCGCGACGAGTTCGCGGCAGATCGCCAGGCCGAGACCGGTGCCCCCGAAGCGCCGCGTCGTCGAGCTGTCGGCCTGCACGAAGGGCTCGAAGATGCGCTGGTGCAGCTCGGGTGCGATGCCCATGCCGCTGTCGCGCACGCTCAGCCGCAGTTGCGCCTGGCCGGGCGTGCCGGCGCGCAGTGCCGCCTCGACCTCGACCCGGCCGCGCTCGGTGAACTTGAGCGCGTTTGACACCAGGTTGGTGAGCACCTGCCGCAAGCGCAGTGCATCGCCGAGCAGCGCGGTCTTGGCGCCGGCATCGACGCGCGACAGCAGCTGCAGCCCCTTGGCCTGCGCGGGCTCGCTGAACAGGTTGACCACGTCGGCCACCAGGTCGGCAGGCACGAAGGGCAGGCGCTCGAGCTCCATCTGACCGGCCTCGATCTTCGAGAAGTCGAGCAGGTCGTTGATGATCGCCAGCATCGCCTCGGCCGAGCGCCCGACGGTCTGCACGCGGGCCTGGGCGCTCGGTGCCAGGTTGTCGCGCAGCAGCAGGTCGGTCATGCCGATCACGCCGTTCATCGGGGTGCGGATCTCGTGGCTCATGTGTGCGAGAAAGCGGCTCTTGGCCTGGCTCGCGGCCTCGGCCTGCTCCTTCGCGGCGCGCAGGTCGGCGGTGCGTTCGCGCACGGTGTTTTCGAGCTCGGCGCGGTGCCGCTCGATCTGGTCGAGCATGGCGTTGAAGCGGTCCACCAGGTCGCCGATCTCGTCGCCGCTGGCGCGCTGCACGCGCCGCGACGCCGTGCCGGCGGCGTCGAACGAACGCGCGGCTGCGGCGAGCTCTTCGATCTGGCCGACGCTGCGGCGCAGCAGCAGCGCCGCCGCGAGCAGCGCCACCGCCAGCGATGCCGCCAGCGCGCCGAGCAAGGGCAGCGCCTGCGCCCGCCACAGGGTCACGCTGTCGGGCACTGCGACCTGCAGTTGCAAGCGACCGACCAACTGGCCGTCGAGCAGCACGGGCTGTTCGAGCGTCTGCAGCGCGGCATGCTCGGCCGGCGGCGGGCTCGCCGCGTCGAACCCGGCGAAGTGGCGGCCCTGGGCATCGAGCAAGTCGACGTGCCGGATCGAATTTTGGGTGCGCAACGCGGCCAGCGTTTCGCCGGCGGCACGCGGGTTGTCGAACACCAGCGCGGCCGCCGTGCCTTCGGCCATCACCACGGACAACGCGGCCAGCTCGTTGTGAACCGCCTGCTGCTGCTGCGCGACCTGGCGCGTCACCTGCCAGCCCGCGAAGCCGAGCAGCCCGAAGGCCAGGCTGAGTGCCAGCAACAGCGCCGCCTTGTAGCGCAGCGGCAGGCGCAGTCCACGCGCCGTACCGCCGCTGGCTTGCCGAAGTGTGGCCGGGTGTTGCATGGTGTCAGGGGGTTCCGGTGTCGACGGCGCGGGCCAGGCGCAGCAGCTGCGGCGCCAGCACCAGGTTCGAGCGCGTGGCCTGCGGCAGGCTGACGTCGAACTTCATCTGCTGATCGCCGAGGAACAGGCGGATGATGCCGCCGTTCGACAGAAAGGCCGGTGCGTCGCCCACCGTCAGCGTGGCTTGGCCGGCCGCACCGCGCAGCAGGTCCGCCGCCGCGGGCGTGCCGACATAGAGCACGTCGCAGGGCGCCACGTCTTCCGGGCGCTGCACGCGCTGCACGCGCAGCGGCCGGCCCTGGACGAGCAGGCCGTTGGCCTGGACGAAGGCGGCGAACTGCGGGTCGCCGGCGGCGACGCACAGGCGCAGCGGCTCGGCGGGGCGGGCCGGCGCCGGCCACGAGGTGTAGCGCGCGAAGTTGATCGTGAAGGCCGCGCGCATGCGTTCGACCGCGGCGCTGTCGGACTGCGCCGCCGCAGGCCGCGCCAGCAGCGTGCCGGCGACGACGCACAGCAGCGCCAGGGCGTGCCGCAGGGGCTTCAGCGCTGCGACCATGACAGCCACGCGCGCACGCTGCGTTCCGAGTCGAAGCGCAGCACGCCGGCTTCGCTCGGCCCGTACAAGGGCAGCTCGTGATGATTGGCCTGGCGCAGCGCCACGCCCCACTCCAACTGCTGGCCCAGACGCTGGCGGTAGGCCAGGTCGAGCCGGCCCATGCCGGGCACTTGCGCGGCCGACAGCGCGCTGCGCGCGTTGAGCGCGACGTCGACGTGGCGCTTCTCGTCGACGCGGTAGGTCGCCTGCAGCGTCAGGCGCCGGCGTGGCACGGCGCCGAGGTAGACCGATTCGTTGGTCGTGAACGGCCCCGCATCGCGTTCGGGCACGCGGGCGTGCACCAGCGACAAGGCGGTGCTCAGGTCCCAGGCCGGTGCGGGCTGCCAGCGCAGGTCGATCTCGGTGCCGGTAACGGTGACCGGCGTGCGCTCTTGGGCGCCGCCACCGGCAGCCGGGAACATGCCGTCGCGGTAGTGCTGCCAGTAGAGCACCGCATTCCAGCGCCACGCGGGTGCCGGTTGCCAGTGCATCCCGAGGTCGAGCGACGGCACGCTGCGCTGGGCGGGCGAGGGCGGGGGGCCGCCCATCGGTCCGCTGGGCGGGGCCGGCGGGCCACCGGGGGGCGGCCCACCCGGCGGGCCTCCAGCGGGCGGCGGTATGGCGGGTGCGCCATCCGGCGGCGGCCGCCGCGGTCCGCCGCCGCCACTGAGATCGTTCTCGATCGGCTCGTTGGACGACAGCGCGGCCGCTGCCCACAGCGTCAGCTGCGGCGACACCGTGTGCCGAATCCGCAGCGCGGGCGACAGCGTGCTGCCGGTGTCGCTGCGGTACTCGACCTGCGCCGCGCCGGTCAGCGCCGTGCTGCCGTCGTTGATGAGCCACTCGTCCTGGACATAGGCGCGCAGCGTGCGCGTCAGGCGCCGCGGCGGCGGCCGCGAGCCGCCTTCGAGCTCGCGCTGCACGGTCCACGAAGCGCCGCCGCCGATCTGCAGCTCGTGGCCGCTCAGGCGCCACAGGCGCTGGCCTTCCAGATCGAGCACATCGCTTTGCAGGTCGTAGTTGCCGGTCAGCTGCGAGCGCGTCGATTGCAGCGAGCCGCTCAGCTCGAGGCTGTTGCCCGACGACTCGACCTGCGACCAACGCACGTCGGCCTGGCTGGTGCTCACGCGATAGCGTTCGCGGCTCGCGCCCGGCACCCCGGGCTGACCCGGCGTGCCGGGCTGCATGCCGGTGGCCAGGTCGTGGCCGCCGTCGCTCTGGCGGTGATCGGCGTCGATGCGGAGCTCACCGCCGCCGGCCGTGGCGTGGCGGACGGTCGCACCGAGCGCGAGGCTGTTCGCGTCGTCCCAGTCGTCGCGGCCGCGCAAGGTCTGTGAGCCGGGCTGGCGCCCGACGCTGGCCCACAGCGACGGCGTCCAGCCCTCGCTCGCGGCCTCTGCCGCACCCCAGCGCACGCTGCCGGTGCGCCGGCCCGTGCTGTCGGTCAGCACCGACGCCGCAAGCCCCTCGGCGTGCCGGGTCACGATGTTGATGACGCTGTTGACGGCGTGACCGCCCCACAGCGCGCTGCCCGCGCCGCGCAGCACCTCGATGCGTTCGATGACGTCGAGCGGCAGGTCCAGCAGCTCCCACTCGACGCCGCCGAACAGCGCCGAATACTGCGAGCGGCCGTCGAGCAGCACCAGCACGTTGCGGGCGTAGCGCGAGCTGCCGTCGCCGCGCACCGCGACACTGGTCAGGCGGCCGTTGTAGCGCTCGACCGAGACGCCGGGCACCTGGGCCAGCACCTCGAGCACGCTGCGTGCACCGCCGCGCTGCAGGTCGTCGCCGGCCACCACGGTCACGGCGCCGGCGACCTCGTGGACAGCCTGCACGCGCCGACCCAGCGTGGTGACCTCGACCGCGAGCAGGTCCTCCAGCGGCTGTTCGAGCAAGGGCGCCGTCGCCGCCGGCGATTCGGCCGCGTACGCGCCTGCCGCGCACCGAAGCGCAACCGTGCATGCCATTGCGAGCCGGCGCGCGCCTACCCTCATGCCCCGGCCCTCCCGCCTGACGATCCTATCGGGCCATCATGCCACGCGGTCGCCTGCGATTGGCGAAATCGGTGGCCCGGTGCAATTCGCGATCTGTGCGCCGCCTTCAGCGCCGCCGCTGCTCGCGGGCGCGCAACAGATGCTGCGCGACCTCGGCAAAGCCGGCGCCGCGCGCCGCCTGCGTGATGTAGCTCGGCCAGACCGTCAGCACGTCCGCGAACGCCATCAGGTTCGCGACACCGACGCTGAGCGGGAAGTGGCCGAACATCAGCTGGTCGTTGGTCGAGTCGCCCACATAGACCCAGTGCCGCGCATCGAGGGTCCTGCCGAACAGGCGCTGCACGATCCAGCGCGCGCCGCTGAGCTTGGTGTGGTCGCCGAACCAGCCGTTGATGTGGATCGAGCTCACGGTCGCGTTCATGCCTTCGTGCGTCATGACCGCGACCGCGGCGTCGATCTGCGCCGGCGACAGCTCCGCGAACTCGCTGTGGTCGATCGCGATGTCGGTGACGCGGCCGGCACTGTCCTGCGCGAGCGACGTGCCGGGCACCTCGCGCAGCACGCGGGCCGCGGCCTGGCGCAGCCGCGCGGCGTTGCGGGTTCGGGTCGCGTCGTCCTGCGCGTATTCGATCGTCAATGCACCGCGGTCGCGGAACAAGGCCACGGCGCCGTTTTCGGCGACGATCGCGTCGATGGGCCAGTCGCGAGCGAACGGCTCGCTCCAGCCCATCGGCCGGCCGGTGATCGCGATCACGTGCAGGCCCGCGGCTTTCAGCTGTGCGAGTGCGGCCAGTGCGTCGGGCGTGATGCGGCCGTCGGTCGTCAGCGTGTCGTCGATGTCGGTCAGCACGCCCGTCACATCGGATGCGGCCGCGGCAGGGAATTCGGCCAACGGCCGGGGCGCTGTTGCAAGAGAAGTCACGTTCATCCCTGAGTCTTGCACAGGCTTTTGCGCGGGCCTGCCCAGGCGACTACAATCCGCCCACTTTCCGAGGAGCGTTGCAAGGCTCGCCTGTTGTACCGGCGACCCCAGGCTCGGAATGCGGAATGCAATTTCAACCGCAGCAACCGCGCTCACCCGCACGATTCGACCTCGTGGGTGAGTTTCAACACTCCCTTCTTTGTCCGCGTGCGGGTTCCCTTCATTCTTGGAGCCCGATATGAACGCCGTCCTCAAACCTACCGCTGATTTCGCCATTGCCGACCCGTCCCTCGCCGCCTGGGGCCGCAAGGAAATCAAGATCGCCGAAACCGAAATGCCCGGCCTGATGGCCATTCGCGAAGAGTTCGCCAAGAAGCAACCGCTAAAGGGCGCGCGCATCACCGGCAGCATCCACATGACGATCCAGACCGCGGTGCTGGTCGAGACGCTGCAAGCGCTCGGCGCGAGCGTGCGCTGGGCCTCGTGCAACATCTTCTCGACGCAGGACCACGCTGCCGCCGCGCTGGCCGGCAATGGCGCCAACGGCGCCGGCACGCCGGTGTTCGCGCACAAGGGCGAGACGCTGGCCGAGTACTGGGACTTCACGCACCGCATCTTCGAGTTCGGCGACAAGGGTGCCGACGGCGAAGGCCCGAACATGATCCTCGACGACGGCGGCGACGCCACCTTGTTGATGATCCTCGGCCAGCGCGCCGAGAAGGATCAATCGGTGATCAGCAAGCCGACGAGTGAAGAAGAGACCTGCCTCTACGCCGCGATCAAGGCCAAGCTCGCCGTCGATCCGACCTGGTACACGCGCAAGGCCGCGCAAATCATCGGCGTGACCGAAGAGACCACGACCGGCGTGCACCGCCTGAAGGAGATGAGCGCGAAGGGCACGCTGCCGTTCCGCGCGATCAACGTCAACGACAGCGTCACGAAGAGCAAGTTCGACAACCTGTACGGCTGCCGCGAGTCGCTGGTCGACGGCATCAAGCGCGCCACCGATGTGATGATCGCCGGCAAGGTGGCCGTGGTCGCCGGCTATGGCGACGTCGGCAAGGGCTCGGCGCAAGCCTTGCGCGCGTTGTCGGCGCAGGTCTGGGTCACCGAGATCGACCCGATCAACGCACTGCAAGCCGCGATGGAAGGCTTCAAGGTCGTGACGATGGAATACGCCGCCGACAAGGCCGACATCTTCGTCACCACGACCGGCAACAAGGGCATCATCCGCCACGAGCACATGGCCGCGATGAAGGATCAGGCCATCGTCTGCAACATCGGCCACTTCGACAACGAGATCGACATCGCGTCGATCGAGAAGTACGAATGGGAAGAGATCAAGCCGCAGGTCGATCACGTGATCTTCCCGGACGGCAAGAAGATCATCCTGCTGGCCAAGGGCCGGCTCGTGAACCTGGGCTGCGGCACCGGCCATCCGAGCTTCGTGATGTCGTCGAGCTTCGCGAACCAGACGATCGCGCAGATCGAGCTGTTCACGCACAGCGACTACTACGAAGTCGGCAAGGTCTACGTGCTGCCCAAGCACCTCGACGAGAAGGTCGCGCGCCTGCACCTGAAGAAGGTCGGCGCGATGCTGACCGAGCTCACCGACGAGCAGGCCGCGTACATCGGCGTGCCCAAGCAGGGTCCGTACAAGCCCGACACGTATCGGTATTGATCGCGGTGCGTGCTGACCAACTGCTGGTGCAGCGCGCACTCGCGCCTACACGTTCCGCCGCCCAACGGCTGATCGACACGGGCGCGGTGCGCTGGCTCGGCCCGAAGGGCTGGGCCGTGCCGCGCAAGGCCGGCGAAGACCTGCCGGACGATTGCCAGCTCGAGGTCACCGACGACGCCGAGCTGCGCTTCGCGTCGCGCGGCGGGCTCAAGCTCGACGCGGCGCTGACGCGTTGCGGCATCGACGTGACCGGTGCGAACTGCCTCGATGTCGGCCAGAGCACCGGCGGCTTCACCGATGCGCTGCTGCAGCGTGGCGCCAAGCGCGTCGTCGGGATCGACGTCGGGCGCGGCCAGCTCGCGGCGGCGCTGGCGGGTGACGCGCGCGTCGTCTGTTTCGAGGGCCTGAACGCGCGCGACGTCGCCGGCTCCGAGTTCGAGCAGACCGAACCGCGCCATTCATTCGGCGTCGTCGTCGGCGACGTCTCGTTCATCACGATGACGCACGTGCTGCCGACGATCGCGAACTATCTCGCGCCTGGCGGCCAGGCCCTGCTGCTGATCAAGCCGCAGTTCGAGTTGCAGCCGGCGGACATCGGCAAGGGCGGGTTGGTCAAGCACGCGTCGGCGTATGCGCGCGTCGAGACGCGCATCCGCGAGGCCTGCGCGGCCTTGCAGCTGCCCGTGCGCGACTACTTCGACAGCACCGTCGTCGGCGGCGACGGCAACCGTGAATTTTTCGTGTGGGCGACCGCGCCCGCGGCATGACAACAGGAGGCGCCATGACGGCAGCCCAGGTTCCGATCAGCTTCGAATTCTTCCCGCCCAACACGCCGGTCGGCGATGAAAAACTCAAGGGCGTGGTGCAGGAGTTGGGCGCGCTGAAGCCCGAGTTCTTCAGCGTCACGTATGGTGCTGGTGGCTCGACGCGCGACAAGACGCTCGCCACCGTCAGCGCAATCGCCGACGCCGGCTTCGAGGCCGCGCCGCACCTGTCGTGTGTGGGCTCGACGCGCGCGAATCTGCAGGAGATCCTGGCGACCTACCGCGCGCGCAACATTCACCGCCTGGTCGCGCTGCGCGGCGACGTGCCCAGCGGCACGCACATGGCGGGCGACTTCCGCTATGCCGCCGAACTGGTCGCGTTCATCCGCGAGACTCAAGGGTCGGACTGGCACATCGAGGTCGCGGCCTACCCCGAGTACCACCCGGAGCAGCGCTACGCGGTGCGTGACCTGAAGCACTACGTCGACAAGGTCAACGCCGGCGCGAACTCGGCGATCACGCAGTTCTTCTTCAACGCCGACGCGTACTTTCACTTCGTCGACGAGACGCGCAAGCTCGGCGCCACGGCGCCCATCGTGCCGGGCATCATGCCGTTCCACAACTTCTCGAAGATCGCGCAGTTCGCGGCGCGCGACGGCATCGAGATCCCGCGCTGGGTCGCGCTGAAGATGGAAGGCTTCATGGACGACGCGGCCTCGGTGCGCGCGTTCGGCATCGATGTCGTCACCGAGCTGTGCGAGCGTCTCATCAAAGGCGGTGCGCCGGGGCTGCACTTCTACACGATGAACCAGTCGGCCGTCACGCTCGAGATCTGCAAGCGCCTTCAGGCCTGAGCTGTGCCTGAGAGTGGTTGCCAGGCGAACGCCAACGTCAACGCCGCGCCGGCGATCAGGGCCAAGCCGACGATGCGCGCCGCCCAGCGCTGGCCTTGTTCGCTCGCGCCGGTCCAGCGCTGCGCCTGGGCCACGAACACGGCCACCGCGCCGTACACCAGCAGCTGCGTGATCGCGATCACCGCGCCCAGGCGCAATGCCTGCACCGGCAGCGCGTACGTCGTCGAACGGATGAAGGCCGGGAACACCGCCAGCATGAACGCGTAGGCCTTGGGGTTGAGCAAACAGGTCAGCGCGGCGCGCCGGAAGATCGCGCCGCTCGGCGATGACGCCGCGGTCGATGCCGATGCCGCGGCGCTGGCCGAGCGCAGGATGCTCGCGCCTATCCACACCATGTAGACCGCGCTTGCGAGCAGCAGCGCGTTGTACGCGGCTGGCCACAAGGCCAGCAGCGCGGCAGCGCCGGTCGCGCCGACGGCGGTGTGCAGCATGCCGGCGAAGACGATGCCCGCCACCGCGGTGAGGCCGCCGCGCAGGCCGCGCGTGAGCGCGCTGCTGGCGACGAACGCCATGTCCATGCCCGGCAGCACGATCACGCCGAACACCATCGCGAAGAAGAGCCAGAGGTCGGTGGAAGCTTGCATGGGACAGTCGCCGTGGTTGATCGAGTCCTTGCAGTCTAAAAACCAATGCGGACAGATTCAGCCCTGTATCGAACCGGCTCGGCGGCACAATCGCGAGCATGAGCAAACCGACGACACGCGTGCTGGCCGTGCTCGAGCTGCTGCAGGCCGGCGCCGGCCTCAGTGGCCCGGAGCTGGCGCGCCGGGTCGGCGTGGACGGCCGCACGGTGCGGCGCTACATCGGCCACCTGATCGACATGGGCGTGCCGGTCGAGGTGCAGCGCGGGCGCGATGGCGGCTACGCGCTGCGGCCCGGCTACAAGCTGCCGCCGATGATGTTCACCGCCGACGAGGCGCTCGCGCTCGCGGTCGGCCTGCGTGCTGCCGGCGAACTCGGCCTGGGCGGCATCACGCCGGCGATCGCGAGCACGCAGGCCAAGCTCGAGCGCGTGATGCCGCTCGGCTTGCGGCGGCGGTTGAAGGACATCGACCAGACCGTCTCGCTGGACATCGTCCGCCCGTTCGCCGCCGGCACCACCGCGGCCTTGCTGGGCTTGAGCGCCGCGGCGCGCGCGCAGCAGCGCGTGCGGCTCAACTACCGCGGCGCCGACGAGCGCGAGACCGAGCGCGACGTCGACGTCTACGGCCTGGCCTACCGCGGCGGCGCCTGGTACGCGGTCGGCCACTGCCACCTGCGGCGCGACCTGCGCTCGTTCCGGCTCGACCGCGTGCTCGAGGTCGAGGCCTTGCCGAAGAGCTTCGGCCGGCCGCCGGGTTTCGACGTGCTCGGCCATCTGGTTCGATCGATCGCGATGCTGCCGCGCGCGTTCGCGGTCGAGGTGCTGCTGGACACCGATCTCGAGCGCGCGCGCCGCGTCGTGTTCGTCGAACTCGGCACCTTGACGGCCTGCCGCGGCGGTGTGCGCCTCGACGCGCAAGCTGATGACCTGGATTGGGTCGCGCGCGAGCTGGCACGGCTGCCGTTCGGCTTCACGATCCGCAAGCCGGCGGCCTTGCGCCGGGCGGTGATCGCGCACGCGCAGGCGTTGATCGAGCGGACTGGGCGTGGCGCGTGAGGCTTGCGGTTTAATAAGATCGATCTTATGATTTGCGCATGGCCTCGACCCTGCCTTCTGACGATGCCGCTCACGTGGCGGTCCGGTTGCGCGCGTCGGTCTCGCACCTCGGGCGGCAGCTGCGCGCCGGCATGCCACCGCAGGCGCTCGGCACCGCGGCGCTCGGCGCGCTGAGCCATCTGTACCGGCGCGGGCCGCTGACGCCCACGCAACTCGCGCAGCACGAGGGCGTCAAGCTGCAGACGCTGACGCGGCTGCTGGCCGAGCTCGAGGCCGCCGGCCACATCAGCCGTCGGCCGCATCAGCTCGACGGGCGCCAGTCGGTGCTCGCGTTGACGCCGCGCGGCGCTCGCCTGCTGACCGGCGAGGCGAAGCGGCGCGAGGCGTCGCTGGCGGCGGTGCTGGCCGGCCAGCTTGCACCGGCCGAGCGCGCGGCCTTGCTGCGCGCCTGCGACCTGATCGACCGCGTGGCCGATCAGATCGCCGCCGATGCCGCGCCGGCACCGATGGCGACGGCGCGATGAATGAGTCATCCATCGGTGCCGTGGCACATCCGCTGGACGGCCTGTGGCGCACGCCGCAAGCGCGGCACGGCTGGCAGTTGCTCGCGGCAGTGGCGATCTCGTACGAGGTGTCCAACGCACTCGGTCTGCCCGAGAGCCTGTGGGCCGTGATGAGCGCGCTGATCGTCGTGCGGCCGACGACGGGTGCCAGCCTGGGCGTCGGTTGGGACCGCGTGTGGGGCACGGCACTGGGCGCTGGCTTCGCGTTGGCCGGCGTCTGGTTGCATCACATCGGCGTGGCCACGCCGATGGCGACGCTCGCGATCGTCGGCGCGCTCGCCTTCGGCAGTGCGACGCTGCCGGCGCTGCGCAGCGCGCCGATCACCGCGCTGATCGTGCTGGGCAGCGGCGGGATGGCCGGGCACACGGCATTGCAGCTCGCGCTGCTGCGCGTGCTCGAGATCTCGGTCGGCGTCGCGACCGGGCTGGCCATCTCGCTGATCGGCGTGCTGTCGCGTGCGGCCGGCCGCTTCGACGCCGCCTGCGCAGCGATCCTGCGGCAGCTCGCGCGCGACGCCGGCGTGTCGCTCGGTCCCGAGCCCGAGACGCCGGTCGATCGCGAGGCCGCGAGCACGGCCGCGCGCGCTGCGCTGCGCGACCTCGCCGTGCTGGCCGATGCGGCGGACCGCGAGGACCGCTGGTTCAGGTCAGCCCGTGCTGGCGAGCACCGGCATCGACAGGCGGCACGCTTGATGGCGCGCACCTCGCACGATGCGGGGCTGTTCGGCCGACTGGCCGTGCCCGCGGTGGACGAAGCGGCGCGCGTCGAACTGGCGAACGCCGTCGCGACAGCACTCGCCAGCACCGCCGATGCGCTCGAGGGGCGCGCGCCGCAGCAACTGGGGCCGTTGCGGCCGGCTTGTATGCAGGCGACGTGGGCAGCGCCGGCCGCGAAGCTGCTGTCGCAGGATCTGGTCGGGCTGCTGCGGTTGCGCTCGCCCTGAGCGCGCCGCGGCCAGTCGATCAGGCGTCCGGCCGCTCCCACATCACGCCGTCTTCGGTCAGCATCGCGTCCAGCGGCCAGTCCTGCGGGCTCGAGCGCAGCAGCGGCAGAAAGCCGTGCGTGAAGCTCACGCCCACGGTCACCGGCCGCGGCGTCACCGACGCGAGCGTGCGCTCGAAGAAGCCGCCGCCGTAGCCGAGCCGCACGCCGCCCGGGCCGAAGCCGAGGCAGGGCACGACCAGGATCTCGGGCGCGAACTCCTCGGTGTCCTTGGGCTTCGGGATGTCGTAGGCATCGTGCTCCATCGGGCAGCCCGGGTACCAGACGTGAAAGCGCAGCTGGCCGGTCTGGCGGTCGGCCACTGGCAAGCCGATGCGGCGCGTCACGTCGTCGGGCGCGCCCTCGGTCCAGCGGTAGAGCGCGGGCAGCGGGTCGAACTCGCCCTTGATCGGCCAGTACGCGCCGATCGTGTTCTCGCGCCGGCCGACCAGCCAGACGCGCAGCGCGCTTTGCAATTGCACCGCGCGCTCGAGTCGGTCGGTGAGGGCCAGGCGCGCGGCGATCAGCTTGGTTCGCAGCGCGGCGCGGTCGGGCTCGTTCGGGGACATGCAGGCTCCGGGTCAAGAAGATGGCCTGCGCATTGTGCAAGACTAGCGCCATGGCTTTGCCCGAACTCGTCCGCCACTGCTGCGAGCTGTTCGCCCCGCTGGGCGCCGTGCGCACGCGCCGCATGTTCGGCGGCCACGGCTTCTACGTCGACGATCTGTTCATGGCGCTGATTGCCGGCGAGCGCCTGTACCTGAAGGTCGACGCGCAGACGCGGCCGCTGTTCGAGGCGGCCGGCTGCGAGCCGTTCGTGTACGACGCCGCCGGAAAGAGCGTGTCGCTGGGTTACTTCAGCGCGCCCGAAGAGGCCATGGAGTCGCCGCCGCTGATGCAGCCCTGGGCGCGGCATGCGCTGTCGGCCGCACTGCGCGCCAGGGCCGCGAAGCCGCGCGCCGCCACGCCGGCCAAGAAGGCCAGGCCGCGCAAGGGCTCGGCAGCCAAGGCGCCGAAGAAGCTCTGACGGCGCGGGTTCCAGCGCAGCGTGACGCTGCGTTGGCTGTCGGCCGATTCGATCACCGCGTTCTCGCCGGCGCCGAGCCGCACGCGCTGGCCGGGTTCGAAGACGTGGTCGCCGAGGTCGTTGTCGCGCGTCAGCCAGACGCGGCCGTCGACCACGGTGAGTTCGCCACCCAGACGGCCGAGATGTGTCGCGTCGCCCGAGTGCATTTGAAACGTGCCGCCATGGAATGCCTGGAACTGCGTATTCATCATCAATCTCCTGCGTTAGGTGTAGCTATCATCGGCCTTGTCGCCTGCGTAATCCAATGAAACCGGCGTCGACCATTGATGCGGATTTGATATGAATGCCCGAAACCGCCGCCCACTGTCGCTCGGCAATCTGCGCGCCTTCGAGGCGGTCGCGCGGCGCCTGAGCTTCAGCGAGGCGGCCGAGGAACTGTTCGTCACGCAGTCGGCGATCAGCCGCCAGATCAAGGGGCTCGAAGACGAGCTCGGCGCGGCGCTGTTCGTGCGCGGCACGCGGCATGTGGAGCTCACGCAGAACGGCCGCGTGCTGCTGCGCTCGGTCGAGAGCGGGCTGGGCCAGATCGACGCGAGCGTGCGCCAGATCCGCCAGACGCGCAGCCGCAAGCGCGTCAGCGTGACGACCTTCGCGTCGTTCGGCTCGCTGTGGCTGCTGCCGCGCATCGAGGCCTTCCAGCGCCAGCACCCGGACATCGACATCCGCGTCTCGGCCACCGACACGCTCGCCGATCTCGACGACCCCGAGCTCGACCTCTCGCTGCGCTACTGCAGCCCAGCGCAGGCGCCCGAGGGCGCGGTGCGGCTGTTCGGCGAGGTCTTGACGCCGGTCGTGAGCCGCTCGCTGATGGAGCAGATCCGCCGCGGGCAGGCGCCGCCGCTCAGCACCGCCGTCGATCTCGCGCAGCACACGCTGGCCGAGGAGGACGACACCAAGACCAGCACCGAGTTCCTGAGCTGGCGCCGCTGGCTCACGCTGCACGGGCAGCCCGGCCTGGAGCCGAAGCGCTGGCTGTACCTGAACTTCACCTACCAGCAAGTGCAGGCCGCGCTCGCCGGCCATGGCGTCGCGCTGGCGCGCGTCGCACTGGTGTTCGAGGCCTTGCAGCGCGGCGAGCTGATCGAGCCGTTCGGCGACCAGGGGCGCATCGAGAGCCCGTATCTCTACTGGCTGATCGGGTCGCCGGCGGGCCGGGCGCGGCCTGAGGTCGAGCAGTTCTGCGCCTGGGTGCTGGAGCAGGCGCGCATCACGCGGCAGGCGATCGGCGAAGAGGCGATGCCGGTCGTCGCAGAGGCTAGGCCACGCCGCGTTCGGTGACGATCAGCGTGAGCGCTTGGTCGTGCGGCTGCACGTCAAGTGCTTCTGCATCGATCTCGCTGCCCGACCACGCCACGCCGATCGCGGTGACATCGGGGTGCTGCGCGAGCCAGCGATCGAAGTAGCCGGCGCCATAGCCGAGCCGATAGCCGTCGGCGCTGAAGCCCACGCAGGGCACCAGCACCACGTCGGGCAGCACCGGCGCACCGGTGCTGGCCGGGATGCCGCGCTCGTCGACGATCGCGGGCGCACTGCCGTCCCACATGCGGTAGTGCATTTGTACCGGTGAGCGTTGCGCAAACGGCAGGCTCTTTGCCAACTTTGCCAATGTGGCGTCGGCCAGCACGATCGCAGCTGCGTTAAATTCGGACCGATGCGGCCAGTACAGGCCCAGCAACTCCGGCTCCACATCCACCAAGACCGCGGCCAGACGCCGCGCCAGCATCGCGGCAGCCTCGGTCGCGGCTGCGCTGGCCATGAATTGTTCGCGTCGCGCCAGCAAGCTTGCGCGCAAGGCCTGGCGGGGTGTTGATGCCGATTTCAAGATTGAATGCGTGATGACGACGTTGAACTTCAAGAACCTTTTCGGGCCAGTATATGAGCGCGCCGCGCGCGGCACGCTGCTGTGCGCGCTGCTGCTGGCGATGGCCGTCCCGCAGGCGCATGCGCAAGGCGGCGACAGCCTCATCAGCGATGCGCGCGAGGCCTTCCGCAAGAAAGACGGCCGGCGCCTCGCCGCGCTGCGCGATGCCGCAGCGAACATCAAGCACCCGCTCGCGATGTGGCCCGACTACTGGGAGCTCAACGCTCGCCTCGCCGAGGTTCAGCAGCCCGAGGTCGACCAGTTCAGCGCGCGCTGGAGCGGCAGCTATGTCGACGACCGCTTTCGCAACGACTGGCTTCTCGAGCTCGGCCGGCGCCGCGACTGGGTCAACTTCGTGGTCGAGTATCCGCGCTTTCGGCTCAACGACGACCGCGAGGTCAGCTGCTACGCGCTGCTCACCGACTACCTCGCCGGCAAGGATGTGACCGCGGCCGCGCGTGCCGCCTGGTTCGCCCAGCGCGATGCCGACGACGGCTGCGCGCTGCTCGCCGGCACGTTGACCGAGGCCAAGCTGTTCACGCCGGCCGACGCCTGGCGCAAGACGCGTGTCGCGATCGATGCGAGCCGCCCGCGCGCAGCACGCCAGGCCGCGGGGCTCGTCGGCACGGCGGCTGCGGTCAGCGTCGGCGAGATCATCGACAACCCGGCGCGCTACCTGGCGCGCAATGCATCGGCCGCGAGCCGCCAGGGCGCCGAGCTGGCCACGCTCGCGCTGATCCGCATGGCCTCGAACGACCCCGACGCCGCCGCGGGCCAGCTCAACGCCCGCTGGGATCACGCGCTGCCTGGCGATCTCGCGGCCTGGGCCTGGTCCTCGGTGGGCAAGCAGGCGGCGATGAAGCTCCAGCCCGATGCGGCCGACCACTATCTGCACGCCACGCAACGGCTCGCAAAGACCAAGGCCGACATCGACCTGCCCGACGACACGCTCGCCTGGAAGGCGCGCGCCGCGCTGCGCGCCGACAACGGCAAGCCGCGCTGGCAACAGGTGACACAGGCCATCAATGCGATGAGCCCCACCGAGCAGCGCGACCCGGCATGGGTCTACTGGAAGGCGCGCGCGTTGATCGCGCTGGCGCCCGATTCGCAAGAGTCCGACTCGATGCGGGCGCTCGGCCGCGAGCAGATGGCCAGCATCGCGGGGCAGATGAACTTCTATGCTGCGCTCGCCGCCGAGCAGCTCGGCCAGCCGGTCTACCTGCCGCCGCGCCCGCTGCCGCTGACACCCGAAGAACGCGACGAAGCCGCGCGCACGCCCGGCTTCGTGCGCGCGCTGCAGCTCATCGGCCTCGGGCTGCGCGGCGAAGGCGTGCGCGAATGGAACTACACGCTGCACGGCCTGGGCGACCGCGAGCTGCTCGCCGCCGCGCAACTCGCCTGCGATCGCGAGGTGTGGGACCGCTGCATCAACACCAGCGAGCGCACCCGCGGCGAGATCGACATGGACCAGCGTTTCCCGATGCCGTTCCGCAATGACGTGGTCGCGCGTGCCGGCGAGATCGGCCTCGACCCGGCGTATGTGTACGGGCTGATCCGCCAGGAATCGCGCTTCGTCATGGACGCGCGTTCCGGTGCCGGCGCCTCCGGCCTGATGCAGATCATGCCGGCGACCGCACGCTGGACGGCGAAGAAGATCGGCCTGGCCTACACCAACGACCTGATCGCCGACCGCGACACCAACCTGCGCCTGGGCATGAGCTACCTCAAGCTGGTGCTCGACGACTTCGGCAGCTCGCAAGCACTGGCCGCGGCCGCGTACAACGCCGGCCCCGGCCGGCCGCGCAAGTGGCGCGACGGGCCGGTGCTCGAGCCGTCGATCTGGGCCGAGAACGTGCCGTTCCCCGAGACGCGCGACTACGTCAAGAAGGTGCTGAGCAACGCGACCTACTACGCCGCGCAGCTCGGCGTGCCGGCGCCGTCGCTGAAGGCGCGGCTCGGCCGCTCGATCGCACCGGCCGGGCCGAATGCGCTCGATGCGGAGCTGCCGTAGCGCATCAATCGCATTCGAATTGCTCACCCCGCACGGCGCGCGCCCCGGCTAGGATGCCGGTCGAATTCAACGCAAGAGGTGAGCATGCAACTCGTGATCGGCAACAAGAATTATTCGTCCTGGTCGATGCGGCCGTGGGTGCTGATGAAGCAGGCCGGCATCGCGTTCGACGAGGTCAAGATCCGCTTCGACGCGTTCAGCCCCGAGTCCAAATTCAAGACCGAACTCGCGCGCATCAGCCCGGCCGGCTACGTGCCGGTGCTGATCGACGATGACCTGACGGTGTGGGACACGCTCGCGATCGCCGAGTACCTGGCCGAGAAATTCCCGGCCCGGCAGCTCTGGCCGCGGGATGCGAAGACGCGCGCCCGTGCGCGCAGCGTCTGCGCCGAGATGCATTCGGGCTTCGGTGCCTTGCGCAGTCACTTCCCGATGAACATCGAGGCCGCGTTGCCCGAAGTCGGCGCGCGCGTGCTGGCCGAGCAGGCGGCCGTGCGCGGTGATGTCGAACGCATCATCGACATGTGGTCGGCGCTGCTCGCCACCTACGGCGGGCCGCTGCTGTTCGGCGAGTTCAGCATTGCCGACGCGTACTTCGCGCCGGTCGTGACGCGGCTGAAGACGTATGCGGTGCCGGTGCCGCCGCACATCGCGGCGTACGTCAAGCGCGTCGGCGAGTTGCCGGGCGTTGCGGCATGGGTCAGTGACGCGCTGGCCGAGCGCGACTTCCTGGACTTCGGCGAGCCGTACCGCTCACGCGCCTGAGTCTTTCGTGACCACGACCGAGAGCAGCGTCTCGCCGGTCGCGACGAGTGTCTCCTCGCCGTTCGATTGCGCGAACAGCTCGCAGCTCGTGAACACCTGCGACTTGCCCGCCTTCACGACGTGGGCACGCGCGATGAAGCGCTCGCCCACCGCGGGCCGCAGGCAATTGACGGCGTAGTGCGACGCGAGCACGCGCCCGACCACGGTCGCGGCGGCAAAGCCGCAGGCCGTGTCGATCAAGGCGCCGACCAGCCCAGCATGCAGAAAGCCCGCGTACTGGCCGAACTCCTCGCGCCACGGCATCGCGATCTCGGCATGGCCGGGTTCGGCGCTCAGCACCTCGATGCCGCACCACTGGTTGAAGGCCGCCGTTTCGTTGACGGCACGCAAGGTCGCGAGTGCGTTCATCATCAAGGCTCCTGCAGATGAATGAATTGAATGGACCAGATCGGTCCGATCCACTCTACGAACGCGGCGCGCCATCGGCTGTCTCTGCGGCGACATAAACTGCCCGCATGAAACGCTATCTCGTCGGCGGCGCGGTGCGCGATGCCTTGCTCGGCCGGCCCGGCAGCGACCGCGACTGGGTCGTCGTCGGCGCGCGTGCGCAAGAGATGCTCGACGCCGGCTACCTGCCGGTAGGCCGCGACTTCCCGGTCTTCCTGCACCCGCAGACCAAGGAAGAGCACGCGCTTGCGCGCACCGAGCGCAAGACCGGCCCGGGTTATCGCGGCTTCGAGATGCACGCCGATCCCGGCGTCACGCTCGAGGACGACTTGCTGCGCCGCGACCTGACGATCAACGCGATCGCGCAGGACGAGACCGGCGCGCTGATCGACCCGCATGGCGGTCAGCGCGACCTCGCGGCGAAGGTCTTGCGCCACGTCTCGCCCGCGTTCGCCGAAGACCCGGTGCGCATCCTGCGGCTGGCGCGCTTCGCGGCACGCTTCGACGGCTTCACGGTCGCGCCCGAGACGCTCGCGCTGATGCGATCGATGGTCGATGCCGGCGAGGTCGATGCGCTGGTGCCCGAGCGCGTCTGGCAGGAGCTGGCGCGCGGCTTGATGGAGGCGCGGCCGTCGCGCATGTTCGAGGTGCTGCGTGCCTGTGGTGCACTGGCGCGCTTGCTGCCCGAGGTGGATCGCCTGTGGGGCGTGCCGCAGCCCGAAGCGCACCACCCCGAGATCGACACCGGCGTGCACCTGATGATGGTGCTCGACATGGCGGCGCGGCTGGCCACCGGCCTCGCGGTGCGCTTCGCCTGCCTGTGCCACGACCTCGGCAAGGGCACGACGCCGGCCGACGCGCTGTCGCGCCACCTCGGCCACGAAGGCCGCAGCGTCGGGTTGCTGCGCGAGGTCTGCACGCGGCTGCGCGTGCCGGTCGACTGCCGCGAACTCGCCGAGATCGTTGCGCGCGAGCATGGCAACGTGCACCGCAGCGGCGAGTTGAATGCGGCAGCGCTGATGCGGCTGCTCGAGCGCTGCGACGCGCTGCGCCGGCCGGATCGATTCAGGGACGCGCTGCTCGCCTGCGAGTGCGACGCGCGCGGGCGGCTCGGCATGAGCGAGTCGCCGTATCCGCAGCGCGCGCGCGTGAGTCAGGCGCTGACGCTGGCGCTGGGCATCGACGCGGCGGCCGTCGTTGCCGCGGCGCAGGCGCGCGGCGCCAGCGGCCCGGCGCTCGCCGATGCGGTGCGCGCGGCACGCGTGCAGGCGGTCGCGGATGGATTGACCGAGACGACGCGCGGGTGACAGCGCGGTGCCGCACTGCGGCACCAGAATCGGCGCGCGTTCACCTCATCGACGGAGACAAACCATGACCGACCTCTTCAGCCTTCAAGGGCGCACCGCGCTCGTCACCGGCGGCTCGCGCGGCATCGGCCGCATGATCGCGGCGGGCTTTCTGACGCAGGGCGCCAAGGTCTACATCTCGTCGCGCAAGGCGGCCGATTGCGATGCGGCGGCGAAGGCGTTGTCGGCCCACGGCGAGTGCGTCTCGCTGCCGGCCGATGTGTCCACGCTCGACGGCGTGAACGCGCTGGTCGCCGCGTTCGGCGCACGCGAGAGCGCGCTCGACATCCTCGTCAACAACGCCGGCGCGGCCTGGGGCGAAACCTTCGACACCTTCCCCGAGAAGGGCTGGGACAAGGTCGTCGACCTGAACCTGAAGACGCCGTTCTTCCTGACGCAGGCACTGATCGCGCCATTGCGCGCGGCGGCCAAGATGCGGCCGGCCAAGGTCATCAACATCGCCTCGATCGACGGCATTTCGGTGAACCCGCAAGAGACCTATTCGTATGCGGCGAGCAAGGCCGGGCTGATCCAGCTGACGCGCCGCATGGCGCTGCGCCTGGCGCAGGACAACATCGTCGTCAGCGCGATCGCACCGGGCGCGTTCGCGTCCGAGATGAACCGCGTCGCGCGCGACCACGCCGAAGAGACGGCCAAGCGCATCCCGGCCGGGCGCATCGGCCGCGACGACGACATGGCCGGCGCGGCGATCTACCTCGCGTCGCGCGCCGGCGACTACGTGATGGGCTCGACGCTGGTGGTCGATGGCGGCGTGACCCACGCGCGCTGAAAGCCCATTGTTCGGTTGCGGACGAATTCTTGATATTCGTCCGAGAATGAATTAGGCTTGCGACATGAACGCTGTCCTGCAACCTCGCGCTCCTGCCGTCGATCTCGGCTCCGCCGCTGCTGCGCAAGCGGCCTTGCGCAGCTTCTGGCGCCTCGCCGAGGCCTGGAAGCTCGACGTGAACGAGCAGACCACGCTGCTCGGCGTCGGCCGCACCACGCTGTACCAATGGAAGAACGGCAAGGTCGGCCCGCTCGACCGGCATGTGCTGGAGCGGCTGTCCTATCTGTTCGGCATCTACGCGGCCTTGCAGATCCTGCTGCCGCTGAAAGAGCGCGCCGACGCCTGGGTGCGCGAGCCCAACGCCGCGCCGCTGTTCGGTGGCCGCTCCGCGCTGGATCGCATGATGGGCGGGCAGGTCGCCGACTTGTACGTGGTGCGCCACTACCTCGACGCGCAGCGCGGCGGCAAAGCTTGATCTCACTCAAAGAGGTCCCACTCGCGCAGACGAGTTGGCGCCCTTGCCATCGCCTGATCCCGTCGCGCTTTCCGACCGTCGGCCTGTACGACGCGATCGCCGATCCGGCCGATCTCGAGGTCGTCTTCGCGATCGAGATGCTGACCAACCCGCGCATCCGCGACGAGATCGGCGAGCTGCAATTCGTGCCGCCCGATGAGCGCATCAGCGGTGTCGGCAGCACGATGATCATGGCGGCGTTCACGCACCTGAACCCGGAGGGCTCGCGCTTTTCCGACGGCAGCTACGGTGTCTACTACGCGGCGCACGCGCTGGTCACCGCGATCGCCGAGGTCAGCCACCACCGTGCGCTGTTCCTGTCGCGCACCCGCGAGCCGGCGATGGACGTGGACATGCGCGCGATCAGCGCCACCCTCGATGCCGATCTGCATGACCTGCGCGGCCTCGGCAAGCGCGGCCAGGCGCTGCTCGATCCCGACGACTACGCGGCACCGCAGGCCTTCGCGCGGCGCCTGCGCGAGGCCGGCAGCTGGGGCGTGGTGTTCCCGAGCGTGCGCCACGCGGGCGGCCTGTGCGTCGGTGTGTTCCGGCCCAAAGCACTGCGCCACGCGCGCTCCGGCGCGCACATCGCGCTGCATTGGGACGGCATGCGCATCACCCATTGGTTCGAGAAGCGCGGGCTCCATCCGGTCAGCCAGGTATCTCCATCGTGAGCAGCACCTGCGCGTAGGCCTTCGCGAGCTTGTCGGTGTGCAGCGAGGCCATGCCGCCGCCGCCGAGCACATCGTGCAGCACGAAGTTGATCGCGTTCAGGCCGGGCAGATCGAAGCGCTCGACGCGGCTCGGCGCGCGGTGCGCGAAGTGCGCGGCGACGCGCTCGGGCGTGAGCCAGGCCGACAGCCGCGGCAGATCTTCGGCGCGGCGCGCGATGACGCCGATGTTCGCGTTGTCGCCCTTGTCGCCGGAGCGGCCGTGCGCGAGCGCGATCAGCGGCACGCGCCGGCCGCTGTCGTCTGATGGCAGTGGCGCATTCGCATGGGCGAGCGCCGGCCCGAGTGCGGCGGCATCGAACCCGCCTTGCAACGGGATCGCGACCGCGTCGCGCTGGCCGTTCACGTCGATCTCGACCGTCACAGTCGATTTGTCGAGCAGGAACGAGAACAGGCGCACCACCGGCGTCGGGCTCGGCCGGCCGCCGACGAGGCCGAGCGTGCCCGGTGCCATCGAGGTCGCGGCCGGCGCGAACTCGCGCGCGAAGAGTTCCAGGCTGTCCCGGGTGGCGGCCTTCGCGCTCATCGCCAGCACGACCTCGCGCGCATCGGTGTGCGCGTTCGCGCCGAACATGTCTTCGCCGCCCAGCACCTCGATGCGGGTCTCGGTGAACGGCAGCAGGCCGCGCGCCGCGAGCATGTGTTGCATGCGCGCGAACAGCGCGCTGGCGGTGCGGCGCGCCTTGGGCACTGCGTCGGCCCCCGCGATGGTCAGGAAGCCGGTGTTGCGATAGCCGTCCGCATAGGTCGCGCTGACCTTGTACTGCGCCGTTGGCGGCCGCCCGATCGCGCCGCTGACGCGCACGCGGTGCTCGGCCTGCTGCACCATGCGGACCTGCGTGAAATCGCAGCTCACGTCCGGCATCAGGTAGGCGCGCGGGTCGCCGATCTCGTACAGCAGTTGTTCACCAACCGTTGCAGGTGTCACGAGACCGCCGGTGCCGGGCGCCTTGGTGATCACGAAGCTGCCGTCGGCGCTCGCTTCGACGATGGGGAAGCCGATGTTCTCCCAGTCGGGCACGCTCGCCCAGTCGGTGAACAGGCCGCCGGTGCACTGCGCGCCGCACTCGATCAGGTGGCCGGCGAGCGTGCCCTGCGCGAGCTGGTCGTAGGCATCGGCGCGCCAGCCGAACTCGTGCATCAGCACGCCCAGCGTCACGGCCGAATCGACGCAGCGGCCGGTGATCACCACGTCGCAGCCGGCATCGAGCGCCTGCGCGATCGGCAGCGCGCCGAGGTAGGCGTTGATGCTCGCGACGCGCTGCGGGAACGGCGCCGCGCTGAACATCTCGGTCACCTGCGCGTCGCGAAACGCGTGCGCCTGCGTCACCAGATCGTCGCCGAGCACGACGCCGATCTTGATCGTGATGCCGAGCTCGGCGGCCAGCGTTTGCAGCGCGTCGCGGCAGGCCAGCGGGTTCACGCCGCCGGCGTTTGCGACGACGCGGATGCCGCGCGCGTGCAACTGCGGCAGCGACTCGCGCATCGTGATGTGGACGAAGTCATGCGCGTAGCCGGCGTCCGCATCCTTGGCGCGCTGCGCCGCGAGGATCGACATCGTCACCTCGGCGAGGTAGTCGAACACGAGGTAGTCGACCTCGCCCGCGGCCAGCAGTTGCGGCACCGCCAGCGCGGTGTCGCCCCAGAAGCCCGAGGCCCCGCCGATGCGCACCGTGTCGGTCTTGACCTTCATCCCTGGTCTCCTTATTGGTGTTCGCTGCGCATTGTCCACAGGCATCACATAATCGGCCCTCCTTGTCGAGGAGACCCTGCGATGACGACGCTCAATGTGAATGGCAGCGTGCGCAATTTCCAGGCTGAAGACGACACGCCGCTGCTGTGGGTGCTGCGCGAGCAGCTCGGCCTGACCGGCACCAAGTACGGCTGCGGAATCGCGCAGTGCGGCGCCTGCACGGTGCACATCGACGGCGTGCCGACACGCAGCTGCGTGCGGCCGGTCAGCAGCGTCTCGGCCAGCAACAAGATCGTGACGATCGAAGGCCTCGCGAAGAACGCATCGCACCCGGTGCAGAAGGCCTGGGCCGCACTCGACGTGCCGCAATGCGGCTTCTGCCAGGCCGGCATGATCATGGCCGCGGCCGCGCTGCTGAAAGACAAGCCACAGCCGACCGACGCCGACATCGACGCCGCGATGACCAACATCTGCCGCTGCGGCACCTACAACCGCGTGCGTGCGGCGATCAAGCAGGCCGCTGGCGTGGCTTGAGCCGGAGGCAGACGATGAACACATCCGCACTCACGCGCCGGCACTTTCTCGGCACCTCGGCCGCAACGGCCGGCAGCCTGGTGATCGGCTTTCATGTGCCGCTGGGCGCGCAGGCGCAGGCGACCGCGAGCACGCCGGCCGAGGTCAACGCCTGGGTCGTCGTGAAGCCCGACGACACGGTCGTGATCCGCATCGCGCGGTCCGAGATGGGGCAGGGCACGCTGACCGGGCTCGCGCAACTCGTTGCCGAAGAGCTCGAATGCGACTGGGCCAAGGTCACGACCGAGTACCCGACGCCGGCGACCAACCTCGCGCGCAACCGCGTCTGGGGCAACTTCTCGACCGGCGGCAGCCGCGGTGTGCGCGAGTCGAACGACTACGTGCGCAAGGGCGGCGCGATGGCGCGCGTGATGCTCGTGCAGGCCGCGGCGAACGGCTGGAACGTGCCGGTCGCCGAATGCAGCGCCGCCCGCAGCGTGATCACGCACAAGCCCTCCGGCCGCACCACGACGTACGGCAAGGTGGCCGGCGCCGCGGGCCAGCTCGCGCCGCCGACCGAGGTCGCGCTGAAGGACCCGAAGGACTGGAAGATCGCCGGCCAACCCGTCAAGCGCCTGGACACGGTGGCCAAGCTCGATGGCTCGCAGGTCTTCGGCATGGACCTGAAGCTGCCCGGCATGCTCAATGCCGCGATCAAGGACTGCCCGGTGTTCGGGGGCAAGCTCAAGGGCTTCAATGCGGCATCGATCGCGAGCCGGCCCGGCGTGAAGAAGGTCGTGCAGGTCGGCGACAGCGCCGTCGCGGTGATCGCCGACACCTGGTGGCACGCGAAGACCGCGCTCGACGCGCTGACGATCGAGTGGGACGAAGGCCCGAACGCCAAGGTCTCGAGCGCGACGATTGCCGCGATGCTCAAGGAAGGGCTGGACGCGCCGCAGGCGATCGTCGGCAACGAATCGGGCGACGCGCGCAAGGCGATCGCCGAGTCGCCGCGCAAGATCGAGGCGGTCTACTCGTACCCGTACCAGAACCACGCGACGATGGAGGTGATGAACGCGACCGCGCGCTGGACGCCCGAGCGCTGCGAAGTCTGGTGCCCGACGCAAAACGGCGAGGCCGCGCTCGCGGCCACCGCCGAAGCGGCCGGCCTGCCGCCGGCGAAGTGCGATGTCTACAAGCTCAACCTCGGCGGCGGCTTCGGCCGGCGCGGTGCGCACGACTGGGTCACGCAGGCGGTGCTGATCGCCAGGCAGATGCCGGGCACGCCGGTCAAGCTGCTGTGGTCGCGAGAAGAAGACATGGCGCACGGCAAGTACCACCCGATCACGCAGTGCAAGCTGACGGCGGGGCTCGATGCGCAAGGCAACGTGACGGGCTTGCACATGCGCATCTCCGGCCAGTCCATCGTTGCCGGGCTCTTGCCGCAGAACCTCGTGAACGGGCGCGACCCGGTCGTGTTCCAGGGCCTGAACCCGAGCGGCGCCGAGGGCGTGTTCAGCTACAAGCTGCCGGCCTTGCTGATCGACCACGCGATGCGCAACCCGCATGTGCCGCCGGGCTTCTGGCGCGGCGTGAACCTGAACCACAACGCGATCTACGTTGAGAGCTTCATCGACGAGATCGCTCATCTGACCAAGCAAGACCCGCTCGCGCTGCGCCGCAAGCTGCTCGTCAATTCGCCGAAGAACCTCGCGGTGCTGAACGCGGTTGCCGAGCGCGCCGGCTGGGGCCAACCGGCACCCGATGTCGGCGGGCAGAAGGTCTACCGCGGCCTGGCGCAGATCATGGGCTTCGGCAGCTACGTGGCGGCCTGTGCCGAGGTCTCGGTCAGCGACGACGGCGTGCTGAAGGTGCACCGCATCGTCGCCGCCACCGACCCGGGCCATGCGGTGAACCCGCAGCAGATTGCCGCGCAGGTCGAAGGCTCGTTCGCGTACGGCCTGTCGGCCGCGCTGTTCGGCGGCTGCACCGTGCAGGACGGCCGCATCGCGCAGACGAACTTCAGCGACTACCCCGTCGTGCAGATGGAGCACATGCCCAAGGTCGAGGCGATCCTGATGCCGTCGGGCGGCTTCTGGGGCGGTGTCGGCGAACCGACGATCGCGGTCGCGGCGCCGGCGGTGCTGAATGCGGTCTTCGCGGCCACCGGCCAGCGCATCCGCGATCTGCCGCTGAAGAACCACAGCCTCAAGAAGGCGTGATGCGTGCGTGGTTCGCAGTGGCCATGCTCGGTGCGGCCCTGACCGCACACGCGGCCGACGATGCCATCGACACACCGTTGACCAATGTGCCGGGCGATGCAACGCGCGGCCGTGCGATCGTCGTCAACCGCCAGCTCGGCCTGTGCCTGCTGTGCCACAGCGGCCCGTTCGCTGAGGAACGATCGCAGGGCAACATGGCGCCCGACCTGAGCGGCGCCGGCGCGCGCTGGTCCGAGGGCCAGCTGCGCCTGCGCCTGGTCGACGGCCGGCGTCTGAACCCGCAGACGCTGATGCCCTCGTACCGCCGCACCGACGGCCTGGAGCGCGTCGGCACCGCGTGGCGCGGCCAGGCTGTGCTGAGCGCGCAGCAGGTCGAGGACGTGGTCGCGTTCCTGCGCACGTTGAAGTGACGACGATGATGAAACGCCGTGATGTCATCGGTGCTGCGGCAGGCCTGGTCGGCTTGGTCTGGGTCCGCCCCGCGACGGCCGACGCCGACGAGCTCGCGGCTGCGGTCGCAGCCTTCGCCGGCGGCGTGCCGGTGCGCGCCGGGCGCGTCGAGTTCGACATCGCGCCGCTGGTCGAGAACGGCAACACCGTGCCGGTCACGGTGCGCGTGCCAAGCCCGATGACCGAGGCCGACCACGTGACGGCGATCGCGATCTTCAACCAGCGCAACCCGCAGCGCGATGTCGCGAACTTCACGCTCGGCCCACGCGCTGGTCGCGCAACGGTGTCGACGCGCATCCGGCTCGCGGGCTCACAGCAGCTCGTCGCGGTGGCGAAGATGAACGACGGCTCGTGCTGGTCCAAGACCGTCGACGTGCTGGTCACGCTGGCCGCCTGCGTGGAACCGTGACCATGGCGCGCGCCTTGATCACGATGCCGACCACCGCGAAGCGCGGCGACGTGGTGGAGATCCGCACGCTGATCGCGCACCCGATGGAGACCGGCTACCGCGCCGGCGCCGACGGCGCGATCGTGCCGCGCAATCTGATCCGGCGCTTCACCTGCCATTACCACGATGGCCGTGATGAGGTGCAGGTGTTCGGCGCCGAGTTGTTCCCTGCCGTCGCGGCAAACCCGTTCATCGCGTTCACGACCGTTGCCACCGCGAGCGGCACGCTGCGCTTCACCTGGAGCGGCGACCAGGGCTTCACGCAGACCGAGACCGCGTCGCTCACCGTCACATGAAGCGGCTCGCGTTGCTGCTGCTGACGCTGGGGGCAATGCCCGCGCTGGCGGCCGATGCGCGCCGCTCCGGCTACGACGACATGTCGCCGCAGGTGCAGGCGATGCAGCGCGACGATGGCGTCAACCCGGCGATGCTGTGGGTCAAGGAAGGCGAGGCGATGTGGGCGCGCGACTGCGCGCGCTGTCACGGCGACGCCGCGACCAGCATGCGTGGCGTCGCCGCTCGCTACCCCGCGTTCGACGCGGCCACGCAGCACCCGATCACGCTGAGCCAGCGCATCGCCTCTCACCAGCGAGCCACGCCGCTCGCACCCGAGAGCGACGCGCTGCTGAGCATCGAGAGCTATGTCGCATTCCAGTCGCGCGGCCTGCCGATCGCGCCGCCCGCGGACCCGCGCCTGCAGCCATTCCGCGAACGCGGCGAGCAGCTGTACCGGCGCCGCATCGGCCAGCTCGATTTCTCGTGTGCGCAATGCCACGACGAGCACGCCGGCCAGCACCTCGGCGGCAGCACGATCCCGCAGGCCCACCCGACCGGCTACCCGATGTACCGGCTCGAATGGCAGGGCATGGCGTCGCTGCAACGCCGTCTGCGCAGCTGCATGAACGGCGTGCGCGCCGAGCCGTTCGCGCATGGCGCGCCAGAGCTCGTCGAGCTCGAGCTCTACCTGAACGCGCGCGCCGCCGGCATGCGCATCGAGACGCCGGCCGTGCGGCCTTGATGCGCTATCGTGCGGCGAATGACCCGCACGAACATCCTCGCCGACCGGCCGCACCTGTGGGCCTTCATCGCCGGCTGCATCGCCGTGACCATCGGCGTGCTGATGCACCTGCCGATGTTCTGGATGGGCCGCGGCAACGGCTTCCACCTCGCCGACATGCCGATGGACGCCGAGATGATCTGGGGCATGGGCCTGATCATCGTCGGCATCGCGGTCGCGGGTTACGGCCTGCTGCCGCGCCAGCCCTCGGCGAGCGCGGCGGCGGCGCGGGCGCTCACGGTCTCTGCGCCCGAAGACGCGCCGCTCACGCGCGCGCACTGGCGCTTGATGGCGGTGCTGACGCTCGCGCTCGTGATCGACGTGATGAAGCCGGCGAGCCTGGGCTTCGTCGTGCCCGGCATGAAGGCCGAGTACCTGGTGTCGAAGGCGATGGTGGCGTGGCTGCCGTTCGCGGCGCTGTGCGGCACCGTCGTCGGCTCGGTCGTGTGGGGGCTGCTGGCCGATGTCTACGGGCGGCGCGCGTCCATCCTGCTGTCGGCGGTGATGTTCGTCGGCACCGCGATCTGCGGCGCGATGCCGTCGTTTTGGTGGAACGTCGGCATGTGCTTCATGATGGGCGCGGCGGCCGGCGGCATGTTGCCGGTCACGTATGCGCTGCTGGCCGAGACGATGCCGTCCAGGCACCGCGGCTGGGTGCTGGTGCTGGTCGGCGGCCTCGGGGCGGTGGGCGGCTATCTCGCGGCGAGCGGCTTCGCGGCGTGGCTGGAGCCGACCTTAAGCTGGCGCATCCTCTGGCTTCTGAACCTGCCGACCGGCTTGCTGCTGATCGTCCTGAATGTGTTCATCCCCGAGTCGCCGAAGTTTCTGATGGCGATGGACCGGCACGACGAGGCGCACGACACCTTGCGCGATTTCGGCTGCGTCGTTCATGACGGCGGTGCGGTGCCCGTGTCGGCGGGCGCGTTCGCGCGCAACGACGACTTCGACATCGCCCACGGCATGGTGGCCCGCACCTGGGCGCTGAGCATCACCGCGCTGTCGTGGGGCCTGATCAACTTCGGCCTGCTGCTGTGGATGCCGGCGCACCTGGTCGAGAAGGGCTACAGCATGACGCTCTCGAGCGAGCTGCTCGCGGCCTCGGCGCTGATCGCAATCCCGACGGTGTTCGCCGCCGCGCTGCTGTACAGCCGCTGGAGCAGCAAGGGCGCGCTGCTCGCGGCGATCGCGGTCACGGCCGCGGGCTTGCTCGGGCTGATCCAGCTCGAGCTCGCGACGCCGGGGCAGATCAGCCCGGTGTGGGCGATCGCGCTGCTGATCATCGGCATCAACGGCATCATCGCGATGCTCTTGCCGTACGCGGCCGAGAGCTACCCGCTCGGCATCCGCGGCCGCGCGACCGGCTGGGTCGCGGCCTGCACCAAGTGCGGCGGCCTGGTCGCGCAGCTGCTGAGCCTGCTCGGGCTGGTGCCGGCGCTGTTCATCGCGGCGCTGCTGATCCTGATCCCGGTGGCGGTGTCGCTGCTGCTGGTCTGGCGCTATTGCATCGAGACGCGTGGCCGCGATCTGCGCGACCTGGAAGGCACGCCGGCTCTAGGGCAACCGTACTAGGTTTCGAACGCTTCTAGCTTTCGTTGCCTAGGGCTTGTCGCGGATGATTCTTTCATTCCTTCACAGCCCTTCACGGAGAACCCCATGACCACCCAATCCCTCAGCACCGTTGCCAGCGACATCGTCGGCCAGTACTCGCTCGCCAGCAAGCACATCGTCGACGCCTACCGCAGCGGCTCGCAGCGCCTGGTCATCGGCGCGAACACGCGTTACATCAACTTGCTGAAGAGCGGCGCGCTGCCGCTGGTCACCGACAACGTGAAGGCCGGCCTGTTCAAGGTGCAGACGCAGCTCACGAGCCTGGTCGAGCAAGGCATCAACACCGGTTCGGACCGCACCGAGCAGGCCATCAACTTCATCGCCGGCGGCGTGAACAGCGGCATCCAGCGCGTCGCCGCTGCCGCTGACCGCGTCGAAGAAGCCTTGAAGACCAAGGCCATCACCAAGGTCGGCACCGCCGTGATCCTGCCGGTCGCTCAGGTCTCGCTGACCCTCGTGACCCGCGCCGCCGAAGGCACGAAGCGCCTGTCGGACCGCGTTGCCGGCGCCGAAACGAGCGTCGCCCCGGTGGTCGCCAAGGCCAAGCGCGTCGTGAAGAAGGCGGTACGCCGCGTCAAGGCGAACGCCTGATTTCAGCGCTCGTCGTGAACCGAAGGCCCTCGGGAAACCGAGGGCCTTTGTTTATGCGCGGCACGATATTTGTCGGGCATCATGTTCGTGAAGGAAGCGATGATGGTCACGAAGACGAAAGCCCCTGCCGTCAAGCGCAGCGCCCCGCGCAAGCGTGTTGCTGCTGCCGTTGAACCCGCCGCCGAGCCAACGCCTGAGCCGGGCAAGCCGAACCTGATCCGCGCCGGCCTGCAGGCGCTCGACAAGGCGCGCCAGGATGTGGCGCAACGCCAGAGCCGCGTGTTCGAGGCGATCCTCGGTCTCGAGCCGGCGCAGAGCTTGGGCGCCCGCGAGGGCACCGCAGCCAAGCTGGCGGCCGACGCTTTCGGGCTGCGCAAGTTCGAAGCCGTGTTCGACCAGCGCGTGGCGCATGCGCTCGAGCGCATGGGCATGCCGTCGGCCGATGCGCTCAAGGCCTTGACCGACGAAGTCGCTGCGCTGAAGGAAGAAGTGCGCAGCCTGAAGGCGGCGGCAGCGCGCCGTCGCTGACCCGCACGCAGCAGCCTGCATGACGGTCGTCGCCACGCGAACCCGAGACCGCATCCTCGAGGCCAGCCTCGCGCTGTTCAACGCGGAAGGCCTGGCCAAGGTGTCCACGCACCGCATCGCCGCCGAACTCGGCATCAGCCCGGGCAACCTGCACTACCACTTCAAGGCCAAGCAGCTGATCGTCGGCACGCTGTTCCGGCACTTCGAAGAGCGGCTGTCGGCCTGCATGGAAGCGGCCGCCGAGGTCGACGCGCTCGATGACGTGTGGCTCTCGCTGCACCTCGCGTTCGAGGCGATCAACGCCTACCGCTTCGTCTACCGCGATGTCGACTACCTGCTGAACGAATACCCCGATCTCGAGACCCGCGCGCAAGCGCTGACCGCGCGCAACCTGCTCGCCGCGCGCAGCCTGTGCACGGGGCTGCAAGTCGCCGGCGTGATCGAGGCAGGCGATGAAGAGATCGAGATGCTCGCGCTGCAGATCGTCTTCTCGACCACCTGCTGGTTCAGCTTCAAGCGGCTCACGCCGCGGCGCACGGCCGTGGCCACGCATGCCGAGCCAGCGCTGGCGGCCTACTACACGCTGACGTTTCTGTCGCCCTACGTCGTGGGCGAGGCGCGCGACTACCTGAACTACCTGCGCTCGAAATATCTTCGTTAGCATCCACGGCTCTGAACCGAGGAATGCACGATGACCTTGACCCGACGAACCGTGATCCAGGCCGCTGCCGCTACTGCGCTGCCGCCGCTGCTGACGACCCGTGCCGCGGCCGCGACCGAGCTGAAGATCTCCCACCAGTTCCCCGGCGGCACCCTGACGGAGGGCGACTTCCGCGACCGGCTGTGCCGCAAGTTCGCCGCCGAGGTCGACAAGCGCACCGGCGGCGCGCTCAAGGCCTCCGTCTACCCCGGCTCCTCGCTGATGAAGACCAACGCCCAGTTCTCCTCGATGCGCAAAGGCGCACTCGACATGAGCCTCGTCCCCCTGTCCTACGCCGGCGGCGAAGTCGCCGAGACCAACATCGGCCTGATGCCCGCCCTCGTGCCCAGCTACGAGCAAGGCGCGCAATGGAAGAGCGCCGAGGTCGGCAAGCTCCTCACCAAAGTGCTCGACGACAAAGGCGTGATCATCCTGAGCTGGGTCTGGCAGGCCGGCGGCGTGGCCAGCCGCAACAAGCCGCTGGTGACCCCCGACGACGCCAAGGGCCTCAAGGTACGCGGCGGCAGCCGCGAGATGGACATGATGCTCAAGCAGGCCGGCGCCTCCGTCATCACGCTGCCGTCCAACGAGATCTACGCCGCCATGCAGACCGGCGCGATGGACGCCGCGATGACCTCCAGCACCAGCTTCATCTCCTTCAAGCTCGAAGAGATCGCCAAGCACCTGACCAGCGGGCGCAACAAGACCTACTGGTTCATGCTCGAGCCGCTGATGATCTCCAAGGACGTGTTCGGCAAGCTGCCCAAGGCCCAGCAGGACGTCGTGATGGCGGTGGGCGGCGAGCTCGAGGCCTTCGCGCGCGACGCCGCCAAGGCCGACGACAAGCTCGCCGCCGAGATCTACGCCAAGGCCGGCGCCAAGGTCTACGACATGGACGAGCCGACGCTGAAGAAGTGGCAGGGCATCGCCAGGGACACGGCGTGGAAGGACTTCGGCGAGAAGAGCGAATCGTGCGCGGCGCTGCTGAAGGCGGCGCAGAAACTGGTGTGAACCGCGCGCCCGCATGTCCTCCGGCGATCACGATCACTTTCCGAATGGCCTGCAGGCCTTGCTGCTGGTGCTGGCGCTCTTCGTCGCCGAGTTGTTCTTCGGCGCGCTGCTGCACGACGCGCAAGATCTTCTCCAACTGAGCCCCGGCGGGCTCGGTGCGCTGGACGTTCTGCTGGCGAATGCGCTCGTCTTCAGCGCGGTGATGCACATCAAGCGCATGACCTACGCCGAGCTGTTCCATGCGTCCGGCGCGTCGCGGCGGGCGACGCTGCTGCTCCTGCTGCCGCCGATCCTGTTGCTGATCCCGTCGCTGGTGCTGGTGGTGTCGGCGCTGGTCGATGCGCTCGTCGAGGTCGTGCCCTTGTCCAACTCGGAACAGGCGATGTTCTCGAGCATGGCGGCGCACACCTTGCCGTCTGTCTTGGTCACCTGCGTGCTGGCGCCGGTCGTCGAAGAGATGCTCTTTCGCGGCGTCGTGCTGCGCGGCTTCTTGCAGCGCTACGCGCGCTGGGAAGCCATTCTGCTGTCCGCGATCCTGTTCGGCTTCGCGCACCTGAACCTCTACCAGTTCGTCGCCGCCTTCATCCTCGGCGTGATCGCCGGCTGGCTCTACGAGCGGTCCCGGTCGCTGATCCCGTGCATCGGGCTGCATGCCGCCTACAACTCGGCGCTGGTCGTGCTCGAATGGACGCAGAGCCCCGGCGGATCGTCCGTGGCCGACTCGTCGCCGCTGCTCAACTGGCTGCTGGCGCTGGCGGCCGCGGCCATCGGGGCTCAGATGCTGCGCCGCACCTTGCTCGGCCGACGCGCCTGATCGACCGCGGCACGATTCATCCGGTGCGCGCGACCCGACCCACCACCGGGTACTGCGGATCGTTGTAGCCCGGCGTCGACGCGTGGCCGGTCGTCACGAGCGCACTGACGAAGGCCTCGTCGGCCGCATCGAAGGACGTGGTCAGCGCGTCGAGATAGTCCTGCCATTGCGCCAGCGTCTTCGGCCCGCCGATCACGCCGTTCACCAGCGTGTTGTTCCAGACCCAGCCGAGCGCGAGCTGCGTCGGCGTGAGGCCGCGGCTGCGCGCGTGCTCGGCCATGCGCGCGGCGAGCGCGAGCGACTCGGCGCGGAACTCGGTCTGCATGATGCGCATGTCGTTGCGCGCGGCGCGCGAGCCCTCGGGCGGCGTCGCGCCGGGCGGGTACTTGCCGCTCAACACGCCGCGCGCGAGCGGGCTGTAGACGACCGCGCCGAGGCCGTAGTGCGCGCAGCAGGGCAGCAGCTCGGTCTCGATCTGGCGCGACATCGCGTTGTACGGCGGCTGGCAGACGATGGGCGGCGCGATGCCCATCGCACGGCACATCTCGGCCACACGCGCGACACGCCAGGCGCGGAAGTTCGACAACCCGAAGTGATGCACCTTGCCGCGCGCGATCAGGTGCGCGACGGCGGCGAGTGTCTCTTCGAGCGGTGTGCTCTCGTCTTCGCGGTGCAGGTACAGCACGTCGACCCAGTCGGTGCCCAGGCGCTGCAGGCTCGCATCGACGGCCGCCAGGATGTGCACGCGCGACAGGCCGCGCTCGTTCGGCCCCGGGCCCATCGGGTTCGCGACCTTGGTGGCGAGTACCCAGTGCGCGCGGTCGGCCTTGATGAGCCGGCCGGTGATGCGCTCGGACTCGCCGCCGGCGTAGACGTCTGCGGTGTCGATCGCGTTGATGCCGGCCTCGCGCGTGGCGGCGACGATGTTCGCGGCCTCGGCCTCGGGGGTCTGGTCGCCGAACATCATCGTGCCGAGCCAGAGCTTGCTGACCTTCAGGCCGCTCGCGCCGAGGGGGTGATAGGTGATGGACGTCATCGGGGCTGCTCCAGATTCAAAGAGATGCAGATGCGTTTTGGTCGGCCACGAAGCGCTCGCGCAACTCGCGCTTGAGCACCTTGCCGATCGCGCTGCGCGGCAGTTCGGCGATGTGCTGCAACGCGGCCAGCCGCTGCGTCTTGCCGACGCGCGCGTTGAGCCACAGCAGCAGCTCGTCCGCGCTCGCTGCCGCGCCGGCGCGCGCCACGACGAACGCGACCGGCGTCTCGCCCCACTGCAGCGATGGCACGCCGACCACCGCGACATCGGCGACCGCGGCATGCTCGCGCAGCACGGCCTCGAGGTCGCTCGGGTAGATGTTGAAACCGCCGCTGATGACCATGTCCTTCTTGCGGTCCATCAGTGTGAGGAAGCCGTCGGCATCGAAGCGGCCGATGTCGCCGGTGCGGATGAAGCGCTTGCCGCTCGCGTCGAACCACTCGGCCTCGCGCGTCTTGGCCGCTTGGCCGTGGTAGCCGGTCATCATGCCGGGCGAGTGGCCGACGATCTCACCGGTGGCGCCGGCCGCGAGGGCCTCTGCCGAGAGCTCGACGTCCGCGTGGTCGATCAGCCGGATGTCGTGCCCCGACGCCGGCTGGCCGACGGTGTGCAGCTTGTCCGGGTGCTCGTGCGCATGCAGGATGCAGGTGCCGCCGCCTTCGGTCATGCCGTAGAACTCGATCAGCGCGCCGGGCCAGCGCGCCACCACATCGGCCTTCAGCGCGGCGTTGAACGGCGCGCTGGTACAGAACTTGGCCTGTGTCGACGACAGGTCGTGCGCATCGAACTGCGGCAGCGCCATGATGCGCTGGTACTGCACCGGCACCAGCATCGTGTGCGTCATGCGCTGCGCTTGCGCGAGCGCCAGGTAGCGGGCCGCGTCGAACTTGGCCATCAGCACGACGCTGCCGCCGAATGCGAGCGTCGGTAAGAACACGACCAGCGTCGTGTTCGAGTACAGCGGCGTGGCCAGCAGCGTCACGCTGTCGGGCGAGTAGCCGTAGCTCGCGCCGCGCGCGGCGTGCGACCAGCGCATGCCGTGCGATTGCACGATGCCCTTGGGCGCGCCCGTGGTGCCTGACGAATAGATGATGTTGAACGCAGCCTCGGGTGGCACGTCGACCGGCGCCGGCAGCGCGCCCTCGGGCAGCAGCCAGGCGGCCAACGCGGTGCCGGGCGCCTCGGCGTCGAGTGCGATGCAGCGCGCGTGCGCAGTCGCGCCGAGTGCCTCGAGCGCTGCGGCGTCGATGAACAGCCAGCGTGCGCCCGCGTCGCTCAGCATGCCGGCAAAGCTCTCGCGCGTGACCGACGGCGCGAGCGGCGCGACCGTGACGCCGGCGCGCAGCGCACCGAGGAACACTGCGGCGTAGAGCGGTGACGATTGCGCGCAGATCGCGATCGTGTCGCCGGCGCGCAGGCCATCGCGCTGCAGCGAGGCGGCGATGCGGTCCATCAGCGCGTCGAGCGCGGCGTAGCTCAGCGTCGTCGCGTCTTGCGCCAGTGCTGCATGCGCAGGCCGCGCCTTTGCGTGTTCGCGGATCAGGTCGGAGAGTGTTCGGTACGCGGGGTCCGCGGTCGCAGGAATCGGGCTCATCGCGCCACTGTACGCTGCCCCGATAGAATCCGCGCCTCTTCCGAATGCTTGCAACGCCGTGTCCGACCGACTCAAAGTCCTGCCGCAATACCTCCTGCCGAAGCGGGCGCTGACGGTCTACGCCGGCTGGCGCGCGTCGCGCCGTTGGGGCGCGCGCACGACCAAGCTGATCCGCTGGTTCGTCGCCAAGTACGGCGTCGACATGAGCGAAGCGGCCGACCCGGACATCGCGCACTACGCGAGCTTCAACGAGTTCTTCACGCGCGCGCTGAAGCCCGGCGTGCGCCCGCTCGCCGCGGCCGAGCTGGTATGCCCGGTCGACGGCGCGATCAGCCAGTTCGGTGCGATCGAACGCGATCAGATCTTCCAGGCCAAGGGCCACCGCTATTCGACGACGGCGCTGGTCGGCGGCGATGCGGCGCTGGCGGCCGAGTTCGAGAACGGCCACTTCGCGACCATCTACCTGAGCCCGAAGGACTACCACCGCATCCACATGCCTTGCGATGGCCGGCTGCGCCGCATGATCCACGTGCCGGGCGATCTGTTCTCGGTGAACCCGTTGACGGCGCGCGGCGTGCCGGGCCTGTTCGCGCGCAACGAACGCGTCGTGTGCGTGTTCGATTCGGCGCGCGGGCCGTTCGTGCTGACGCTGGTCGGCGCGACCATCGTCGGCAGCATGGCCACCGTCTGGCACGGGGTCGTGAACCCGCCGCGCAGCGAAGCCTTGCGCGAGTGGCGCTACACGGATCAGGAGGTGCTGCTGAAGAAGGGCGACGAGATGGGCCGCTTTTTGCTGGGCTCGACCGTCGTGCTGTTGTTCCCGAACCGGCCGCTGAGCTTCAACCCGTCGTGGACGCCGGGGCGTTCGGTGCGGCTCGGCGAGGCGATGGCCGACGCACCATCTGCTGCATGAGGTGCTCGAGCTGATGCTCGGGTGAATCGCAGCGGCCGGTGTGCACCGGCGAGGTCTGGATGCTCGTGCTGCGCGGCGCCACCAGCCAGTGAAAGCGCTCGCGCGTCGACAGCGCACCGAGCGCGCCCGCGGCCGGGCCGCCTGCGCAGATGACCGGGATCGCCGCGAGCCCGGCGCGAATGCCGGCCACATCGGCACCCGGGTCGAGCGCGAGCAGCTTCGCCTCATCGAGCTCGATGCGCGCCTGCAGATAGCCCGTGGCGGCGCACGACACGATCACGCCGGCATTGATGAACTCGCCGCGCTCGACGCGCGGCACGACGCGCACGATCGCGTAGTCATACGTGCTGAGCTTGGGCGGCGTGGGCACGAATGGCCTCCGTGACGAATGCGCGCGGCGCGCTGAGGCGCTGCGTCAGGTAGTTCAGGTAGGCGGCGCGGTGCTCGGCCTTGTTCGCGAACAAGGGTTCATCGTGCAGCCAGGCATCGGGGATCAATTGGACGATGTCTGCGAGCGTGTCGGGCGTCAATGTGGCGGCCATCGGCGCATCGACGGCCGCCAGCTCGCTCGCGAACGGCAGCAGCACATGGTCCTTGACCAGCGCGAACGGGCTTGCGGCGCGTGCGAGGTGGTCGCGCCAGTCGTGCTGGAAGTACAGCGCCGCGCCATGGTCGATCAGCCAGAGCTTGCCGTGCCACACCAGCAGGTTGGTGTTGCGCGGCGTGCGGTCGAGGTTGGTCACGAAGGCATCGAACCAGACGATGCGCGACGCGAGTTCGGGCGCGATCTGCAGCATCAGCGGATCGAAGGTCACCGAGCCCGGCAGGTAGTCGAGTGCGAGGTTCAGGCCGGCGCTGCCGCGCAGCAGGTCGGCGCTGGCGCGGATCAGGTCCTGGATCTCGGGGTCGGGCTCGGTGCGCGCGAGTTCGGCATCGACCCGCGCGAACACGATCTCGGGCACGGCCAGGCCGAGCGCACGCCCGATCTCGCCGGCCACGAGCTCGGCGATCAAGGCCCGCGGCCCCTGTCCTGCGCCGACGAACTTCAGCACGTACAGGCCATCGTCATCGGCCTCGACGATAGCCGGCAGCGAGCCGCCCTCGCGCAGCGGCGTGATGTAGCGGGTGGCGGTGACGGTGCGGATCGTGCGCGGGAGCATGCCCGCATTCTGCTGTAGGACGCGACGAGCGGCACGTCGCGGTGCCATCCGACGAGACAGCAGCGCAGCGCCGCCGGATACTGATCGGGCGCTCGTCAGCGTCACATCGAAAGGAAACATCATGATCGAGAGAACCGCCAGCGTTCATTGGGAAGGCCAGGGCAAGAAAGGTGTCGGCCAGATCAGCACCGAGACCGGTGCGCTCAAGAGCTACCCCTATGGGTTCGCGAGCCGCTTCGAAGGCGACCGCAAGGGCACCAACCCCGAGGAGATCCTCGGCGCGGCGCATGCGGCGTGCTTCACGATGGCGTTCTCGTTCGCCTGCGACAAGGCCGGCATCGCCACCGCCTCGGTCAACACGACGGCCAGCGTGCGGCTCGCGAAGCAGGGCGAGGGCTTCGCGATCGACCGCATCGCGCTGACGATGGAGGCCACGGTGCCCGGCATCGACAACGCGAAGTTCCAGGAGCTCGCCGCCGCGGCGAAGCGAGATTGCCCGTTGTCGAAGGCGCTTGCGAGCGTCCCCGAGATCACGCTGCAGGCCACGCTGCGATAGGAGGCTGCGATGGGCAACAGAACCGACGCCACGGCGCTGCTGGGCCGCACGATCCGCTGGCGCTTCAGCGATGGCCCGGTCGCGGGCCAGACCTTCGAGCACACCTTCAACAACGACGGCAGCGTGGTGTGGCGCAGCGTCGATGGCCAGAGCCCGACGAAGCTGCACCGCGAAAAGTTCGGCGCGGTGGCGCCGATCAGCGATGACGTCGTGGTCGTGTCGTACGCATCGGCGAGCGGCTACGCGCTGACGGTGGCGCTCAACCTCGCGCAGGGCAAGATGGTCGGGTTTGCCTCGGGCCACGATACGTGGGCGCAGCAGAAGGGCACGTTCGAGCTGCTGCCCGAGCCGGCCTGAGGCAGGCCGCATCAGGCAGGGCCTGACGCGTCACAGCGTTGCCGGCCCCAGCCGCTCGTGCGTCTCGTGCGCCATGTAGGCCAGGTAGCCGGCCAGCCCGAGGTACAGCGCCACATACTCGAAGCGCTGCTTCGCGCTGATCGTGTAGTAAGCCTGGTTCTCGGGCGCGTGCGGGTCGTACTTCCAGGCCTTGACCAGTTGCGGGAACGCGAGCAGCCCGATGATCAGCAGCATCGGGTTCGGCCGCCACACGAACAGCGCGGCGAGCAGCGGCACGCCGACGAACCAGATGCGCGGCGACAGCACCGCGCTGATGCGGCCGCCGTCGAGCGGCGAGAGCGGCAGCAAGTTGAACAGGTTCAGGAAGAAGCCCGAGTACGCGACCGCCATCAGCCAGCGCGGGCCGTCGGCATCGGCGATGAGGTAGCAGGCGATCGCCGCGACCGTGCCGAGCAGCGGGCCGGCGAGCGCGATG
>Ga0307508_10000029_pt1 | contig 168411 bp, 145 predicted proteins | sample 9_EM_MG_FD_203089 | JGI IMG/M metagenome (GOLD analysis project Ga0307508, IMG submission 203089) | Populus trichocarpa ectomycorrhiza microbial communities from riparian zone in the Pacific Northwest, United States - 9_EM | ecosystem: Host-associated > Plants > Roots > Unclassified | place...
CTCATCTTCACAGCCGACAAAACCATCGATGCGGTCCCCCTGCGGTCCCGCTATCGAACTCGCCAGCCCTGATGATTCGCGCTCCGAGCGCAACCGTGCACCCCGCGGCCCACAACGGATGCTTACGACGGAGGCTTAACATCCGTTTGCGCAACATATCGACAATGACGTTGGGCGCTGCGCTGCTTCCAAGAACGGCTGCGTTGATGGGTAAGCGCCTTGCCGTGTCTAGCTTCTTGTACGCTTCGGCATTGGTTCCGGCCTTCGCCGCGACCGTCATGCACTGTCATGTGTCCGACCCAACGGGCACACCTTTGAATGTTCGCGCCGTGCCGAATGGCACGATTGTCAGCATATTGAATAACGGTGACGTCTTAGCGGTGTTGAGCCAGACGACGCACAATGGAAAAGCATGGGCCTATATCGGGACTGGAAAAGAAGAGCTGCCTGCCGGTTGGGTTTTTCAAGAGTACCTGACCTGCACGCCGCCCGGTTAGTTGCGCGACACGAGCGTGAGCGAACAAATGTGCGAGTCAAAGGCTGAGCCGGCAAGGGAAGTGGGATATGGTTAGCGAAGAAGGTGGAGCGAGCAACCAAGAGGGGAATGAACCCGTCCAGGATGTTGAAAGTCAGGTCCGTGTCACGCCTCCTAAGAGCCGAGTCCAGAAAGCCATGGTCGGCGGAGCTGCGTTCGTATCGGGCTTGGTACGATCTGCGCGATTTGCCATAGCCTTGGTCACGGCAATCCTTGTCTCGGTTCTCCTGCTTTGGCTGATTGAAAAATTCTCTTTCTACTATTTGACCAGAAGCTATGTCGACGAAGTCGCTCAGGTATTGGATCTGAATCCGCATTTGGCAAACGTGCTTGTGTTGGCAACATTCGTCGCTACGATTTTCTTCGCGAAATATTTCTACTCCTTTTCGAGCACAAGACGATTTGTAGGTGTTGCCGGCGTCGCCGCGCTCCTCATCGGACACTCACTCGTGCTTTGGTACGGGACCAAGGATAAGCCATTTGATCGGCACGGGAACGCGATCAAATGCTACGTATTGACCCGCGACGGCCAAGTCAGCTACGGCGAGCATGCTGGCGTTGATCCAAGCACCGGACGCCAATGCAGGTCCGTGACGCCAGAGATGCTGGAGCGCTTGCAGAAATATGCGGCCGGCAAACGGCCGCAAGCAATTGCGACACCCAGCCCGGTATTTTTTGATCCTCGAAGCGGCGAGCCAATTGTCTGGTACTCCAAGGACAAAGAGAACGTTCTCGAGATTTTCGACTTGATGGGCTTTCATCCAGCCACAGGCGAGGAGCTACTGCCGGTTACAAGAGAAGTCGCGGAAAAATGGAACGAGCAAGTTGAAGAGAGAGGCCGCCATATACCAAGACTGATCGCCGATCCCGAGAAGTATGTGTTTTTTGATCCGCTCAATGGTCAGGCACGCGCTTGGTTTTGGTTAGGAGCAAACAACCGATACGAGTTCTATGACAGCCCAGGTTTTCAGCCGCAAACGGGTGACAAGCTGCAGCTCGTGACGCGGGACATTGTCAACGAGTGGAAAGATACGCAGAAGAACCCGACAAAGGCAGTCAGGGCGCCTAATAGGGTGCAGATTGTATCTGATACGGTCTTTTTCGACCCGGTCAGTGGCAGCCAGAAATTATGGTATTGGCGGCGCGGCAATGGTGACTTCGAGTTCTTTGACGGGCCGGGCTTCCAGCCGCAAAATGGTGAACTGCTGCAATCATTTACCAAAGAGGCATTCATCCAGTATCAGAAAGAGGTCAACGAAAAAACGAATCAATTGAAAGCTGAGCAGGAGCGGATCGAGGCCGAGCAGAAAGCAAAGCAGGAGGCTGAAGCCGCCCAAAGGGTCGCACAACAACAGAGAGCATTGATCGAGCAGCAAAAACGGGAGGAGGAAGCGAGGCGTCTTTCTGAGGCAGCCCATCGATGCGACGCGCTTGCGGCCAATCCAAGTGACGCCCACAGGATAGGCGATGGTGTTTTATATGCGGCGTTGAAAGTGCAATCCGCCGAGGCGGTTGAAGCGTGCGAAATCGCGGTAACGCAAAGTCCTAATGAGCTCCGATTCCAGTACCAGTTGGCTCGGGCGCTTGAACAGGCTGGTGATAATCAAGCTCACACAAGAAACAGGCAAAAAGCCTTGGAAATTCACCAGCGTTTGGTCAAGGCGGGCTATGCCGCAGCGTTCGACAATCTTGCTTCGCTGTACCGTTTGGACAGGAAGGATCTAGCGACCGCAGTCGCGCTGTGGCGCAAGGGGATAGACCTAGGAGACTCCGATTCGATGCTGATGCTCGCTGATCTGATCGAGAAGGAGCGTGTCATGCCTCAAGGTCCTAACGAGACCCCTATCGAACTATACAAACGAGCAGCAGATTTAGGCAACGAAAATGGAGCTCGTGCATACCAAGCTGAGCTCGCCAAGGCGCGACAAATACAGCAACAGCAGATTCAGCAGCTTCAGCAGCAACAGATGATGCTGCAATTCATGGGAACCGTTTTGCGAAATGTTCATTGAGATCTGGAACGGGTCATTCCCTGTCGTATCGGCAGCAGTTCCGGAATGCCTACAGTGCCCCGGATGTGAAAGCGCGAACGCAGCGCGGCGGAAGCCATGCTGGACTCCGCGCCGCGTCTGCAGGCGCTGATCTCCGACGGCGTCGTTGCGCTCGATGGCGCCTCGCTCGCGGTCAAGGACGATTCGCGTTTTCTGGTGCGCAGTGTCGCAGCCGCCTTCGACGCGCATCTCGATGCGTCGAAGCAATTGCACAGCCGCGCGGTGTAGCCGGGCGCGTACTTTGCCTCAGTTTGACATCAGCTCGAAACTCTAAACGCGGTCTCTCGTTGTCCTGTCCCGGAAAAGCGATCGTAACAAGTTCCTGCATGGCCGCCGCTGGGCTCGCCGTCTCCGCGACGATGCCGTCACTGCGGCAGGGACCGATGGCTAATGGCCCAGACATAGGCTGACACCGCGTCAACATCCGCCGGCTCCAGGTCGCCATCCCTTCCGGGGGCCACCGCCATGTTGTGCAGGATCGTCCGCTTCAGCTCTTTAACGCTGCCGTCACTCCAAACGAACATGCCGGCGGTCAGGTCGTTCCCGTTTGCTGTTCCCTGCCCGTCCTGGCCGTGACAGACGCTGCACTGCCCGTTGGCGGCTTCGCCATGGAAAACGCGATCCCCAAGCAGGATTTGTTCCCTGCTGAATCCGGTTGGCACCGGCAGGGCGTCGGCAGCCGGCCGTATCTGGTCTCTGAATATGCTGAGCGGCGGCGTAACGAGCTTGAGCTCCTGCTGATCCGATTGCGCCCTTGACGCGTTAAGCGCAGCGGCAAACATCGCGCACGCCGCCGCTGCCGCCAGAACAATGAGACGCACTGCCATAGTTACCTCCTGCCGCCGCCGCCGCGATCTGGTCATGGATTGGGACGGGATCGCCGTACCTTCACCAGCGTGGTGGCGGCATGTGGGCCGCCGTACCAAAAGCGCCAATCAAGACGCTCACGCTCCACTTTCGTGCCAGGCTCCGCAGAAAAATACCGCTGGTAGTCGCCGGTATGTCTGAAGTCGGCAATCATCACCGTGCCGTCCGCCTTCAATACGCGCAGTATCTCCCGGAGTGCCTGTTCACGGCCCTCCGCATTTCCAATGTTATGAATCGCGAGACTGCTCGTGACCACGTCGAAGCTGCCATTGGGGAAGGGCAATCGCCTCATATCAGCCGTGTGCAGCTCGATACGATCCTGGACGCCCTCAAGTTCAGCGTTGCGTAACGTCGTCCGCTCGCTGTTACCCGACTGATCGGTAGCAGACCAGAGGTCGACGCCGACGGCACGGCCCGCCGGCAGGCGCTCCGCAGCAAGCATAAGGACAGCCCCGCGGCCGCATCCCACGTCGAGAAGGTGCTCGTTACCGCGCAGCCTAAGCTCATTCAGCAGTTCATCCCAAACGAGGAATTTGCCCCATCTTGTAGTCCAGACGTAGCTCAAGCCCGAAAGGGCAAACACGATGCAGACAACCAAACTGATGCTTGCCGGCCATCGGAGTGAGTCCGCGTACAATATGCCGGCGAAACCGAAGGCCACGACGGCTGCCATTGCCAACCCGATGGGAACATAGGGAGCGTCAAAACCATAGTCGCCACGCCGCCGCTTCACTTCGCACCCTCGTTTTCGTCGAAAGATCCGGACCCGGAAATCGTGCGGTGGCTAGCTGTAGCGCTGGGCAACGATGAAGTTGCAGGGCCGCATCACCCACCACAGGCATCACACCTGCCAACCCTAAACCTACCCTTTTTTGATCTGGAAGGATTGAGAAAAGCAATGAAGCTCGCGAGGAGATCAGAATAGAGGTCCGCCTCGGCGGTGCAGGGGCGTCGATCTGGTCTCGTCGCGGACGGCTTCTTGTGCCAGCACCCGTGCCTGCAGGCAGGTACTCGTAAATCGAGCTCTTGTGGTGCGGCTCGCTCAATGTCCGCCATGCTGCGATCGCGACGGGCGGCGTCGGCAAATGCGCGCCGTCGTGCCGCTGGACGCCTCGTCGCTCCGCGCGTCGGCTCAGCCGATGCGGCCACTGCTTGCAGGCCCGGACGACCACCTCAAATGCAGCAAATCTCGATGCTGCGGATGCGGCGGCGGACACGGTCGAAGCGCAAGGTGACGCGTGAGCGTTCGACGCAGGCGCGATGGACGACGCGTTCGACGGCCGGTTCGCGCGTGGTGAAGGCATGCTCGGCGTCGCAGGTTTCGAGCACGAAGCCTTCGAAATCGCCGAAACAATCGTAGCGCAGGCAGCGGACCTTGCCGGTGAGGCAATCGACCTCATCCGGCCTCGGTTTGCCCGAGCCCGGATCGGTCAGGGACGGTGGAACCTTGTCGGGGTCGCCGCCGAGGGCCCGGACCTTGTCGGCGAGGAGAGCCGTCCAGCGTCCGAGGACGCCCTGCCACCGATTGCCAGCGGGGCGCTTTTGCGCGACATAGCGCAAATAGGCGAGATGACGGATCTCGTCCGGGAGCATCGCCTTCTCGTCGCCGATCGGAACCAAGAAGCGGAAACTGCCGTTCACGCGTGCGCGCAGTCTGTCGATCTGATGGAAGTCGGCGTGAAATGCCTGGCCGGTACGGACATGGTCCGGCAGGGTCAGGGTGACGAGGCCCGGACTTCCCTGCTTCGTCGAACGCGGAAGCGGCACGAAGGTGGTGTCGGCGAGCTTGATCGCGAGGGTGTGGGTGTCGATCTTGCTCAGCACGTTGGGATGCTGTCGGGACGCCGCCAATTGCAGAATCTTGTCGGCGTCCCATTCGGGCAGATAGAGGGTTGCCTGCGAGTCGCGCGGCACGTCGTTCCAGCGGATCAGCAATTCATCGAAAGGCAAGCGCTCGATCGCCGCCAAGGCGATTTGCGGCGCCGGCGCCGCCGCAAGCGCGCCGCGCTTGCCGCGCGCCGACCGCTTGGCGGCCTGCACATGCGCCGCTTCGGCCGCGGCGATCGCAGTGTTGCCGGCGGGCAGCGGGCGCGACGGTTTCAGCATGAAGCTGTGGGCGACACGGTGAGTTTGCGGCCAGCCCGGATTGCCCGAGGTGTCGATCGATAGATTGCGCTGCGACAACCGATCGGAGGTCGCGGGATTGGCGCCGGAGGGGATCGGATCGGCGCCGCCGCCGGGACGGAAGAAGATCTCGGCAACGAGGCACTGGTGCAGGCCGTTGATGAGCGCCGGTATCGGCTGCGCCGAGGCGCCGAACCCGCCATTGCTCGCGCCCGGATTGAAGGGAAAGCGCGGCGTCGGCTGGTTGAAGTCGAGCCAGCAGCCAAAGAACATCACGTCTTCCTTGCCGGCGACCGCGTCGATCGTCTGCACGTTCGGCGTGTCGATCGGCTGTGCGGTCATCGACTGAGCTGCGCTGTCGATGCGGGGAACGGCGAAATACGGGATCGAGGCAATTTCGCCGTCGATCGCACCGAGCAACGGCACGGTGTTCGGCCACGCGCCCGAGCGTGTATAGTTGATGCTCGGTGGGTTGGCGCCTGTATAGGAATAGTCGAGCGCCGAACGCATGGTCGCGAAGGTGCGAAAGAACACCTGCACGCCGGTCGCAGGCGTCGCGTTTGCGCGGTAGCGCACCTTGGCAACGGCGAAATTGAAGACCGGAGTGGTGCCGATGGTCTGCGTTTGCTCGAGCCAGCTCGCCGCCTCGTCGGTCGAGAGCTGCTGGAACGGATGCGCCGGATCGTCGTTGAAATCGTCGATGCCGCGAAATTCCTGAAGCAATGCGTTGATGTAGGTCAGCGGCGCGTTGGGATCGACCATCGGGTCGGGCAGCGCGGTGACCGAGCCCGGCGTCTTGCCACCCGGCAGCAGTTTGAACACCCGCACGTCGGTGCTCAGCCAATATGGATTGCCGTCGGTCATATAGGGATTGGGCTGCTTGGTCAGCTCGACGGCCGCATCAGTCACCACTGCGCCGTGCGTCGCCTGCAAGGCGACGAAGCGCGTGTCGACGAATGAGTTGAAAATGCTCGGATCAACGAAGGCGATGTCGAGCGGGAAGGTGATGCGTTGCGGCGTATCCGGGCCGCCGCCTTCGGTCAGCGCCGGCTCGGCGGCGATGGAGACGTAGGGCGAGGCGTCGGCTCCGCCGATATTGTCGAGCGTCAGCTTCAGGGTCGGCGGCGCCGGCGGATTACCGCCGAGTTCGTTGAGCGTGAAGCCGTCATAGATCAGCAGCAGTGCGCCCGGATATGACGCCTGGTTCTGGACTTGTGAATCCGAAAACGTATCGACGTTGTGGATGACATAGGCGGAGTGTGGAACGGTGTCGTAGCTGGGCGGCGTGACCACCGAAGGATCCTGCGAATTCTTGTTGTTGCCAGGCAGGTTCTGTTCGTTCTCCGGCGCGAACCAGGGGCGTATCGCCCAAAGGTTGGTCACCGTTCCGGTTTGCGCGTTCTGCGCATTGAGGCCGGCCCAGGGTTCCAGCGGGGAGAGTATCCCCCAACTTGGATCGCCGAATTCGACATCGCCGCTGCCAGTTGAATTGCTCTCCGATCCATAAGCGGTCGCCGGATCAAGCCGCTCGGGATGGCCGGGCTGGCGCTGCCACATCGCCCACAGACGATCGATATTGGAATGCATGAGGAAGACAAAGGGATCGCGGAACGACAAATGAGGATCGCCGAGATTGCCGCCAATGTAACTGTGCGCGGCGCCATGCGCGCCGACGCCGCTGGTGCCCTGTTCGTCGCCGTACATCAGGTCGCGGAACGCTTCCCAAGTCGGAGCGGTGATGAAATCGGCATCGGTGGCCCAGCCTTGACCCGGCTGACCAACAGGGGGCGCTCCGGCCTGTTTGCCGCGGGTCAGCGTCCTTGGCGGGTCGGCGGGGTTGTAGTGCTGTGGCAGCGGCGGATAGGACCAGGTGGTCGGATCGTTCGGGTTCGGCCGCACCAGGTGGACCGGCGAGTTGTCGTCGCGATAGTTGACGGCCGTCGGATCGTAAAAGCCCGCACTCAAGAGCGGTTCGCCGGCGGCGCCGCCGTTCACGGCGGGGTCGGCATTGCCCATGAAATCCGCGTCGAACAGATTGATGAAGCCGCCCTGACCGTCGGGCATCTGCGATGGGTCGAGGTTCCAGTCCCAGTAATGCAGCGATAGCTGCGGATTGATTTCGCGGATCAGCGCTTCGAAGCGGTTGAGCATTTCCCGGTGCCAGGGCAGGAAGGCCGGGCATCCGTGAACGTGAGAGCTCTGGTGGATTTCGTCCTGTTTGAACCATTTCGAAACATGGCCGGCGGGAAAATCCGTTCGCGATCCGCCCGGACTGTAAAAGACCTGATTGAGCTGCAGGATCGCGTCGCGCAGCATGTCTCGCTCTTCTTTGCTGACGGTCGCGAGATTGCGTCGAATGCCATCGCCTAGCGCCATGACGTCCTCCCCTGATGAGGTGCAACTGCAGGTCTCAGGTTAGAGGTGCCTGGTCCGCCGAAATGTGGGACATTTCACATGCAACCACAAATTTCATCACGCCGCGCTTTCGCGGCTCAAAGGAAGATATGACGCCGCGAAATGTCGCGTTGTGCCGACATCGGAGGTGATCAAACCCCACGCCGGTCGCACACACTCCGGACACCGTGAGAGGCCGGCGTCAGCCGCCGCGGCACGAGCGGCATCGTGCAAGTCGAATGACTCCCTTGATCCAAAATCGGCATTTATGTCTCGTCGATTGCGCAAGGCCGGATTGTTTGTTTTTGGATTGAGTGCCGGCTAGTTCGACATGGTCTCGGCGCTATCCAGATAGATGGACAATACGCCCAACCACTTGCGCGATGCCGCGGTGTCGGCGCTCCCCGCTGCCAGTTCAATGGCGCCACCGATGTCGGTAATGGCCTGGAATCCAAACATGCCCCCGGAGCCCATCATCTGGTGCCCCAGAGTCGTCACGGTCTCAAAGTCGACCCGATCCAAGGCATCCAACATCACGACGACATTGTGCTTGCAGTTCTGCAGATACGCCGGGACCCGTTTTGCGGTCTTGGAGTTGAGACGCAAACGGATCGGGTCCATCCGGCTGCCTTCTTCCATTGATGACGAGGGAGCGACGATGAAGTGCTCCCTGATCGCTTGCAGCAGCACCTCTTGCTTGATTGGTTTCGTCAAAAAACCCGTGCAACCCGCCGCCAGACACATTTCTCGATCGCCCTTCAAGGCGGAGGCCGTCAATGCAATGATCGGTGTGGGCGGCCGATCGTTCGCCAGCTCCCATGCTCGCATCGTCCGCGTCGCGGTCAAGCCGTCCATGACGGGCATTTGCCGGTCCATCAGGACCAGGTCGTAGCGGCCGGCTTCAAACATCTTACAGGCCACGGCTCCGGTCTCGGCGATTTCAACCCGGTACGGTGTGTCCTCCAGATAGGCCATCGTGATGATGCAATTGTCCGGAGAGTCCTCCGCCAGAAGAATTCGCAGCGCTGGCAGCGGCAGCTCGGGATCCGAATCGATCGGAGCGGTCAACGGCCGATTGACCGCGGTCGAGATCTCGAATGGTACGGCGAAAGCAAACACGCTGCCTTTCCCGACTTCACTTTCGACCCAGATGCGCCCACCCATCAATTCCACGAGGCGCTTCGAAATCGTCAGGCCCAGCCCCGAGCCCCCGAACCTGCGCGTGGTGGACGAGTCGGCTTGGGTGAAGCGTTCAAACACCTGGTCCAGTTTCGCGCGGGGAATACCGATGCCGGTGTCCGTCACCGTGAAGCGCAATGCGGTCGGGACAGAGGGATTCTCATCCGACGCGACGCCCAGGCTCACTTCGCCCGATTGCGTGAACTTGATCGCGTTGCCGAGCAGATTAAGGAGCACCTGACGCAGCCGTGTCGGGTCGCCGACCAGGTCGTTGGGCACACTCGGCGCGATCTGATGCACCATGGCCAAGCCTTTTTCATGGGCCCGGGGCGCCACCATCTCGGTCACCTTCTCCAGAAGATCGTTCAAGGAGAAACCGGTCCGCTCCAACTCCAGCTGCGAGGCTTCGACCTTGGAGAGATCGAGGATGTCGTTGATGAGATTCAGCAGATTGTCGCCGGCGCGGCGAAAGATCTGCACGTACTTGTCTTGCTCGGAGGTGAGAGGGGTCTTCGCGAGCAGGTCCGCAATGCCCATGATCGCATTCATCGGTGTTCGGATTTCATGACTCATGCTGGCCAGGAAATCCGATTTGGTCCGGCTGGCACTCTCGGCAGAGGCCTTGGCCTGCTGCAATTCCGCCTCCACCCGCTTGCGCTCCGTGACGTCGCGCGCCGCGGCGAAGACGCCCTGCAGCGTGCGGTTGCGATCGTAAAAGGTGGTCGCATTGTAGGACACAACCGTCTGTCTGCCGTCACGGGCGCGCGCCGTCAGCTCGTAGTCGGTGACCGACTTCTCATTCAGCACGCGCTTGATCCCGGCCTCGGCGCGGTCCGGGTCGGTGAAGCAGCCCTTGAACGGTGCACCGATCAACTCGTCGCGCGTGCAGCCGGTAAGCGCCTCCATCTGCTTGTTGACGTCGGTGATGATGCCGGATGGATCGGTGGTCATGAGCGCGTCGATGTTGGATTCGATCAGCGAGCGGGTGTAGAATTGCTGGTCGCGCAAGCGTTGGTCGGACTTTTTTTGCTCTTCCTCGACCAGCTTCCGCGCGGTGTTGTCGGTGCCGATCAGCAGATAGCCGATGATGACGTCCTTGGCGTCGCGCAGCGCCGTGACCGACACCACCGCCGGGAACCGGCTGCCATCCTTGCGGATGTAGGTCAGTTCGTAGATGTCCTCGATCCCGCGCGATGCCTTGAACACCAGGGCTTCGAAGCCCGGGGTGATCGAGGTTCCGAGTTCGACGCTCAGCGCCCTGGCCCGCGCGATCAACTCCTGCGAATCAGAGATGTCGGCCGGCGTGATCCTGTTCATCACCTCGGCCGCGGTATAGCCAAGCATCCGCTCGGCGCCGACGTTGAAGATCTGAATGACGCCCTTGGCGTCGGTGGCGATGCTGGAGAAGTTGGCGCTGTTGAAGATCGCGCTCTGCAGGGCCCCGGCCTTGATTTCGGTGCCGATCAACAGATAGCCGATGATGACGTCCTTGGCGTCGCGCAACGCCGTGACCGACACCACCGCTGGGAACCGGCTGCCATCCTTGCGGATATAGGTCAGTTCGTAGATGTCCTCGATCCCGCGCGAGGCCTTGAACACCAGGGCTTCGAAGCCCGGGGTGATCGAGGTTCCGAGTTCGACGCTCAGCGCCCTGGCCCGCGCGATCAGCTCCTGCGGATCGGAAATGTCGGCCGGCGTGATCTTGTTCATCACCTCGGCCGCCGCATAGCCAAGCATCCGCTCGGCGCCGACGTTGAAGATCTGAATCACGCCCTTGGCGTCGGTGGCGATGCTGGAGAAGTTGGCGCTGTTGAAGATCGCATTCTGCAGGGCGCCCGCCTTGAGCAGCGCCTCCTCCGCCAGCTTGCGCGCGGTATTGTCGGTACCAATCAACAGGTAGCCGATGATGACGTCCTTGGCGTCGCGCAACGCCGTGACCGACACCACCGCCGGGAACCGGCTGCCATCCTTGCGGATGTAGGTCAGCTCGTAGATGTCCTCGATCCCGCGCGAGGCCTTGAACACCAGGGCTTCGAAGCCAGGGGTAATCGAGGTTCCGAGTTCGACGCTCAGCGCCCTGGCCCGCGCGATCAGCTCCTGCGGATCGGAAATGTCGGCCGGCGTGATCGTGTTCATCACCTCGGCCGCCGCATAGCCAAGCATCCGCTCGGCGCCGACGTTGAAGATCTGAATCACGCCCTTGGCGTCGGTGGCGATGCTGGAGAAGTTGGCGCTGTTGAAAATCGCATTCTGCAGGGCGCCGATCCTTGCGCCCGTCTCGTCGTTTCTGTTGAACACGGCATCTCCCCGGTCGCTCCCGCGCTCTGCTGATCGATTGCGCGAGAGCCGTGGCTAGCGAAGCTCTTGTTCCCAGGGATCACGGCCAAGGCAGCCGCTCCGAACGCCATCCGGGCTAATGCATATTCGCGACGGGACGAAAGGTTCCGTCGGTCTTGCAACATTTAAAAAAAGCTTTTCCTGGAAACGCTTGACTTGCGAATATCACAGGTTTGCGAAGCAAGATCGTTGCGGCTCGGATGTCCAAATCGGGGCAAGGACGGCAGTCGAAGCCTGAGTCTCGGCCAGCGGTCGAGGCGCGCATCAATTCATCGCCAGCGGTGACAGCGTACCTATCGCATCCATTGAAAACATAGTTACAGTTTGTTTACGAGCCTCCCCGATGCTGCATCCCGTCCGCAACCATCCGCTGCATCACCGGACGGTTGCGCGAGTCGGATGTCGCCACGGCGAGAGAGACCGGTCCATGAGCTTTCGAACCAAAGTGGCCTTCAACGCGCCCCCGATATCTCGGAAGGGTCTCGACATTGCAGGGTTATCCGCCCGGGCGCAGGCGATGCATTGCCAGGGCCACCTTGCCGAGGCCCAGGCCATATACCAGAAAATCCTGAAGAAACGCCCAAACCATTTCGAGGCTTTGTATATGCTCGGGGTGTGCGAACGCCAGAGCGGCAATTTCGTGGCCGCGGTGCGCCTGTTGCGGCGGGCCCTCCTGATCGACCCACGCTCCCCGGAGGTTCATTCCGAACTGGGCCTCGCCCTCGAGGCGGCGCAGCAGCTTGATGAAGCATTGGCCTGTTTCGACAAGCTGATCGGCCTGAAACCGGATTTCGCAGAAGCGCACTACAACCGGGGCAACATACTGTTGGCGCTTGGCCGTTTCGACCAAGCGATCGCAAGCTTCGGGAACACCACCTCGATCGATCCAAACCATGTAAGCGCATGGAACAACCGGGGAAACGCGCTGCTGCAGCTTGGCAAATTCGAACAGTGTTTCGCAAGCTACAGCACCGCCTTGACGCTGAAGCCTACGCACGTTTCGGCCCTGATTAATCGCGGCACTATACTCCTGCGGCTTAAGCAAGCGCAGCAAGCCATGGCCGACTTCGATCTTGCGCTTGCGCTGTCTCCAGATCAGGTGGTCGCGTGGACCAACCGAGGCGAAGCCTTGCGCGTTCTGCGGCGCTTCGAAGATGCGTTGGCGAGCTGCGACAAGGCTTTGTCGATCAGTCCGGATAATGCGCACGCCTGGCTTGTTCACGCCACTATCATGAGGGATGTCGGTTTGGAGGCCGAAGCGCTCGCGGCTTGCCAGCGCGCCCTCGAGATCAATCCGAATTTTTCAGAAGCCTTGACCAGGCTCGGCGAACGTTTGGCGCTGCAGGGCGACGTGGAAGCCGCCGTTTCCTGCTTCGATCGCTCGCTCGCGATCAAGCCTGACGACGAGCTTACCCTATCACATCGGATTTTCGCCCTGGACTTCGTTGCAACGGGCGATTTCACTTCACATCAGGCGGCGCGATCGCTGTGGTGGGATCGGATTGGCGTGAAGATCGCCGCCGAGCTCCCGTCGCATTGCCACAATGAATTCAATCCGAACAAGCGGATCGTATTGGGCTACGTGTCCGCCGATTTCAAGCACCACTCCGCCGCCTACGCCTTTCGGCCCGTGCTGCAAAACCATGATCGATCGCAATTCGAAATCATTTGCTATTGCGGCTCGCCTGTCGAAGATGCCGTGACAGCTTCGTTCCGGCAGTTGGCCGATCGATGGAGAGACGTTCGGCTGTGGTCCGACGATCAACTGGCGCAATGTATCCGGACCGATAAGGTCGACATTTTGATCGATCTCTCGGGACACTCGGAGGGAAATCGCCTCCCCGTGTTTGCCGGCAAACCTGCGCCGATCCAGGTCACCGCGTGGGGACATGCGACGGGCACCGGCCAGCCGACGATCGATTACCTGTTCTCTGATCCGGTCATGGTCCCCGCCGAGGTCCGCCATCTCTTCGCCGAGCAGATCTATGATCTACCCTGCACCAGCATCATCGAGCCTCCGCCAGCCGAGTTCCGGGCCTCCGAAGCACCGGTGACGGCAAACGGGTATTTGACCTACGGCGTCTTCAACCGGATCAGCAAGATATCCAATGACGCCATCGCCTCATGGGCACGGATCTTGCGGTCGGACCTCACCGCGCGATTGATCATCAAGGATTTCGGGATTGATGCGGGTTCCATCCGAACCATGCTGCAGGACAAATTCGCATCTCACGGCATCGCACAGGATCGACTGCAGCTGATTGGATCGACCTCCCGAGAGGACCATCTGGCCGCCTACCGACAGGTCGATATTTGTCTCGATCCGTTCCCGCAAGGCGGCGGCGTCTCAACCTGGGAAGCCCTGCATATGGGGGTGCCGGTCGTCGCCAAGATCGGCAACGCGATACCGAAGCGACTGGGCGGGGCCATTCTGTCGTCGATTGGGATGGCCGACTGGGTCGCTACCGACGACGATCAATATGTGGATATCGCTCTGCGATCGACCCCGGACCAGCTGAGAACACTTCGTCGCGAGCTTCCTGACCTTATCAACGCGCGCTGCAGTCCGACTGCTTATACGAGCGCCGTTGAAGAGGGCTACCGGACGATGTGGAAGAAATACTGCGAGGCAATTCATGGCGAAGCTGATAAATCAGCACTGCCTCTACCCAGTTCACACAGCTCCGCAAGCTGAATTGGTCAGCGCGATCCTGTTCGCCAAGCACATCATTGAATCGGATCGAACGGGGTTTTCGGGATCCGAGCTGAAGATACTGCCAGCCTCGGCAAGGAGTGACGCCAAGGCTCGAGACCTCAAAAAGGCTTGAGACCTCATTTTACATGCCCTGCATGTATCGAACCGGGTTTTCGGGATCCGAACTGAAGATACTGCCAGCCTCGGCAAAGAGTGACGCAAGGGCAGGAGACTTCAAATCGTCAAATCGCACGAAACTGAAGTTGTTACCGCCCATTCTCAGTTCGCCCAGTCTGCCTTGATAGGCCGGCACCAACGGCGCGCCGGCCTTCGTCACCGACAGGTAGACGCTGATATAGTTCTTCTGCAGGGCGACACCGATGACCGGCCAATCGGTCGTTTGCCCTGACTTGATGGCATAACGAAATTTTCCGTACCCGATCATCTTCATGCGCATACCCGCCTCACCGGCGGGCGTCCCTTTATGGAAATGGCGCTTGAGGGCCGGCGCCGCCCTGGCCATCAGTTTGTGGAGCTTGACAAGATCGGGCTTCCGCGCCGGATCGAAGTCGAGATAGGCCCGCAAACTGTCTGCCGTGACCCGAAACATCAGGGCCTCGATGATCTCACTGGCATCCAAACCTCGATGGTGCCGGCGCCGGTCATCGGGTTGAAGTCCCTGCCGTAGCGTTCAAAGCTTGGACCGTCGGTGATCTTGAGCTCGGACGCAGGCAGCCATTTGTTCCAGATCGTGTAGTGCGTGCGCCTCAGCATGGACACATGCGCGGGATGACGGAAGATCGCGTAGCGTTGCGTGCTGACCCGGACCGTTGCAAATCCTTCCGGCAGATCGGAAAATTCCGTGACCTTCACACCGGCGATGTATTCGAAGCTTCCGGAGTTGTCGGCGTTGCAGCAGACGCCGTAGGTTTCCGGTCCCGTTTGATGCGGCAGGCTGCCGATGTAGGGCTCAAACCGCCGCCATTGGTTGGGAATGCCTTCGTTGGTCGCGAAGGTATAGCGGGCGCCAAGACCAGCGACCAGGAACGCGTCACCGTCCTCGATGTGCGGTTCGTCGAGGTCAATCAGCAATGACTTGTCCATTCGAATGGGCTCCACAAGCTTGAGGCGATCGAGACGGCCGGCAGCGCGGCATTCCTCGGGCGTGACGCCGAATTGTTCACGGAACGCACGGGTGAACGCCTCATGCGAGCCGTATCCCGCGTCGAGAGCCACGGCCAGAATATCGGGCGCACCGGCGGCCAGAGATCGCGCCGCTTCGCTGAGACGGCGGCCTCGCGCATAGCGCATCAACGGTTGCCCGGTTGCCGCGCCGAACGCGCGCGCCAGATGGTGGTTCGATACGCCCGCCGAAGCGGCAATAGCCTGCAGCGAAATATCCCCGGAGATACGGTTTTCGATGAACCAAAGCGCCCTCTCGACTGGGTACATACCTTTCTCCACCCATAAGTCATGCAGGATGTCAGCGAGCAGGGGCGCTCGCTTGATCAGGATTGATCATTTCATGCCCATGTCTCGGACGCCGCAATGTGGAACGCTGGTCCGCGCAATGTAAACGTCCACGCGCAATGATCCGGTTCGGGAGCATTCGCGATCGGGTCGAGCCAGCAGCAGTTCCGGGCATTTGCGTACTGCTCTGGCCGCGGCTGTCAGAGCAAAGCGGCGAGCCGCGCGATCCCCGCGTCGATCTCTTCGATGGCAGGCATTGAATAGGAGAGCCGGATCGTATTCGCGCCGCGGCCGTCGTGATGGAACGCCTGTCCCGGAACGAAGGCGACCTTTGCCTGTTCGACAGCTCGTTCAAGAAGCCTCGCGCCGTCTGCGCCGTCCGGCAACGTCAGCCAGGTGAAGAGGCCACCCTCGGGCCTGGTCCAGCTGACATTGCGCGGCATGTGCGCAGACAGCGCGCGAAGCATCGCGTCGCGCTTGCCGCGGTAATGCAGACGAGCGGCTGCGATCATTGCATCGATGTGATGGGACGCCAGTTGATGAATCACCATCTGGTTGATGACCGAGACATTGAGATCGCTGGCCTGCTTGATCAGGACGAGACGGCGGATGATGGCGCGGGAGGCGCAGATCCAGCCAATGCGCAAGCCAGGAGCAACGGTCTTTGAGAACGTTCCGAGATAGATCACCCGGGACGCGTCCAGATGTCCTGCCTGTTCAACGTCAAGCGCCTGGATCGAAGGTTGGTCTGATCCTTCGAACCGCAGCGCGCTATAGGCTGAATCCTCGATGACGGGTATATCGAGTTCGCGCGACAAAGTGAGCGTGCGGCGCCGGGCGTCGAGCGACAGCGTCTCCCCCGTCGGGTTTGCAAAATCGGGCACAAGATAACAGAACTTGACCTTGGCACCCGACGCCGAAGCAGACGCGGCCTCGCGATAGGACTGCGGCGTGCGGTTGCCTCGCTCCGGACTAAGCGCGTCGTAGCGTGGCTCGTACGCCGAAAATGCCTGCAGCGCGCCGAGATAGGTCGGGACGGTCACCAAGGCGGTGTCTCCGGGCGTCAACAGCAGTTTTCCAAGGAAATCCAGCGCCTGTTGCGAGCCCGAGGTGATCACGATGTTCTCGGGCGTGGCCGGAACACCTTGTGCCGTCATGCGTCGCGCGACCCACTCTGTGAGCGGACCATAGCCCTCGCTCACGGAGTATTGGAGCGCAACGCCACTGGATTTGGGTGTTGCAAGGGCATCAACGTACGCCTTCGCAGCCGCCTCACCCGGAAAGAGCTTGGGGTCAGGGATGCCTCCGGCGAACGATGTGATCCCAGGTCGGTCGAGGATCTTGAGCAGTTCGCGGATCTCGGAGGCCTTCATGCGCTCGGCCCGGCCTGCGTATGCCGGTTCCCACGCGGGATCGTCGTGATGCGTCATGACCGCTCTCCGTCCTCGGAGATAATATGACAGTATTATTGACCTATTTGCAATGGGGTTAACGCTCAACCTTCGTTTGCGGGCCGAGATGCCCGCGGCAAACAGCGTTGACGCTAAGCGACGCATCACTGGAGGCGATCCATGCGAAGGCAAGAAACCAACTGCGCGGCTTCCTGTGCTTGGCCACTTCCCCGGCAAGCAACGTCAGACGGCAGGGCGAACACGAGATCGATCAGCCGTTCTGCTATTGAACTTCTCAATGTTGGCTTGTCGGCCTTTGGTTCGATGATGGCGAGGCTGAGACCTCAAAGTCGAACCCGTCACGCCGATATGGTTCATTGACAAGTTCGAAGTGCCACCACTCCCTGGCATAGGGGCGAAAGCCCGCTCTTTCCATGTAGGATTTTAGGGTTTGACGGTTGTGTCGCGCGATCCCGCCTACAGCAGCGTTCGATGTATTTCCGAGCACGTCCAGACAATCATAGCCGGTGCCAAAATCGATGGTTCCATCCTCGAATCTTTCGCCTTTTGGCGACGTGCATGGCTTGCGCGATTGCGAGGGAGCAGGCGCCGCCGCCAATGAAAAAGCGCTGGGGACGATGCCGAGGTCCACCGTGCTCCCCCGCGAGTGAGCCGATCGTCTTGCGAGATACCCGAGCGCGAAAAGCTTTTCCTTGTCGGTGCGAGGATAGAATTCGGTCTTCATTTCGAAGTGTGTCGGATCCTTGCTCCACTGCAGAAAATCATCGACAGCCCGCTTCGGCCGATAGCAATCCCAGACGATGAGGGAAAGGTTTTTCTCGGCCAGCATCCCCTGTACCGTTTTAAGGGCATTTGCGGCCGATACGCTGAGGATGCACTCGGCGGCGCGATATCCCCTTATCGGTCGGCCGACAAAATTATGCGATCCTGCATAGCGAATGTCTTGAACGATCGTCGGATCCATATCACGCAAATAAACGAAACCCTTGGGCAAGGCGGAGCCTGCCGAAACCGGAGCAGGCAGCATCACGAGTATCAAGACAAGGCCGGCACCGATGCGCATCAGAGCGGACCGAGGATGGCCCATCGCGGATCGCAGAATTCCTTCACGGCCGTCGCGACGCCGCTGCTGATGATGTCCTGGCGCTCAGGCGAGTCCATCTTGAGCTCTTCGTCCCGGTTGATGATCGAGCCCGCCTCCAGCAGGGCGGCAGGCATCCGCGTCGATCTCAGGACGACGAGCCTGTCGTAGCTGTAGACGCCGGTTTCCTTGTCCAGCAGCGGGTGCTGGTACCGACCCATGATGGGCTGGGCATATTGCCGGGCATATTGCAGGCCCTCGGCCTTCATTTCCTTCGCAAGCAGTTCGGCGAACGCGAGGCTCGTCTTGAACTCCGGATTGTCGTGGGAGACGAAGACGGAGTAACCGCTGAAGCGGTCGCTGAAATGGCTTTTCTTGCCCTCGAATTCCCAGTCCTCGAGCAATGAGTTGGGCACGGAGTCATGGTGGATCGACAGCAGGAGATTCGCCTGCAGATTGTTGGCCGCGGCGACACGCCTGAAGAGGCTGGGTTTGGCCCTGCCCTCGGTCAGGAGCAACCGGGTTTCGGCAAAGCCTTCGGCCTTCAATCTCTCCGCGATCCGCTGTCCAAGGCGCAGATTGAAGACGAACTCGGCGACGTTGCGGGCGCTGATCGCGCCTTCTGATTCGGGGGTATGTCCGACATCCAGAACGATCCGGAATTTCGCGGGATCGCATGTTGTTGTGAGCGGTTTCAAGGTGGAAGGGGTGAAGGCGGCCGGCCCCAGAGCGGCAAGCCTTACAGTGCGGGGCCTTGGCGAGGCGACGTGCCTTGGCGAACTGACGTGCTTTGACGATTTGACGTGCTTTGGCGCGCTCTTGAAGACATCCGACAGCCAGCCGGCATCGCTGACCTCGATCGGCAGCAGCACCCATGCGGCGATCGCGACGATGATGGCGCGGCGGCGCGGCCAAACGCCAAAGCCTGACCCGGCGAATTTGCTCCCTGACGACAGCAAGCCCAGCTCTCCCCCAGAGTGACTTTCTGTTTGCGCTTCACGGCGGCACAAGGCGATATTAACAGGGAATATGAACTATGCGTTATCGGAAATATACTGCAAGTTGAATTTGGGCGAGGGGGCCAAGAACACTTTTTGAGAGCAAGAGCTTATCACTCCCTTGCGCCTGGCGGCAGCGCACGCAAAGCCGCAAAATATTGGATATCCGCCGCGACCTGATCGGCAACCCGACTTCACCGCTCTTGCCGTGGCTTGATCCTGTCGAATTTGCCACATCGCATCAAATGCGGGTGGTCGGAGGGCGCGTCATACAAAATGAAAGTCGCTTTGGTGCGCAAGCAATTGCGCGGCGGTAACGTGTTGAATGGTCATCGTGTCATGTGCGGCATCTGTGATGACGACGTTGCCGTGTCCGTCATCGTGGGTCGCCGCCAGAAGAGCGGTCATGTCTGCAAAGATCGAGGGGTTGATTTGGACCGTGTCGTTTGCCGGGTCGAAACTCGCAATGGTAACCTGGCCAAAATGCGGCGCGAAGACGAACGATTCCTGGTTTGCGTTGACAACGAGATTTGCCGTGTCGTCGTTGGCGACTTGGCCGGCACTTTCATTAACGTGGCTCGATGGATCGGATGTCGCCAGGCCGTATACGATGGTTCCGCCACTGCCGTCGGCTGCGAATTTGAAATTGTCCTGCGCATACGTTCCGGCGAATTTGAGTTCGGCCGTTGTCGTTCCGTCGCTGATGTCGAGGACGCCGGTGGAACTGTCATAGCTGGAATGAACCGAACTGTAGTTCATGTTGCGCAGATCAATTCGATCCGAGCCAGCTGTGGTGCCGTCGCCGGTGAAGCCAACGATCTGGCCGGTGAACGCTGACGGAGTATCCAGCGTCAAAGTGCCAGGCGAGGCGGTGAAGGTCACCGCGTTTGAACTCGCGCCAGCCAGCTCGAGCGTCGCGGCGCCTGTTGAGGCAGGAATGCCGATCGTGCCGTCGCCGTTGAGGTCCTGGTGAAAGCTCGTCTCGAGCGATTCCAGCTCGGTGCTGCTTCCCGACACCACCGGGATAATGTTGGTGATGAAGTTGCCGGTGCTGTCGGTGCTCCATGCGGTGTACTGATCGCTGCCGGGAATTTTCCAGGCGACATCATAGCCGCTTGCAGTCTGTTCCGCCGCGATCGGCGTCCATGCGCCGAACTCCCCGGTCGTGACGGCGCCGCCGATTTTCAACTCGGGGCCAGTGCCGCTGCTGGTGCTGTAGAGATAGTAGTTGTTGCCGACCTGGGCCAGCTCGGTTGATCCGACGGCTTCGATCACCGTCGTTTGGAGACCGATGATGCCGTCGCCGTTGAGGTCTTGGTGAAAGCTCGTCTCGAGCGATTCCAGCGCGGTGCTGTTGCCCGAAACCACCGGGATGATGTTGCCGATGTCGTTGCCGCTGCTGTCGGTGCTCCATACAGTGTACTGATCGGTGCCGGGAATTCTCCAGGCGACATCATAGCCGCTTGCGGTCTGTTCCGCCGCGATCGGCGTCCATGCGCCGAACTCCCCGGTCGTGACTGCAGCGCCGATCTTCAGCTCGGGGCCGGTGCCGTTGCTCGTGCTGTAGAGATAGTAGTTGTTGCCGACCTGGGCCAGCTCGGTCGATCCGATGGCCTCGATCACCGTCGTTTGGAGACCGATGATGCCGTCGCCGTTGAGGTCCTGGTGAAAACTCGTCTCGAGCGATTCCAGCCCGGTGCTGCTGCCCGACACCACCGGGATGATATTGCCGAGGTCGTTGCCGCTGCTATCGGTGCTCCATACGGTGTACTGATCGGTGCCGGGAATTCTCCAGGCGACATCATAGCCGCTTGCAGTCTGTTCCGCCGCGATCGGCGTCCATGCGCCGAACTCCCCGGTCGTGACGGCGCCACCGATTTTCAGCTCGGGGCCGGTGCCGCTGCTCGTGCTGTAGAGATAATAGTTATTGCCGACTTGGGCCAGCTCGGTTGATCCGATGGCCTCGATCACCGTCGTTTGGAGACCGATGATGCCGTCGCCATTGAGGTCCTGGTGAAAACTCGTCTCAAGCGATTCCAGCGCGGTGCTGCTACCCGACACCACCGGGATGATATTGCCGAGGTCGTTGCCGCTGCTGTCGGTGCTCCATACGGTGTACTGATCGGTGCCGGGAATTCTCCAGGCGACATCATAGCCGCTTGCAGTCTGTTCCGCCGCGATCGGCGTCCAGGAGCCGAACTCCCCGGTCGTGACGGCGCCACCGATTTTCAGCTCGGGCCCAATTCCACTGCTGGTGCCGAACAGATAAAAGTTGTTGCCGACCTGTGCCAGTTCGGTTGATCCGACGGCTTCGACGACTGTCGATTCGAGCGCAAAGGCGGCGGCGAGCGCCGGATCGACCTGCACCAGGCCTGCACCGCTCACGGCCGAATTGGCCATGGGCACGGCCGTTTCCTGCATGATGTGCTCGACTTGTGCCGCGGTCAGGCTGGGATTGGCCGCCAAGATGAGGGCTGCCACGCCGGCCAGACTCGCCGATGCAGCCGAAGTTCCGTAAAAATCGCCGAGGCCTCCCGAAAGCGTTGTGGCGATATTGTCGACACTGGAGACCGCAACCGGATTCAGCAGCTGAGGCGAAGGCAGCGCAGTGCCGTTGTTGGCAAACAGAAGCTCCGCGCCGGCGCCTGATGATGAGAAGCTCTCGCTCAGCGGTGTGCTGAAGCCGAAGGCGGCGGTATCGGCGGCGTTGACAGCCCCGGCGGTGAGAGCACCCGGGGTCAGGGCGTGGCCCACGACGGTACCGGCGTTGGCGCCGCTGATCGAGACCGGCAGGCCATCGCCTGCCAGGACTTCCTTGATCAGTCCGGGATCCGGCCCAAAATTGTTCGAGATCACAATCTGGTAGGTGCCTGAGGCGGTGAATTCGACCCCGGTGAACGGATTATTCGGTTCGCCGACGGATGCGTTGGTCGCTTGTCCGATCAGACTTCCATTATGGAACACAAAGATGTCGATGTCGGGCGCCTGCCCAGAATTGAAACTTGCCTGCCCGTAAGGCAAATTCCATTCGAGCAGCAGCCGAACCGGATTGGCCGAGGATGCAGTGACCGTGATGGTCTGGGCGAGGCTGCCGCCAAAGGACTCAGCATCGGTGAAAGGCTGACCGTCGAACGTTCCCGACGCGCGCGTCCAGGCCGCCTGATAGGCATTGCTGGCTTCGTTGCCCGCCGCCGTGACGTAGGTGACGCCTTCCGCTTCGACGGTTTGAATCGCCTGCGCGACCACGCCATTCTGAAAGAATGGCTCGTCGAAATAGTGGACGTCGTCACAGATCACCTTGCAGCCGGCGGCGGCGAGCGCAAGGATGCCGTTGGCGAAGTCCTGTTCGCTCTGGTCGGCGGTGTAAAACGCCATGCTTGCGCCAGGGGCGATGTCGTGGATGACCTGCATCATCGCGCGGCCCTCGTCAGTGCCGCCCGACGCAAGGTCCTTGATCACCTGGATGTTGGACGCGGTTGGCAGCGCCCCGTCCGCTTCGTCCGCGGCCGCGCCGCCGAGATCGTTGAAGCTGTCGGACAGCACGCCGATTTTGATTCCGGTGCCGTTGACGCTTATTCCGCTGTCGTCCAGCGCCTGCTGGACCTGTGCCGCGGTGGCGCCATGAGTGCCGATGCTGGCGCTGGTGACGGGCGAATGGAATCCGGCGGCCGGATTCGCCAGGCTCGCCATGTTGATGGGCGCAACTGCCGCTGTTGTTGTTGGGCTGACGGAAAGGCCGGCTGTCGCCTCGCCACCGCCCGTCGGCGGCATGGCTGCACTCAGTTCGGCGTGGAACGCCTGGTCGTTCGTGTGCGCCAGCCCGATGTCGATTGCAGTGCCGTTACTGACGCTGACGTCGGCAGTGTGCACTGCGATGGATTCGGCCGCGGTCGGGATCGCAGGACTCGCGGGCAAAGGTGCAAATGTTGCCGGAACTGACCCAGTACTTGCGGCCGGCATGACGACGCCATCTTGCGGCGCAATCGCGTCGAGGAAATCGGCGGCAGGCTGGCCGTTCGCATCATCGTTCTGCGCCAGCGCCGCGCTGTCGTAATCGGCGACGGTGGAGACCGGATCCAGGCTCGGAATCGCCGCAGCTGATGAAATCGTCGCGGGATTGTCGGCGTCGTTGGTCAGGGCGGAAATGCTGGAGTCGAAATCGGCCTGGACAGGGTCGGAAAGGCTATCCAACAAGTCTTGCTGGTCAGTAGCGTGTCCAGATTTCATTGCCCCACCCTTGATAATCAACCAGAATTCAGGCGCGACGGCCGTGTCCCCGGGTGCGCTTGAGCCCGCCTCTATGATGAATATGCGCAGCTTGAAATGGCAGTATCACACCTTCGCGGCCTTTGAATACCATCTTTCTTTGACATCTTGAGCCTTGCGATCACGGCGGTTGAGCCGCCCGCTATCGCCCTTGAATTGGCTATCGATCTAACCGATCAGCGTGAATGGCACGAAAGCGTCGTCCCCCCTTGTTCGGCGCATTTGCTGGTAGCGCTCGCAGAACGGCGAGGCAGTCATTTGTCGGTGTCATCGTCGCCGACTTCGTTCGGCAGCTTGATCCGGATGCCACGGCGCGCCAGCGCCTCGCGGAGCAGGATCTCGATTTCGGCGTTGACGCTGCGCAGCTCGGCGACCGCGCACCGCTTCACAGCGTCAAGAATCGCTTTCTCCGCCCGGAGCGGGAAGGCAACGCGGTCCGGGCCTGGCGGCCGTCCTCGTGGGGCCATGATCGGTCACGAATAGAGGGTGCCGGTATTGATCACCGGGGTGACCTCGCGGTCGCCAACCAGGACAACGAGCAGATTCGAGATCATTGCGGCCTTGCGCTCCGGATCGAGGGCGTCGGCAAGATTCTTCTTGTCGAGTTCCTTGAGGGCGTTTCGACGATACTGACGGCGCCTTTCACGACCATGCGCCTGGCCGCGACCACCGCGCTCGCCGCCTGCTTGCGCAGCATGGCGCTCGCGATCTCGGACGAATAGGCGAGATGCGAGATTCGTGCTTCGACGACCTGGACACCGATCGGCTCCATCCGGGTCCGGATCTCCTTCAGCAGCGTTTCAATGATCGCGTCACCACCGTCGCGCAAACTGATCGTGGACATCGGCAGAGGCCTGTCGTCTCGCTCGACCGTGTCCTCGGCTTCGACCTGGTCGTAGGGGTGGACGCTTGCCATCCGTCGTAGCGCGGTTTCGCTCTGGGCTTTGACGTAGTTTGCGTAGGAGCCGACCTCCAGCAGTGCCCTTGCGGCGTCTTCCACGCGCCAGACCACCACCGCGCCAATGTCGACCGGGTTGCCGGCCGCGTCGTTGACCTTGAGTGGGCCGGCCTCCAGCGTTTCGAGCCGGCGCGAAACCTTGGTCTTGGCATTGAACGGGTTGACCCACCAAAGCCCGGGCCGGTGTTCGGTGCCGACGTAGTTTCCGAACAGCAGGCAGACCACGCTCTCGTTCGGCTGGAGGATGACGAGGCCCTTGACGACGGCGATGGCGATAACGGTCGCGGTCATCGCAAACCAGCTCCCGGGGAAAGCGTAGCCGTTCTTGTCGATTCCGGGGTAGGCGAGCCAGGCGCAGGCCGCGATCAAGATCAGGCCGATCGCCATCATGAGATATCCGTTGACGGCCTGAACGTCCTTGTCGACGAACGTGCTGCGGCGGGGTGGGGCTAACGCAGGGGTGGTGGACACGGCGTGATCTCCCTGAACGATTTTACGATATATTTATGATATCAAAAATAAATCGGAAAATCAACCCCCGGTTCGAATGCAAGCGACGCCGCAGCCTCCTCCGGTTAGAGCGATGGCAAAATGGCGGCAGCGGTGCTCGAATCCGATTCGCCAATTTTTCGCCATGACGCATTGCATTTTTTTTCGTTGCATTGCGGAATGCCGCGGACGGCCGGGTGGTGAATGTCAAATCCGCTCCACCATGAGCTTGCGCCCCGACAAAGAGCATCACCTTGATCGGCGTTACCGTTTGCCGTCCCGACGGAGCCGCCCATGTCCTTTCATGACGACGATCTGGTCGACGACGTGATGAGCGGTTCGCCGCAGACCATCCGCGTCTTCCTCGCGTTCAAGATGGGATGCGTGGGTTGCCCGGTCGCGACCTTCCATACGATCGCCGACGCCTGTCGCGAGCACGATGTCGACCGCGAGGCTTTCCTGAGGGCGCTCTGCGATTGCGCCGGAGATGAGCGAGTCTAGTTTCTGTCGCGAAACGTCTGCTCTTGTGTTGAGGCCTGCCACTTCGCCAATAAAACCGGGGTGAATTAACGTCGGATGCGGGCAATTTCCCGGGCGACTAGACACCGATTTTCGTCGCGCTTTTGCCAAATCGCCCGTTGGGGGTGGTCTTTGCAAGATGGTACGGCGGATATCGTGCCGCCACAAATGATGGGCTTGAGGAATGTTGTCAGGCGGCTTTTCGAATGCGCAACGATCGATCCATCAGCAGGGCAGCAATTTTCATGAGGTTGTTGGCGAGCACGGCCGCGGCGACCCACAGCTCAAAGCGCTCTCGGCCTTCGGCGAGACAGCGCTTCATGCCACGACCACGGAACAAGACCGAGATGCGCCCCTCGATGCCGGCGCGAAAGCGCTGGCCGTCCTTGAACTCCCGGCTCTTTTCATAGGCTGCGCGCTCGGGCGCCTTGGTGCCGCCCCGCTGTGGAATGCACACCACCTTGACGCCTTCCTGCTTGCACGACGTCACGTTCTTCTCGCTGAAGAAGCCGCGATCCGATCCATAGAGTTCGGGGACGTCGCCGAAGGTTTGCTTGTGGCGTTCCAGCGAGATGATCACATGCTGCCCGTCGACCGGATTGCCGTCCAACACGTCATACTGCGTGATCAAGCCGCGCGCGCTTTCGGCGAGGAAAACCTTGTGCCCGAATTCGACCGGCGACCGCACCTTGCCGCGCTTGATGAGGTCGGTATGGGGCTCAAAGATCGAATAGAGCTTCTCGACGGTGGGAACCTGCTCGCCGTTGAGCACACGGCGGCGCGACTGATCGATCACACGATCTCCAAGACCACAAAAGTGCTCGATCTCTTTGCGCGTCTCCGCGATAGCCAGGTCGGCGATGATATCTTTGCCGCGCGCTTTGCGCGTTTGCCGGAGCGCCGCTCGTGCACTTTCGATGACTCCCTCAGCCATGCTAATCAGTTCGCGGTATGTCGCGGTCTGCTGCTCCTGGCGCTGCCTTGATGTCATCCGCTGGATCTCTTGCATTCGACGTCGCGCCGATCGCGTCCGATCGCGGAACCCCTTGATACGCCGGCGTCCCAGCGCGGCTGCGAGGTGACCGATCAGGCGCGTGACGACGCGAACGACATCCCACAACAGCGTGTTGTCGGTCGGATGATGAATGTCAGTTTGCACCACCGTGGTGTCGACGCGCAGCTTCTGACCGTCTTCCAGTCCGAGAGCGACCGCCGCCTGCACCACCAGATCATTGATTGCCTTCAGCGTCTCGGGCGTCAGCCGGTTGAAGCCGCGATGAAACGCATCGTGTTGAGGCACCGGCAGGCAATAGAAGTCCGTGAACTGGCGCAGTGTGCATCCGTCGGCAATGCGCTCGCGCAATTCGCGATAGTTCCAGTTCTTGACGCGCATCAGAACCAGCGAGCGTAGCACCTGTTGCGGCGTCAAGCCGCTGCGACCGGTATCGGCGTTCTTCAAACCCCGCGTCAGATCACAGCGGACCTGCTCGATCATGTCCTGCTGATCGTCAAGAAAATCGGAAATGGCCTGCAGCAATGGCTCAAGACGCAGGCCCTGACGCGTCAGTTCCCAATCGGCGAAACTGACTTGTCGCTCTGCTGTCCTCGACACCGCTCAGCCCTCTTCGGTCTTCTTCGCTTCGGTGCGCTCGCGCTTCAGCGCTTTGATGTATCGCGGTGCCGCCTGGTGCAGCAGATCCTGCAGAGCACGCCCGTTGTCCAGACCGCGCTGCACTTGCGGAACAAGTTCCTCCGGAACGTAAACCGCAATGCGACGCCCCTCCGCGCGATCATACAGCACATAGCTCTGATGCTGTTCGCCAGACAAACAAGCCCCGCAGTTCGGGCGAACGCACCGACTGCGCCGCAAGCTTAGCGAGCCAAGAAACGCCGGCCATAGAACCGCAGCTTCACTCTGCAGCCAGCGCATGACATCCGGCGCCGATTCCGAATCAAGATGCTCCATGCCAAACATGTGTCCACAGACACACGAACATATCAAGAAAATACAGCAAGAAAAACTGCAAGAAACCCGCTATTTTAAAGGATAGACTGCGTTTCGCGACAGAAACGAGTCTAGGCCCCAGGGCCGTCATCATTGGCGCCGCGCTCGGCGAGGAGAAAGATCTTGTGCGGCTCGCGCAGCACGATGCGCTGCCGGCTGCTTTCGATCAGCCCGCTCTGTTCCCAGCCGCTCAAGGTGCGGCTCACCGTGTGCAAGGTGGTTCCAGTCATCTGCGCGATGTCCTGACGGCTGATCGCAAAATCGATCTCGATGCCGTGTTCGACCTTGCGCCCGGATTGCTTTGCAAGGCGCAGCAGGGCATGCGCAATGCGCTGTTCGACCTGCTGGGTCGACATTTCGACAACGCGAGTCTGGATTTCCTGCAGCCGGCCGCCGACGGTCTGCAACGTGCTCGTGGCAAGCGACGGAAATTTTTCGACGAGGCGCGGCCACGCTGACGTAGGCCAGGTCAGCACCACACTGTCGTCGACAGCGGTCGTGGTCGCCGGATAGCGCGGCAACCCGATCGCCATGGCGAGACCGAAGGTCTCTCCGGCGACGACATAGCGCACCACCACCTGCTCGCCGGCCGCCGTGGTCTTGCTGGCGCGCACGTGGCCATGCAGCAGCAGGAAGAATGAATGCGCCTCTTCGCCTTGCCGGAAGATCGTGCTGTTTTTTGCAAATCGCGCCGGGCGGGCCTCGCGGAGGATTTCGACGAGCTGGTCGCTGCCAAGCCCCGCAAACAGCGGCAGGTGAGCGACCAGGGAAGGGTCGACCGTGGTCATATGTTACTCCGCCCCGCCAAACGGGGAGTTTGCGCTGGCGCAACATCCGCCGGCCGGATTGGTCGTTAGATGGCGTATCGGAACGCTGCGCAAGGGCAATCCCAATATGACGGACTCTGCGAGCAGAGTGGATGAGGTTGCAGCCCGAGCCGCAGCCGAGGCGGTTCCGCGTGCCCGCAACTATCAGGGCTTACAGCTGTTTGCCAACAGCTTCCGGCCGTTCTTCCTGCTCGGCGCGATCCAGGCGGGATTGGCGATCCTGGTGTGGTTGCCGGTATTCTATGGCGAGTTATCGCTGACCTCCACTTTCGCGCCGCGCGACTGGCACGTCCACGAGATGCTCTATGGTTATCTGCCGGCGGCGATCACCGGCTTTCTGTTCACGGCGATTCCCAACTGGACCGGACGGCTGCCGATCAGGGGCCTTCCACTTGCGGTGCTGGTCGCCGTCTGGGCGATGGGGCGGCTCGCGGTCACGTTCTCTGCCGAGACCGGCTGGCTGATCGCATTGCTGATCGATGCGAGCTTCCTCGCGCTCGTTGCGGGCGCCGCGGCCCGCGAAATCCTCGCCGGCAGCAACTGGCGCAACCTGCCGGTCGTGTTGCTCGCTCTCGCGTTGCTTGCCGGCAATGTCGCCTTCCACCTGGAGGCGCATGTCACAGGCGCGGCCGACTATGGCATCCGGATCGGGATCGCCGTCGCCGTGCTGCTGATCGCGTTGATCGGCGGACGCATCATTCCGAGTTTCACCCGCAACTGGCTGGTCAGGGAAAATCCCGGCCGCCTGCCGGTGCCGTTCGGCCGCTTCGACATGGTGACGGTCGCCGTCAGCGCGGCGGCGCTGATAGCGTGGATCGCACGGCCGGACAGCCATGTGACCGGCGCCGCGCTGGCGCTGGCGGGAGCCCTGCACCTCGTGAGACTGTCGCGCTGGGCCGGCGACCGCACCTGGCGTGAACGCCTGTTGCTGATCCTGCATGTCGGCTACGCCTTTGTGCCGCTGGGATTCCTGATTAACGCCGCAGCGAGTTTCGGCGTCGTGCCGGCCAGCGCCGGCATCCATGCCTGGATGGTCGGCGCCGCGGGCACGATGACGCTCGCCGTGATGACCCGCGCCACGCTCGGCCATACCGGCCAGCCATTGACGGCCTCATGGGCGACGCAAGCCGTCTACGCGGCGATCGTCATCGCGGCGCTGTCGCGCATCTGCGCGGTCATCGATCCCGTCTACAGCAATGGCTTGCTGCACGTCGCCGCGCTGGCCTGGGTCGTCGCGTTCTTCGGTTTCGCGGTGTCGTTTGGACCGTTGCTTGTGGGCAGCCGTCGCGGGTAAGTCACCGCGTCAGGTCGAAATTCACCGCCGCCGTGTTGCCGCCGCTGATGACGATCCCAACGCGTTCACCGGCCTGCGGCTGGTACGCGCCTGACAAGAGCGCCGAGAACGCGGCGGCTCCTCCCGGCTCTACCACCCCGCAATTATCTCAGTGCTGCAGCTCACCGAATAATCGGACATGATCTGCGAGCGCCGCGAACACTGGGCTCACAGCTTCCGGTTCAGGAAAGCCAGAAACCTGTCCATCGCCAACCTCGAGTAGCCACCAACGCCCGCTCTGATCCATTCCGAAGTCCGCTGATGCAAATGGGCTGTGAACCTTCATAGCCACTTGCGCCATCAGCTCGGCTGGGGGAGGACCCAGTTCTCGCGCCAGGTCCGAACGCGGCCAACATCCCACGACCCGCCCACCCACGAAAAAGGCGCGGTACTCATAGGCGGGTGCGCCGCTCGGCTGCAGAGGAATGTAGGCTTTGAAAACCAGCCCCCCGACGAGACTGTCGCCTTGAAGCTCTCGAAAGCGGGCAACGACGCGGTCGACTTGGTCCTGCTCTGAAGCATTGGGAATGTAGCATGCCTGAATCCAGTAACCTGCGGCCTGGGACTTTACAAAATCCTTCAGTATTAGAGCCGACGACCCAAATGGCGCGAGGGAGGCGCGTACCTCAACCTGATCATCGATGGCGGGCAAAGGAACCCAAGTCATACGCGCCATCCAGTTCTTGAGTAAAGCGTAGGATCCGGGAGCATGATGACATGCGGTATACTCTTCAGGCGAGGTGAGTAGCCGCACACCTCGCTCGAGAAGTGCAATGAACAAGCCCGCGTAAGCTTCGCTCCGAAGCATCCAGCCGCGATATACGCCGATACCCGGTTCATCAATCCGGGTCTTTCTAAGAGCGTCCTCGGGACTGATCCGCTGGTCGAGCTCGTCGTGATTAATCAGGATCGGCAAGAAGCCTACCTTACGCGCAGCCGCAAACTCTAAGGAGAAGTCCGGCTCCACCGATCGAGGATCAAGTGGGTTGGCGCAGAAAATCGCGTAGGGTACGGGCATCGCACTACTCCATTAGGCGAGACCCGAAGGATATGCACGGGCGTTGGTGCAGCGCCAGACAGGCAAGGTGCGCCAGAGGTTCACCGCGTCAGGTCGAAATTCACCGCCGCCGTGTTGCCGCCGCTGATGACGATGCCGATGCGTTCACCGGCTTGCGGCTGGTACGCGCCTGACAAGAGCGCCGAGAACGCGGCCGCCCCTCCCGGCTCCGCCACGATGCGCAACGCGCGCCACAGGGTTGCCTGCGCCTGCGCAATGGCATCGTCTGATACCAGCACGGTCTGGCGCGCGTATTTCTGAACGATCGGAAACACGCGTTCGCCGACCCGCTGCGGCGCAAGCGAATCCGCCGCCAGACCGCCGGCCTCCGCATCGACGGGATGTCCGGCCTCAAAGGCCCTGGTCAGGGTGGGCGAGGCCAACGGTTCGACACCAATCACCTTGATGCGGCCGGCGTACCAGGCGGCGATGCCCGCGATCAGCCCGCCGCCGCCGACCGAGACCAGGAGGGTGTCGATATCCGGCGCCTGTTCGCTGAGTTCGAGCGCGAGCGTTCCCTGTCCCATCATGGTCTCATTCTGATCAAACGCGTGCACCGGCATGGCGCCGGTTTGCTCAGCCCACCGCTCGCTGGCGGCCAGCGCGTCGGCGTAACGGTCGCCTTCGATCACGAGGTCGGCGCCATAGTCGCGGATGCGCGCGACCTTGGCCGGCGACGAGACGCTGGGGACGAAGATCTTTGCCGGCTTCTGAAGCTTCATCGCGGCATAGGCCACGGCCGCGCCATGATTGCCCCCTGAAGCCGCGACCACGCCGGCCTTCGGCACGTCGCGGGTCAACAGATTGGCGAAGGCGCCGCGCGCCTTGAACGAGCCCGAGTGCTGCAGCAGTTCCAGCTTGAGCGTCAGCGCCGTTGCGGACAGGCCAAGCTCGGACGCGTCGATCTCGATCACCGGGGTGCGCCGGATATGGGGCCGAATAAGCTGCTCGCACTGCGCGATGGTTTGTGGATTTACGGCATCATCATACGCGCGCATGCAAGCCCTCCCGCGGCCCGGCAATTGACATGAATTAGTTATTTAGCTAATTAGCAATATGACTACTTCCGATGACGATGTCGAGTCCGCGCTTCGCGCCCTTGCGAGCGATCGGCGGCTCCTGATTCTGGAATGGCTGAAACGCCCCAAGGCGCATTTCCCGGCCCAGACCGACGGCGACCTTGTCAGGGACGGGGTCTGCGGCGTGCTGATTGCCGAGAAGCTCGGCGTCAGCCAGCCCACCGTGAGCGAGCACCTGAAGATATTGTCGCAGGCGGGCCTGTTGAGCGCCAAGCGCGTCAAGCAGTGGACGTTCTACAAGCGCGATGAAGAGCGCATCGCCAAGCTGAAGGCGGCGATCCTGGCCAAGATCTGACGTTGGCCGTTAGTTAGGCCCGCGCCATCGCGTGCGGGAACACCACCTCGATCAGGGTGCCGGACCGCGGCGCCGAGCGGATATTGAACTGCGCGCGATTGGCTTCGACCAGGGCCTTGGTCAGCGACAGGCTGACCGCGGATCCCTCGGAGGTCCGATCCGACGGCGGCGCGGTGCGGAACGGCTCCAGCGCGGCGGCGACCTCGTTGTCGTCCATCCCCTGACCGGTATCGCGCACCCGCAACACCACCTCGCCGAAATCCGATAGCGCCGTCGACACGATGACCTGGCCGCCGGGATTGGCGAGATGCATGGAATTGCCGATCAGGTTCAGCGCGATCTGGCGCAAGGCCCGCGCATCGGCAACCACCGGCGGCAGCGCGTGCGCGAGCGAGGTACGAATGATGATGCGCTCGCGATTGGCCTGCGGCTGCAGCGCCGTCACCGAGCTTTCCACCAGCTCGTTGAGATTCTGGTTGCTGAAGGCGAGGTTGAGCTTGCCGGTCTCGATGCGCGACAGCTCTAGGAGATCGTTGATGAGGCCGGTCACGCGCTCGCCGGAGGCGCGGATGTCCTTCAGATATTCGAGATAGCGTTCGTTGCCCAGTGCCCCGAACCGTTCGGCGATCATCACTTCGGCAAAGCCGATGATCGCGTTCAGCGGCGTGCGGATCTCGTGACTGATCCGCGCCAGCATGTCGGCCTTGGCGGTCGCCGCACGCTCGGTCAGTCGCCGCGCCTGCTGCAATTCGCTTTCGCCCTTTCTGCTCTGCGACAGATCGCGGAACACCGCGAAGAAATTCGGTCCGTCGGGTCGCGTCCGCCCCATCGTCATCGACAGCGGAATAATGCCGCCCTTGCTGACGCACCCGAGCACTTCGCGGCCCTGATCGAGCAGGCTTTCGACGCCCGCGCCCTTGACGTCTTCCAGGTAGTCCATGACCGCCCGCTTGCTTTCCGGCGCAAACAGCTCGATCAGGTTGCGTGCGACGAGGTCGGGCCCGTCATAGCCGAACAGGGCCTCCGCGCTGCGATTGCAGGCATGGACGTTGCCGCCCGAATCGAACATGACGATACCTTCGGCCGTGGTGTCGAGGATCGCGCCAAGTTCCTCGGCATTGGCGTGTCCGACCGCCGACGGTGCGCTCTCCGGAACAGGTTCTGCAATGGCGGTCGCGGGCGCGATGGCCTGCGTCGGCGACATGATCAAGGCGAGTGCGGGATCATCGTCCCAGGCGATCGTGAAGAGGCGGGCGTCGGTCGATTCCGCATGCTCTGCGGATCCCTCGGTCGCGGCAATCCTGACCGGTGCGCCGGCTTCCGACGTGCTCGAGGCGCTGGAGGCGCCGGCCTCGACGTAGAGCGCGTCAAGGCCGCCGGCCTGTTCGAGCGCATGCAGGCTGGCATAGCCGATCGTCTTGAGAAATGCGGAATTGGCGTAGAGCAGACTGTCGAGCCGGTAGATCAGGATGCCAGAGGGCAGCAAGTCAAGCAGAGCCCGGTCGCGCCGGCTCTCGCCGCGCGCGGGCGGCTCGGGTGGCGCCAGCCATTCCGGCGGAGGACGCGGTTGCTCGAGAGCGGGCTGGTCCGGTGACAGATCCGCGGTCTCGGTCGGTTCCGATGCGAGGGGCGCGTCCGCCTCCTCGCTCTCATTCTCGAGCCGGGCAGACAATTGCCGGGCGAGCTCATCGAAGGCGCTATTCTCCACCGGCGTCAGCGAAGCCGAGCGTGGCTCGCTGGCGGGGCGAAACGGCACGACATTCCCAGGCGGTTCCACGGGCGTTCCCGAATCATCTGTTGGTTGTGCAGGGACAGCATCATCGCGTTCCATCGGCGGAACTACGGCAGGAATGTGCTTGGATTGGGTCCGATCAGCGTCGGTCGCGGCTGTCCCCGGTTCCGATTGGTGCAGCGATTCGGTGTGGCGCAAGGCGGCCAATCGCGTCAGCGCGTCGAGATCGCGGCAAACGCCGAAGCCGCGATAGCCCGCGAAGTTCCGCACGCTGTCGTAAACCGGCAGTCCCGAAAGCTCGACAGGCAGGCCATCGAAGCCGTCGGCCGGCCAGTTCAGGGGGATGCCGCTCCAGGTGTTGCGCGTGGCCATCGCGCTTGCGATGTGGCCGGCCGGATCGAGCGCGAAGCGCGCCGCGATCTCGTTCCATGGCCGGCTGACACCGGCGGCGGCCTCAGGGCCGATCAGGCCAATGAACTCGTCCGAGCCAAGCGAGAAGCGGCCATCGTCGTCCATCCGCCAGGTGAAACGCAGGGGATGCCGGCGCGGCGCAATCGCGGCATCGTCGCCGCACGAGGGGGCCCGCCCGGATTCATCGGCTGCTGTGCCGGTCGGCTTGCTGCCGGCGGCCTGTGTCTGGTCTTCAGCGGCTTGCATAGCTTTATCCACCGGAATCTCCGCCGCAGCGGGGTGAGGGGGGGCTTGGGGCAGCGCGTCGGGACGCTCTGCGAACTCGTCCACCAGGGCGAATTCCGCGGGCGCTTCTCCCGACTGCGCCGGCTGCTCATAATCCGCCAGCCGTTCGACGGCGGGGGCAACCGACTGTTCGGTGCTCTGGACGACGGTCACCTGCGGCACGCTGATGTGGCGTTGCTGCGCGGCCTGCGGGGCGATAAAGGCCACGAGCCCGACGTCGGCACCGGTGCCGACGCGCTGCAGAATCATATGGCCGATGCCGATCGGCGTCTCGATCCGACCTTCCGACAGCGCATCGTCGCGCGCCTTCTCGAGTCCGGCCTCGGCGAGGTTGCGAAAACCGAGCAGCGTGCGGGCGGCGTCGCTGGCGCCGACAAACATGCCGTCGCGGGCAAAGGCGGCGATCGGGATGTCGACGCCCTCGACCAGGCCCCGCAGCCGCTCGAGCAGCGGCATCGTGCGCGCGGAGGCCTCGGTTGCGGTGATCAGGACCCCCTCGCTGCCGTCGGGGAAATCCAGCCTGGCGCAGCCGCAGGTCGCGAGCATGCCGAGCGGCGCGCCGAACCCCCGCATCCGCTCCAGCCTCGGCATGCCGCCCGCCGGCAACCGCCGCGCCAGCTGCGCGACCTGCCGCCGGTGGACATCAGCCGGTCCGAACGTCCGCGCCGCCAGCGCCACGGCGTTGGCTGCGCCGAACGCGCGCGCGCCGAGCGGATTGGCCCACAGCACGCGGCAGCCGTCGATCGAGAACAGCCACGCGGGCAGGGCGCTTGTCGCATGCGGCGCGAGCCGCGGATCGGCGACGCCTCGCGACTGGAGTTCCGAAATGTTCATCGCGGTGTCTTGACGTTCCGTCTTGGACGATTCCTCGGGATGGATGCGCCGGGGTCATGGGATCGGCGGCGCGACTCCGGTATCCTTAATTGTCCGTTAGTATCGCCCCTCCGGGATAGCAGGTCCACCGCTGCGGCGGGGGCATCCCCGTCGAAAAGCGGCGCTAACCTTAATCCGCCGCCATATTGTCTGCTGCCACATTCGCGCCTTGGCGCCGGCTGGTACCCGCTTTCCGAACTTCGTGGTCCATCGCGTGCCGCGCGCTTTTCGCGCACTTCAAATCGTCGGCACTCGCATGTTGCGTGTTGCAATTGCCGATCGGAGGTCCACGATGTCGGGCCATGGGGCGCCGCGTCACAAGGAGTTTGACCATGAGCGAAGAAGGGCGTTTCGAGATCCCGAAGGAAATGCGATCCATGGCCGAGGCCAGCTTCGAGCAGGCCCGCAAGACCTTCGACAAGTTCCTTTCCGGTGCGCAGGCCGCGGCCGGCTCGATCGAGGAGCGCGGCGCGACCGTCCGTGCCAGCGCCAAGGATGTGGGCGCGAAGGCGATCGCCTTTGCCGAAAAGAATGTACAGACCTCGCTCGACTACGCTCAATCCCTGCTGCACGCCAAGGATCTTCCCGAGGTGATGCGGCTACACAGCGAGTATGTCCAGGCGCAGATGCGCTCGCTCGCCGAGCAGGCCAGCGAGATGGGCCAGATCGTCAGCCGGGCGGCGATGGATGCAGCAAAACCGCAGGTTTAGGCGAGCCCGCTATTTTATCGTGATCGTGGTTTAGCGATTCTGAAGTTCGCACTATTGTGCAGCATCCTCATCGTGCGGCAGCCCTGAGAAGCGAACTTCAGATTCGAAGGGCACGAGAAACCCCTGATTCCAGTGTGGTTTTGGTTCGGAACTGGTCTCGGCTGCAATGCAGAAAGTTTCTGCGCCCGGCCTTGAGAGCGAACGCCTCGAACTCAATTTGGGGGGCAGTCATGCGGCATCGTGGCCTTAATTTCTTTGCGTTGCACAAAATTGACACTATACTAGTGGTAGAGTCAGATGCCCGACATAAAGGCACCCCCACTGTGTGTGTTCCAGTTTGACGTTCCCCGGTCTCTTGGGCCACCGGGCGGGGCCGTTCACCCATTCCACCCCGATTGTAAAGGATGATGCCATGACCAACGCTTCCGACCCCTTCTCCGCCTCCATCATTCCCTTTGAAGTACCTGAGCAGATGCGCGCGTTTGCCGAGAAGGGCGTATCGCAGGCCCGCGACAACTACGCCAAGTTCAAGGACGCCGCCGAGACTCATAACGTCACGATCGAGGCCGTCTTCACCACCGCCAGCAAGGGCGCCAGCGAGTATTCCGCGAAGCTGATGGAATTCATGAAGGCCAACACCACCGCGGCGTTGGACTTCGCCCAGGAGCTCCTGAGCATCAAGTCGCCCTCGGAGGCGCTGGAATTGTGGACCTCACATGCCCGCAAGCAGGCCCAGACGCTGGCCGCGCAGGCCAAGGAATTGGGCGAACTGAGCCAGAAGATTGCGTCGGAAACCGTCGAGCCGATCAAGACCAACGCGACCAAGCTGTTCAAACCGGCCGCCTGATTTCTGCCGCGTACTAACGGCCGCCTCGGTTTATGAAACAGGTGGCGGCCAACCAGTCTCGAACAAAGCCCGGGCCAGTCGCTCGGGCTTCGTTTTTTGGCGCTGCGCCGGGGGATGTGCTGCCGTCAAGGATAGGCCCGAAGTTGGGCAACTCCCGGCCTTGCCAAAGCCGGCCGTTGCACCTAGTTTCCGGCCCGTCCGGCACCTCTTTTTGAGGTGATCCCAGAGGATGCAGTTGTAGCTCAGTTGGTTAGAGCGCCTGTCTGTGGAACAGGAGGTCGGTGGTTCGAGCCCACCCAACTGTACCAACAAGATCAAGCACTTGCCAAAAATCGGTAGAAGCTCGCCGTTATCGTAGCGACCGGCTGGCAACCTGCTGCTCAGAACGCGTCCACCGTATCCCCGCAGACGAAATCCGCTTCCATTCCATCATTCAAGCGGACGCGGCCCCGCGGAACTGTTGAGCCCATCCCTTGCACTCGACGGCCATGGAAGTCGTTGCGACGTGTCCAAAGCATCTGACGAGTCAGCCAGACTAGAGCGGGATGAGATTAGATCGAATCGGTCGCTACGACGGAAGTGCGCTCCCTCTCCCGCTTGCGGGGGAGGGCTGGGGTGGGGGTGCTTCCGTTAAACGCACTGGTCGAAAGGATAGACCTTCCCCCACCCGCCGCGCTCTACCTGATACGTCGACCTCCCCCGCAAGTGGGAGAGGTGCAGCGAACCTGTTGAAATGTCGATCCAACCAAGAGTCATCACGCCCTAGGCGACGGTTCTAGAGCAACGGGGCTCGTTGACCGACCGCACCAAGAGATGGCCTTTAGAGCGTGTTCGGCATCGCCTTCGTCGACCTACGGCCGTTCGAACGTTATGGCATCCAGTTTTTGCAAGGCGATCTTCGCTCGTTCCAGGTTCGCCGGCGTTGCGCGTTGCAGAGGCGCGCGAGCGCGACCGACCTGATATCCGATGAATGCCATTGCATCCTTGAGTGGCCCAGGATGGTCAGCCGTGTAGAGGGCCTCCACCAGCGGGAGCAGCGCGTAATGCGCGGCGCGTGCAGTGGCGATCTTGGAATTCACCGCGGCCTCGAACAGATTTCGATGAAATGCGGGAACCAGGTTTGCCGTCGTGAAGATGCCGCCGGGACTGCCCAGGAGAAATGTCGGAAAGCCGAGATCGTCGTCTCCGGACAGGATCGCGATGCGATCCCCGACGGCTCTGATCTTTGTGGCGACGACGGCCAGATCGCGTTCGCATTCCTTCAGCGCGACGATGGAAGCAATCGTCGTTAACTTCTCCAGCAGATTTACGTCGAGCGTGATTCCGGTTCGGGATGTGTTGTTATAGGCAACGATTGGAATGTCCGCCGCGTCCGCTACACGCGCAAAGTGTTCATGGATGCCGGCGGCGCTGGCCTTTATGTAGTAGGAGGGCAAGACGAGCACAGCGCTCGCACCGGCTTTGGCGGCGTGGCGTACCGTCTCCTGAACCTCGCGAGTTCCCGGGGCCAAAGCGCCGATGATGACCGGCACGCGGTCGGCGATCTGGTCTATGGCGACATCAATCACGCGTTCCCGCTCCGCGGGCGTGAGGCTGACGAACTCGCCGCTTCCGCCGATGACGAGCAAGCCGGCTACGCCTGCGTCGATCTGAAAGTCGATCAGCCTGCGAAATGTCGGCTCGTCGAATTCATCCATCTCGGTGAACGGGGTGACGATGGCGGTGTAGATTCCCTTCGGCGTGAATTTCATGATGTTACTTTCCTGTGTTCAATGACCGCCGGAGCTGTCGAGTGCGAGGACGGACCAGTCGTTCGACAATTCGCGGAAGAGGCATTCGGCGATCCAGTAATTGCCGTAAGGCATGACGTCTTCCTGCGGGAAGCGCCCGAGGCGCGGCTTGCCTGCCTCGACGTGCCGCATCCTTCCCCACGTTCCGTGCAGCACGACGCCGCCCGCCGTGAGAAAATTGGAAATCAGCGCCTTAAGGGTTTCGCGGGCGACGGTTCGATATCGGTCGGCCCGATCTGGCAGCCACTGCGCGAGCCGCAGCAGGACGGCGGTCGCTATGCAAGCGGCACAGGAGTCGTAGGGTAGGTTCTCGCGGTTCGGATCGTGATAGTCGTACCGCGGCACCCAGCCTTGCGGCGCATTGTCGACATACCACTCGGCCGCCCGCTGCGCCGCCTCAAGATGCCGGGATTGCCGACCTGTCTCATAGGCGTGAGCAAAGCCGAGCATTCCCCAGGCCTGTCCGCGTGCCCAGACACTATCGTCGCTCCACCCTTGCAGGCTGAAGAGGCCGGTCACAGCACGGGTCTTCGGGTCAAGCGCCGCCGCGTGACAGGTCGAGCCATCAGCACGAAGCAGGCCAGTTTCAAGCACGGTTTCGAGATGGCGATAGGCCAGGGTGGCGCGGTCCGGCTCCCACTGTGAAGCCCACAGCATCGATGGAAGGTTGAGGCCGGTATCGATGACGATACGGTTCGCGCCGGCAATCTGGAGAAACGCGCCAGCCTTCTGATCAAAGATGTTGGAAAAATTGTCTCCACCGGAGAACGCCCATCGCCGGAGCTGTTCGCGCTTCGAGATCTGATAGCCCAGCGTCAGAGCGTAATACATGTCGATGCCGGTCGAGGAAAACACCGTCGGATGCCTCGCGAGAACCGGGCCGATACGATCGCAAATCTGCATCGCCGCGTCGCCATAACGCTGGTTTCGTGTCAGCTCGTAAAGGAGCCACAGTCGGCCGGCCAGGAAGCCGGCCCATTGAAAGTTCGACCAGCTATCCCAGACGTACTCCCGGTCCCATGTATAACCGCCGGTCATGTAGTTCAGGCGGGGCACTCCGCCGCTCAGCGTCATCTCCTTGCAAATTGCATCAGCTCCGGCGCAAAGAGATTCGAGCGCATGCGCAAGCAATCGTCGGTAGCCCTGGTTCATTTTCCGCCAGTCGATCTTGATTTGGTTTCGTTCAATCAGCCGCGTCAGCTTGAGCGACAAGACGGTCACGCGCACCGCGAACATGTGCAGATGCAAGGCGCTCGGCGCGATCACCATCCCGCTCGGCGATGGCATCGATGAGCGCGAGATGCTCCGCGTGAATCTCCCCCGCACGGCGGCTGGTCAAACTGGCAAGGCCGACCACCATCACATGCTTGATCTGATTGCGAAGGCTCTCAAGCAAGCGTTGGAGCTCCGCAGAGCCCGCGGCTTCAGCAATGGCCGCATGAAAATCGATTGCTTGACCGAGAACTGTCGAATCCGCTCCTGCTTCGCAGGCGATCGTCGCGTTGTTCAAGTGGTCCGCCCTTCGTCGCAGTTCGGCCACGAGAGCCGGCGTCGCCTTCTCAGCAGTCCACCGCGCCGCGATCCCCTCTAACGCCGATCGGATCGTGTAAACCTGACGGATTTCCTCAGGGGACGGCTTCCGGACGATGGCGGACTTGTTGGGCCGACTGTCGACCAGTCTTTCCTGTTCGAGTTGCAGCAACGCCTCGCGGATCGGCGAGCGACTGACCGACAACTGCCGCGTCAGCACGTTTTCGTGGAGTGGCTCCCCTGGCCGCAAGGATCCCTCAAGAATCGCGCTTCGAAGGATGTTCGCCACCGAATCGCCCAGTGCCGCGCGCGCCGGGGGTTTTAAATCCATTTCCATTTTACCTGTCGTTTGTCGAGTGTCGACAGGATACAGCCGCGATTGGTTACGTCAACCCGCTCTTTTCGCCCGCTCCGGCATTGGGAGGTTGAACTCGGGATCGTGATAGGGACGCGCGCCTCTTACGTCGAGCGAGCGGAAGCCCTGTCGCATGTGGCGGGTTACACCGTCGTGAACGACGTGAGCGAACGCGAATACCAAAGGGAGCGCGGCGGAACCTGGGACAAAGCGAAACGCTGCGACACCTTCGGACCCGTCGATCCATGGCTGGTGATCAGCCATCCGCCATGGCTTGCCGGCTCAAAACGCCTCTGAATGCTCTTTCCGAAGGCGGCCGGCCTCAATCGGTGGGTAAACTATTGGGGGCCTACGGCCGCCGGCGTGCCTAGGTGCCGCACAGGACGCGGTTGCCATCAGTTCAGAGGCTAGTCGCATTCCGTGAACCGCAGCCGGAAACCATCAGTCCTTCAATATACAATTGAGTCGAATTTCGACCCTGCGCTAACGGCGAAATGTTCATCACGGCAAAACCCGATGGGCCTCAACCTTTGTTGAGCGCTCGTACCCCTGGCAAGCGCCGTACCTCCCTAATGAAATTTGCGAGCAAAGGAGAGGTGTTGTCCTTTCGCCACACGAGAGCCAGCGCCAGAGGCATGTCCAAATCGACCACGGGTAAGATCACAACGGTTTCGGGAGACCGCCAGCGTGCGGTTCCAAGGACCCACCCGACGCCCAAACTGGTCGCCACGAGACTTAGGATTGTTGCCTCGTTCAATCCCTCCTGAACGATGCGAGGAGACTTCAAGCCACCACGGTAACATTCGTGCATCAGTCGGTCGTAGAACGCCGGGCTTGCCCACCTTGGAAACCACACAAACGGCACATCCGTGAGATCCCGCAGGAGCAGTTTCTTGAGTTTTGTGAGAGGATGTCTTTTGGGCACGGCCAGCTCAAGATGCTGTATCGCGACGGGAAACTGTTCCAATTCCGGATCGGTCTTTGGCATGAAATTGACGAAGCCTGCATCCAAACGGCCGGATCTTATGGCTTCAAACTGCTCCAAACTCGCCGCTGGTCGAAGTTGCAGTTCCGCATCGGGTTGCCGCTCCCGGAATCGCCGGAAAGAATCCGGAACAACGCCGCGCCAGGACGCATTTTCCGAGAACCCGACACGCAGCGTTCCTGAAAGACCGCGGGCCACTTGGGCGGCACGCGTAGCCGCTTCATCCACATCTTGCAGGATGCGCCTCGCATCCTCCAGGAATTGCTTGCCAGCGGCACTCAACTTCACGCCGCGCGGTAGGCGCTCAAAAAGTTTGAAGCCTAGCTCCTCCTCCAAATCCTGAATCTGGCGGGATAGCGCCGGCTGAGCGACGCGGAGAATGCGCGACGCACGCCCGTAATGCTGCTCGTCGCCGACCGCCAAGAAATATCGCAGATGCCGCAACTCCATTTTGATACCTTATCGCGATTGATCTGATAGTAAAGATATCTTGGACGTATTGGATAAGGTTTGTCACATTTGACCAACGAAGGAAGCTGGCAAAGTGCGGTCAATGCTTCCTCGCCGAGCCCTTTAGAACGCTGCGTTAGGTGGCCCCGATGAAAGCAGGTCCTCACTATGAAAACAGACATAAAGGGAGAGACCATCAAAACGCTCAGGACGCACTACATCGATGGTGCGTTCATTGAATCCCACGGCCGCGAGGTCAAGGACATCATCAGTCCGACGAGCGGCAAACTGATCGGTCGCGTCACGCTTGCCGATGAAGAGGATACGCGGCGCGCCATCGCCGCAGCCAAGAGCGCATTTGTCGATTTCAGCCAGTCAACCAAGGAAGAGCGAGCTAAGATTCTGTGGCGGCTGCATGAAGCCGCTTCGGCGCGCCTCGGCAAGCTGACGGCGGCGATGGTCGAGGAGTACGGAGGTGTCGTCCAGTTCGCCGGGCCGATCATCCAGTCCGGCGTCAACGCGTTTCTGGCCGCCGAAAAGGCGCTCCAGGAACTTCCTTTGACACGCAGCTGGGACAAGACGACGGTCACCCTCGAGCCGGTCGGCGTGGCTGGTCTGATTACCGCATGGAACGCGAATACGCTGTTCATTTGCTTAAAGCTCGCCTCGGCCGTCGCCGCCGGTTGTACGGTCGTCATTAAGCCCAGCGAGTTGAGCTCGCTCCAGACTCAGGTGTTGGTTGAGGCGCTGCACGAGGCCAATCTTCCGAAGGGGCTCTTGAATGTGGTCACAGGGCTCGGCAGCGTGGTCGGCGCCGAGCTCGTACGCAATCCCGACGTCGCAAAGATTTCATTCACAGGCTCCGTCGCTGTAGGCGAGCAGATCATGCGTGACGGGGCGAAGACCATGAAGCGCGTCACGCTGGAACTGGGCGGGAAGTCGCCCACCATCCTGCTCGATGATGCTGCTCTCGATCAGGCGATCCCGTCGGCTCTCATCATGGCCTTCTTGAACAGCGGTCAGGCGTGCGCCGCCGGGACGCGCCTCTTGGTACCGAGAAGCCGCCTCGATGCGGTAAAGCAGGGCGTTCGCGACGCGATGCACGCTTTTGCTGTCGGCGATCCGGCCGATCCCAAGACTGCCGTCGGGCCGATGGTGTCGCAGAAACAGTACGATCGTGTGCAGTCTTATATCCGCAAGGGCATCGAGGAAGGCGCGGAGGTTCTCGTTGGTGGGGAGGGTCATCCCGAAGGTTTCAAAGAGGGTTACTTCATGAAACCCACGGTGTTTGTCAACGTGACGAACGACATGACGATTGCCCGGGAAGAAATCTTCGGTCCCGTACTGTGCGTCATAGCTTATGACTCCGAGGACGATGCAATTCGGATCGCCAACGACTCCCAATACGGTCTCCACGCCGCCGTCCTCGGGACCGACCTGCAGCGCGCGCGCCGCGTGGCCTCACAGATTAGGGCCGGGCGGATCGTGATCAATAACATGACGGATGATCCGCAGGCGCCTTGGGGAGGATTCAAACACTCCGGCGTTGGCCGTGAGTATGGCAGGTACGGGATCGAGGCGTTTCTTGAAACCCGTGCCATTCTTGAGTCCTGACGAAGTCCTCCGATGAGCAAGCACATCGCCATCTCCCCTGAAGAAGCCGCGGATCGCCTCGCCATCAGAGAGCTCGTCGAGGCCTACGCACATTGCGCGGACCGTCGCGACGCGAAGGGTCAGATGTCTCTGTTTACGGCAGATACCCACTTCGTGGTGTACATGAATGCCAAAGATCCGACGCCTTCACAGGATCTGCACTCGCGCGAGGCGCTCGCTCCGGTGTTTGCCGACCTGAACCAGTACGCCGCGACCATGCACTTCCTTGGACAGACGACGATCCTAACGCTGACCGGCGACCAAGGGACAGGGGAAACCTATTGCATGCCCCACCACATCACGATTGACGGCAAAAGCCGGCGCCTGATGATTGCTGCCCTCCGCTATATGGACACCTTCGTGAAGATGGACGGCATCTGGCTGTTCGCCGAGCGTTTGCTCTATGTCGATTGGCTGGAAGAGCGTGCGATGTCATGAACGTTCCAGCAGTGGGCCAGGAACTTGTCATCGTGGGCGCGAGCGGAATGGTCGGAGGATACGCCCTCCGCTACGCGCTTGATCAACCGACAGTCGAACGTGTGACAGCTATCGGGCGCAAGAAGCTCGGCATATCGCCCCCCAAGCTGACGGAAATTCTGCACCGAGACTTCGCGGACTGCTCCGCACTCAAGGATGCGCTCTCGGGGCAGGACGCGGTCGTCTTTTGCCTGGGCGCATATACCGGCGCGGTGTCGGACGCGGAGCTCCGCAAGGTAACCGTGGATTACACCATCGAGTTCATGCGCGTTCTCCACGGCAGCAGCCCTGACGCGGCTTTTTCGTTCCTGAGCGGAAATGGCGCGGACCCGACCGGCCGAAGCCGGCTTCCCTTTGCACGCTACAAGGGAGAGGCCGAGAAGGTACTGCTCGCGGCGGGGTTCCCCCGCGTATGTATCTTCCGGCCCGCATACATCTACCCGGTCGAGCCGCGGAACGAACCGAATTTCAGCTACCGTTTGTTGCGCGGCATCTATCCAGTCTTTCGGCTGTTGTTTCCAAGCCTAGTGATTCGGGCCGACGACTTGGCTCGGGCCATGGTGGATGCCGCCGTCCTGGGAAGAGAGGAGCGCGGAGACCTCGTTTTAGAGAACCGTGATATCCGAGCTATGGTCACACTCCGCGTGTAGCCGAAACGCTTTCGTAGCGCGCGGCCGTGTTGCGAACGACCGGCGCCGGATAGTCGGGAAAGACCCCCGGCATCGGCGGCAGGTTGCCGACGTAGCGATTGATCGCGCGGAACAGCGCACTGATGGCGGCCTGATTGGTCGTGATCGAGTAGAGATTACACATGCCATCGTCTACAACGCGCTTCGATTCAGAGGCCGACGTGACCTGTTATCACTGGCTCCGCTCGACCGCAGACCGAGCTTTCGAACTCCCGCATGACGCTTTCCCGGGTGGCATCGGTAACCGCGTGTCCGGGTCGTCGCAAATAACTGCACGTCCACAGAACCGATAACAGCTCGCTTGCAATGTTTAGTAAATAATGATTTACTAAACAAATCGAGCTTCACTGGGTCCTTAGAATCTGGGTAAGCGCGAGGAAACGTCAGTCTAGCCATTCAGCCGTCAAGGACTGTGTCGCTCTGCTCGAAGCATTCGAGCGGGTAGGAAAGCTGTGCCATGTCGATGGCCGGCCCCACTGGGAGGGAACTCGTAATGAAACAGACAATGAAGGCGCTTCTTGTTGCATGCGGAGCTCTTGTCTCCGCGCTCGGCGTTGGCGCGGCGCCCGCGCCCGCGCACGCCGAGGGCAAGACGATCACGCTGTGCTGGGCCGCGTGGGACCCGGCCAACGCGCTGGTCGAACTGTCCAAGGACTTCACCGCCAAGTCCGGTATCGGCATGAAGTTCGAATTCGTGCCCTGGACCAACTATGCCGATCGCTTCCTCAATGAACTCAATTCGAAGGGATCATTGTGCGATCTCATCATCGGCGATTCGCAGTGGATCGGCGGCGCCGCCGAGAATGGCCAGTACGTCAAGCTCAATGATTTCTTCAAGAAGGAAGGGATCAGCATGGACGACTACATGCCGGCCACCGTGGTCGGCTATTCCGAATGGCCGAAGAACTCGCCGAACTACTGGGCGCTGCCGGCGATGGGCGATGCGGTCGGCTGGACCTATCGCAAGGACTGGTTCGCGCGTCCCGACGTGCGAGAGGCCTTCAAGGCCAAGTACAATCGCGATCTCGCCGTGCCGAAGACCCTCGATGAACTCCACGACATCGCGCAGTTCTTCCAGGGCCGCGAGATCGACGGCAAGAAGGTCTATGGCGCGTCGATCTATACCGAGCGTGGCTCGGAAGGCATCACCATGGGCGTGTCGAATTATCTCTACGACTACGGCTTCAAATACGAAGATCCCAAGAAACCCTATGCGATGGAGGGTTTCGTCAACTCGGCCGGCGCGGTGAAGGGTCTCGAGGCCTACAAGGACCTCTACAAGTGCTGCACGCCGCCCGGCGCCTCCAACTCCTACATGTCCGAGGGTCTCGACGCGTTCAAGTCGGGGCAGGTCGCGCTGCAGATGAACTTCTTCGCCTTCTTTCCGGGCCTCTACAAGGACCCCAATGTCGGCGGCGACAAGATCGGCTTCTTCTCCAATCCCGCCGCGACGGCGCAGGCCACGCAGCTCGGCGGACAAGGCATCTCCGTGGTGGCCTATTCCAAGAACCAGGACGAAGCGCTGCAATATATCAAGTGGTTCGCCGGCGGCGACGTGCAGAAGAAGTGGTGGGCGCTCGGCGGCTATTCCTGCGCCAAGTCGGTGCTGAACGACCCTAGCTTCCCGAACAGCGCGCCGTTCGCCGGCGAGTTCCTGAAGTCGATGGCGATGGTCGTCGACTTCTGGGCCGAGCCGTCCTACGCGCAACTGCTGCAGGCTGAACAGAAGCGCGTCCATGATTATGTCGTGGCCGACAAGGGCACGGCGAAGGAAGCGCTCGACGGCCTGGTCAGGGATTGGCAGGCCATCTTCAAGGAAGAGGGCAAGAAGTTCTGATTACGTATCGTCCCGGGGCGCGCGCGCTTCGTCTGCGCGCCCCGGGGTTCTTCTTTCCTGACAACGAACGCTGCGGCCTGGCCGCAGCGGTCGCTCTCCGCCTGGACACAGGATCAACCGACGCCATGCACGATGTCAGCGCCTCATCGCGGATCGTCTATCCGGCCGCTTCGCAAGCGGGCGTGACGCGTCGGCTCCGGGGCCTCTCGGACCGGACACTGGCCTGGCTCTTCATCACGCCGACGATCATGCTGTTGCTGGCGATCAACATCTTTCCGCTGATCTGGACGATCTATCTGTCGTTCACCAGCTATCGCGCCAACCGGATCAATGCCCCGACGCGATGGCTGGGGATCGACTGGTACCAGTCGATCCTGACCGACCCCGACATCTGGGCGGCGATGCAGGTTACCGCGCATTTCGTGATCTGGACCGTGATTATCGAGACCGTCCTCGGTTTTGGCCTGGCTTTCCTGATTGACAAGAAATTCCGCGGCCACGGCGTCTGGACCACGATCATCCTGCTGCCGATGATGCTGTCACCGGCGGTGGTTGGCAATTTCTGGACGTTCCTCTATCAGCCGCAGATCGGATTGTTCAATTACGTGATCGCCTTCGTCACCGGCCGCAGCGCCTCCTCGTTCCAGATGCTGGGCGACGTGACGCTCAGCCCCTGGGCCATCGTCATCGTCGATGCCTGGATGTGGACGCCCTATGTGATGCTGATCTGCCTCGCCGGCCTGCGCTCGATTCCCGACTACATCTACGAAGCGGCGGAGGTCGACCGCGCCTCGAAATTGCGCCAGTTCTGGTCGATCACGCTGCCGATGGCGCTGCCCTTCATCATGCTCGCGGTGCTGTTCCGCGGCATCGAGAACTTCAAGATGTTCGACATGGTCAATCTGCTCACCGGGGGCGGGCCGGGCTCGACCACCGAAGTCGCCTCGATCACGCTGAAGCGTGCGGCCTTCGAAAGCTGGCGCACCGGCTACTCCTCGGCCTTCGCGATCATCCTGTTCGTGACGGTGTTTGGGCTGGCCAACATCTACGTCAAGGCGCTGAACCGGGTGAAAAGCCGATGAGCCTCGCCGCCCATTCCGTCGTCGAACCCTCGGCCGCCACGCGGCGTTTCGCCGGCTCGCTGGTGGTGCTCTACGCCATCATCACCATGATCCCGCTGGTCTGGATCGTGCTCACCTCGTTCAAGTCGCCGGATGATGCGATCTCCTATCCGCCCAAGATCCTGTTCACGCCGTCGCTCGAAGGCTATTGCAATCTCTTCACCACCCGTTCGCGTCAGACACCGGAGTTCATCCAGACGCTGGGCCCGCCGCAGGGTTTGTGCGACCGCATCGCGCGCAGCCGCAACATGGTCGTCGCCGGGCCGTCGAACTACATGCCGCGCTTCGTCAATTCGCTGATCATCGCGTTCGGCTCGACCGTGCTCGCGGTCGCTCTCGGCACCTTGTCGGCCTATGGGTTCTCGCGCTTCCGCGTGCCGATGAAGGACGACTTGCTGTTCTTCATCCTGTCGACCCGGATGATGCCGCCGATCGCGGTCGCGATCCCGATCTACCTGATGTACCGCACCGTCGGGCTGTCGGACACCCGGCTCGGGATGATCCTGCTCTACACCTCGGTCAACGTCTCGCTCGCGGTCTGGCTGCTCAAGGGCTTTATCGACGAAATCCCGCGCGAGTATGAAGAGGCGGCGATGATCGACGGCTATACCCGGTTCCAGGCCTTCGTGAAGGTGGTGCTGCCGCAGGCCACGACGGGAATCGCGGCCACCGCGATCTTCTGCCTGATCTTCGCCTGGAATGAATATGCCTTCGCGGTGCTCTTGACCTCTGGCAGCGCGCAGACCGCGCCACCGTTCATTCCGATCATCATCGGCGAAGGCGGCCAGGACTGGCCCGCGGTGGCGGCCGGCACCACGCTGTTCCTGGTGCCGATCGTCGTGTTCACGGTGCTCCTGCGCAAGCATCTGCTGCGCGGCATCACCTTCGGAGCCGTGCGCAAATGAGTCGCGAGGCGAACCCGCCCACATTCTCTGCAATGCCGCGTCGCGGCCTCATGGACCGGATCCTGCGCCGCGGTCCGCTGGAGGCGATCGCAACCGCGATCATCGCCGCCGGCGTCGTCATGCTGATGCAGCCGTTTGTCCTGACGCTCTATTCATGGTCGTTCGCGACCACCCTGTTCGGGACGGTGATGTTCACCATCGTCGCGAAGGTCAGGGAGTAGGCGCGATGGCGCAGATCAGGGTCGAGGCGCTCGACAAATCCTTCGGCACGTTTCATGCGGTCAGGTCGGCCAGCTTCACCGTGGAGGACGGCCAGTTCCTCTGCCTGCTCGGACCGTCCGGCTGCGGCAAGACCACGACATTGCGGATGATCGCGGGACTAGAGCTGCCGACGGCCGGCACCATCAGGCTCGACGGCGAAGACGTGACGATGAATCGCGCCTCGGCGCGCGATATCGCCTTCGTGTTCCAGTTCTTCGCGCTCTACCCGCACATGAATGTGCGCCGGAACATCGGCTTTCCCTTGAAGTGCGAGGGCGTCGGGGCAGCCGAGCGCGACCGGCGGGTTGCGGAGGTCGCGCGCATCCTGCGGATCTCGCACCTGCTCGACCGCCCCGTGTCCGGTCTTGCGGGTGGCGACCGGCAGCGGGTGGCGCTGGGACGCGCGATCGTGCGCAAGCCGAAATGCTTCCTGATGGACGAGCCGTTGGGTGCGCTCGATACCGAAATGCGCGAGGAGATGATCCGTGAGTTGCGCGCGCTGCACGACCGGCTCGGCGCGACCACGGTCTATGTCACGCATGACCAGCTCGAGGCGATGGCGATGGCCGACAGGATTGCCGTGATGAACGACGGCCTGGTCGAGCAGGTCGCGAGCCCGCGCGATATCTATGACCGGCCGGTGTCGCTGTTCGTCGCCGACTTCATCGGTTCGCCGCCGATGAACTTCCTGCCGTTCCGCGGCAGCCTGGAGCCCGGCGCGGGCGCGATCCGGCTCGGCGATCGCGATGTGGCCGTCCCAATCGCGCGCGAGGCGCGGGCCGAGAGCGATCTCGTGCTTGGGGTCAGGCCGGAACATGTGCGGTTCTCCGACCGCGGCATGGTGCGGGGCGAGGTCTACGGGGTGGAATATCTCGGCACGACCCAGATCGTCACCGTGACCACGCGCTATGGCGCGCTGAAAGCGCGCTCGCCCGCCAGTCTGTCGTTACGGACGGGCGAGAGCGTCGGTCTCGACTTTCGCCCCGATACGCTGTCGATCTTCGATCGGCAGTCGGGCCGGGCGATCCGCACCGCCTTGCATGAGGGAGGCGTGCATGGCTGAGGTCGAGATCCGATCCGTCTCCAAATTGTTCGGCAAGACGCCGGCGGTCAGCGAGCTGTCGCTGACGATTGCAAACGGAGAATTCGTCGCCTTGCTCGGACCGACAGGCGCCGGCAAAACCACGACATTGCGCCTCGTTGCGGGACTCGAGAGGCCGGAGCGCGGCTCGATCTGGATCGGCGGGCGCGACGTGACCGGCGAGGCGCCGGCCGATCGCGACGTCGCCTTCGTGTTTCAGCAATATTCGCTGTATCCGCATCTCACGGTGTTCGAGAACCTGGCCTTTGCGTTGCGCGCGCCGATCCGCCGCGTGCCGGAGGCCGTGATCCGCGCCCGGGTGGAGGAGGTGGCGCAGCTTCTGCACATCGAGACCAAGCTGCATAACAAGGCCACGCAGCTCTCGGGCGGACAGATGCAGCGCGTCGCCATCGGCCGGGCCTTGGTGCGCTCGCCTTCGGTCTATCTGATGGACGAACCGCTCTCCTCGCTGGATGCCAAGCTGCGCGGCGAAATGCGCCTCGAGCTGAAGCGGATCCAGGCCGAGCTCGGCGCGACGATCCTCTATGTCACCCACGATCAGACCGAAGCGATGACGATGGCCTCGCGCATCGGCGTGATCGAGGCCGGGCGTTTGATCCAGATCGGGACCCCGCGCGAGATCTACGAGAACCCGATCAATGCCTATGTCGCGGCGCGGCTCGGCCAGCCGGCGATCAACCTGCTGCCGGCGACGCTGTTCGCCGGCGCGCCACGCGGGGCCAGGACGATCGGCGCCCGCACCGAGCATCTCAGCATCGCCCGCGGTGGCGGCGGCGTGTCGGCGATCGTCAAACGGATCGAGCATCTCGGTGACCAGAGCCATCTCCATCTCGACCTCGGCGGCCAGGCGGTCGTGACCTTGTCAGACCCCGAGGCCAATCTTGCTGCCGGGGACACCGTGTCGCTCAGTCTCAACAATCCGCTGTTCTTCGATGCGGATGGTGAAAGGATCGCGGCATGAATCTCGATCGGGCAACAAGAGAAAAACTGGTGCGGGCGCTCGCCGGGTCGATGATCGAGCACGCCGAGGAATTGACCAACCTCGACCAGGCGATCGGCGACGGCGATCACGGCCTGAACATGAAGCGGGGCTTCGAGGCGGTTCTCGCGGCACTGCCAGGCCTCGCCGACAAGTCGCTGCCCGAGATGCTCAAGACCATCGGCATGACCTTGGTGATGAAGGTCGGCGGCGCATCCGGGCCGCTGGTCGGCACCTTCTTCATGGAACTCGGCAAGGCGCTTCCGGAGGCGCCCGTGCGCGCCGACTTCGTTGCCGCGACCGACAAGGCGGTCACCGCCGTCAAGGCGCGCGGCCGCTCCGACGCCGGACAGAAAACGCTGCTCGACGTCCTGGTGCCGGTGCAGACGCTTCTCGCGGAGGGCGGCGACGCCGGGGCGATCGCGGCAGAGGCGTCGCGAGCGGCCGATCGCACGACCCCGATGCTGGCCATCCGCGGCCGTGCCTCCTTCCTCGGGGAGCGCTCCATCGGTCATATGGACCCGGGGTCACGCTCCGCGGCTCTCCTGATCGGCGCAGCGGTCGCGACACTGGTATCAGAGGCAAATTCATGAGCAGTTCAAATTCCGGCAATGTCGGGATCGTCATCGTTTCACATTCCCCGAAAATCGCGGAGGGCGCGGCCGACATGGTGCGTCAGATGGTCGGTAACGCCGTGCCGCTGGCCTGGACCGGCGGCGATCTCGATGGCGGACTTGGCACCAACGTTGCCGGCATCCTGGAGGCCATCGCGGCGGCGTGGTCGCCGGCCGGCGTCGCCATCCTCGTCGATCTCGGCGGTGCGGAGACCAATTCGGAGATGGCGGTGGAGATGCTGCCCGAGGATCGACGCGCGCGCGTCGTCGTTTGCAATGCCCCCGTCGTCGAAGGGGCCGTGATCGCGGCGACAGAGTCGTCCGGGGGCTCGTCGCTTGCCGCCGTCAAGCGCAGTGCGGAGGAATTCTATGCCTGATGCCAACGCCAACCGGGCGGCTGAGAGTCTCGTGCCGCTGACCGCGTCGGCGGTGCTTGTCAATGCCGTCGGGCTTCATGCCAGGCCATCGGTGAAGCTCACGCAGTGCGCCAAACGCTTTGCCGCCAAAATCGAATTGGCGCTGGCGCCGGACGGCCCGTGGACCGATGCCAAGAGTCCCGTGAAGGTGATGCGGGTGAAGGCGCCGCAGGGCGCCACGTTGCATTTCCGCGTCACCGGCGCTGACGGCGAGGCGGCGCTCGCCGCCCTGCTGGCGCTGGTCAATGATGGTTTTGGCGAGGCCTGACGCCGGTGGGGGAAATCCATCTTACAGGACGTGCCGCGTCACCGGGTCTCGCCATCGGGCCGGTCACGATGCTGACATCGGACACGCCGCGACGAACGCGCGTTGGCGACCCCGCGCAGGAGACGGCCGCGCTTCAGGCCGCGATCGAAGCCGCGACGGCCGAGATCGCCGGGGTAATCGAGACGGTCGAGGGTGAGGTCGCGGACATTCTTGAATTCCAAGTCGCGCTGCTCGAAGACGATGCGCTGGCAGAGACCGCCTACGACGCGATTTCGACGGGAGTTGCGGCTGACCAGGCCTGGCGCGCGGCGCTCGATGCGGAGATCGCAGGCTACCGTGCCTCCGACGATGAATATTTCCGTGCCCGCGCCGCGGACCTCATCGACATCCGGGACCGCGTGCTCGCGCATCTCGGCGGCGAAAGCACGGCCGCGACGATCGCCGGCGATTCGATCGTGGCCGGTGAGGACATCACGCCCTCGGCCTTTCTTGCCGCCGACTGGAGCCGTGGTGGCGCCATCGCGCTGGCCGCCGGCTCGCCGTCGTCCCATGTCGCGATGCTGGCGCGTGCGCGCGGGGCCCCGATGGTGGTCGGGCTCGGTCTGTTGCCGTGGAACGGGCGGCCTCCGGCATTGGCGCTGGTCGATGGCGACGCCGGCACCGTGGTCTTCGATCCCGAGCCGGAGACGCGCCGCCTGTTCGAGCATCGCATGGCAGCCGCGAACGCCGCGCGTGCGGTCACAGACGCCGGCCGCTTTGAGCCGGCCTGCACGGCCGATGGTCGGCGGATCATGGTCTTGCTGAACATCGCCGCGCCTGAAGAGCTTGCGGCGATCGACCCGGCCATCTGCGACGGCATTGGCCTCGTGCGCACGGAGTTTCTGTTCGAAGCGTCCCAGGGCCTGCCCGATGAGGACACCCAATATGCGGTTTACCGGCGCATTCTCGCATGGGCCGATGGACGCCCGGTGACGATCCGCACGCTCGATGCCGGCGGCGACAAGCCGATCCGCGGCTTGACTGTCGACGGCGAGAGCAATCCGTTTCTGGGCCTGCGCGGCATTCGCCTTTCCCTCGCGCGGCCGGAGGTATTCCGGGTGCAATTGCGGGCGCTGCTGCGCGCAGCCGTTCACGGGCCGCTGAAGATCATGCTGCCGATGATCGCCATCCCCGCCGAACTCAACCATGCGGCCGTGATGCTGGATGCGGAGTTCGCGGCGCTTGAGGCGGAAGGGATCGCGTGCGCGCGTCCGCCGCTCGGGATCATGGTCGAGGTGCCGGCGGCCGCACTTCGCGCCGAGGATTTTACCGCCGCGTTCTATTCGATCGGCTCCAACGACCTGACCCAGTATACGATGGCGGCCGCGCGCGACATTGGCGCCGTTGCCGATCTCAACGATACCGGCGATCCGGCGGTGCTGTCGCTGATCGCCCGCACCGTCGAGGCCGGACGCCGGCGCGGTGTCGAGGTTTCGCTGTGCGGTGACGCCGCGGCCGATATCCGCCTGACGACAGCGCTGCTGGCCACCGGGCTGACGACGTTCTCGGTGGCGCCCGTCGCCGTTGCGCGGCTCAAGGCCGCGATCGCAATGGTGGGATCATGAGCAACGGCGCGGACGACGAGGCCGGCGGGCCGGGTGACCGCAACGTCGCGGACTACAAGGTCATCCTGCGCCGGGTGCTCGACAACCGGCCGTCGGGGACCAGGCTGAAACTTGCGGCGGCGCTGGGCAAGAACCGCTCCTTCGTGACCCAGATCACCAACCCGGCCTATCTGGTGCCGATCCCGGCCAAGCATGTCGCGATCATCTTCGAGGTCTGCCATCTGTCCGGCGCCGAGCGCGCGGCATTCCTCGAAGCCTATGGACGCGCGCATCCCGGGCGACTGCGCGCGCCCCATCGCGAAGCGCGCACGCGCACCATTGCCGTGACGGTGCCCGATCTCGGTGACGACAAGAAGAACCGCGCGCTTGACGAACTCGTCGTCGATTTTGCCGCACGGCTCGCCCGTTTTGCCGAGAGCGTGGGCTGATGGATCGATCCGGACTGCGAAACAGACAATCGGGAGGACGTTCATGAAGAAGCTGATCAACAGCGCCGACACGGTACTCGAAGAAAGTTTGGATGGCTTCGCGGCAGCCCATGCGGACATCCTTGTTCTGGGGGCCGAACGCAAATTCGTGCGTCGCCGCGATTTGAAGGTAGGCAAGGTCGCGCTGATTTCGGGCGGTGGGTCGGGACATGAGCCACTGCATGCGGGCTATGTCGGCCTCGGAATGCTGGATGCCGCTTGCCCGGGCCAAGTCTTCACTTCGCCGACGCCAGACCAGATGATTGAGGCCGCGGAGGCCGTCGACACCGGCGCAGGTGTGCTTTTCATCGTCAAGAACTACGAAGGCGATGTGATGAATTTCACCATGGCTGCCGAGATGGCCGGACGGGAAGTTGCAAGTGTAGTGACCAACGACGACGTCGCGGTCGAGAAGTCGACCTACACGACCGGTCGTCGCGGTGTCGCCGGGACGCTCATCGTGGAGAAGATGGTCGGCGCCGCCGCCGAGACAGGGATGCCGCTGGCCGCTCTCAAGACGCTCGGCGATGAGGTCAACCGACGCACGCGCTCGATGGGGGTGGCGCTGACGCCGTGTACCGTGCCTGCGGCGGGTCGGCCGAATTTCACATTGGCCGACGATGAAATGGAAATGGGCGTCGGCATTCATGGCGAGCCTGGCCGGCGTAGGGTGCCGTTGGCTTCCGCTGATGCGATTGCTGCCGAACTGCTCGAAGCAATCCTCAAGGATCTTGCGCCCAGGCAGGGGAGTGAAGTGCTGCTTCTCGTCAATGGGTTCGGCGCAACACCGCTGATCGAACTCTACTTGATGGCCAACAGCGCAAAGCGGATTTTGGACAGCGCGGGGATCACGGCGACGCGCTTCCTGACCGGTTCCTACGTCACATCCCTCGACATGGCCGGTGTTTCGATCACTGTGTCCGTCCTCGACAGCCAGACGAAGACTCTTTGGGATGCCCCGGTGCACACCGCAGCGCTGCGCTGGGGCGCCTGATCTCATTTCGCCATCAAAGATCGAGATGAAATTTTGGTTGAAAATCATATCATAATTTCAACAACCTAGGAGTTGGTGCCCTTAAGTTTGGATCGGAGCGAAACCGTAGCCGTTGGCGTCGAGTTCTGCCCTGCCTCTGGCGAGCACGTTCCTTGACCACTGCAAGAAAGCGTCGACAAACAAGGCGCCGTCGCGATCGGTTCGGATATTGCCGGCGATCTCGTCATGCCCGGCCTCCATTCGTATGGTGTTCCGAGCGAGCAGCATCAGGATCCGCTGCCGCTCGCGCTCGTTCTCCGCCTCTGCCAGCATGTGGAGGTTCAGCGCGGCGACGTGGATGAAGGTATATTGCTCGTGGAACACCGCGGTCATCGGTTGGCGCCGCCCCGTGAAATGCGGGTGCAGGTAGGATTCGGCGGCATCGTTCACGATGAGCCGATCGGCCTTGTTCATGTGCACGCCAAGCGCATCGAGTTTCTGGTGTGCGGTCTCGTGAATCAGCGCCTGCGCGAGGCCCAGCGCGTCATCCACGGTGACGTAGACGCGACCCCATTGGCCGCCGTGGGAGTGGCTGGACGATCCCAGCGACCAGTCGCCCTGTGCCGCCTGGGCGGGGTCCGAATACGGATAGACCGTGTCGATCAACGCCTGGAACTGTGCGTGGGCCGCCGGCCAACGGCGGAGATAGCCGGCGGCGGCGATCAGGTTCGGGTGATCTCGCGCGGCCGGCGCGATTGCGTCCGACATCAGACCACGCGCGGGGGCTGGCGCGATCTCCACGGCGCCATCGCCAAAGCGCGGAAACCCTCGCGGTGCGCAGGAGCGGCACCGCAAACCGGCGGCGGCGGCGAGCTCCAGGATCACTTCCGTATCGTAACCATCGGCCTGGGGCTCGGCCATTCGTTCCCAATCGACCGGCGCCAGGATCGACGCGGCGTCGGTCATGACGAGAGCCGCGAACGGCCTTCGCGGCCGGGCAGCGCCGGCGCCGCAAAGGGGAAGTTGAGTCCCGTGACCGCGCCATCGATCCGATCCGGCCCGAGACGCCGGATTTGGCGCTTGTCGACATCCGCGATTGCCAGGAGCGTCTGCTTGAAAACGGGGGTCTTGACCTCGATAACGCCGTGAAGCTCGGACCAAACCATCGCCCACGACAAGCACGTGCGCAGCCATTCGACCTCCTCGTCGTAGCCGTGGTCGCAGGCGCGCCGCAGCCAGCGCTCCGCGCTGTCGGCCGCGCAGGCGCAGTCCGGCGCGCAAGGGAGGATGGGGAGAACCCACAACCCCATCGGTGCGAGCAGCGGATGCGCCGTCAGGCTCGCCGGGAGGACAAGCTCCGTTCCGTCGTCGGCCGCCATCGTTGAGATCGCCGCGATGGCCGCCCTCTCGGGATGAGGCAGGTTTGCGCATCTCGCGCAGCAAATCGGCAGATTCAACGCGCTCAACAGATCCGCGCGATCGCCCCGGGCGACCGCATCCCGCATCCGTTCGACGGCGTCCTTTCCGCCCGCCGCGAAGGTGACCGGTTGGTCCTCGCCGGGCCGGGCGCACACGCCGCGCGGCAGTGCGTCGGCCGGGAACACCTCGCAGGTCAATCCAAACCCGGCCGCAAGGCCTTGCAGCCTTGGAATGCTGTCGCGCGACATCAGACGTGCGGTTCCGCCGCTCGCGAGGTCACGCGCGGCATGAACGGTCATGTCCTCGAGCATCGCCTGGATGCGCGCGACACGCGGCCGCCAGAGGTCGCGCGCCGCGTCGCTCACCCAGCTGATGCGCGGTTTCGGCTCGCGCGCGGACGCCGGGGGTGTCGGCTCGCCGCTGCCGCCGGCGCGCTCCTTGCGCAACGTCGCGGCGATCCAGCTCATCGACGGGTTCTCGCCGCGCGCCCAATGTTCGATCTGGCGGCGCTCGATGTCGAAGCGCAGCGGCTGGATGCTGAGCGGGATCTTGCCGGAGACGATCATGCGCCGCTCGATTGTGGAGAACAGATGCATCCATTCGGCGCAATGTTCCGTCCGGTTGCGCCAGTCGCCGTCGACCGCGGTGCCGGGACACTGGCCCTTGCACATCAGAAAGAACCGGCATCCGGCGCAGCCGTTTCGCGCTTGCGAGGTGCGGAACAGCGCGAGGTAGCGCTCGTAGCCGGCGACGTCGGCCTTGATGAAGCCGATGCCGTCCTTGTTGGTGCGGCCGCAATTGCTGGTCTGTCCGTCGCCTTCCACGCCCTGCACGGCGTCGGTCGTGTAGGGGTCGCAAGCGCGCCACGTGCAGCTGGCGCCGGCATCCTGGCCGGCGAGCAACTGTTCCATCTCGCGAAACAGGTCAAATCGCATGCCCGTCAAGCTTCGTTCGAACTCCGCGAACGCGCACATTGCCGCGATGTTCTCGCCGGCGGACAGCGCCAGGCTGTCGCGCACCGTCTGGTGATCCACCTCGAGCAGATGCAGGCGGACCGATTTGATCCCCATCGCATCCAGACCGCGCAGCCAATCGAACATGGCCGCAAGCTTGTCGCGCGTCGCATTGCCCTTGTGCAGGGTCACGATCAGTCCCGGCGCCTCATGCTCACGGCAAAGCCGCTCGATCGCCTGCCGCACCCGCTCGGTGGACTGCCGCGTCTTGGCGAGCCCGCGATGCCAGCGCGCGTCGTTCAGCGCACCCGGGCCGTCGATCGAGACGCCGACCGAAACCTTGTAGCGCCGGAACAGGTCGATGTGGGCGCTGTCGATCAGCACGCCGTTGGTCTGGATCGCATTCTGGCCATGGGTCTCGAGCCCCCAGGCGAACAGATGCTCCAGATCGGGCAAGCGCATCATCAGCGGCTCGCCGCCGAACAGTGTGAACGGGCCGCCGATCCGCGCGGCGGCGGCCTTCATCTTCTCGAGGTCGTAGGTTGCCCGCGCGTTGCCGGCGTCGCGCTGCGGGTTCTGATAGCAGTAGTGGCAGGCGAGGTTGCATGTGACCCCGAGCGGCCTCAGCTCGACGGTCATGGCGCACCGACATCGAGATGCAGCGCCTGGCTGTCGGAATGGACCGGCTGGGCGTCGGCGTGCACGGAGGGGACGTCGGTATGGACCGGCGGGACGTCCGCGTGGACGTGCGGCGTGTCGGTGTGGATCCCCGGGACATCGGCGTGCGGCGGCGCGACATCGATATGCCCGCCCGGGGTGCGAACGTCCTGATGCGGCGCCTTCGCGTCCACGTGACGTGTGCGCGTGTCGCCGTGCGGAACGACGGTGCTGTCGGCATGCGCGGACCGGAGGTCGGCGTGCGGCGCGTGCACCGTATCCACGTGGAGAGTGCGCGCATCGCCGTGCGGAACTTTCATGGCGTCGGCGTGGACGGCCGGATTCGCGTCGGCGGGATCGGTCATATCGCGGTCTCCGAGGAGATGAAAAGGTGAATGGCCTCGAGGTTACGATCCGGGGCGCTCAAATCCTGGTGTCGGTGTGGATGGGGGCCTTGTCCACATGCACCGACGGCGTGTCGGTGTGGAACGGCTTGACGTCGACGTGAACGCTCGGCGTGTCGGCATGGACCGAGGGAACGTCGACGTGAACGCTCGGGGTGTCGCCGTGGATGCCGCCGATATCGCCGTGGATGCCGCCGACGTCGATGTGAAAAAAAGGATGGGAGTCGCCATGCGGGCTACTGCCGTCGGCGTGAGGCGACCGTCCGTCGCCGTGCGGCGGCTGTGTCGTGTCGCCATGGCCGCTGCGGGTATCGCCGTGCGGCGGCTGCACCGTATCGCCGTGGGGCGTGTTGACGTCGCCGTGCGGCGGTTGCGCCGTGTCGATGTGCGGTGTTACGACCACGTCGACATGGGTCTGGGTGAACACCCCCTTGACGGCGTCGATCGCTTCATTCGCAGGAACGCCGAGTGTATTGCGGAGAATGCTGACCGTCTCGTCGGCCGACACGCCGATATTCTTGAAGGTCTGCGTGATTTGCCGTGTCGTGTATCCCGCGCCCTTGAGCAGCGTCGCGACCTGCGCGTTGGTCTGCCGGTATGCGGATTTGAGGCCGAACGCGATCGTTTCCGTGCTCTGCTTGCCGACCGACATCAGCCGCGCCGCGTCCTGGGCGGATACGTTGTAGGCCCTGTGCAACGTGTCCGCCATGTCGGTCACGCCGGTGACCACCCCGCGCCCGACCAGGTCGGCCCATTTTTCCACATTGCCCATGAGCGATTTGAAGATCGCGTCCGCCTGTTGCTGGATCGCCCGCAGCATCAGACCGGACAGTTCGGCCACCGACTTCGGCGCGACGCCGAGGTCGACCTCGGGAACTGAAAACGTCTGGGACTGGAATTGAAAGCTTCCCTGGAGGCCGAGGCTGAATATCGACGTGTTCAAGCTGATGCGCAGCGAGGCATTGACCGAAACGTTGGGCAAGGCGATGGAGCCGACGCCCACTCCCGCGACATGGATCGGCCCGATGCTGCCGCTGACCTGCAAGACGAGCATGCCGCTGGCGCTGAAGGAGAGGGCCTTGCCGTCCAGCACGCACGACAGGCCGAACCTCGCGACGGAGCCCGCCTGGAAGCTCATCACGAATGAGAAGCCGGTCGTCGTGACGGTCACATCGACGGATTGGCGAACCGCGTCGAACAGCGACACTTTCCAGTTCGCATGCAGGAAGTTGGGTCCGGCCGCATTGACCTCGAAGATCGGGCCGCCGGGCGGCACGATCCAGACCGGTTGGCCCGCCGGCGCGCCGGAATGCACGATTTGCAGATTGGGCGCCGCCTTGGCCAGGCCGCCGCCCGACGGCGCGTCGCGCTTGATGCCGGCACCGTCCCCGTCGATCCGCAGAACGCCGCGCAGATCGATCGCCGACATCTCGCACGTGCCGCTCACGCCCCGTGCCGCGCTCAGTTCCATCTGAGCGAAGCCGGACCACGACAAGATGGTGATGCCGGCGCTGAAGCCCAGGCCCGGCTGCGCGACGGTGCCGTCCGGCAACACCACGACGTTGTCGCACCAGTGAAACGACAGGTCGGTGGCCTCCACGAGCGATAGCGCTTGCATGGACTTGTTGTAGATGCCGGGCGCCAGGACGGCCGCGCCGGCGGCAGCGGCCGAAAGCTGCGGCATGAACATCGTCAGGACCTGGAACAGGTTCGCCTGATTGATGTAGAAGGCGAGATAGAGCGGATTTGGCGCCTCTCCCACCATTTCCAGCACCACGGCGAACGCGCGCGCCTGCTGGCCGATGGTGATTTGCCCCTGCACCCCAAGGTCCACGCCGGGCGGCTCGAAGAACGCGCCCATCTCCACGCCGAGTTGGCCGACCGGCAGGGCGCCGAGGGCCGGCACGCTGATGCGGCTGCCATCGGCCCCGATGGTACAAGCGACCTGCGCTTCGACCTCGCTGATGATCATTCGCGCCGTCGCGGTGATGGGCAAGCCCAACGCGGTGAAGGCGACGCTGCCCGACATCTGCACCGCCATCAGCGGTGGGACGCCGGTGATGTCGATCTCCACCGACGGATTGCTCAGCGCCAGCTTGTTGCGGCCGCCGGCCGGGATCCAAACCGTGCCGGCGAGCGCGCAGAAAATCCTGAGCAGGCTCTCGCCGACGCTGACCTGCAGCACGAGCGTCGGCTGCGCCACGATCGAAGCAAGATTCGCCATGCGCGGATCGGCGGCCCCGCCGGAGAACGTCATGGCGGCCGCCAACGAAAGGCCCGGCGACAGTTGCAAGCTGGCGCCGCGCACCAGCGGCGCGACCGGCCGGCCGGCGGCGGTCGGGCCGCCGGGCGCCGTCGGGGCGGGTAGCGCCGGCAGCGTCGGGACGACAAAGTTGTTGAATGTGCCGGACGACACCAGGAAGGACACCTTCTGGAACGTCAGGACGTCCGCCGCCTTCAGTTCCGGACCGATCGCCGGCAGGCTCGAGAGGTGCCCGCCGTGCGGCGTGTCCAATCCGAACACGAACCCGGTATTGCCGTCGGTGCCGCGGGCGGTGACGAAAAACGCGTCGCCGAATTGCACGGACTCGGCGGACAAGGTGAACGCGTGGTTCGTCGCGTCACAGGTGAACGAAGCGGCTTTCAACCCGAGATTGAGGCCGGCCGGCAGGTTCGACGGCGCGGGGATGCCGAGCTTGCCGGCAATGTCGGTCAGGGTGAGCGGCTGGCCGACGCCCCCGTTCCACAGCCCGACGACGCTCGTGACGGATCCAATGTTGAAGCTGACCGCGAAAGTCGATGGGCCGATGACGAGATCGGATTCGAAATGAGCGGAGACGACGCGCTTCTGCGTCGACGGGTCGATGGCGGAGTTGACCATCACGCGAAGATCGACGTCATAGCTCAGGTTGCCGATCGGCAGCTTGCCCTTGCCCTCGACATCGCCGCTCATCGCGATGGATCCGGTCGTGAAATTGTAGTTCAGGCTCGCCGCCTTGAGGTTGACGCTGCTCAGCGCGTCGGGAGCGGTCACACCCAAATCGGCAAGGATTTGTTGGAGGCTGACGAAGCCCTCGTTCGGATCGCCGGCGCTCCACGTCGCGGCGAGCGACGAGTCGGTACCGCCGAGATCGAGCGCGATGCGGAAACCGGCTGCTCCGATCAGAACAGCCCCACTCAGATCGATGCTGTGGCCCGCCGAGGTCTTCGTAGCGGTGACACTCAGATTCGCCGACAATTGCGCGTTCGCGATCGGAAAGGCGGCTTCCGCATTGCCCTGGATCGTGTAGGTGCGGGCACCGCCGGCCCCCCCGTCGGTCACGGCGACCGCGAATTCCGAGAACGCGATCTCCCGCAGCGCAGCGGGTACCGCGCCGGGGCTGCCGGTCAAGCCGACGACGAGATCGGCGAGCGTCACGACGCCGTAATGGGCGCCGCCGATCTCCTCGATCCGCCAAGTGTCGAGCTGCTCCAGCTCGATCGTGAAGACAAAGCGGCCCTTGAAAATGGCGGGCAGGAAATCGGCTTGCGCGTCGATGCGGACGTCAATGTCGTTCTGGCCGGCGGGATCGGTGATATCGACCCGAAGTCGCAACGTATCCAGCGTCAGCACACGGTCGATCACCGACCACACCTTCGTCGTCGCGACCGAGAGGCTGACGAAGGTGACCCGGGGCGAGAGGTCCACGACCATCGAGAAGTTGTCGAGGCCGACCTCGGAGAAGATTTGCTTGAGTTCCGCCGGCGCGAAGTCCAGCACGCCCTTGCCTCCGGGCAGCGCCTCGATCAAGTCGAGAGCCGCCGCCTTGCCCGGCGCCGGCGTCGCGCGCACCAGCAGCGCGTCGCCGCTCACGGGCACGCCGACCGCGACATCGAGCGTCTCGTTGAACGTCGCCTCCACCAGGAGATCGACATCCTGCAGCGGCGACCCATCCGTCGCCGGCGCGATCGAGACCGCGATCGCCGGATTGGCGAGGGCGAGTTCGTTCGGTGCCACGCCGATTCGCAACCCGGCCCCGCCGAGTTGGGCGCGTAGCGCGCCCAGCGGCAGCGCGTGGCCGGCGGTCGGCGCGAACGGGCCGTGGACGCGCAACGGCCCGTGGGGGAGCAGCTGGCCGAGCGCCTTGCCGAGCAACGAAAAAGCGCCGAAATCGACGTCACCACAGAAATTCAGGCCCGCCGCGAGCGCGACCGTGTCCGTGTTTCCGGCGCCACCGGGCCGTGGATATCCGGCGATCGCTGCGCTGGCATGGACGAAGTCGGCGCGCGCGAAGCCGAGGTCGGAAAAAGGAAAGATACCGAGACCCGGAAAACTGGTCGCGAAGCGCCAACCGGCGGGCATGGTCGCGGCGAGCGCGAACACGACGTCGCCCTCCGCCGTCACGCAATGCAGTTGCACTGCGAGCCCGGGCTGGCCGAGAAGAAGAGCGGTTCCCCCGCTTACGAGCAGCGAGCCGTCTTGTGCGTCGACGACGCTGGAGGGCGTTACCCCGTCGATCGTGACGTCGGCGCTCGCGGCGAGGCCAAAGGCCTGACGCAATGCGGCGCGCACGGCATCGGTCAGAACCGTGCCATCGAGCACGATATGGCCGTGCGCGGCCTGCGCACGCAGCGCGGCGGCGACGGTAATCAGATTTCCGGCGGGCGTGATCACGGCACACTCCGCCGCTCGATCGCGATCGCATTGTTTCCGGCGGTCGAAAACGTCGCCGCGCGCGCCGCGTCGCTGACATAGTAGAATTCGGTCCGCCCGAGCGCGCCGCAGGTCAGTTGCTCGACGGCCTGGCTGCTGGCCTTCTTGCGCGTGTCGAGGTTCTGCGCCTGTTGTTGGCTCAACACGTCGTGGATGACCAACGCTTGTACGGTCTTCGCCGCTTGGCCTTCGGCCTGGACCATCACGGGCGGCGGCGCCGCGACCACCGGATCGGGCGTTCGGCTCTCCGCTTTCACGATCGAGCGCACCAGATCGCGTCGCATCTCGGCAAAACTCGTGGACGCGGCCGTGCCATCGTCGAAGGCAAGTTCCTTGCGCACGCTGATGCCTCCATACCAGAGATAGGGGATCGGCGCGCGCTCGGCGTTTGCGCGATTGCTGATGCAGTGGTTGCCGAAACTGACGTCCTCGCCCGACGTCACGTAGCCGAAGCCAAAATTGAGATTGTGCACGCTCATGAAGTCGATGTTCCAGAGGACGGCTTGCTGCAGGATACCGGGCACCTGGTTCGGCGCCGCCAAGGCCGGCGGCGCGACCCCGACCTGTTGCCGTCCCAATGCCGCGATGGCGTTGAAAGCGGCCGCGGCCGTGCCGCCTTCAAATCCGGCGGCAACGTTGGGCTCCCTCCTCGCCGCCACGGCGGCAACGTTGGCGGCCGTCAACGCCGCCTCGACGACGGCCAAGCCGGGGAAGGCCGTGAGTGCGACGACATTGTCATCGAGCAGCCAGGCATAGTCCCAATGCTCGGCGCCGGCCTGCATCACCTGGGCGCGCAGCTCCTTGCAGAAGCTGATCGCTGCATATCGGCTCGCCCCAAAGCCCGACACCCGGACCTTGCTGTCGTTGCCCGGCTTCTTGAAGTTGAAGCCGACGACCGTGATGCCGAGCGGCTCGAGCGCCTCTTGATAGGTTTTGTACTCGATCATGTGCACGACGACATACACGTTGCGGTTCGCCGCCGGCCCCAGACGCTCGGGCGCGTAGATCGGCGGGCTGACGGTCACCGGAGCGTTGTTTCGTCTCAGATCCGCGAGATCGAGCGCCCTGAAATCCGTCACGCCCGTGAATTCTCCGTCTGCCAGGGTGGAGGCTTTCAACTGACCATTCGCGATGCCCCGGGCGATCCATGCCGATCGATTGCTCGAAATGACCACCAGCGGCGGATTGTGCCCGCCCTCGGCCGCTATGCAGGTGGGCCAGTCTGCGACCGCGAGCGAGAGTGGGCCCGCCAGCATGCCCCGGTCCGCCAGCAATTGCCGGCGATTGACCAGCAACCCGGAATATATCGGTGCGTCCGCGTCACGATTTGCCGCGGCATATGTGGTATTGGGGGTCAGCGTCAAAGGACTATACTTCTGGTTTCCCACCAGGTTTCCATAATTTCCATTCGGCGCGACCGCGATGACCATGACAATCCTTCCCGGATTTCCACGATGCGTGGGTTTAAATGCAGGTCGATAGTCCGCGCCCATCGCGCAATTGAAAATCGCCGAGGACAATAACGTCCATTCGCGGCAATGGATTCACGCGGTATCTAAATCGGTCGCTTGTCACCGTCTCTCGGCCGATGCGGCCGCCGACGCGTTGATCTCGTGACGACCATTTGCAGCCCTTCCCGAATCCGTTGCACGGCGTCCTCACAGACCTACTCGCCGCCACGCGGAGCTGGTCGTGTCCGCCCAGATTTTGCCTTCACGCTTCAGCTTCGTTGGAGCATTCCGACGCAGAGACCACTTCACTTTCCAACGGAACGGCGTCATCGACGCAGTCATAAACGGACTCGGGATCGGCAAATCCCGTCACCGGTTCAAGGTCGTTTTGTTCTGGAGAATACTTTAGCAGCATCTGATGCGGGCTATTGACAGCTCTCGGTGAGCACGGCCGATGATGCAACGTATGGTGGCATGAATTGGACCGTTGTCAAGCGCGGCATACGGTCCGATCAAGCAGCGCAACCGCCTCCTTGCGGGGCATCATCCGGCCCGCGCAATCGGGTGTCGCCGCAGCCGCGGACTACGGATCGAGCAAAAGGCCTTAAGCGAACAGAGCGCCCGTGCACGTGTCGGCTCGCCCCACGGAGAGGTGACGCAGCCGAGGTGATACTTTCGGTCCGCGGGAGGAGCATGTGATTGAGATGGTTGGCGCGGGTGAGCGAGAACCAGGACGGCCGCCAGGCTCCATGGAATTGCGCTCCTGACCAGCATCGGATTCGCGATGAGCCTGTTCATCGGAACGCTTGCCTTCGATGACGAGGGTCCAACGGGTCCCGCGTAGCAGCGATGCTACCGTCGTCGAGCATATGATTGGGCTGCGGCCTCCAAAACGCCGAGCGTTGCGCGATTCGCTGGCTTACACCGTCACAGGCAGCGCCTCCTTCCGCACAATTAGTAAGCCAGACGGATAACTATTATTGACAGCCCTTCGGCGCGCCTATATAGTTAGCCGTATGGATAACTTATCATCGAATCTCGACCTTGTGTTCGGCGCTCTTGCGGACCCAACCAGGAGAGCGGTCCTTGAGCGTCTCGGCGAGGGCGACGCCTCGATCGGGGAACTCGCCCAACCATTCGACATGGCGTTGCCTAGTCTGATGAAGCACGTCCGGGTGCTGGAGGCCGTCGGCCTGGTTGAATCGCAGAAGAGTGGGCGCGTTCGCACCTGCCGGTTGAAGCCGGCCGCCATGACCGATGCTGAACGTTGGCTCGTCGAGCAGCGTGCGGTTTGGGAGGCGCGCCTGGATCGGCTCGAGGCCTATGTGAAGACAATTGAGAAGAAGTCCCGAAAGCGAAGGTTGAAATGATTGAGTTCCGCAAACGGCGGACGCCCTCGCTGTGGCCACGATCTCCGGGAGTTCCAAAGCGTCATTGAAACCACTGTCACATGCCCATCCCAATCAAAGGAATTGATCATGACCTCGTCCACCAACGCCGCGCTCTCGCAATGGGCGCTCGATCGCGAAATCGTTCTCTCGCGGGTCATTGATGCGCGGCGCGACATCGTGTTTTCTGCCTGGACCGACCCGAAACATCTGCCGAATTGGTTTGGACCAGCCGGTTTTAAAATCGAGACCAAGGAGATCGACATAAGTGTCGGCGGTCTGTGGCGCTTCGACATGATCGCACCTCATGGCCAGCGCTTCACCAATCGGATGATATTCCGTCGTATCGAACGACCGACGCTCATCGAGATCGATCACGGAACGGACAGCGATGACGATCCGGGGCGGTTCCGGACAACCATCACTTTCGACGAACAGAGCGATGGCAAGACCGTGATCACATTGCGTCAGTTGCATCCAACCAAAGCGCAGCGCGACGCGACCATCGGCTTCGGTGCAGTCGAATACGGTTACCAGACGCTCGAAAAACTCGCGCGCCACGTCGAGGCATTGCGCGCTTAGTCTCCTGCCGGACCATCGTTCGCTCACTGTTCATGCCCCTGTTCCTGGGCGGCACGCTAGCGGCCGCAGCGCTCGCGGTCATGGCCATCCTGCGTTGGGGCGAGCCGGGAGCCATGGTGATGCTCGCAGCCGCTTCGACCAGCAAGCATTCTGGCGTGGTCAATTCGGCCACATCAATGGCGTCTGAATTTGTACGTCGAGCGAAGCCGCCACCGGTTCTGCGCTGCGAGCCGTGGCGCATTGCTGGTCTTGCTGATCGTCGCTTCGTCGATGGGGGCGAGATTTTTCGTGCAGCCACGCGTTTGACCCACAAGCGTTTCTCGTCCCTCTGGGGACCGGCAAAGCGATCCTGAGCCACCGCAAGGACCGCAATCATTCTTGTCCAGATGCCGAGCGACGGAGCGCCATCACGATGGACCGGCCTCGATCGATATTTGCAAGAGTGTGAACGATGCCACACATGCAGGGCAGTTCATGAACTAGTTTTAACGCACTCCAGATTTCGAATCTGACCCGAATGGTTTGTTCCCGAGCAAGCCATGTCTCACGGATCGATACGCCTAGTTCAAGCAACGAACACTGTTCTGACCGGTTGTTTGTCTCATTGCCAAGGCCGGTTTGACGCGAGCAGGAGTGCGGGCGATGGCCTCTCGCAAGAAGCCCACATCTAAGGCTGGGGCACGCGCTGCGGCGCAGACCCCGCCGAAATCGGCGATTGAGACACCGCTGCCTGAGGGCCAGGGCCTTGTTCCGATACTGGCTGCAGCGCCTGCGGTGACATCGGCCATGACCGCCGGCCGCGGCGCCGCCAACGGCGGGCCTGCAAGGCCGGCCGGCAACATCAAGCTCTCGGGCGTCGCCATCAAGAAGGTGCTCGACAATCTCTCCACGGTTGTGGGCAAAGTCGTGCAGACGACTCAATCCCCGGTCGTGTTACCTTCGCGCCTGCTCGGCACCCTGCAGGAACCTGATTCCAGTCTGGGCATCAATCTGCAGATCGAGGTCCTGCCGCCGCCAACCGCTGCGACGGGTGTCGAGAAACCCCTCAGCATAGGCGCTTCCGGATCTCAGGTCATCGCGACCGGCCTGACCGACACCGCCGGCAACTTCTCGATTGCAATTCCCGCCGGTGTCGTGCTGCCATCGGGGGCCTCGCTGTCGCTGCGCGTACGCGGCTCTGTGCCCGCTGCGGTCGTTACTTTGAACGTTTCGCCAGACCTTCTGGGCCCCACGGGCTACGTCGGCACCACCAAGCTGGACAAGCAGCTGGCTCCGATACCCCCTGCAGTTCTAGCGAACATGCAGCAGACCCTCGATCCGAGCGCAGGCGATACGGGCAACGGTCCAGCCGTGCCGAAGCTGACGCTTGGCGACGACGCCGATTGCATCCGCGTGCTGGAAAACCAGACCTCGTTCGAACGCTTCCCCTACGGAATCTTCTTCCAGTTGATCGCTCCGGCGCTGTACACCGAGACCGAGACCGTCGATTCAAACTCGACCGGCATTTTCGACAACGCGATTCGCATCGATACGCCGCTGGCCCGTATCAATCTGAGCGGCCCCATCAGCATCGATGAGTTCCGCCAAGCTCTGTTCACGAAGCCTGCGATTGTGGGTTCGCTGGGACTGGGCTACGTGCTGCGGTGCGGCCAAAACTGGCAGTTCCAAGGCTTGGCACTCGGTGACCTCGTCTATTCGCTCCCACTCGCGCCGGGCGAACAGCAGCAGATCGTCGTCGAAGAGCAGTCGACGACCTTGACGGTGCGTGAGTTCGACTCCGTCGTCGCCTCTGATTCGAGTTCAGCAACCCAGCTGTCCGATTCCTCGTCGCGCGCCACCTTCGATTCGGCGCTGCGGCAAACCGCTCAAGGCGGCAGCACGTTTGCGAGTGCTTCGGAAACCGGTGCGATGAGTGTCGGCGGAGGCCTGCTGGGATTGCTCGGCGGCCCGAGCGGCAGCCTGGGCGAGACGGTATCGGGAGGCTCGACGCAAAACTGGATGGACGGCCTGCAGAATTACGGCTCCTCGGCCGCGCAGGCGGTGCAGACCTATGCCGAGCAGCAGGCGCACTCGCAGCGCAGCGCACAGCGCACCGCGATGCGGATGGCCTCATCCAGCGAGTCGACGAGCGTCAAGACCAAGACGATCACCAATCACAACAAGCTGCACGCGCTTACAATGCAGTACTTCGAGGTGTGGCGTCAGTTCGATATCAGCACCGTGTATGACGGGGTGAGCCTCGTGTGCCTGGTGCCGCTGGACGTCGTCTGGTTTCTGCCACCCGGACAGAAAGTGCATCTGGACGATCTGATTTCCAACAGCGACTTGTCGAACGCTATCCAGTGGTCGAGTCAGCTCAATAGCGCAATCGGCGGAATGCTTGCGCTCATCGGCCAGGCGATCGCCCTGCAACCGTTGCCGATCTTCGGTGGCATTGCAGTGTCGCTGGCCCATGGGGTTGATACGCAGTTGCAGGCGGCGACGAACCAAGCCAATCAGCTCGCTGCGCTGCTCAGCGGCCTTGGTACGGCGTTCACGGTACAATCCAGCGAAGTCGGCCAGTTTCAGTCCCTGCTCGGACAGGCCAAAACCAGCGTCGAAACCTTCATTGGCAGCAACACGCCAGCCGATCTGCTGGCGTGCTCCCAGTCGCTGCAGTCGGCAGCGCCGCTGATGCTGGCGCTCTACCAGCAATTATCGAGTCCCTCACTCACCGGCGGGATGAGCCGGCACGACGTGCTCAACCGCTATGCCGGCTTGCTCGCGCATTCGGATGTACTCACGCGCTGGTTGCCGGCGCAGTACACGACCGGGATGAGTCGCCTCGAACGCTTCGCCGCGGACCCGCGGGCCTCGCTCGCTCTCGACAGCCTCGCCGAAGACGTGATCCGCTTCTCGGCGAGCGCAACGGTACTGCCCTTCGATCACGTATATGTCACTGCGGTGACGCGCTGGGGTTCGCGCTTGGGGCCGGTAGAAATGATTCCGACCGCACCCGTCACGGTGCCAGGCCAGTTCGACAGCAGCAAGGCGTTCAAGACCGACGCCGATCTGATCCAGTATCTTCAAGGTCAGCGTAGTCCGACATTGGGCAGCCCCGCGATACTGCAGGCGTCGATCGCATTGCCTCGTGCGCTCTCGCCGACTGACGTTGTCGGCTTCGAGATCACGCGCGGCACGGATAATTTCACCTACCAGTTCGCCACAGCGATCGACATCGCCACCGCGCTGCTCGGCGCCGCGGCCACGACCTGGCCCGCACCGGTGCTCGGCATCCTTCCGGCACTGATCGCGCCGCCGCTTGCACCCCAGGCAAGGACCTTTGCCGCGACGCTGCTCATCAAGGAGATCGGCGCACCCTTGCTGTGGAACTTCCGGGCCGACCTGACGGCAAGCGTTGCAGGCAATCCGGAAAGCTATGTGAAACCGGACGCAAGTGCCGTGGAACTGCCCGCCGGAATCTACCCGATCCCGGCGATGGAAGTGGCGCCGCTGCTGAAGTATTCCGATCTGATTCAAATCGAGAACACGCTGCAGCATGTGTTGCGCAACATCGTCCGCTATTCCAAGGCGGTCTGGTCATCGCTGACACCCGAAGAACGCGTGATGCTGCTGGAACCCTATCTGCTGTCGTTCCCGGGCCTCTCGAGTACGGTGCCGCTGTTGGACTGCATCGGCAACACGGTGCTCGGTTTCCACGGCAACTCAATGATCGTGCCTTTCTCCATCCCGCAGGCTCTGGGTGATGATCAGAAATGGGGCATGACCACCGGCGAGCTGGAGGATTTGCTGCTTCGATTCCATCGCCAGAGCGCGCCCAGTCAATTGAGTCATGTCTCGCTACCGACGCGCGGTGTGCTCGGCGAGGCGATGCTTGGCCATTGCGCCTCGGGCGAGAAGATCGATCTGACCCGCTTCTGGAACTGGCAGGATTCGCCGACCGATTCCGCGCCAGCGATCGCGCCGGTCACGGTGCCCGCCAGCCAGGTGACGGCGCTGGCCGGCGCGCAGGTGGGCAGCCAACTCGGCGCGATGCTGCCGAGCCTCATCAACAACAACAATGTGGCACCCGCGGCGCAGACGCCGAACTCCAGCCTCGCCCAGGCCCTGATCTCAGCGCTCGCGGCGGTGAAAGGTCTCGACCCTTCCTTGAGCGGGGCCGACAAGCTGGCCGCGCTGCTGCAGAACACGCAGAACACCGCGGAATCGGCGCGCTCCGACATGGTCAAGGCCAATACCCAAATTACCTCCCAGGCGCTCAGCACGCTCGGCACCATTCTCGCCGCACCCAGCGGTAGCGGCGGCAGCGGCAGCAAAGGGGGAAGCAAGAAGAGCGGCACGGACTCGTCGAGCAACGGCGGTGACAGCTCGGGAAGTTCGGACGGCGGCGGCTCGAATGCCGGTGAGATCATTTCCGCAGTGCTTCCCCTGATCATTGCGGCATTCGCCTGATAGGAGGCTGAAGGTGGCAACTCCGACCGTCACTTCCCTTTCACCGGTCACTGGCCCAGCAGCGGGTGGCACCCTGGTGGCGCTGACCGGAACCGGTTTCACCGGCGCGATGCTGGTGGGCTTTGGGGCCACTCAGGCGACGTCGATCGTGGTGCTGAGCGACACGAGCTTGGTCGCGGTGAGCCCGCCCGGAACCGGTAATGTCAACGTCACCGTGATCGCGCCGACCGGCGTCTCGACGATCTTGCCGGCCGCGCAATTTGCCTACACCGGTACCGTGCCTGTCGCGGCCGCACCACCGCTCGATCCGGCGCTCACCGCACAGGCGGTCGGTGCCCTACTTTCGGTCATCCAGGCGAGCAATTCGCCCGACGCCACCGCAGCGCAATCGATTCTGCTGCGCCGGCTCGCCTTGCAAGGCGATGTGATTGGCTCGCGTATCCCGGCGCCGCGCAACATCACCGAGATCGGCGGCTACCTCAACATATTGGAAACGCTCGGCGAAACCACGATGCGCGAGCAGGCCCTTGCCGGAGTTCTCGGCGTGGCGGGCCCGATTCCCTCGCTGACGACGCTTCAGCCGCAACCACTGTCGATGGTGAGCGTCACGAACGACCGCCCGGTGGGTGCGGCGCAAGCGAGCCTGCCGCTGTCGGTGCAGGTGCGCAGCGATTTCGTCCGAGGGCTGCAGGGCGCCCTGACACAACTGCATGCGCAAAATGCAACGATGCCGTTTGTCGGCCCCACCTCGCTGATCCTCCCCGCAGGCGGGCCGGGGGCGGCCATGCCTGCCGACCCGCTGGTTTTCCTTGGCCGCGTGCTCATGCTCGCGCCTTCGGCCGCGTTGCAGACGCCGCTTTCCGATCCCCTGGTGCTGGCGCGCAAGACCGGCAGCGTCGGCGCTTTTGACATCATGGCAAACGTGCTTTCGCCTGGCGGCGTGGCCGTGCCCCCCGACAATTACGAGGCCCTGCAGGTCGCTGGCGCTGCAGTGAACAAGGTGCCGTTGAACGCCAGCCTCGTAAAGCTTGCGCCGTTGCTGGCCGGCGCGGGTTTTTACCCAACCTCACCTTTGCCGGCGCCCGTCTCGGCCACGGACATCGCCTGGACACGGCTCTCGAACGTCACCGGCCTGATCGCTGGCAAGACGACCCTCGGTGATGAACTCGCGTTGCTCTACACACCGAGCCTCATTGCGGCGAGCGCATTTGCGTCGTCCCTGGGATGGATCTGGGATGGGGCGAATTTCGTTGCCTGACCGTAGTCAGGTCGAGCAGTGAGTCGTTCAAAGGAATCTGTATGCGCGGCCGTTCGAAGGCATAGATGGCCAGCGAGCCTCAGTCCGCGCTTTGGGCTCTGGGAGCCTCATCTCGTTGTTTGAGCGTGATCTTTTCGGAAAGCCGGTTCCCACTCCGCATCACGTGCAGTGCAGGCTTTTTGCGGATCGCGCTGAGTTTTCGTTCCCACGTTCCGGCGTTTGTCCACGGCCGGCCACGGATCGCTTTCGCTCTCTGCTTGCAAGGAGGCCATCCTTCACCCACAATTCGAAACGGGCGTTGGGGGGAGCGGGCAATGGCGGTTTTGCGATCCGGCAATCGGCGCGCGGCTTGGATGACGGGAGCGCTGTTCTTGGCCTCGATGCTGCCGGCCGCAGCCTTCGCCTACACCGCCGAACAGGAGCAGGCCTGCACGAACGATGCATTTCGTCTTTGCAGCTCCGAGATTCCGGATGTCGCGCGAATCACCGCCTGCATGGCGCAACACAAAGCGGAGCTCTCGCCGCCCTGCCAGGCTCAGTTCACATCGCGGCCCGACCCCGCAGCCGCCGCCCCCGAATCTGACGGTATCAAGCCGGTCCGGGTGCGCAAGCCCGCGAGTGCCAAGCCCGCGAGTGCCAAGCCCGCGAGTGCCAAGTCTGCGAGTGCCAAGTCTGCGCGTGCCAAGCCTGTGAGTGCCAAGCCTGCCAAGCCGCGCAAATCGAAAAAGCCTGCAAAGGCCGATCGGAACTGATCTCGCGACCAGCGCCGGCGATGCTCTGACCGGGACCGTGACCCGATCAACGCGAATCGCTTCGCCATGGCTCCGTTTTGTGCAACGATTCTCGCGCCGCTGGTTCGCGCAGGACAAAGCGCGGCCGTCCGGGATTTTGCGGAGTTTGTCGACCGCGCTCCTTGCGGCCGCACTTTACCCCACAATGACTCCGCCATAGTGTAACTCAAAAGCCGCCAATGTTGCGCAATCAGGGGTTTCGCCACATTGAGAGCTAAATTTTTCTTCCACGAATCAGCCCGGTGATTCATTTTCACGTCAGGGGTCGTCAATCTGGAGGCCACGGTATGAACGTCATTGTTTTCGCATCGCGTAAAGGCGGCTCAGGCAAGAGCACCCTGGCGGCCCATCTCGCTGCGCAGATCAAGGCGACCAAGCCCTGCCTGCTCATCGACGCCGATCCGCAGGGTTCGCTGACGCTTTGGCACAAATTGCGCGGCACCAACGAGCCGCCGATCAAGACGGCGGTCAATTCCGTCAGTGGAATCGTCGCGACGGCCAGGCGCGACGGCTACGAATGGGTCCTGATCGATACGCCGCCCAATCTGTCGGCGGTGGTCGATGACGCCATCAAGAACGCGACCTTGGTCATCATCCCGGCCCGGCCCGGCGTGTTTGACGTCAATGCGGTCCAGGAAACAATCCAGACCTGCCGCGCGGCGCGCAAGCCCTACGCGGTGGTATTGAATGGCGCGCCCGCCCGCAGGGACGACGCCGAAAGCCCGATCGTGACCATCGCGCGCGAGGCGCTCACCAAGTTCCGTGCTCCGGTGTGGGGTGGCCAGATCACCAACCGCTCCGACCTGCTGATGGCGCTCAGCCACGGCGAAGGAGCGCGTGAATATTCCGCCGAAGGACGCGCCGCGGCGGAGATCGGCCGGTTGTGGGCGGCGATCGAACGCTCGGTCAAGGCGATACGCGGAGCGGCATCGAGCAACAGCGCCATGCACAAGCAGGCGGCGTAACGCGCGGCTGTTCCGGCCATGAGCGCGCGGGCGCGGCCCGCGCGTTTTTTTTGACCTCAAGCCACCATCAGCACGTAGAACACGATCACCGGCGACAGGCACAGGATCGCCGACCAGATGCCGATCGACCAGAGAATGTCTTCGGTGGTGAAGCCCTGTTGTTCGGGAAATGGATTTTCTCGATTAGTCATGACGCACCCAACGCTTTTTTGTCCTTGTGGGAACATCGATACAATTATCGCTTTAAAAAGCCGTTCCGGTTTCGCGGGAATTTGAACGCGGGAGTTACGGCGGATTAACCTAGCCGGCGACCTGGTCTTCCAGATGCCGGCGCACGCTCAGAGCCCTTTGCTGTCGCCGCGAAACCACGCGCTAACCAGGCGGCGGACTCGATCGCGCTGGTGTCAAGCCACCAGGTGGCGGCCTTGGTCTCACAGTGACGCTGCGGTTCGCCGCGCGATCTCCTGATCCAGACGCCCGGCAAGCTCGGCGCTCACCTCCACCATGGGGGAGCGGACTTCAGCGCGGTCGATCAGTCCGATCCGCGACAGCCAGTACTTGGCGGGCGCCGGGCTCGGCTCTGCAAACAGCAACCGGGTGAGTTCGGAAACGCTGCGCCAGGACGCCAGTGCCGCCTCGCGATTGCCAGCCTCGAGATGGCTTCGCACCGACGCAAAGGCATCGGTCTCGACATGGGCCGAGAGCAGGATGGCGCCATCGGCGCCATCACCGAGCGCCTCGAAATACTGCGCATCCTCCCCGACGAGCACACGAAAACCCGCGGGCCGCGCGCCCAACAGCTCGATCGACTGCGCACGGTCGGCGCAGCAATCCTTCAATCCGACGATATTTGGGTGTTCGGCCAGACGAAGCAGTGTCTCGTTGCTGATATTGACCGCCGTGCGGTAGGGGATGTTGTAGAGAATGATCGGCCATGAGGCGTGATCGGCGAGCGCGTTGAAATGCTGCAGCAGACCGCGTTGCGACGGCCGGGTGTAATAGGGGCTCGCAATCAGGTAACCGTCGATCGGCCATGGCGCGGTCGCATCGAGCACCTCCTGCATCCGGCGAGTATCGGCGCCCGAGAGGCCGAGGCAGAGCGGAAGGGTGCTGCCGCAGTCGGCGAGTTCGGCGCGGACGAGCGCGACCACTTCCTCGCGCTCGGCACGGCTGAGCGTCAGGCCTTCCCCCGAGGTTGCGGCAAGGATCAGGCCGTCGACGGGACGGCTGGCATAATGCCGCGCCATCCGTCGCAACGAGACCTCGTCCAGTTCACCGTCCCGAAACGGGGTGACGAGCGGCAGCCACAGGCCTTGCAGTTGGCTTCGAAGATCGTTCATGGGTCCATCTCCTGGTTCAGACATCGAGAGCCGGAGACGGAGCAACAAAAAAACCCCAACCTCGCGGCGGGGTTTCGGATCGGTCGTTGGCGGTAACTCTATCGCGCGCGTCGATCTGAAGGCCCCGGACAGGGGCCTTTTTTGCACGACATTGCGCGGCGCCAATTTGCGATCATCACTCCATGATGATCGCAACAGCTCAAACTGTCAACTTGTGTTGACGGCGCGTTGCAACCTCGCAAAAAAAAGCCGGGCTCGCGAGAGCCCGGCTTAAGGCATTGGCCACGTGAGGCCGACACAATCACCTTCCAAGAGGGATTACTGAGCTATCGCGCCGTTGGAGGAGGGGGACATATGCGCGACGCGACCGCTCAGCGTGAAAATATTATGGTCCCCATCGATGCTCTGCAGCAACCGTCCAAGCCGCATGTCAGACATGCGCAAAATCAGGACGGCCAGCGCTGCGCCTTGCTCACCACGAAGTCTCGGAACACCTGAACCCGCGCCACCGACTTCAACTCTTCGGGATAGACAAAGTAGGTATCGATCTGGATCGAATCGGTCTCGCCGAATAGCTGCACCAGGCGGTTGTTTTCCTCGACCAGATAATCCGGCAACGCGGCGATCCCCAATCCCTGCTGGCACGCGCGCACCAGGCCTAAGATGTTGTTGACCTTGAAATAGGCTTCGCGCGGACCTGAGCCATTGCGGCCGGCCTCGATCAGCCAGCTGCGGTTCTGCAGGTGCTGCGGGACCTGCGCATCGCTGAGCATAATGATGCGATGCGCGTCGAGGTCGTCGAGGGTGCGCGGCGTGCCGAAACGCTTGATGTATTCCGGCGAACAATAGGCATGGAAGCCGATCGAGAACAGCTTGCGCTGAATGAGATCGGGCTGCGTCGGCTTGCGGGTCCTTATCGCGACGTCGGCTTCTCGCATCGAGAGGTCGAGCTCCTCGTCGGTGACGATCATGGAAATCCGGATCTCGGGATAAAGCGCGGTGAACTCGCCGAGCCGTGGAATCAGCCAGTTGATGCCGACGCCCTGCGTGGTGTTGATCTTGAGGTCGCCGCTCGGCCGCTCCCGGCTGTCGGTCAGTTTCGCCCGCGCCGCCTGCAGCTGCATGAACACGTCATGGGCGGTGCGGAACAGAAGGTCGCCCTGTTCGGTGAGAATGAGGCCGCGCGCGTGACGATGGAACAGCGAAACCGCGAGCTCCTGTTCCAGCGCGCTCACCTGGCGGGATACGGCCGATTGCGACAGCCCGAGCTGCTCACCAGCATGCGTGAAGCTGCCCGCTTCGGCCGCTGCGTGAAACACCTTCAACTTGTCCCAATCCATGTCGGTAAATCCATCCCGGGGTCTGACCATGTTCGTCTTCATTCGGCTGCGGCGCGTTCGCTCGCCTTGAGAGCGAGAAACCGTTCGGCTTCGAGCGCGGCCATGCAGCCGAGGCCCGCGGCGGTGACCGCCTGGCGATAGGTTTCGTCGGCGACATCGCCGGCCGCGAACAGGCCGGGGATGGAGGTTGCGGTGGAGTTCGGCGCCACCTCGACATAGCCGGACGGCTTCAGCTTGACCTGGCCTGCGACGAGCTCGGTGGCAGGGGCGTGACCGATGGCGATGAAGACGCCGTCCGCCGGCACTTCGTTAAGCGCGCCGGTCTTGACGTTCTTGAGCCGGACGTGGGTCACCTTGGCCGGGTCTTCGCCGCCGCGGATCTCATCGATGGCGCAGTCCCAGACCACCTTGATCTTGGGGTTCTTGAACAGCCGCTCCTGCAGAATGCGCTCGGCACGGAAGTGATCGCGCCGGTGCACGATGGTGACCTGGGCCGCGAAATTGGTGAGGAACAGCGCCTCCTCGACCGCGGTATTGCCGCCGCCGACGACAATGACTTGTTTGCCGCGATAGAAAAACCCGTCGCAGGTCGCGCAGGCCGAGACGCCAAAGCCCTTGAATTTCTCCTCCGAAGGCAGCCCGAGCCAGCGCGCTTGCGCACCGGTCGCCAGAATCACCGTTTCGGCGAGATAGACGTCACCGCTGTCGCAGGTCAGCCGGAACGGCCGCCGCGCGGCTTCAAGTTTGGTGACGAGGTCGGTGACAATCTTGGTTCCGACATGGGCGGCCTGCTTTTCCATCTGTTCCATCAGCCAGGGGCCCTGGATGACGTCGGCAAACCCAGGATAGTTCTCGACGTCGGTGGTGATGGTGAGCTGGCCGCCCGGCTGGATGCCCTGGATCAGGACCGGCTCGAGCATCGCCCGCGCGGCATAGACTGCTGCCGTGTAGCCGGCCGGGCCGGAACCGATGATGACAACTTTGGCGTGGATGGGGGCAGACATGGGAGGTCTCGCGTGGGACGGCCGCGATTCTCCGGAATGTTCCTGAAACACCCCTCAACCGCTCCGAAAGTATCAGATGCAAATCTAGGGCATCTCACAAGCTATGCAAGAATTGCAATCCATCTCGGCGAATTTTCCCTTCACAACCCGGTTGGGCTCAAAACGGGCGTAATAAAATTGCGCAAAGCGGCCAAGTTGGGTTAAGAGAGTTACCGGTGAGCCCGCTAGGCTAGCAACCCGAAATCCGGTAACTGGATCCTGTATCCCCGTGTCGAAGAATCTTGACGAGATCGACTTCAAAATCCTGAGCGAGATCCAGGCCGACGGCCGAATCACCAATGTCGAACTCGCCAAGCGCGTCGGCATTTCGCCGCCACCCTGCCTGCGGCGAGTGCGCACACTTGAGGAGGAGGGGTACATCCAGGGATACCGTGGTTTGCTGGACGCCCGCCGGCTCGGCTTCGACGTCACGGTGTTCGCCTCGGTGCATCTGTCCAGCCAGGCTGATGCCGATCTGCGGGCGTTCGAGGAATTCGTGCGCGCCGAACCACTGGTCCGCGAATGCTGGATGCTGTCGGGCGAGGTGGATTTCATTCTCAAATGCGTTGCGCCCGACATGGCGACGTTTCAGAATTTCGTCACCCACCTCACCGCCGCCCCTCATGTGCGCAATGTCAGGACCTCGCTGGTGCTGCACAACTCGAAATATGAGGCGGCGGTGCCGCTGAACATCAAGATGGCGCGGGGGTGAAGGCCTGCTGGGCGGCGCTTTGCGCCGACCCGTTGGCTGGCAATGACGAAGGGTTTCAGCCCTTCTTTCCGATCATCGCATCGAGGCTCCACGGGCCGCCGCCCGCAACCGCGAGGTAGAGAAATGTGAAACACAGGCCGACGGCAAGATCGCCGTGATTGAGGAGCGGGAAGAAGCTGTGCGGAAAATGTTCGATGAAATACGCCGCGGCCATTTCGCCCGACAGCACAAATGCCACCGGCCGGGTGAACAGGCCGAGCACCAGCAACGTGCCGCCGATCAGCTCGAACATGCCGGCGACGCCGAATAGCGACAGCCAAGGCAGGTTCTCGAACATCTTGACCGCCGGCCAGCCAAACAGCTTTGCCAGTCCGTATTGAAGCAGCAGCAATCCGCAGACAATCCGCAGAACGCTCAGGACGCGTGGTCCCCAGGTCGTACCAATCGCAGTGGTGTCCATGGCTTCTTCTCCCGTCAGCAAGAAAAGCGCATGCGCGTCCAAACCCGAAAGATGCGCGCTGGCGCGTGGCCAGCGCGGGTTTTCGCCTGATCGCCTCAGTCGGAACCTCGAATGGTCACTTGCGGTTCATCATCGCGTCGACGCTCCACGGGCCCGGTCCGGCAAAGAACAGGTACAGAAACACGAAGCAGTACAGGATCGCGGCGTCGCCACCGTTCAGGACCGGAAAGAAAGCCCGCGGCGCGTGCGCGTAGAAATAGGCAACCGCCATGTTACCAGACAGCAGAAAAGCGACCGGCCGCGTGAAGAGACCGAGGACGATCAGCGCGCCGCCGACCAGTTCGAACATGCCACTGATGCCGGGCATCGACAGTGCATCAGGCACCTTCTCCACGTGCGGAAAACCCAGGAATTTGCTGGTCCCGTGTTCCAGAAACAAGAGGCCCGTCATGATGCGCAGCACGCTCAGAAAATGCGAGTGCCATTTCGCACAGAATTCTTCCATACTCAGTTCCCCCGTTTTTGCCACCCAACGTCTAACATTGCCGCAATGCCGATCACCGCTCACGGTCGTGTGACGGCAGTCTTTTACAGGTCAAATATTGCCGGCGCGCAACACTAAAGCAGGGCTAAGGTCGGCGCATCGCAGTGCAAAAAAGAAGCCGCGCGGTGGGCGCGGCTCTCTTGCACGTGGGGGTTCGCCAGCTATTGCCTTTCAACGCCACTCAACCTTGGTGATCTCGTAGGCCTTGGCGCCACCAGGGGTCATCACTTCCACCGACGCCCCCTTCTTCTTGCCGATCAGGGCGCGCGCCAGCGGCGAGGTGATGGAGATGCGGCCCTTCTTGGCGTCCGCCTCGACCTCGCCGACGATCATCCACACGGTCTTTTTCTCGGTGTCCTCGTCGATCAGGGTGACGGTCGCGCCAAACTTGATGGTGTCGCCGGAAAGCTTGCTGATGTCGATGATATCGGCACGCGCCAGCTTGTCCTCGAGCTCCGCAATGCGGCCTTCGTTATGCGACTGCTCCTCCTTGGCGGCGTGGTATTCCGCGTTTTCCGAGAGGTCGCCGTGCGAGCGCGCCTCGGCGATGTGCTCGATGATGCGCGGACGGTCCACCGACTGCCGCTTCTTCAATTCTTCCCCAAGCGCGGCGTAACCTCCCGCGGTCATCGGAACCTTTTCCATCATCGTCCTTGTCCTTCAATCGCACGGGCCGCAGGACGCGGCGCGCGCGAAATATCTTGCATTGGCTTTCCGGTGCACAGCGTACCGACCTGGCCATTTGCGGCGACTCAAAGGGCCGAAACAAACATGGTCAGAGACGGTGGGTTCCAACCGTGCCGGCTAATTGCCGACGCCCGGCGAGCACTTTAGCACGGCCGGCGGTCAGGTCTCCGAAAAATAGCTCTGCAGGGTGCGAACCTCAAGGTCTCCGCCCAGATAGGCGCGGATGCCCTGCGCGGCCGCCACTGCACCCGAAAGAGTGGTGTAATACGGGACCTTATGCAAGAGGGCCGCGCGCCGCAATGAGCGGCTGTCGGCCAACGCCTGCGGTCCCTCGGTGGTGTTGAAGACGAGCTGGATGTCGCCGTTGGTGATGGCGTCCACGATGTGCGGACGGCCCTCGAGCACTTTGTTGACCTTTTCGGTGGGGATGCCCATGTCGGCCAGGAAGCGCTGGGTCCCGGAGGTGGCCATCACCCTGAAGCCGACCGCGTGCAGCAATCGGACCGCTTCCGCGATCCGGGTCTTGTCGCTGTCGCGGACCGAGACGAACACCGTGCCCTTGCGCGGAACGCGGGTGCCGCCGCCGAGCTGGCTCTTGGCGAACGCCACTTCGAAGGAGCGGTCGATCCCCATCACCTCGCCGGTCGAGCGCATTTCCGGACCGAGCACGGTGTCGACGCCGGGGAAACGGGCGAACGGGAACACCGATTCCTTGACCCCGACATGCTTGAGCTGGTGCTTTTTCAGGTTGAAGTCGGCGAGTTTCTCGCCGGCCATGATTCTGGCCGCGATCTTCGCGACCGGCGTGCCGACCACCTTTGCCACAAACGGTACCGTGCGCGAGGCCCGCGGATTGACCTCAAGCACGTAGATTTCGCCGTCCTTGATGGCGTATTGCACATTCATCAGCCCGACCACGTCCAGCCCGCGGGCGAGCTCGCGGGTTTGCCGCTCGAGCTCGGCGATCATCTTCGCGTCGAGCGAATGCGGCGGCAGCGAACAGGCGGAATCGCCGGAGTGAATGCCGGCTTCCTCGATATGCTCCATGATGCCGACGATGAAGGTGTCCGTGCCGTCGCACAGGCAGTCGACGTCGATCTCGGTGGCGTCGGACAAATAGCGGTCGAACAGCAGCGGGTTGGTGCCGAGCACGGTGTTGATCTGCCCGGTCTTGTCGTTGGGATAGCGCGCCTTGACGTCGCCAGGCACCAGCTCCGGCAAGGTGCCGAGCAGATAGTCGGAGAGCTGGTTTTCCTCGCGGATGATCTGCATGGCTCTGCCGCCGAGCACATAGGACGGGCGCACCACCAGCGGCAGGCCGAGATCGGCCGCAACCAGGCGCGCCTGCTCGACCGAATAGGCGATGCCGTTCTTCGGCTGCTTCAGATGCAGCTTGTCGAGAACGCGCTTGAAGCGGTCGCGGTCCTCGGCGAGATCGATCGCATCCGGCGAGGTGCCGAGGATCGGAACGTCGGCTGCCTCCAGCGCGCGCGCGAGCTTGAGCGGGGTCTGGCCGCCGAATTGCACGATGACGCCGTGCAGCGTGCCGTTCTTGCGTTCGGTGGCGATGATTTCGAGCACGTCTTCGCACGTGAGCGGTTCGAAGTAGAGCCGGTCCGCGGTGTCGTAGTCGGTCGATACCGTTTCCGGGTTGCAGTTGATCATGATGCTTTCATAGCCGGCATCGTGCAGCGCGAAGCAGGCGTGACAGCAGCAATAGTCGAACTCGATGCCCTGGCCGATGCGGTTGGGCCCGCCGCCGAGGATAATGACCTTCTTCTTGTCCGACGGCGCGCTCTCGTCGGCAAGGGTGCCCGCAAACGGCGCTTCGTAGCTCGAATACATGTAGGCGGTGGGCGAGGCGAACTCGGCTGCGCAGGTATCGATGCGCTTGAACGCCGGGCGGACGCCGAGCGCGTGACGCTTCGCGGTGGCCTCGGCCTCGCTGGTACCGCCGAGCACGGCGAGCCGCGCATCGGAAAAGCCCATCGCCTTCAGGCCGCGCATGCCGAAGGCGTTGCCGGGCAGTCCATGCTTGCGGACCTTGTCCTCGATCTCGACGATGCCCCGCATCTCGGAGAGAAACCAGGGATCGATCTTGCAGGAGTTGAAGATCTCCTCGTTGGACCAGCCCAGCCGCATCGCCTGCGCCACCTGCAGGATGCGGTTCGGCGTCGGCGTGCCCAGCGCGGCGCGGATCGCGTTCTTGTCGTCGCCGCGGCCAAGGCCGTCGATCTCGATCTCGTCGAGGCCGGTGAGGCCGGTCTCGAGGCCCCGCAGCGCCTTCTGCAGGCTTTCCTGGAAGGTGCGGCCGATCGCCATCACCTCGCCGACCGACTTCATCGAGGTGGTCAGCGTGGTCGAGGCGCCGGGGAATTTCTCGAAGGCAAAGCGGGGAATCTTGGTAACGACATAGTCGATGGTCGGCTCAAAGGAAGCCGGCGTGGCGCCGCCGGTGATGTCGTTGGCGATTTCGTCGAGCGTGTAGCCGACCGCGAGCTTGGCTGCGACCTTGGCGATCGGAAAGCCGGTGGCTTTCGACGCCAGCGCGGAGGAGCGCGACACCCGCGGGTTCATCTCGATCACCACCATGCGGCCATCGGCCGGGTTGACCCCGAATTGCACGTTGGAGCCGCCGGTCTCCACCCCGATCTCGCGCAGCACCGCGATCGAGGCGTCGCGCATGATCTGGTATTCCTTGTCGGTCAAGGTCAGCGCCGGCGCCACCGTGATGGAATCGCCGGTGTGCACGCCCATCGGATCGAGATTCTCGATCGAGCAGACGATGATGCAATTATCCTTCTTGTCGCGCACCACCTCCATCTCGAACTCTTTCCAGCCCAGCACCGATTCCTCGATCAGCACCTCGTTGGTCGGAGAGGCGTCGAGCCCGCGTTCGATGATGTCGAGAAACTCTTCCTTGTTGTAGGCGATGCCGCCGCCGGTGCCGCCCATGGTGAAGGACGGGCGGATGATCGCGGGCAGGCCGATTTCCGACAGCGCCATCAGCGCTTCCCCGAGCGCGTGCTCCTGGTAGCGCTTGCGGCGATCGTTCTCGCCCAGCGTCCATTGCCGTTCGAGCTGTTCCAACGCGCTGCCGGACAGTTTGGCGCGCTCGGAGAGGTACTTGTCGCGATAGGATTTCTTCAGCGCCGAGGCGTTGGCAAGCCGCGATTTCGGCGTCTGCAGGCCGATCTTTTCCATGGCGTTGCGGAACAGCTGGCGATCCTCCGCCTTGTCGATCGCATCCGCGGTGGCGCCGATCATCTCGACGTCGAATTTTTCCAGCGTGCCCTGGCGCCGCAGCGACAGCGCGCAGTTCAGCGCGGTCTGGCCACCCATGGTCGGCAACAGCGCGAAGCCGCCCGGTACGACGTGACGTTCCTTCTCAATGATCCTGGCGACGATTTCCGGCGTGATCGGCTCGATATAGGTCGCATCCGCCAGTTCCGGATCGGTCATGATGGTCGCCGGATTGGAATTGACCAGGACGACGCGATAGCCCTCTTCCTTCAGCGCCTTGACCGCCTGCGTCCCCGAATAGTCGAATTCGCAGGCTTGACCGATCACGATCGGGCCGGCGCCGATGATCAGGATGGTGGAGATGTCGGTTCGTCTGGGCATCAAGTCTCACGGACTGGAGCAGGCACAAAAAAAGGGCGCGCGTGCCGCGCGTCCCCTAAAACCAGGAGCGCGACTGGCAATGGAGGCATGCCCTCGCGCGCGGGTGGTCTTTAGACCAGATTCTGCAGCCGCGAAAGGGCTTGAGGGGCGCCGTCAACCGGCAAATTCGTAGGGTTTCGGCCGTTCCCGCCGGCTCCGCAGCAAAAGCAGCAGCAGGGCCGCGGCGACGCTTGAGCCGCCGATCCAGCCGAGATCGGTTGGATTGAGGGCCGACAGCACGATACCGCCGACCGCCCCACCGATGGCGAAGCCGAGATACATGAAGGAGGCGTTGAGCGACAAGGCGATCACCGAGGCCGCAGGGTTCAGCCGGATGATGCTCGCGACCTGTGCGGGGTAGAATCCCCATCCCGAAATTGCCCAGCCAAACACCAGCAAGAGCACGGCATATCGCGCGTCGTCGGGCGGCGCGAACTTCAGTGCGGTGGAGAGCAGGATCAACGTCGTCGCCATCCCGGCTAATCCGAGCGCCGACGTCGGAGCGGTACCCAGGCGATCGGCCAACAGGCCGCCCAGCATGTTGCCGATCGCCGCGGCCGAGCCAAACACCAGCAGCGTCAGGCTGATATCCGCCGCGCCGAATCCGAGCCCTTGCAGCGGTATCGACAGATAGGTGAAGACGGTGAAGCCGCCGATGGCCCAGAGCGTGGTGGTTCCGAGCGCGTAGAGCACCGCCTCGTTCCGCGCAACGGCCAGGCGCTCGGCGAGTGACGCCGTGCTTTTCGGCAAGCCGCGCGGCAAGCCGAACAGCAGCCCCGCCAGCGCGACCGCGCCAAGCACGGCAACCAGCACAAAGGTCGCGCGCCAGCCCAATTTGTGGCCAATCATGGTGCCGAGGGGAACACCGATCACGGTTGCAACGGTGAGACCTGAGGTCACAAGGGCAACGGCCCGGCCGCGCCGTTCGGCCGACGCGATGGCGACGGCGACGGCGATCGCGGTCGGCATGCACAGCCCCGCGCCAAGCGCCATCAAGACGCGCGAAGCCAACAGCAGCATGAATGAGGTCGATGCGACGGCAACGAGGTTGCCGGCGATGAAGCAGGACAGCGCGATGGCCAGAACATCCCTGCGGTCGAAATTGTTGAACATCACCGCGAGGATCGGCGAGCCCAAGGCATAGGCCAGCGCATAGGCCGTCACCAATTGTCCGGCGGCGGCCGCGGAAATCTGCATATCCGAGGCGATGATCGGCAGGAGCCCCGCAATTACGAACGCCTCGGTACCGATTGCGAACGCCGACAAGGCCAACCAGAACACGCTCATCGCCGTCTCCATTGTTCAATATTCATTGAACTATTGACCCGGCAAATCCAGATGTCAATTAGTTCAATAATCATTGAACATTGTAAGCCGGCTGCGGCCTTGTTAGGATCGCTGCATGAGCCGCGCCCTTCTGCACCCGACCCGCGATCAGATCGAATTGCCGATGTTGCTGGATTGCTTGAGCGATCCGACCCGTCTTGCGATCGTCTATAATCTTGCCAAACAGGATCAGGCGACCGAGCTGTGCTGCGGCGCGTTCCACGCCTTCAGCGGCAAGTCGAATCTTGCCTATCATTTCGCCAAGCTGCGCGAGGCCGGCCTGGTGCAGACCCGCATTGTCGGGACCATGCGCTACATGAAACTTCGCCGCAGGGATCTCGACGCCCGGTTCCCGGGCTTGATCGATGCAATTTTGGCGGCCGCGGCGCGCGACGTCGAGAGATTGCGGTTCCCGGAATGCGAAATGGCCGATCCGGGGTAACCATCGCCGTTTCCGATAGACAATCTGGAGGCCCGGCCTGGATTTGAACCAGGATAAAGAGCGATGCACCGCTCCTGCGTCAAAGACTTTCCGCCACCGGGCCGCAGCGATCATTGCCGATCACGCGGCCGTGAGCCAAGGGGGACCGTCGATTAACCCTAACCGGATCCCAGGTCCGGCGCACCCTGGACCAGGTCGGAAGGCACCGACGTCAGCGTCGGCTGGGCGACGAACGTCATCCGCCAGCGATTGTGGCCGATATTGGCGCGGGCGCGGATGGCGGTATAACCGGCTGCGCCGAGCTTGGCGATCATCTTGGCCTCGCTGTAGCGCTGCAGGCCGAGCCGCGTTCGCAATTCGCGGTAGTCGGACAGCGCCGTGCTGATCAGGCCGGTCATGGCATCCCTGAGGAAACCGTTCTTCCTGGCAAAGCACAGCAACGCGAGCACGTCCCTCGACATGCCGACCGAAGGGCGAAGAATATCCCCGAGCACCAGACGGCCCGACGGCTTCAGCAGGCGGCGAATGTCGGCAAGCGCCTCGTCCAGCTCGGTCGCGGTCATATATTGCGCCACCGAATTCACCACCGCCAGATCGACCGAATTTTCCGCCATTTTCTTCAGATCCTTCAGCGTCCGAACCCGGATCTTCATGTTCGGGGCGAAACGCGCGATCAGCCGGCCGCGGACGCCGGGTGCGGGCTCGGCCAGAATCAGCGTGCCGCAGGCCTCGGCCACCTCGGCCGCGGCCAGGGCCTCGCCGCAGGCATAGTCAAGCACGACCCAATCCGGCTGCTCGATGTAGGCGATGATGTCGCGCGCAATGAGCTGAAAATGCAGGTCGCGATGCAGCTTGCTCGCATAGATCGTATGGGTGGAATCGTAATAGTCGATCCATTCATCCATGGCGTTTCCGATGCCGCACAAACGGGTTCCAGGAGCGGAACCGCCGGTTCCATGGGGCGTTAAGGGGTCCAATAGCTGATGTCTACAGTCCGGTTCCTAACAGGAAGGTCCGGTGCGAGCAAAGCCAACAGTTTCTGTTTGCGCTTCGCGTCAGCTACACCAGGATGCGACGGCTATCCGTGTCATCCACGATCCTTGCGAGCAGGCTGAGCTTCGTTAGCGCCCATCATCGGGTCTGTCCTTTGGCCACGCGGGCGCAAGTTGCGCGTGCGGGCTTGCGACACTCGGTTAATCCGGGGTTAGGCCGGTTGCGCAAATGTCCCGGCAAATCCCGGCCGGCTTTTAAAGGTCGTTGCCTAGTATCGGCTGCAACCTTTTCTGATCCGAGCGGGATGTCATGGCCGGTTCGACCATTGCTCGCACCACCCAGCAGATGACGGCGGCCGGCTTTGTCGGGCTGTTCGGCCTGTTCGCCGGGCTTTGCGCCATCTTTGCTGTTGGTGCCACCCTGATCGATTGGCACGAAGAAGCGAGCCTCGCACGCTGGCCGCTCGTCTCGGCCGTGGTTGAGCGCGCCGATGTCATCGCCTCGGAGCGGGACGACCGCAGCGGACCGTTGTGGAACCTGCGCGCCCACGTTCGCTACGCCGTCAACGGTGTGCCGCGCACGGCGACCCTGACCTCGCGCTCCGCCTATGCGGAAATAAACGCCGAACAGTTGCAGGCCTGGATGGAGCAATACCGTGCGGGTCGTCATGTCGACATTCGCTACGATCCATCGCGCGAAAATCGCGCGGTGTTTGCAGCGCCCGAACTCTCGTCCGGCGCCGGTCGAATTCGCGCCGACCTCATCTTTGTTGCTGTCGCCTTTGTGGCCTGCGTCGGCCTGCTGGCACTGGCAAGAGGCTTGCGCGCGCGCGAGGCGCGCGCGGCACCGCTCGCCGATGGCAGCCAACGCGCACAGCCTCTGCTCGGGGTCGTCGTTGCCGCGATAGGGCTGTCGGTCGCCGGATCCGGCATCTATGGCGCGATCCATGTTGAGCCGTTTAACGCAGACCGCCTGATGGCAGTGCCGGCCGGCCTGATGTTCGTGTTCGCCGGAGTCCTGCTTGGCCTGCCGCCGGACGGCAAATGGCGCAACCTCCTGGCGACATTGCTGGTCACCTGCTTTGCGCTGACGTTCGATTGGGTCGCCTTCGGGCCCGGCGAACGCGAGTTCACCGGCAGCATCGGTGGTTTTGGCTTCATGCCGAGCGAATGGGTCGGGCGGGCTCTGTTCGGCGCTTTCGCTGTCGTTCTCGATATCATCGCGATCGGAATGTGGACGGGGCGATGGCGGCAGAAGTCTGGCGCTGGAGCCTCCACTCCGATTGAATCGGAACAGAGGCTCTAGCCTCCTGTTCTGACGCGTTTGCTTCAAATGCCAGGGTGAATCGTGGTCGGCTTCTTAAGGGCCGCTGCGGTATTGGGTTCTGCAACGACCTTTTCCATACGGTCGAGGCGGGAGGCGGTATGGCTGATTTCACGTTGCACACCACGAAGCGCATAGCCGCATCCGGTCTTGCCGGATTGTTCGGCCTGTTCGCCGGGCTTTGCGCCATCTTTGCCGGCTGCGTCGCGTTGATCGATTGGCATGCCGAGGCCGCCCAGGCGCGCTGGCCGCGTGTCGCGGCGGTGGTCGAACGCGCCGAGGTCATCTTTGCGGAGCGGGGTCCAAAGGACGGTGGCCGAACCTCATGGTATCTCGCCGCCCGCGTGCGCTACGAGGTGAATGGCAGCGCGCGAGCGACGACGGTGGCGTCGCGCCGAGCCTTCTCAGAAACAGAGGCCGAAAAACTGCAAGCCTGGGCGGCGCAACACGGCAATGGGAGTGAAGTCGATGTTTGCTATGATCCGTCGCGCGAAGATCGCGCGGCATTCGCTTCCGCCGAACTGTCAGCCGTCGCAGGCCGAACCCGCATCGATCTGATCATTCTCGCGGTTGCAGCCTTCGCCTGCGTAGCCCTGCTGGCGTTGGCAAGAGTCTTGAGCGCGCGAGAGGCGCGCGCGGCAGTTCCCATCGATGGCGGTCAATACGGAGCACCTGTCGTTGCGGTTGTCGTTGCCGCGATGGGGCTGATACTGGCGGGGAAAGGCGTTTATGGCGCGGTCAATGCCGATCCGTTGACCACCGACAGCCTGATGGCGGTGCCGGCCGGTCTGATGTTCGTCTTCGCAGGGGCCTTCGTCGGCGTGCCGGCGGACAGCAAATGGCGCGACTTGCTGGCGACGCTGCTGGTCACCTGCTTCGCGCTGACCTTCGACTGGGTCGCCTTCGGTCCGGGCGAACGCCAGTTCGTCGGCAGCTTTGCCGGTTTCGGCGTCATACCGGGGGAATGGGTCGGGCGAGCCACGTTCGGTGCCCTCGCTGTTGTTCTCAATGTCTTGGCGATCGGAATGTGGACCGGGCGGTGGCAGCAGAAGTCCGTACCTCATCCGGCCGCTTCCACAACCTGAGCAGCGGACCATCTCGCCCCATCACCGGATCAGTCTCCGGCAGCTTCACGTGCGGAATCGTCTTCAGCGCTTTGGCATGATTGTCGGGGGTCGGCCGCGTGATCTGCATCTTCGCGCCCGGCGGATAGGCGCCGACCACCGAAAAATCCGGGCTTGCCGAGATGCACTGATGCCCGGTGCCGGCCGGCAGGATGGCAACATCACCTGCGACAATCTGGAACTCTAAGCCGGCGTCGCCGCCGATGCGGACAAGCGCGCGGCCACGCGCCACGCCGAGCGCCTCATGCACGGTCGCGTGGTAGTGCGGATAGTCGTACACGCCGTTGCGCCACATGTCGCCCCAGCCGTTGGCGCCGAACAATCCCTCGATGGTCGTCTCGGGATGCGCGTTGTCGACGGCAACCGCGCCCTTGTAAACCAGAAATGGCAGCGGATTGTTGGGGACGAGACCATCGTCCGCGAAGACGAAGGTGAGCGGCTCGATATCCGCGCTGACAACCGGCATGATCATTCTCCGGCAATCGGTGGGCAAAGGCGCATCCGCGCCGTGCCCACCATTTCCCGACATTCGAAACAATGGAGGGCTCGCTTCGCCTGGCCCACCCGATCTCTAACCGATGCCAGCGGCTCGCGTTCCCTTCTGGCGCGCGAGCCTAACTGCCGATCGGCGAGGTGGCCGGAAGCTCGAACACCAGGCAGGTGGTGGTGGCATGCGCCAAAAGACGGCCCTTGACGTCGGTCATGCGTGCTTCGGCGGTCGCGGCGCGGCGGCCGACATTCAGCGTGCGGCCCTCGGTACGAACCGCGCCGGTATCCTTGGTCAAGCCCTTGATGAAGGAGATCTTGAATTCCAGCGTGGTGTAGCCGGTGCCTTGCGGCAGCATGGAATGCACCGCCAGCCCCATCGCCGAATCCAGCAAGGTCGCGGCATAGCCGCCATGCACCGAGCCGATCGGGTTGTAATGCCGGACGCCGGGGATGCTGTTGATCACGACCACGCCCGGCTCGGCGGTGCAGTCGAACGGCTCGACGGTCTGCATGATCGGCGGCTCCGGCAATTTGCCGGTGAAGATGGCGCGGACGAAGTCGATGCCGGCCATCGAGGCCATGATCGCGGGCGGGGTTATGCCGTATTCGTTCTTCCGGGCGGCAGGGTCGTGCATGGGATCATTTTCCGATTTATGATGATCATCATACGAAGCCAGGAGGCTGCCCGCAATTCAGATGGTATGGTGTCCCGGACGCGGGGCAGCGCCCCATCGGCGGTGCGCCGCAGAGCCCGGGACCCAAGTGCATGCTGGACGATAGATAGGCCCGGATCAGCTGTGCACCGCTTCGCGCTGCGCAGCATCCGGGGCGGGCAAAACCGCCCTCACGCCCGCTTGTTCGCCCGCATCAGGTCGGCAAACCGCGTGAACAGATAATGCGAGTCGCGCGGCCCCGGAGATGCTTCCGGGTGATACTGCACCGAGAAAACCGGCTTGTCGTCGAGCGCGATACCGCAATTGGAACCGTCGAACAGCGAGATGTGAGTCTGCGTCGCGCCCTTGGGCAAGGTTGCCTGGTCCACCGCAAAACCGTGGTTCATCGAGGTGATTTCGACCTTGCCGGTGGTCTCGTCCTTGACCGGATGATTGGCGCCGTGATGGCCCTGATGCATCTTCTTGGTCGTGGCGCCCACCGCGAGCCCCAGCATCTGGTGGCCGAGGCAGATGCCGAAGGTGGGTACGCCCGACGCGATCACCTGCTGGATCACCGGCACGGCATATTTGCCAGTCGCCGCGGGATCGCCGGGCCCGTTGGAGAGGAACACGCCGTCGGGCTTCAGGCCGAGGATATCTTCGGCCGAGGTGGTCGCCGGCACCACCGTGACCTTGCAGCCGACGCCCGCGAGCAGCCGCAGGATGTTGCGCTTGATGCCGTAGTCGATCGCGACCACGCTGAACTCGGGTGCGGTCTGGCGGCCAAAACCCGTCTCCCAGGCCCAGGGCGTCTCGTCCCAGGTGAACCGCTGGCCGGAGGTCACCATCGGCACCAGGTCCATGCCTTCGAGCCCGGGCCATTCCCGCGCTTCTTCCTTCATGCCGTGCAGGTCGAACTGGCCGTCCTTGGCATGCGCGATCACCGCGTTCGGCATGCCCTTCTCGCGGATCAGCGCGGTCAGCGCGCGGGTGTCGATGCCGGACAGCCCGATGATGCCGCGCGCCCTCAGCCACTGGTCGAGATGCCGCGAGGAGCGGTAGTTCGACGGGTCGGTGATCCCGGCGCGCAGGATCACGCCGCGCGCGCCCGGCGTCGCTGCCATGTTCACCGTCTCGATATCCTCGTCGTTGGTGCCGACATTGCCGATATGCGGGAAGGTGAAGGTGATGAGCTGCCCGGCATAGGAGGGATCGGTGAGGATCTCCTCATAGCCGGTCATCGCGGTGTTGAAGCAGACCTCGCCGACCGCAAGGCCCTCGGCGCCGAGCCCGAAGCCTTCCAGCACGGTTCCATCGGCAAGCACCAATAGCGCGGTCGGTTTGAGGTCCGGCCAGGCGGCGTCGTTTTCAGTCTTTGTCATAAGCGCTCTACATAGTCGTCACAGACCCGCCCGTCAAAGCCGGAAAGCGGGATTCACAGGCGTTTTCGGGTCGTTTTGCCCGAATCAGCCTCGAAAATCGCAGCCCGCCACAGCCGTGTCCCCGCCGGGCCGAGGACGCTGGAACCGTGTTGTCTGAGGCCTGCGAACGGCCTAGATCAGCACCCTGACAGCCACGAGGATAGAGATCATGCTGCGCGACGACATCAACAACGCCGTCAAGGACGCGATGAGGGCCAAGGACGAGCGCAAGCTTTCGACGCTGCGCATGGTCAATTCGACCATCAAGAACGCCGATATCGCCGCGCGCGGGGAAGGTAAACCGCCCCTGTCCGACGCCGACCTGCTGGGCGTTTTTCAGAAGATGATCAAGCAGCGCCAGGAGGCTGTCGAGCTTTACGACAAAGGCGGCCGGGCCGAGCTCGCGGCGCAGGAACGCGAGGAGATCGCGATCATCCAAGCCTATCTGCCGAAGCAGATGTCGGAGGATGACGTGAAGGCTGCGATATCAGCCATCATCGCCGAGACCAACGCGGCCGGCGTCAAGGACATGGGCAAGGTGATCGGCGCGCTGAAGGCGAAGTATTCCGGCCAGATGGATTTCGGCAAGGCCAGCGGTCTGGTGAAGGCGGCCTTGACAGGGTAAGGTTGAGAGGGAGCCTTACTCATGCTCACCGAAACCACCAGCTACGATCAGCTTTGCCGCGAATTCCGCTGGGATATCCCTGAGCATTTCAACATCGCGACCGCCTGCTGCGACCGCTATGCTGACGGCAGCGATCGCCTCGCGCTTGTTTATGTCGACGAGGACGGCACCGCCAAGCACACCTCGTTCGACGAAATGCGTTCGCTCTCCAGCCGCTTTGCCAATGTCCTGAAGGCGGACGGCCTTGCGCGCGGCGACCGCGTCGCAGTATTCCTGTCGCAATCGCCGGAGCTGCCGATCGTCCATCTCGCCGCGTTCCGGGCCGGGCTGGTCTCGGTGCCGCTGTTCACGCTGTTCGGCGAAGACGCGCTGCAATTCCGCCTCGCCAATTCCGGCGCCAAGGTCGTGGTGACCGACGAAGGCGGCTTTGCGAAGCTGTCGAAGATTCGCGACCGGCTGCCCGAGCTGAAGACCATCTATGTCACTGCAGGCGTCGCGCCCGGTGCAAAGTCCTTCTGGTCGCAGCTCGAGCAGGCATCCGACCGGTTTGAAACCGTCGATGGTTCGGCCAACGATCCCGCCATCATCATCTATACCTCCGGCACCACCGGGAATCCAAAAGGCGCGCTGCACGCCCATCGCGTGCTGCTCGGCCATCTCCCCAACATCGAGATGGTGCATGACTTCATGCCTAAGCCCCTCGACGTGATGTGGACGCCGGCCGACTGGGCCTGGATCGGCGGATTGTTCGATGCGCTGTTTGCGGCCTGGTATTTCGGCGTGCCTGTGGTCGGTCATCGCGCAAAAAAGTTCGAACCGCAGGCGGCGATGCAATTGATGGCCGACCATGGCGTGCGCAATGTCTTCCTGCCGCCGACCGCGCTGAAGCTGATGCGCCAGGCCGACGTCAAACATTCGGGTGTCAAGTTGCGCAGCATGCTCACGGGCGGCGAGTCGCTCGGCGCCGAGCTTCTGGACTGGGTGCGCGCGACCTTCGGCATTGACGCCCACGAAGTCTACGGCCAGACCGAGTGCAATCTCGTGGTTGGCAACAATTCAAGACTGTTTCCGATCAGGCCGGGATCGATGGGCAAGGCGACGCCGGGCTTCGACGTGCGCATCGTCAACGACAAGGGCGAGGAACTGCCGCGCGGGATGCGTGGCATCATCGGCGTGCGCCAGCCCAATCCCTGCACCATGATCGAATACTGGCGCAATCCGGAGGCGACTCACAAGAAATACGCCGGCGCGTTCCTGCTCACCGGCGATCTCGGTCGCCAGGATGAGGACGGCTACTTCTGGTACATGAGCCGCGAGGACGACGTCATCACCAGCGCCGGCTACCGCATCGGGCCCGCGGAGATCGAGGATACGCTGTTGAAGCATCCCTCGGTGGCGCTGTCGGCGGTGGTCGGCATTGCCGACCCGATCCGCACCGAGGCGGTGAAGGCCTGGATCGTGCTGCGTCCCGGCTTTGCGCCGAGCGAGGATCTCGCGCGCGAGATCCAGGAGTTCGTCAAGGTGAAGCTTGCCGCGCACGAATATCCGCGCCACGTCGAATTCGTCGACAGCCTGCCGATGACCGCCACAGGCAAGGTGCTGCGGCGGGAGTTGCGGACCAGAGGTTAGGGCGTCATCCCGGCGAAGGTCGGGACGACAGGATAAGAGTGCGTTTGACCCAGATCAACGCGCCGTCGCCGCCGGCCTGCACCACTTCGCAGAATGACTTGGGAGGCGACGCCGATGACATCCATCTCCGGCAAGGTCGATCCGGTGGTGCGGCGCATCACCACCGCGGATATCGCCGAAGCACTCGGGCAGGGCCTGCGCGATTTCCAGGCGCTGCCGCTCTACGGGCTTGCCTTCGGCGCGCTCTATGCGCTGGGCGGCATCATCATCGTCTTGAGCCTCACCAGGTTCGGCATGATCTATCTGGCCTATCCGCTCGCCGCCGGCTTTGCCCTGATCGGTCCGTTCGTGGCGGTCGGGCTTTACGAGATCAGCCGCCGCCGCGAGGCGGGGCAACCGATCTCCTTTGCCGCGATCTGGTCGACCGTGCGGTCGCGGAGCGAAATCGGCTGGATGGCCTTCGTCACCCTGTTCTTCTTCGTGATCTGGATGTACCAGGTGCGGCTCCTGATCGCGCTCCTGCTCGGGCTCCATGCGTCGTTTTCGAGCCTCAAGGAGTTCATCAACGTGGTCTTGACCACCAATGAGGGCCTGCTGTTTCTACTGATCGGCAATCTCGACGGCGCGGCGCTGTCCTTGATCCTGTTTTCGTTGACGGTGATCTCGTTTCCGCTGCTGCTCGACCGCGACGTCGATTTCGTCACCGGCATGGTGACGAGCGTCCGTGCCGTCGTGACCAACCCTGTTCCGATGATCGGCTGGGCCGCCGTGATCGTGATCCTCCTGATCGTCTCGGCGATCCCTTATTTCCTCGGGCTGGTCGTGACCCTGCCGGTGCTCGGCCACACCACCTGGCACCTCTACCGGCGCATCGTCGCGCCGGCGCCTGCGGCCAGCTAGCGCTACGCCACGCCCGCACGCAGGAAATCGTGGAAATGCACGATGCCGACGGGCTTGCCCGCGTCCGTCACCATCAACGCGGTCACCTTCGAGGAATTGAGCATTTCCAGCGCTTCGCTTGCGAGCGTATCACGGCCGACGGTCTTCGGCGACTTGGTCATGACGTTGTCGACGAGCGCCATCATCAAATCGGGGCCCATATGACGCCGCAGATCGCCGTCGGTGACGATGCCGACGAGGTGCCCGCGCGCATCGAGGATGCCGACGCAGCCAAAACCCTTCGATGTCATCTCGACCAGCGCGTCCGACATCCTAGTGCCGAGCGGCTTCAACGGCAGGGCGTCGCCGTCATGCATGAGGTCGCGGGTGTATTTCAGCATCGCACCCAGCTTGCCGCCGGGATGCAGCACGCTGAAATCGACTGAGGTGAAGCCGCGGCCTTCCAAGAGCGCGATCGCCAGCGCGTCGCCAAGCGCCAGCTGCATCAGCGAGGAGGTGGTCGGCGCCAGATTGTGCGGGCAGGCCTCGCGCGCCTTCGGCAGGGTCAGCGCCACGTCGGCGGCACGGCTCAAAGTCGAGTCCCGGTCCGCCGTCATCGCAATCAGGGGAATGCGGAAGCGCTTGGCATAGGTGATCAGGTTCTTCAATTCCGGCTGCTCGCCGGACCACGACAGCGCCAGGATGACGTCGTCGGCCGTGATCATGCCGAGGTCGCCGTGGCTTGCCTCCGCGGCGTGGACGAAAAACGCCGGCGTGCCGGTGGAGGCAAAGGACGCCGCGACCTTGCGGCCGATATGGCCGGACTTGCCCAGACCGGTGACGATCAGCCGGCCCTTGGCCTTGCGGATCAGATCGGCCGCGGAGGCAAAGGCCCCGCCGAGATCCGAACGCAGCGCCGTGAGCAGCGCGGCAATGCCGCTGCCTTCCGCGTCCAGCGTGCGCAGCGCCGATTGCACGGCCGCGTCTGCGGTCCCGGATGATTGCGTCATCAGCGGTTTCGAATTCTGCATGTCATGTTCCAGGGACGCGGGACCTTGATCGTTAACTTGTCTTTACCACGCCCCCGACCCGAAGGGCGACGCCGGCAACGGTAATCTCAACCGGTCATTAACCATAATTGTTTTAACTCCATTAACGACGTTTTTCGCACGAGGCGGGGAACCGCTCTGCGAAGCATGTGTTTTCGTTGGAGAATTTTTTATCGTGGGACTGGGGGCTGACAGCGGCGGCTGTGGGCGCGTGGGCTTTGTGTGCGCAGCCTTGCGCTGTATTGCGCTTGGCCTGCTCGCGCTGGTCCTCCGCGCTGAACTGGCCGCCGCCCAGACGCTCACCCCCGACCTGTTCCGTCCCGCGCGCGACGGCTTCTTCTCGCCGCAGGCGTCCCTCCTGCGCCGCACCGCCGGCATGACTGACGATACTCCGCCCGATCTCAACGCCGATCCCAATAGCGAGCCAAAACTGCGGCCCTCCGCCGCCAAGGCGCCGTCGCGGATCGGGCAGATCCCGAGCTATGGCCTGCCGGCGGCTTCGGGTGCAGCCGAGACCGGCTACGATTCGCTCAACCGCACGCGCAAGAAGCCGAAATACTATCCCGCACAGGCCAGGCCGAAACCGTCGCCCGGCCCCGGCACGCCGCCGCCCACCCCGCCACAGCTCAACACAGCCGGCAAGGTCCGGATCTCGGTGCCGCCGTCGGAGAGCGCCAACAAATCGCCGATCCCGCCCGCGATGGCCGGCACCGTCACCGGTCAGCCGCAGCGCACGCGGCTCAAACTCGACGACGATCCGTTCGGTGCGGTCGGCGATTATGTGGGCGGCTTCCTGGTCAAATCTGCGGTCGAAACGTCCGGCGGCTACGACACCAATCCCGGGCGGCTCGCCAACCCGCGCGGCTCGCCCTTCTATGTCGTGGCTCCCGAATTTCTCGCAGTCTCCGACTGGGAGCGTCACGCCGTGGTCGCCGACCTGCGCGGCTCCTTCACCGGCTACGGCAACCAGTTGCCCGCTGTTATCGACGGCGCGCCCAATCCGGCGCCAACCGACATCGACCGCCCCGATTTCACCGGCCATGTCGATGGCCGCCTCGACGTCAGCCGCGACCTCAGGCTCACCGCGCAAACGCGGCTCCGCATTGCGACCGACAACCCCGGCAGCCCGAACATCCAGGCCGGGCTGGCGCGCTATCCGCTCTATGCAACGCTCGGCGGCACCATCGGCATCGACCAGACTTTCAACCGCCTGCAACTCTCCGCCGGCGGGACCGTCGATCGCACCTCCTATCAGCAGAGCAAGCTCACCGACGGCACCTTCTCCAACAACGATGACCGCAACTTCAACCAGGTTGGCGGGGTGGGGCGCGTCTCCTATGACCTGCTGCCGGGTGTCAAGCCGTTCGCCGAGATCGAGGGCGACACCCGCGTGCACGACCAGGCGCTCGACCGCAGCGGCTTTGCGCGCGATTCCAACGGCGGCTATGCCAAGGCCGGCACCTCGTTCGAGCTGACCCGGCTCCTCACCGGCGAGGCCTCGATCGGCTACGCCGCGCGCAACTATGTCGATCCGCGCCTCGACCGTCTCGAAGGTCTTCTCACCTCGGCCTCGCTGGTCTGGTCGGCGACACCGCTGACCACCGCGAGGTTCATCTCCGACACGCAAGTAGCCGAGACCACGCTGCCCGGCGCCTCCGGCACCCTGGTGCACACCTACACGGTGGAGATCGATCACGACTTCCGCCGCTGGCTCACCGCCATCGGCAAGTTCACCTACGGCACGCTCGACTACCAGGGCTTTGGGCGCAACGACAAAACCTATTCGCTCGAGGGCGACGTCATCTACAAGCTGACGCGCAATCTCTGGGTCAAGGGCACGCTCCACCACGACATCCTCGATTCCAACCTGCCCGGTTCGAGCTCGGCCGCGACGGTGGTGATGCTGGGCGTGCGGCTGCAGAACTGAGCGCCATGTTTCACCCTGCCCTGGCGGGGGAGGGTAAGAGCGTGCTCACGGTCCGTTTGAACAACGCTAGCCCCCCTTCGCGCGCGGCGGCGGGCCGCCGGGCGGCGTGGTGCGCGCAAAACTCGGCCGCGCCGCATGCCGCTCGTAATAGCGCGCAAGGTTTGGGGCAGCGGCCAGCGCCAGCGCGCCTTCCGGCGCTTGCTTCAGGCGATAGAGGATCGGCAGCAAATTGATGTCGGCGAAGGTGAAGAGATCGTCGACCAGGTGACCGGTCTTGGCGACCGCCTTGTCGAGCACCGCGATCTGCGCGCGCACCGCCGGCATCACCGCTTCGATCGCCGCCCGGTCGGGCGTTCCATCCGCGGTCTTCGGCGCGATATAGGCGAACAGATAAGTGCGGATCAACGTGCGGTCGATCAGCGTGTTGACCAGCGAGACCCATTGTTCGGTCAAAGCCAAAAGGCGCGGCTCCGACGGCAACAGCTCCGGGCCGCCAAAACTGCGGTCGAGATAGGTCGCGATCGCCTTCGATTCGAACAGCTCGAAGCCATCGTGGCGCAGCACCGGCATCTTGCCGAAGGGATGGATGGCAAGGAGCTCCGGCGCGCGCAGCGGCGTTTCGGTCAGCGTGTAGGCGATGCCCTTTTCCTCGCAGAGCAGGCGGATCGCCCAGGTGTAGGTCGAGCGCGCGGAGCCGATGATTTCAGGTGTTGTCACGGTGCTTGTCCTCTCACGCAATGTCGTCGTCAGTCGATCCAGGCTCGCGGTCGAGCCGGCGGTTTCGGCGGCGATCTTCTGCCGGCCAACCAAAGTATACCGTCATGGGTACCATTTTGCCCGGAACCAAAACGGCAGGCGCCGGGTTGTTGTGGCGATCCGGGAGCGCAGTGGCAAATCGGTCCCGGCGATGTCGATACGGAAAGCCAGGCGGCCTCCTTCATCCGCGCCCGCTTGCCAAGGGTACGATCGTCCACGCCGGCGAAACGGCGTCTCGGGTCAACCACCATGAGCGTTTCGAGATCACGAGAGTCGATGATCAGGAGGCATACCGCCGCGATGGCGATCGCACTGACATGGTTGAGAAGCTCTTCCGCCTCCGACGCACCGCGATCGGGATCCGTCAGCACATCGCGTGGGCATGGCTCCTCCGGTACGCGCAAGAGCCCGCGCGGCGCGACGTCGATCGCCGCGTCTCGCATGACGATCAGGTAGATCGCATCACGGCGCCGCCCCGCCGGGCCGGGCCGCGCCGGCCTGTAGCCGAAGTCGCCGTCCCGTCCGGTCGACGCTTCAGAGTTCGATTCAGTTTTCAAACAGCACCTCCGCTCACGCACCGTCATTGCGAGCGCCAGCGAAGCAATCCATCGCGCGGCACTCCTGGCAATCGCCGTCGTCCCCCGCGCATGCGGGGGATCCAGCACGCCGCGGCTTCCAGGACTCAACCACTGGCCTCCCGGCGTACTGGATCGCCCGGTCGAGCCGGGCGATGGCAGTGGAGAAGGCTAGCTCGCAATGACGTCGTGACACACATCCGCCCTCTCGCCGCGCTTCGCGCCCGAGCTATGCCGGAAATTTCATCGCCCTCAAATACGAAGAGGGCGCGGGGAATGCCGGGTGCCCAATGCACCCGCAGCCTGGTGCGCGCTGGGGGTAGTAAGTATGCGCACCAGTATTCACAGCGGAGGCACCGGAATCATCCGGCATTCCCCACGCAATGGTTGGAACGGCTTATACGTGATCTCCCCGGTGACGAGTTCCTTTTTGCCACCGTCACCTCACGGATTGAATGGCTTCGCGTGCCCGGTTGAGCCGCCAAAACCTCCGCGAGGCTTGGCATCAGCAACGGATGCCAGGACCACACGACTTCGCCGTACGCTTCAGCGCCGCTCGTCTTGCGCGTTTGCCGATCGCTCACAGGCTTTCGCCTGCCCTGCGATCCCGTTTCGCGCGCAACGCTGCCGCGTCCACCGCATCCCACCCCAACGTTCGTGACGATCGCGAGCCGCCCCTCTTCTCGGGGTGGGATGGCGAGATGAAATCACTGATTTCCGAAAAACAGAAGCAATTTATTTTTCGCAAGGGGGCTGGACAGGAATTCGCCAACGCTGCCCGACGGGCAAATCACTTGGTGAGAAACAAGCTAGATGTCTCTGCAGCACAGGCTCTTTCTTATCCCTCCCGCCTCCGCGAGCCGTTGCGAGCGGTGGGGAGGGTCGGCGCGTCCTTGTAACGCGAAGCGTCGTCAAGCAGCGTCGGAGTGGGGGGCTTTTCGCGAGGAATAGAAGCCCCGATCAGCGAAGCGACATCCGTGATTTGGCAAACGCGCAGGTCCTTCGAAAAACCTGTATGGCGCGGCGCTTGTGCAGGCTATTCTTGCGCAACGTCCGCGTCGCCCAATCGCGTTGGAAATCCATGCAAAGGCCTGAAAACTACGGGTTGCTCGCAATACTCTTCCTTGCGGCCGGCGTTCTCATGCTGGCGATTGCCCTGGCCGCTCACGTCTGGGGCCGCCATATCGTTCGTCATGGCCGTCATCGCGCCGTCAGGGTTTGCGTGCCCCCTGTTCTGATGCTTTTGGTGGTTGCGCTCTTCATCATCATCCCGGGCGGCTTCGCCAGCTTTTACGATGCCTCCTACGGGTATCAGCTGCAACCGGACGAGACTCCGGGCCCGATGGGGAGCACGGGCGGCTTCATTGTTCTCCTGCTGTGGCCGTTCGGCTTCGTGATGCTTCTCGTCTACTGGCTGGTTCTGCTCTCCTACGGGATCTTTCGATTTTTCCGATTGCTGGGCGAGGGCGTTCCACGTCAATCGAACTTCGATGTTTTTTAGCGAAGTGGACGGTAGGATGGGTTGGGCCCTTCGCGAAACCCATCATCTTGGCGCACTTCGATTGTTGGGTATCGCTGCGCTCCACCCAACCTACGAGCTACGCTTGCTGCCGCCTGAAGCAGTGGACGCGAACCGCGATTGATGGGTATCGTTTCGCTCTACCCAATCCGCTGGATCGGATTTCGCGATGATGTGGAATGCCTTCTGGATCGTGGTCGCAGCCGGCGCCGGCTCAGTCGTGACCTGGCTCGTGCTCAGAACTGCCCAATCTGACTATCCGAGGCGGGACTACGCCGGTCTGAAACACCACGCCCGGGTCCACAGCTTCCGATTCAGCACCGTGCTCATCGCGTGGGCGCTGCTGATCGCGGCGTTCATCTTCTATCCCAGATCCATTGCCGAATCGCTGCGGGCGTTCAGTCACGGCGTCGAGGATATTGCAGATGTGCTGCCGGAGAAAATTGGTTCGTATGTCGAGATCGGATTACGAGAACTCGGCGGGCTGTTCTGGTTTCAGATCACCGCCCTGGTTGTCGTCGTTCGAATTATCCTCTGGGGCATCGCGGCCGTCTGGCGCATCGGCCGGCGTCCGCACCCATGACTTGGGTACGGGTAGGGGCGCCTGGACATGGCCTCAGTGCACCCGGACGATAGGATATCGCGGATGTTCACGCTGCTTCGCCGTGCCTTGTTCGGCCCGCCAACCCCCGCAACCCGGATGACGCGAGACGACGTGATGGCGCTCGCCGCCACGGCCGCCGAAGCCGCCCGGATCAATCGCGCGCTTTGCGTCGCAACGGTGCGGCGCATCGACGGGCGCCTGACATGGAGCGTGAGCACCGCCACCAAAGGCAGCGGATGGAGCGTGAGCATCGACGACGCCAGCTGCGAGGTGGGACCGGTCAAGCGCTGGGGTGTTCGATGATGGAGATTTGCCGGGCGGCCGGCGCGACGCCGGCAAACAATCGCGGTGGTGATGGCGGCAGTGCATGATGCGGTTCGACGAAATTCGCAGGATGCTGCCTTCATTCAATTGAGTGTCATTGGCACTGTAATTCCACGTGCAATCGGGTCGGCGGAATGATTGGACGATATCTGATTGATAGGTGCCGCGAAGTCTCACGGCGGAAAATGCCTTGTAAACGTTCGGTGCTCGCCATCACAGCGTTGATCGTCATCCAACTGTTGATGTCGGTCGGTCTTGCTGTGGCGCAGAGCTCATCTCCGGATTCAGCTGACATCCCTCAGGTCCCGGAGCGTTTGCGTTACCTCTTTGACCTGCCGTGGTGCAAGCGGTGGAATCTGGGCTGCATCGACTGCGTTAGGAAGGACGATCGGATCGTTTGCGAGAAGAAGTCCGATACCTGCGGCGGGTTTCAGGAGTACTATTGCAAGGAATTCGATGTGCCGGATCAGTGCCTGGCCTGGTCGGACGGATGCAACATGTGTGAGCTTATACAGTGCCCGCCGGAGTCTGACAGATGCGGGTCTGTGTCTTGTACGGCGAGGGGCTGCATCAATCCAAAGCCCCGCTTTGCATGTTTCAAAACCCGCACTTGGATTCCGAGCTCGCGCGATTTGCTCTGGCCATGGAACGATGGAATTCAGTGAGACGGTCTGCGCTGGCCACGGCGCTACGAGAGTGTCGAGGGACTTGAATTGAGTGTCACGTACTTGTGCGCCCCGGCACCGGGCGGTTCGGTCTTGTCGGTCGAGCATTGCGATGTAATCAGCACGACGGTGCCATAGCGTCTGCTGGAGGGCGACAACCATGACCGTATGGGTGACGTGGGGGTTGTTTCTTGCCTGGCTGCTCCATGACATTGAGGAGCTCATCACGATGCCGGGCTGGGGCGAGCGCAATGCAGCCCGGCTCAGTCGCCGCTACCCGTCGGCGCCCGACTGGCTCTGGACCCGGATGAACATGTCCCGCAGCCGTGCCACCGTTGCGATCACGGTGATGGGCCTGTTCATGCTGGCCGCCGCGGCCGACGGGGCGAGCAGCGCCGGCACCTCTTGGTTCTATCAGGCCGTACTGATCGGCTTCGGCATCCACGGGGTCGGCCACCTGGGAATTAGCGCACTGGCTCACAGCTACACACCGGGCGTGCTCACCGCGCCGGTCATCGTCATCCCGTTCTCGCTCTGGGCCTGGCACACACTCGAGCAGGCAGGCGCTGTGTCGGCCGGTCCATCGAATCTGTTCGTGGCTTTGGCTCTGCTTCCGACGGTGGTCCTGGGGGCTCACGCCCTCACCTCAGCCATCCTGTGGATATTGCGGACCTTCCCGCGCCCGTACTGAACTCCGAGACGTCAAGCAATTCTGGGTGGATTCTTGATCTTCGAGGGCCGAACGAGCAGGCGTCGCCAAGGTAGTCAAGTGAGCTGCTGCCGGTTTGATGGGTAGAGCAATGCGTCGAGCCCGTCGCGAAACCCATCGTCTTTGCGGTCTGCAGTTGTTGGGTATCGCTGCGCTCCACTCAACCTACGAACTGATCGCCGGTCAGGCGGGAGTGGACATTGCAAGGCGCGAGCGCCACTCGGCGATCGTCCGACGCGAACCTCGCGAGGATTTTCGTTCGCCGCAGCAGCCCCCACCCGACCGGCCTTCGGCCGGCCACCCTCCCCACCCAGCGCAGCTGCGCTGCGCTCGGGGGGAGGGATCAGACCACCCGTGTTGGAGCAGAGACGAGCCTCGCTCGTCTCGCCATCACCTCGGCAAATTCGTCGTCCCCATCAAGAACTGATCGATCGCCCTTGCGCACAAGCGGCCCTCGCGGATGGCCCAGACCACCAGCGACTGGCCGCGGCGCATGTCGCCGGCGGCGAACACGTTCGGGCGCGAGGTGTGGTAGTCGTGGAAATTGGCGCGGACATTGCCGCGCGGGTCGAGCTCGACGCCGAGCGTCTTTAACAGGCCCTCGTGCACCGGATGCACGAAGCCCATCGCCAGCAGCACGAGCTCGGCGTCCAATTCGAACTCGGTGCCGGCGAGCGGCTTGAACTTGTCGTCGACCTTGACGCAATGCAGGCTCTTGACCGCACCGTTCTCGCCGGTGAATTTCTGCGTCAGCACCGCGAATTCGCGTTTTGCCCCTTCTGCCTGGCTCGACGAGGTCCGCATCTTCAGCGGCCAGTTCGGCCAGGTCAGGCCCTTGTTCTCCTGATCGGGGGGCGCTGGCATGATCTCGAGTTGCGTCACGGACTTGGCGCCTTGGCGGAACGAGGTGCCGATGCAGTCGCTTCCGGTGTCGCCGCCGCCGATCACCACGACGTGCTTGCCGCCGGCGAGAATGTCGGCCGCGCCGCCAAGCGGCTCGCTGGAGACGCGCTTGTTCTGCTGCGGCAGGAAATCCATCGCGTAATGGATGCCTGAGAGATCGCGGCCGGGGATCGGCAGGTCGCGCGGCGCTTCGGCACCGCCGGTCAGCGCCAGCACGTCATACTCGCTCAGCAACTCGCTCGGATCGATCGCGCCGTGTGAGCCCACATGGACGCCGTAATGGAAGGTGACGCCCTCGGCCTCCATCTGCACGACGCGGCGGTCGATGACGACCTTCTCCATCTTGAAGTCGGGAATGCCGTAGCGCAAGAGCCCGCCGGCCTTGGCGTATTTCTCGAACACATGCACGTCGTGGCCGGCGCGCGCGAGCTGCTGCGCGCAAGCGAGCCCTGCAGGCCCCGAGCCCACCACCGCGACCCGCTTGCCGGTCTTGTGCGGCGCGATCTCCGGCCTGACCCAGCCGTTCTCCCAGGCGCGGTCGACGATCGCGCATTCGATGGTCTTGATGGTGACGGGGTTGTCGTCGATGTTGAGCGTGCAGGAGGCTTCGCACGGCGCCGGACAGATGCGCCCGGTGAACTCCGGGAAATTGTTGGTGGAGTGCAGATTGCGCGAGGCCTCTTCCCAGTTGCCCTGATAGACCAGGTCGTTGAAATCGGGGATCTGGTTGTTGACCGGGCAGCCCGGCGTGCCCGGCGCCACCGAGCCGGTGCCATGGCAATAGGGAATGCCGCAGTTCATGCAGCGCGCGGCCTGGTCGCGCGTGTCCTTCTCGTTCAGGGGAACGACGAATTCGTTGAAGTGCTTCACGCGCTCGGCCACGGGTGCGTACTTGCGATCGTGCCGCTCGATTTCCAGAAAACCTGTGACCTTGCCCATTAATTCCGACGTCCCTGAACCTTAAAGCTTCGTGTTTGTTTCCGTCGTTTCCACCGTCATTGCGAGGAGCGAAGCGACGAAGCAATCCATCTGACCAAGCAAAGAAAGAATGGATTGCTTCGCTGCGCTCGCAATGACGAACGCGGATATTTGTTGACCTACGCCCCGATCGCGATTTTCGGCTCGGCGTCGGCGGTTGCCTTCTTCAATTCCTTCAGCGCGCGGCGGTATTCCACCGGCATCACCTTGCGGAATTTCGGCAGGTATCCGCTCCAGTCGCCGAGGATCTCGGCGGCGCGCCGCGATCCCGTGGCCTTGGCATGGCGCGAGATCAGGACATGCAGCCGCTCGATGTCGGATTCAAGCAGGTTGGCGAACACGTCGACCCGACCATGCGCCTCGAGGTCGCCCTGCTGGTGATAGGCGTTCTCGGCGATCAGCTCCTCCGACAGCACCGGCTCCAGCTCGACCATCGCCATGTTGCAGAGTCGGGCGAAATCGCCGGCCTCGTCGAGAACATAGGCGATGCCGCCCGACATGCCGGCGGCGAAATTGCGCCCGGTCTTGCCGAGCACGACCACGATGCCGCCGGTCATGTATTCGCAGCAATGATCGCCGGCGCCCTCGACCACGGCAACCGCGCCGGAATTGCGCACCGCGAAACGCTCGCCGGCGATGCCGCGGAAATAGCACTCGCCGGCGATGGCGCCGTACATCACGGTGTTGCCGACGATGATCGACTCCTCCGGCACGATGCCGGAATTTTTCGGCGGCTTGACGATGATGCGGCCGCCGGACAAGCCCTTGCCGACATAGTCGTTGCCTTCGCCCTCGAGATCGAAGGTGACGCCATGCGCGAGCCAGGCGCCGAAGGCCTGGCCCGCGGTGCCCTTGAAGCTGACGTTGATGGTGTCGTGCGGCAGGCCGGCATGGCCGTAGATCCGCGCGACCTTGCCCGACAGCATGGCTCCGGCGGAGCGGTCGGTGTTGTTGATCTCCATCTCGATTCTGACCGGCGCGCCGCGGTCAAGCGAGGCCTGCGCCTTCTCGATCAGCCTGCGGTCGAGCACGGCGTCAAGATGATGGTTCTGCGCTTCCGCGCGATAGATCTTCTGGCCCTTGGCCTCCTGCTGGCGCACGAATAGCTTCGAGAAGTCGAGCCCCTTGGCCTTCCAATGCGCCACCAGCCTGGTCTGGTCGAGCATCTGGGTCTGGCCGATCATCTCGTTGAAGCTGCGGTAGCCGAGACCAGCCATGATCTCGCGGACTTCCTCAGCGACGAAGAAGAAATAGTTGATGACGTGCTCGGGCTGGCCGGTGAAGCGCTTGCGCAAGACGGGATCCTGCGTGGCGACGCCGACCGGACAGGTGTTGAGATGGCACTTGCGCATCATGATGCAGCCGGCCGCGATCAATGGCGCGGTGGCGAAGCCGAATTCATCGGCGCCGAGCAGCGCGCCGATCACGACGTCGCGTCCGGTGCGGAAGCCGCCGTCGACCTGCACGATGATGCGGCTCCGCAGGCGCTCGCGCACCAGGGTCTGGTGGGTTTCGGCAAGCCCGATTTCCCAGGGGCTGCCGGCATGCTTGATCGAGGTCAGCGGCGAGGCGCCGGTGCCGCCTTCGAAGCCCGCGATGGTGACGTGGTCGGCGCGCGCCTTGGCAACGCCCGCGGCCACGGTGCCGACGCCGACTTCGGAGACGAGCTTGACCGAGACCAGCCCTTCCGGGTTGACGTTCTTGAGGTCGTAGATCAGTTGCGCAAGGTCCTCGATCGAATAGATGTCGTGATGCGGCGGCGGCGAGATCAGGCCGACGCCGGGGGTCGAATGCCGCACCCGCGCGATCGTGGCGTCGACCTTGTGGCCGGGCAGTTGGCCGCCTTCGCCGGGCTTGGCGCCCTGCGCCATCTTGATCTGCATCATGTCGGAGTTGACGAGATATTCGGTGGTCACCCCGAAACGTCCTGACGCGACCTGCTTGATCGCCGAGCGCATGGAATCGCCGTTCGGCAGCGGCTTGAAGCGGTCGGCTTCCTCGCCGCCTTCGCCGGTGTTGGACTTGCCGCCGATCCGGTTCATCGCGATCGCCAGGGTGGTGTGGGCCTCGCGCGAGATCGAGCCGAACGACATGGCGCCGGTGGCAAAGCGCTTGACGATGTCCTTGGCCGGCTCGACCTGGTCGAGCGGAACCGGGCGGCGCTTCTCGTCCTCCGCGCTCTTGATGCGGAACATGCCGCGCAGGGTGACGAGACGCTCGGACTGCTCGTTGAGGATCTTGGCAAAGGCTCGGTAGCGTTCCAGCGAATTGCCGCGTACCGCATGCTGCAGCGTTGAAACACTTTCCGCGGTCCAGGCATGGTCCTCGCCGCGGGTGCGGTAGGCATATTCGCCACCGACGTCGAGCGCGCCCCGGTAGACCAGCGCGTCGCCGAACGCATCGCTATGCCGCCGCACGGTTTCCTCGGCGATCTCGGAAAGCCCCACGCCCTCGATGCGAGTGTGGGTGCCGGCAAAGAATTTTGCGACGAAGTCCGCCTTCAATCCGACGGCGTCGAAGATCTGCGCGCCGCAATAGGACTGATAGGTCGAGATCCCCATCTTCGACATCACCTTCAAGAGGCCCTTGCCGATCGACTTGATGTAGCGCTTGACGATCTCGTAGTCGTCCAGCGCCGCCGGCAGGCGGTCCTTCATCGCGATGATGGTCTCGAACGCGAGATAGGGGTTGATCGCCTCCGCGCCGTAGCCGGCGAGGCAGGCGAAGTGATGCACCTCGCGCGGTTCACCGGATTCGACCACCAGCCCCACCGAGGTGCGCAAGCCGGTGCGGATCAGATGATGATGCACGGCGGCGCAGGCGAGCAGCGAGGGAATCGGAATCCGGTCCGAGCCGACCATGCGGTCGGACAGGATGATGATGTTGACGCCCTCGCGCACGGCGGCTTCCGCCCGCGCGTTGAGTTCGTCCAGCACCTGTTCGAGGCCGCTGGCGCCGAGACCGGCGTGGAACGTGGTGTCGAGCGTACGCGACCTGAAATGGGTGTCGCTGACGTCCGAGATCGAGCGGATCTTCTCCAGATCAGCGTCGGTCAGAATCGGCTGGCGCACCTCGAGCCGCTTGGTCGAGGCCAGTCCCTTGAGGTCGAACAGGTTCGGCCTGGGACCGATGATCGAGACCAGGCTCATGACGAGCTCCTCGCGGATCGGGTCGATCGGCGGGTTGGTCACCTGCGCGAAGTTCTGCTTGAAATAGGTGAAGAGCGGCTTCGGCTTGTCCGACAGCGCCGAGATCGGCGTGTCGTTGCCCATCGATCCCATGGGCTCCTCGCCGGTGGAGGCCATCGGCGTCATCAGGATGGTGATGTCTTCCTGGCTGTAGCCGAAGGCCTGCTGGCGGTCGAGCAGCGGCAGATTGGAGCGCGCGCCCTTGGCCGCCGCATCCGGCAGGTCCTCGAGCTGGATCTGGGTGCGCTCGAGCCATTCGCGATAGGGATGGCTCTTGGCGAGCTGCGCCTTGATCTCGTCGTCGGGAATGAGGCGGCCCTGTTCGAGGTCGACCAGCAGCATCTTGCCGGGCTGCAGCCGCCACTTGGTGACGATCTGATCCTCCGGAATCTTCAGCACGCCCATCTCGGAGGCCATGACGATGCGGTCGTCCCTGGTCACGAGATAGCGCGCCGGCCGCAAGCCGTTGCGGTCGAGCGTGGCGCCGATCTGGCGGCCGTCGGTAAACGCGATCGCGGCGGGGCCGTCCCACGGCTCCATCATCGCGGCGTGGTATTCGTAGAACGAGCGGCGCTCCTCGTTCATCAGGGGATTGCCGGCCCAGGCTTCCGGAATCATCATCATCACGGCGTGCGGCAGCGAGTAGCCGCCCTGCACCAGGAATTCGAGCGCGTTGTCGAAGCAGGCGGTATCGCTCTGGCCCTCATAGGAGATCGGCCACAGCCGGGAGATGTCGCGGCCGTAGAGCTCGGAACTGACCGAGGCCTGGCGTGCCGCCATCCAGTTGACGTTGCCGCGCAGCGTGTTGATCTCGCCGTTGTGCGCGATCATGCGGTAGGGATGCGCCAGCGACCAGGTCGGGAAGGTGTTGGTCGAGAAGCGCTGATGCACCAGCGCCAGCGCGCTCTCGAAATCCTCCTCGTGCAGGTCGGCATAGTACTTGGCGAGCTGGTCGGCCAGGAACATGCCCTTGTAGATCACGGTGCGGCACGACATCGAGCAGGGATAATAGCCGGCCAGCCCGCGGTCGCGGCGCAGATAGATCGCCTGCGAGATCGATTTGCGCAGGATATAGAGTCTGCGCTCGAACTCGTCCTCGGTCTTGGCTGCGTCGTTGCGGCCGATGAACACCTGCATGTGGGTGGGCTCGGTCGGCTTGACGGTCTCGCCGAGCGAGGCATTGTCGGTCGGCACGTCGCGCCAGCCGAGCAGCATCAAGCCTTCGGCCTTGATCTGGTCGGCGATGATGCTCTTGATGACGTTGCGCCAGGCGGTGTCGCGCGGCATGAACAGCGCGCCGATCGCATACTCGCCGGGAGGCGGCAGCTGGAAGCCGATCTCGGCGGCCTTGCGCTCGAAGAAGGCGTGCGGGATCTGCACCAGGATGCCGGCGCCGTCGCCGAAGCGCGGATCGGCGCCGACCGCGCCACGATGTTCGAGATTGCAGAGAATGCTGAGCGCATCGGCGACGATCTGGCGCGACTTCTTGCCCTTGATATTGGCGATGAAGCCGACGCCGCAGGAATCCTTTTCCAGCGCGGGATCGTAAAGGCCTTCGGCCTCGGGGCGCCAGCTATGCAGCTCGCGCGCGGGCTCTGTAGGAGAAGGCTCTGCAACGAAAGGCTCGGACGGTTTCGCGTCGGAAACAGTCTTCAGCGCATCACCCAAGATGTTCTCGCGCTCGAATTCCGACCTGCTCATGGTCTATCCTCTCAAGACAATCCTGCCCTATGCCCACGGTCCTTCGGCGCACCTTCGGCGTTCCGCGGCACCCACCGGGCCACCGCTCGTCCTCGTGCGAGCCGTATTTCTCGAAATTCAGGTTTTGGCCTTACGTCCCCGACGAACGGCCTTCCCTGTGTTTTCACTCGCGGAGTGGATTTGACGTTCGCAACCCACTGCCACAGACGCCGAAATATCGTTGCAATACCCGTGCCGGTTTCGCAACGATATTTAAGACAGTAATACTGTCCTAACTTCCACCATGCCAAATTTTTATCTATCACACAAGCATGTGAAAGTCCCTCTCCGCCTGACTTTTGCTTGATGCGCCGGCGCGGTCGCCAGGCTTGGTGTGCCCCCTGCGGAGCCCGCGAGGGTTGCGCAAATTCCTGATTACAATGCGGCTTTTCGATTTTCTGGTCCGCCTCTCGTTGGCTTCCGCGCGGCCGTCGGAACTTTACATCACCGGCGCGCGCACCCGGTGAGCCCAGGATTTGAGGCAAAGGCGCCGTGATCCTGCCCAAGGACCGCCGAAATCAGCGCCGAGTTATGAAGAAGGATTCGAGCGCGAAAAGCGCCCGGGCGTGGGCATGGACAGGAGCGGTCGTGATGAAGTGGCGTCCAGGATGGGTCGTCTCGGCAGGGCTTGTGCTTGCGACAACAGCTGCAAGTGCGGCGACGCTCGCGCCAACCGAGGCCGGCGGGCTACGCCATGGCGGCGCGGTCATCGTCAAGGTGTCCGATTTCAGGGGCCCCTACGCGGCGTTGCCGGAGGAAGGGCCGACCATGCCGCGCTACGCCGGCGCGCTGCTGCCGCCCGAGGAGGTCTATGCGGTGCTGCGCGAAACCGGGTTTTCCCCGCTCGGCATTCCCAGGTTGCGCGGCGCGATCTACGTGATTGCGGCGGTCGATCGTTCCGGCGATGACGGGCGGCTGTTCATCGACGCGCGCAGCGGCCGGATCCTGAGCTTCATGCCGGCCTACCAGATGGGTGAGAGCTACCGCGAAGATCTGGGCGCGGCCTACGGCGCCTACGACCCGCAGGCTGCGCCGTCGATGCCTGCAGCGCGGGGCGCGCCGCGCCCGCCCGCATCGATTCCGCATGTTGCAAGCCGGGTCGCACCGATGCCGCAGCCGGCGCCGCCGGTGACAATCGTGATGCCGAAGGCCGTGCCGCCTGCGGCGGAAGCCAAACCGCCGGAGCCTGCGCTGCCACGCGCCGCCGCGGTCGAGGCCAGGCCGCTGGCCGCGCCTGCAGGCCCGCCGGCCGCCGCGGCGCCACCGGCCGCCGCCCCAGCCACGGTCGGCCAAGCCAGGCCCGCGCCGCAGATTCTGCCGACACAGGCAATGCCGAAGGTCCAGGATCTGGAATACTAGAGCGGCGTCGGCTGTTTTCCGGGGCCGCCGCGCGCGACCCCCGGCTGCGCGATCGGCTTGGCGTCCCTCAGTTGCGCGGTTCAGCTACGTCCCCTGGCCCGCCGCGGCCAGGATCAGGTTCGCCACCTCTTTGGCGTGCGAGACCAGCGACAGATGGCCAGCGTCGAGCTCGACCGTGGTGGCGTTCATGCGCTTGGCGAGAAACCGCTCCAGATCCGGGTTGATGGTCTGGTCGTTCTTTGACACCGCATAAAAGCTGGGCTTCGAACGCCATGCCGCCACGGTGGTTTTCCCGGCGAAGATCGCGGCGGCCGTCGGCCATTGCACGGCATAGAGCACCTTGGCCTTTTGCGGATCGACGCCGTTGGCGAAATATTTCAGGAAGGCATCTTCCGACAATCTGGTGAGACCATCATGGTCCTGCACGCCGGCGCGCACCGGGCCCGTCGAAAATTTCTGCGAGAGCGCGACGAAATCCTCATTGGCATCAGGCGCGCGCGCCGCGATGTAGACCAGCGACGTGACCTTGGGATCGGTACCGACCTCGCTGATGACGGTCCCGCCCCAGGAATGCGCGACCAGCACGGTCGGGCCGTCCTGCAGCGCCAGCGCGCGGCGCGTGGCTTCGACCGAGTCCTGCAGCGACGTCAGCGGATTTTGCACCGCGGTGACGTTGAGGCCTGCCGCCTGCAGGATCGGGATGACGTCGGTCCAGCTCGAGCCGTCGGCCCAGGCGCCGTGCACCAGCACGACATTCTTCGCCTTCACTGGCGGTGCGGACTGCGCGTGCGCGATGCCGAAGGGTGCAACAAGGCCGGCAAGGATGGTCAAGGCCTGCAATATTTTCATCGGAATGCTCCGTGCTTGATGGTCCGCATAATGGCAAGGACGCTAACGCGGGCATTTTGTTACGGAGCGTCACGCCAGAGTGATCCGGCGCCGCTCGAAATCGGCTCGGGCGAAAAAAACGCCCCGGTTTTCCGGGGCGTTCGCATTCAGGGCTGAGAGCCGAAGATTGTCGCGAAATCAGGCGGCGACCTTCTCCGCTGCGCCGTCGACGACCTGCGCTGCTTGCGCATTGGTCGCGATCGGAATGCTGCGGGGCTTCTTGGCTTCCGGGATCTCGCGGGAGAGATCGACATGGAGCAGGCCGTGCTCGAGCGAAGCGTTCTTCACCACCACGAAATCGGCCAGCTGGAATACCCGCTCGAAGGCGCGCGCGGCAATGCCGCGATACAGCACTTCGGCTTTGTCCTTGCCGTTCGCGCTGGCAACCTTGTCGCCCTTGATCGTCAGCGTGTTTTCCTTGGCGACGATGGACAATTCGTTCTGCGAGAAGCCGGAGACGGCAACCGTGATCCGGTAGGCGTTCTCACCGGTGCGCTCGATATTGTAGGGCGGGTAGCCGGGGCTTGTATCCGAGGTCGTCTGGTCGAGCAGGGAAAACAGGCGATCGAAGCCGACGGTGGAACGATAGAACGGGGTCAGATCGTAGGTACGCATGAGGAGTCCTCCATTGAGCGACTGTTGCAAAACCCGCCCGCCAATCGGGCCGGGCTTTCGTCCTGTGCAGCCTTGTGCCTAAACACTGGTAGCGGCCTGCACGATGGTGATATGGGAGGACTGGAATGGGGTTCAAGAGGGCGCAATTCCGGCCTTTTTTGGCCTTTCCGGCCTTGATTCCCGCCACATCTCACCTAGTCGATCCCACCCCATGACGCTTGTCTCGATTCCCGCCAATCCCGTTCCAGACGACGTGGTCACCGGGACCATCACGACGCCCGACGGCGCCGAGCTGCGCTTTGCGCGCTGGGCCCCGCCCGCGGGGCGCAAGGGCACGGTCTGCGTCTTCAGCGGCCGCAGCGAGATGATCGAGAAATATTTCGAGACGGTGCGCGACCTGCGCGAGCGCGGCTTCGCGGTGGCGATGATCGACTGGCGCGGGCAGGGCCATTCGTCGCGCCGGCTGCGCGACCCGCGCAAAGGCTATGTTAGCGATTTCGCAGATTACGAGATCGACGTCGAAACCTTCGTCCAGCAGGTGGTGCTGCCGGATTGTCCGCCGCCCTTCTTCGCGCTCGCCCATTCGATGGGCGGAACGGTCCTGTTGCGGATCGCGCATGCGGGCAAACGCTGGTTCGACCGCATGGTGCTGTCGGCGCCGATGATCGATCTGCCGGGACGTGCCACGTCGTTTCCGGTCCGTGCGCTGTTGCGGGCGATGCGGCTCGCCGGCCAGGGCGGGCGTTACGTCCCCGGCGGCAGCGACGAGCTGACCGGCACCGCATCCTTCGTCAACAATCCCCTGACCAGCGATCCCGTGCGCTATGCCCGCAACGCCGCGATCCTGGAGGAGGATCCGACGCTCGGAATCGGCTCGCCCACGGTGGCCTGGGCCGATACCGCCTTCCGCGCCATGCATACCTTCCGTGGCGCGAACTACCCTTCCCAGATTCGCCAGCCGATCCTGATGCTCGCCGCCTCCAACGATGCCGTGGTCTCGACCTCGGCCATCGAGGAGTTCGCCTATCATTTGCGCGCCGGCGCGCATCTGGTGATCGCCGGCGCCAAGCATGAGATCCTGCAGGAGCAGGACCGCTACCGCGGCCAGTTCTGGGCGGCGTTCGATGCCTTCGTGCCGGGCACGCCGCTGTTCGGATGACATCATCCTCTGCATCAAACGGAGATAAGGCCCTGTCATGATTCGTGGAAGCTGTCACTGTGGCGCGGTCCGGTTTGAAATCGACAAGGTGCGCGCGCTCACCCACTGCCACTGCGCCAATTGCCGCAAGCTGAGCGGCGCGTCATTCGCAACCTACGCCCACGTCGACGCCGACAAATTTCGTTTCACCGCGGGCGAGGAGATGACCGTGCGTTACGAATCCGCGCCCGGCAGCTTTCGGCATCGCTGCAACGTCTGCGGTTGCCTGACGCCCGGCAAGGCGCCGTATCTGCAAACGATCAGTATTCCGGCGGGCTTGCTCGATGACGATCCCGAGGTCCGGCCCCGCTTGCATGTCTTTACGTCGTCGCGGGCGCCCTGGTGGACCATCGCGGATGATCTGCCGCAGTATGAAAAGTGGGTGCCGGGCTACGAACCCAAGCAGTAGTGCCTTGAGGCAGACTCGAAGGGGCAACCTGGTCGATCGGACGCTGGCTTTCAGAAGCCCGTCGCGATGATGGGTGATGTCGGCCGGGGCTTGCCGCTACCGCTGCGGGATCAGGTCGGCGGCACGAGCCGCGCCACGATCCGTGCCGGCAGCCGCCGTTCGACGAACAGCGTCCTCACCTCAGCGACGCTGAGGTAGCGGCTCTCGCCTTCGCCCTTGCCGATGATGTTGAGCAGAACCGGCCATTCGCCGTTCATCAACTGCCGGTCAATCCGACGTCGGGCGCCCTTGGCGCGCTCGAAATTCGCGTCCATGTAGGTCGTGATCTCGTTCGCCGACAGGCCGCGCTCGGTGCCTCCAGATGGATCCGGCCGGTCGGTTCCGAAGCCGGCGAGCCGGGCGATTTCGTCCTCGTGCACCTGGGCGGTCGCATCGAGGATGCGGGAGCCGCTGCCGCGCTTGTCCAGCGGACCGTTGCGCAGCGCGTCGAGTTCTGCCCCGGACATGATGCTTTGCAACAGGCGCAAGGGAGAAAGGCCGTTGGCAACCAGGGCGACCAGATAGGTCTCGAGGCCGACCTGAATCGCCTTTGACCCCGTTGCGCCGCTCGCGGCCGTGATGCGTCGACAAAGCTCGGAAAGTGGCACGGTATGGCCGGCGACGACACCGCCGGCAACGAGCGCGCGCAGGAACGGGCAGGGATTGTTGGGGGAAACGGCGATCTGTCCGGCGGGGACGGCGGCTGAGCCTGCGCGATCATCTTGCATGGACTTCAATCCCAAACGCAGTGGATGATGAAAAGCTGACGGAACCTCGAACCGAAAAGCGGCGCCCTTGAGGCGGTTGACGTTCGCAACTTCAGGATGTGCGGGACTTTTGGCGGAATTCGAGTCCGTGTCAACCAAAGCGCTCGGCCTCGAAATGCCAGCAATGCTGCTCGGCCGCGCCGATGAGGTGGTCGAGTGACGTCGCTCGCTCGGCGCGAAGCCGCCGAACCGGGGATGTCCGCCAACGATCGCGATTGGGGTTAACCCGGACATGACGAAGGCAGCCCAATCCAGTCGTGAGTGACCCGGAACAGACCTCAATGCCATGTCTGACCATCGGACTGGTAAGTGGCGAGAAAGTCTTCGCAATCGCGAACGGCTTTGCCGTAATGCTGCGCAACTGATCTCGCGATCGATCTGAGGCAATCAAGCTCTCTTGGACTTTGTAACCAATAGTCTCGCTTGATACGGAGCAGCGCACTCAGCAAGTCGCCAGCGTAATAATCTGTCTGCAGCAAAGGCTCTACAACGAGCCGCGCAAGAGCTTTGGGCACGAGGTACTTCAATCCAATTCCTTGACCTATGAGAAGCCGAACGTCGGCGTCGCTCAGCGCATGCAGCGGAGTTTTTTGCAAGCGCATGCATCTTGCGACCATTGGCGTGGGGGCCGTTTCCGGTTTCCCAGAGTTGTAGCTCTCAAGCTCTTCTAGCGCGCGATCCTCGTCGGTCATCTGCCTAAGTCCGTTTACTTATCGGTATCACAATTCACTCGCGCGAGTCTGCTCCTGGCACGAAGCCGCCGAACCGCATGACGAGGGCAGCCCAATCCAGTCGTGAGTGACCAAGTTCGGACCTGAGGCGGCGGGCCGCTATACCCGACGGCACAACAATCTGGCGGGTCGAGAAATCATGCGCGAACTCGCTGGCAAAACGGCATTCGTGACGGGCGGAGCCAGCGGCATCGGGCTTGCGCTTGGTCGTGCTTTGCGGCAGCGGGAATGCAGGCGATGCTTGCCGATATCGAGGCAAATGCACTGAAAGCTGCCGTCGACAGTCTACGCAATGTCGGGCCAGAAGTGCGCGGCGTAACTTGCGACGTTGCCGATCCGTCAGCGTCGATCCGGCCGCCAAGGCATCGTTTGACGCGTTTGGAAGCGTGCATGTGGTCTGCAACAATGCTGGCGTTGGCGGAGGTCGTGGCATCGACAGCATCTCGCTCGACAATCGGCGTTGGGTGCTAGATGTCAACCTGATGGGTGTGCTTTACGGCATTCGCACTTTTCTTCCGCATATTCGGGCCCGATTTGCCGCCATCTTGGCGGCTGTGGAGCGGCGACTCGATGAGGACTGCATGAGCAGCACCCAGCTCATTTTGCTTATCTTCGTGCATTGTTAGTATTTCCGGCATTGACCCGCAGAAGAAGTCAATTTCGCTTGCCGCTATCGGCCTTCAGGTGGAGATCGAGAAACAGGTGCAGGCGGTGATTTGCATTGTCCGCCGCCGCGCCGTTGTATTCCACCCGGTGACCAAACAATATCGTTCCGGGCTGGAGGTGCGGATAATAGAACCCATGGTACGCGCCGGGATAGACAACGAGCCCGATCGGCGGCCCGTCGTTGCCCCAGCTGGCGATTTTATCGGAGCAGTCCGCCGCCGGCGTCCAATCGTCGAGGGCCCCAATGAAGATGAGCGTGGGTATCCCCGGACGCGCGGCTGCCTCCCGACATGGAGGATTAAATGCAGCCGCCGCGCGGAACCGCAAGTTGCTTGGTGGGTCGAACAGTTCGAGTGCATTGGTTTCCGCCACAAAGAGGGTAACCCAAGCGCCCGCCGAGAAGCCGACCGCAGCCACGCGGCGTGGATCGACGAAGGTTTGGCCAGCCAGGAAGAGCAGAGCGCCGTAGGCATCCGGCCTGCGCCTGAAGAACATGGCCAACGCGCTTGATGTGCAGGCGTGGTCGATACGACGCGTCGCATAGCTGTCGACGAGCAGGATGACATAGCCCCAGGCGACAAGTTGATCGACCAACTTTTGCTTTGTGGTGTCATGCATCCCGGCACAGCCATGCAGCACGATGACAGCGGGAAAAGGGCCTGCGCCATCGGGCTTGGCCAGATCGCCCTGTATGCGGTCGCCCGGACTGAGCGCGCCCCCTGAAACGCGCCGTTGCGAGGCGCTTTCAAACTCTACGCGCTCCAGAGGTGTGGCCCATGCATCAGCTGTCAGCGCACCTACGGCGCACCAAAGCATCAGCACTACGGCGACTTGGACAGTGACCGTTCCAGGCAATGGCGTCTCCCTCGGATCTTCGCCCGAAGTCGTCGTGCTGCTGCGAAGCCGTCCAGAGCGGGATGGGATTAAATTGAATCACCAACGCGCTCTGGGCTTTTGATTGAGCATGATCTCTTCGGAAAACCGGCTTCCACTCTTCCCGATCATGCTCCAGTCTCCACGTCCGCGGCACGTCAGCTATGGATCACTCTCCACGACGGCCGGCATCAGTCTTCGGCATGAATTGCGGGCAGGCTATTCGGGTGCTGAAAGCGCCTGATAGGTCAAATAACGGACCTCGTGGCGATAGAATGAACCGGCGGATAGCGGAACCTGAATCATCATGATGATGATCAGTTGCTGCTTCGGATCGACGAAGAATGTCGTGCCGTATGCGCCGGTCCAATAAAATGACCCGGTTGATCCGGGCAGCGGATTTTGTCCGGTTTCAGTGCGCACCGCAAAACCCAATCCAAAACCTTGTCCCATCGCCGGTGTCGGCCCGATATCTCCAAATCGCTGCAGCGTCGCGGCTGAGTATGCGATCCCCGGCTTCAGCGCATTGGACGTCATCAGGTTGATCGTTGACGGCGACAGCAGGCGGGTGCTGCCGAGTTCACCACCATGCAACAACATCTCGCAGAACAGCAGGTAGTCGGAGGCGGTCGACACGCCACCACCGCCGCCAGAGAACAATTTCGGCTTTTGGGTGGCGTCGAACAGGGGCGGACGTTTTCCGGTCGCCGGATCTATCTGTGGCTGTGCGAGCCGGTCGCGATCGGCCTCACGCACATAAAAACCTGTCGAGGACATGCCCAGCGGCTTGGTGACGCGCTCCTCGATGAAGCGGTCCAGGTCCATTTCAGAGACGACTTCGACGATCCGGCCGAGGACATCGACGGCCGTGCTATATTCCCAAACCTCGCCCGGCTGGTTGGCAAGGGGAAGCTTGGAAATCTTGGTCACCATCTCGGCCAGCGTCGTATTGCGATCAAGAACGTTTGCATCCCGATAGGCGTCGGAGACCGGGCCGTTGCCAATCGGCGGCGGATAGACGAGCCCGGCGGTGTGCCGAAGCAGGTCCTGAACCGTCATCGGCCGCGTCTGCGGCTGCATGACAGCTTCCTTCTTGCCGGTGGCAGGATCGACCTGTTCGGTACGAACCTGCAGATCCCTAAATTCCGGAAGGTAGTTGGACACGGGCGCGCTGATATCGAGTTTGCCCTCCTCGGCCAGCATCATGGCGCCGACACTGACGATCGGCTTGGTCATCGAGGCAATCCGGAAGATCGAATCGGTGGTCATGGCGGTCTTCTGCTCGCGGTCCCGAAATCCGAAGGCTCGGAAGTAGGCGACCTTGTCCTTGCGGGCGATCAGCACCACCGCTCCGGGAATTTGGCCGCTATCGACATAGCCCTGGAATGTCTGCGTCATCCGCTGCAGGCGGTCGGCGTCAAATCCAAGTTTTCCGGGATCGCTTTCGGGCCTCAATTCTTGAGCAAAAGCGGAGGCCGACACGACTGCAGCCACCAGCACGACATAGACTTGTCTATGAGATTTCATAACGTTCCTCCTCAGTCGAACGCTTCGCCTCACCCCTTGCCGAAAGATTCAATCGTCAGAAGCGGGACACTCGAGCGCGATGACTTTTCTTCGAATTGTCATCCCGCTCTAGCCTTTTGTTTGAGCATGATCTCTTCGGAAAACCGGTTCCCACTTTTCCGGATCATGCTCTAGGAATTTGCGGTGCGCTTCGGAGTCTCGATCAGGGACAATTTGGTCGAGGGGACGCCGGCCTTCAAAAGGCCCTCGCGATAATGGGCGATGTCGCCCGGCGCCTTCCAGCGGAAATTCCGCAAATAGCGTCCGACGGTGAGGCCGGGATAGCTGGCGAGCAGGACTTCGGTCGCCATTGTCGCGTCCTCGCCGCGGCCCAGTTGCGCGAGCGCCGCCGCCCGAACCGCGAGCGCCTGCAGATGATTTGGATTCAGATACAGCGCTTCACGGGCCCATGACAGGCAAGCATCGTATTGTCCGAGCAGGTAATGGCTGAATGCGTTCAACACCGGCCATTGATATCTGGGGTCGGTGTTGCCGCGTTGAAACGCGGTCGAAAGCATTTCGACAGCCTGGCGATGCTCGCCGATAACGAGATGACAAATCCCGAGAACGCCGCGCACGCCCATGTCGTAGGGGTTCAATTCGATGGCTCTTCGCGCGGCCTCGAACGCGGCGTCGTGATTGCCTTCCATCGCGTGCACATAGGCCAGAATCGCAAACGCGAAGGACGAACGCGGATCGAGCCGAACGCTGCTCTCCGCCAGACTCATCGCCTCGCTCCACAATTCTCTCGTGCTCTTGATCCAGCCGAACTGCACGCCCTGCACCAGTATCGTGGCGAGATAGGCGCGCGCGATCGAAAGCGCCGGATCGAGCGCAATGGCCTCCCTGAACAGGGCAATCGAGGTCTCGTAGTCTTTCTTTGTCGGCCGATAATAGTGCGACATGCCCCGCAGGAACCGGTCCCACGCGGTGAGATCGGTAGCCTGGGACCGCGCCGGAACGGAGGCCTCCGCGCGATAGATTTCCGGGGCCAGCGCCGCACACAGATCCGTGGTGATTTCATCCTGCATCGCGAACAGGTCGCCGATGTCCCTGTCATAGCGACCGGTCCATAGCTGCTCGCCGCTTTCCGGCGCGATCAGTTGGGCGGTCACGCGAATCTTGGCGCCGGCACGGCGAACCGAGCCCTCAATCAGATAGGTGGCGTCGATTTCCCGCGCGATGAGGCGCGTACTGAGGTTCTTGCCCTTGAACGCGAAGGTCGAGCTTCTGCTCAGGACCCGAAAGAATGATTGCAGCGACAGGGCGTGGATCAGGTCCTCGGTCAGTCCATCGGAGAAATATTCGTCGGCACTGTCGCTGAGATTGGCAAACGGCAGCACGCCGACGATCGCGGTTCGATATTGCGCCGGCAGATTCAGGTTCGCCCGCTGCTCCCGGCCGCTGGTGTCGATCCCGCACGGCTCCCAGGTCCAGACGTGGATCGTCTCTTCGATGTTCTTGAAGCGGTGGCTGCCGCCGTCGACGAGGCTGACACTGAGATGCTTGCCGGCCTCCTGATAGGCCTTTTCCGAAACGGCCACGCCGCCGGGCAGTGCAATGGTCTCGAGGCGCACGGCGATGTTCACGTCGTCGCCGAACACTTCGTCGTCGTCGACGATGACGTCGCCCATGTGGACGCCGAGACGGAATTGCATGATCCGGTCTGCCGGGAGGTGGGCGTTGCGTTCCGCCATCAGACTTTGCATCGCGACGGCGGATTCAATCGCGCCGACGATGCTCGGGAATGTCAGCAGGAAACCGTCGCCGGTGTTCTTCACCACCCGGCCGCCGTGATTGAGAAGAATCGGGTAGATCGCGCAACGATGCGCCTTGAACGCGGCATGCGTTCCTTCCTCATCGGCACCCATCATGCGCGAATAACCGGCGATGTCAGCGCAGACAATGGCGGCGAGGCGTCTCTCCATCGCTCGGTCTCCTGGCCCGACGATACCACGCAACGGTCGGCCGAATCTATCAACACCATCCTTGCTGAGATTATCCGCAATGTCGCTGCAAATTCGCGCCGAGTTGGCAGCTGGAACCGCCAGCGGTATTGTTGTTGCAAAGGTTAACCGCAAGTTGTGCGCGTGATCGATCCTGGGCCTAGCGCGCGATGGCCTCAGGTTGATTCGCCATCGCCCTCTATGTTTTTGTTTGAGCATGATGTTTTCGGAAAACCGCTGCGCGCTTTTCCGGATGCTCTTGCTGGCCGGTATAAGCCCGCGCATAGGTGTTCCGCGGACAGCCGATTGAGAAAATCGTGGCCGAACGCCGCAGGAATCGTCTATGAGGCCTCAAACCCTCGGGATGAGACCAATGTTTGGTGTCCACGATCTCTGGCTTTTCATCTTTTCCGGGTTGCTGCTCAACGTCACGCCCGGGCCCGACACCGCCTATATCGTCGGGCGCAGCGTGCAGCTCGGCTGGCGCGGCGGGGCAGCCGCGGCGCTCGGCATCTCCACGGGATGTCTGGTCCATGTGTTTGCGGCCGCGATCGGCCTGTCGGCGCTGCTGATGGCGTCCACGGCGCTTTTCACTCTGGTGAAGTGGGCTGGCGCGGCCTATCTTTGTGTTCTCGGTATCACCATGTTGCTGTCGCATTCGGCCACGCCGGCTTCGGCCGCGCCGGTCGCCACCGCTCCGGTTTCGCTGCGCCAGGCGTTTTGGCAGGGCGCGTTGACCAATGTGCTCAATCCGAAAGTCGCGCTGTTCTTTCTCGCCTTCCTGCCGCAATTCGTTGCGAACGATTCGCCGCACAAGGGTCTCGCCTTCCTCTCGCTCGGGCTGATCTTCATCTTCAACGGCACGCTCTGGTGTCTCGGCGTCGCCGCGTTTGCCGCGCGGACGGCGAGCCGGGTGCGGCAATCCGGCCGCGCCGTGGCCTGGATCAATCGCGGGCTCGGCGGGCTGTTCGTCTATCTCGGCGCCCGGATCGCGCTGCTTCAGGCGCGCTGACGGCGTGACGCCGGCCGTCGACCGCTTCAGCTATTTCGCAAACTGGGCTTGCAGGAAATCGTGCATTTCGCCGACGGAGCGCGCTGTCGCGTCGGCGTCGTATTTCAGCCAATGCCCGAACACTCGCCGTCCATCGCCAAGACCTGGAACATCGAAGGCGTGATAAGCGCCGGGATACGTCACCAGCTTGACCGGCGCGCCGTTGCCTGTGCGGCTTTGCATCCAGCGCTCGCAATTGCTCGCGGGAGTCCAATCGTCAAGTTCGCCGATCAGGATGACGGCCGGAATGGACAGTTGATCGCTTGCGACACTGCACCAGGGATAATAAGCCACCAGCGCCTTGAACTTCTGTTTCTCCGGGACCGCAAAGAGATCGACCGCATGGGTCGAGGCGATCTGCAGGCCGACAATGGCGCCCTGCGAGGACCCGACGATTGCGATCCGCTCGGGATCGACGAAGCCGAGGCCGGACAGATAGCGCAGCGCCCCCCATGCATCGCCCTGCCGGTTCGCCCTCGTTTGGTCGCAGGATTGCTTGATGCCACGGGTCGCAAAGCTGTCGACCGCCAGCACCACGTAGCCCCAGCCCGTCATGAGGTCTGCGACGCGATGGCGGGTGCTCTCCGAGAGTCCCGCGCATCCGTGGAGATAGACGACGGCGGGAAAAGGTCCGCTGCCGTCGGGTTTGGACAGGTAGCCCTCGATGGTGTCGGCGATAAAGGTCGGCGTCTCGCCGCGCTCGCGCGCCTGGCGCTGCTGGATCTGGCCCATGAGAAACGGCGCGCTGTCGAACCTGACCAGTTCCTCCGCCGCGGCGGCGGCGGGCGAAATCCAGGGGATCGCCGCGCAGATCGTCCGGATGAGAAATGCCCCAATACGCTTGCGCATGTCTGTTTCTCCCGCTCGCGCCATGTCGGAAACGGAACATTATCAGATTTTCAAGACACATATTGATGTTGATGGCGGCGGGCGAGTGGCCTGCTCGATCGTGCGCTATTTTGCGAATTCCGCGCTGAGGAAATCGTGCATTTCGCCGCTGGCGCGCGCCGCCGCGTCGGCGTCGTATTTCATCCAGTGCCCGAAATATCGCCCCCCGATCATCGCGCGAGGATTGTCGAAAGCGTGATACGCGCGCGGAAACACGACGAGCTTGACCGGTGCGCCTTTGCCTGCGCGGCGTTCCATCCAGCGTTCGCAATCGCTCGCTGGGGTCCAGTCGTCGACTTCGCCGATCAGGATGATGGCGGGAATGGTGAGTTGTTCGGCAGCAACACTGCACGGGGGATAATAGGCGACCACGGCCTTGAACGTCGGCTGCTGCGGGATCGCTGTCGGATCAGGTGATCGGGCCGAAGCGATTTGCAGCGCGATCCCGGCGCCTTGCGAGGCTCCAACCAGTGCGATCCGATCGCGATCGATGAAGCCGAGGCCGGCGAGATGGCGCAACGCGCCCTGCGCGTCGCCCCGTCGGCGCGGCATGTCCTGGGTACAGGCATGTTCGATGCCGCGCGTGGCAAAGCTGTCGACCGCCAGAACGGCATAGCCCCAGCCTGTCATCAATTCGGCGATGCGACGGCGGGTGCTCTCGGAAAGCCCACCGCAGCCGTGGAGATAGACGATGGCGGGGAACGGCCCGTTGCCGTCCGGTTTGGACAAATAGCCTGCGATGGTCTCGGAGGGAGGGAGCGGCGCTTCGCCGCGCTCCCGCGCCTGGCGCTGCCGGATCAGATCGAGGAGCGAGGGGCCGCCCTCGAACCGCACCAGCTCCTCCGCCGCGGCGGCAGCGGGCCAGATGATGGACCGGGTGCAGGGGATCGCAGCGAGGATCGTCAGGACGAGTAATGCCTCAACGTGCTTGCGCATTTTCCGTTCTTGCCCGACGACGTTGACCGGAACGGAAGGTATCAGATTTTCAGCAGCGAAGTTCCAGCCAGATAGAGGCCAAGGAAAATCATCGCGATCAGGAACCAGCGGCGGAAGCTGTCGGCGTCCATCCGCGAGCGCACCGACTGTCCGACGAACACGCCGGCAAAGGACGCGATCATCGCGATCGCGCCCGGCAGCGCGGTGGCGCCGCTCAGCAGGCCGGAACTGGTGAGCGTGAAGCCGAGCGCCACCGTCGCCACCGTGAAAAACACCCCGAGCGCCTGCACGAGTTCATCCTTCTCCATGCCGATCGCCTGCATGAACGGCATCGAGGGGATCACCTGCACCCCGGTCGAGGCCGAAATCACGCCGGTGACGACGCCGACCAGGCCGCCGATCCACTTTTCGTTGTGGGGGGCGACATGGAACGAAAACCGGCTCAGGCCGACGACGGCGTAGAGCACCAGCAACAGTCCGAGCGCGATGGTGCCGTAGCGGGCATACGGTCCGGTCAGCGCGCCCGCATTGAGCCAGATGCCGGCCACCGTGCCCAGCATCAGCGGCCACAGCCGCCGCAGGATATCGCGCAGATAGGAGCCGGCGAAGGTCTGCCAGATGTTGGTGATGATCGTCGGCACGATGACGATCGCGAGCGCCTTGCCCGGCGGCATGGTGACCGCGAGCAGGCCCATCGAGACGGTCGGCAGCCCGAGCCCGATCACGCCCTTGACGAAGCCCGCCAGCAGCAACGCGGCGGCGATGAGAATGAGCAAGGGTTCGAGCATCAGGTTCGTCGTCCACTCAGGGCTTCATCCTTCGAGACGCATCGCTCCGCGATGCTCCTCAGGATGAGGTCTGGATCATTGACCGATCGGCATTCCCGGGACAATCTGGAGCTTACGGAGATTGCCTTCGGCTGAAACGAAGGTTGATAATTCCCGGATACCACCATGCGTTTCGATCTGGTCGATCTGCAGCTCTTTGTCGCCGTTGCCGATGCGCGCAGCATCACCGGCGGCGCGGACCACGCCCATCTGGCGCTCGCTTCCGCAAGCGAGCGAATCAAGGGACTCGAGGATGCGCTTGGGGTCGCACTGTTCACGCGCGGCCGCCGCGGCGTCGCATTGACCGCGGCGGGCGAGAGCCTGCTCGATCACGCCCGCATCATCCTGCATAATGTAGCGGCCATGCGCGGCGATCTTGCGCGCTTTGCCAGCGGTGTGCGCGCCAGCGTCCATCTGCTCGCCAACACCGTGGGCCTGGCGGAGCATCTGCCCAAGGCGCTGGCCGCGTTCCTGCGTGAATACCCGGATATCAGCGTCGACGTCGAGGAGCGCGAATCGACCGATATCGCCGCGGCGATCGCCAGTGGCGCCGCCTATCTCGGCTTCGCCGCCGAACACGCGCTGCCCGACACGATCGAGCGCTTCGTGTTCGGCGAGGATCGGCTGGCGCTCGTGACGGCGCGCCGCGGTCCGTTCGCAGGTCGCCGGCAAATCGACTTTCAGGAGGTGGCCGGCCAGGACTTCGTCGGTCTGACGCTGTCGACCGCGCTGCAGGGGCATATCGCCAAACACGCCGCGCGCCTCGGCATGCGCCTGCAGGTCCGGGCGCGGTTGCGGGATTTCGATGCGATCTGCCAGATCGTGGCCGCCGGCGTCGGTGTCGCCGTGGTGCCGGAAGCCGCCGCAAGGCGCTGTGCGCGATCGATGCCGATTGCGACCATCAGGATCCGCGACGCCTTCGCCAACCGCAGGCTGGTGTTCTGCGCCCGCAGCTTCAAGGCACTGCCGCGGCCGGCGCGGCTCTTGGTGGAGCATCTGCGCGGCGCGGCGCGGTAGATCAATTTGCCGCCACGACGCCCGCAGCCTTGATCACGTCAGCCCACTTCCTGGTCTCGGAGGCGATATAGCCGCGAAAGTGCTCGGGCGTGTCGCCGGCGACGGTGAGGCCCTGATCGGCGAGCTTCTGCTTGACTAACGGATCGGCCATCGCCTCATTGGCAATGCGGTTGAGCGCGGCGACGATGGCCGGCGGCGTGTTCGCCGGCGCGACCATGCCGTACCAGTTCTCGATCAACAGATCCGGCATGCCGACTTCCGCCGTGGTCGGCACGTCGGGCGCGGTCGGCGCGCGTTCGGGCGCGCCGAGCGCGATTGCGTGCAACGTGCCGGCCTTGATATGCGGCAGCAAGACCGGCAGATCGAGGAACGCCATCTGCACCTGCTGTCCCAGCAGATCGTTGATGGCCGGCGCCGCGCCGCGATAAGGTACGTGCACGATATCGATCTTCGCCGTCAGCTTGAGCAGCTCGCCGGCAAGATGCGGTAAGCCGCCGACGCCCGCGGAGGCAAAATTGAACTTGCCGGGCTGCGCCTTCGCAAGCGCCACGAGCTCGGCCATGCTCCTTGCGGGAACGTTGTCGGCGACCACCAGCATCTCCGGCACGGTCACGACCAGCGTGACCGGCGCGAAATCCTTGGCCACGTCGTAAGGGACCTTTTCCATCGTCGGGCTGATCGCAAGCGCGCTCGCGCTGACGATGCCGATGGTGTAGCCGTCGGGATTTGCCTTCGCCACCATATCGGTTCCCAGCACGCCGGCCTGGCCGCCGCGATTGTCGATCACCACTGCCTGTTTCATCAGCTCCGACATGCGCTGACCGACCACGCGGGCGATGATGTCGTTGGGGCCGCCGGGCGGAAACGGCACGATCAGCCGGATCTGTTTGCTCGGAAAGTCTTCGGCCGACACCGCTGCCGGCAGCAACAGCAGCCCCGACAATGCCGTGGTCAGCGCCCTCAAGAATCTCATGCGACCCTCCCTGCTCGGCCTGGTTGCCTCGCTTGCGCATAGCTGCACAGCGGCCGGCGGAGCTTTTCAGTAACGTGCCACAATGCGAGTGAGGTTTGAAACAGCTGGAGGGCAAAAAAATGCTGAAGGTCTGGGGCCGGCGCAGTTCATTCAATGTCCAGAAGGTGATGTGGCTGGTCGGCGAGCTTGGCCTCGCCCACCAGCACATCGACGCCGGCGGCCGGTTCGGCGGGCTCGATACGGCGGAATTTCTGGCCATGAATCCGCATGGCCGCATCCCCGTGATCCGGGATGACGACGTGACGGTCTGGGAATCGCATGCCATCCTGCGCTATCTCGCCGCGCGTTTTGGCGCGGAGCGTTTCTGGTCGGATGATCCGGTCGCCCGCGCGCGCGTCGACGGCTGGATGGACTGGTCGCAGACCTCCTTGCAGCCGGATTTCCTGGTCGGGGTGTTCTGGGGCTTCTATCGAACGCCCGAGGACAAGCGGAACTGGCCCGCGATCCGCGCGTCGCTGGCGCGCTCTGCCGGCCATTTCGCCAAGCTCGACCGCTTGCTCGAGGGCCGAGCTTTCCTGCTCGGAGATGCGCCGACGCTCGCCGATATCACCGCTGGAACGGCGCTGTATCGCTACTTCGAACTGGAGATCGAGCGGCCGCGGCTTGCGCAGCTGGAGCGCTGGTACCAGACCCTGCAACAGCGGCCCGCGTTTCGCGCGCACGTCATGATCCCGTTCGAGGAACTGCGCGGGCGCCTGCTCGATGCGTGAGGGAACTGCTTTTCAGGATCGCGGATCGATCAAGACAGCAGTTCGTCGGCGCTGGCTACCTTGATCGAGCGATCGGTGAGGAGGTTGTTCCAGACCCAGTGATGATGACGAATGACGCTGACGGCATCGAGGTGGGGGCGGTCGCTCAAGGTATGACCGTCGGCGACCACGACGACGTTGTGATGGTTTGCGATCGCCGAGCGGACGGTCGAGTCGACGCAGAGATCGGTCGCCCATCCGGTGATCAGGACCCGATCCGGGGCGATGGTCTCCAGCCGCGCCTGCAGTTCCGACCCGGTGAAGGGTTCGTTGAGGGTTTTCCGAACGACAATATCGGTGGGATCCCGATCCAGTTCCGGAAGCAGCGCCCAGCCCGGCGTCAAGGGTTCGAAATCGTCGCCCTTGCCGCCGCAATGCTGCACGAAGATGACGGTGCCGGATTGGCTTCGGATCTTGGTGGCGAGCCGGTTGATGCGTGCGATGACGCCCGCCAGGTCGTGCTTGGGGTCTCCGTTGAGCAGCCCAACCTGCATGTCGACGACCAGCATTGCGTCCATCGCCACGCCCTAGCCGGTCAAGCGCTAACTGGTCAAGAGCTTGAGCGCGGCCTCATGCACGCGCGGATCGCCGGCCGCGATGATGCGGCCGCCGTTCTGCGCGGGCTCGCCTTCCCAGTTGGTGACGACGCCGCCGGCGCCTGTGATGATCGGAATCAGCGCCGCGATGTCGTAGGGCTTCAACTCGGTCTCGACCACGAGATCGAGGTGACCCGCAGCGAGCATGCAGTAGGAATAGCAGTCGCCGCCGTAGCGCGTCAGCCGCACCGCCTGTTCGACCCGGCCGAAGGCGGCGCGGTCGGCGGCATTCATCAGCTGCGGACTGGTTGTGTAGGAGGTTGCTTCCTTCAGCGACGCGCAGCGCCGCACCGCCAGTCTCCGTTCGCCCGACGGTCCCCGGTAGTTGGCCGATCCGCTGTCGCCGGAAAAGCGCTCGCCGATGAAAGGCTGGTGCATCATTCCGTACACCGGCGTTCCCTTGTGCAAGAGCGCAATCAGGGTGCCCCAGATCGGGAAGCCGGCGATGAAGGACTTGGTGCCGTCGATCGGATCCAGCACCCAGACATAGTCGGCGTCCTCCTGCTCATTGCCGAACTCTTCGCCGACGATGCCGTGCTGGGGAAAATTGTCCTTGATCAGCCGCCGCATCACGGCTTCCGCGGCGCGGTCGGCCTCGGTCACCGGATCGAAGTCCTGACTTGCGCTCTTGTCTTCGACCAACAGCGAGGTCCGGAAGAACGGCAGGATGGTCTCGCCGGACGTCGTCGCAAGGCGGTTAATGAAGGCGGAGAAATCGATGACCGTCACGAGTGATCCTTAACTAGCGGAATGGAATCGAGCAGAGCTTTGAAAGCTCCTGCCTAACCCAATCCGCCTCGCTGCGCACTGGAAAGGGACCCTCGTCCATTGGCATTTTGAATACTGAATCGCGTCGGCCAGGGAGTGGAATTCCTTTCGATTCTTTCCATCACGAGATCGCGAGCCATATTTTGTACCTGGCGATGTAAATTCGTCACAGTGATTAAATTCTACCTAACTAATTGAAAAATCTTATAAAACATCGTAAAAGGGTTGCCGGATTTGCGGCCAGGCTCTGCGCGCTTTGCATGGGAAAAAGTTCGAAATCACTTGCGCTTTGTGCGTCGCGGCCGCATATTGTTGCGGTGCGGTAGCGCCTCGCGCTATCGCTGCCCTCCTTGGGCGTTTCCTCCCTAGACTTGGGCCGCTTGTTCATTCAAGCGGCCCTTTTTTCTTGGGACGCGTCGTCATCTTTCAGATGTCATTCCGGGGCGCACGTAAGTGCGAGCCTCAGATGCGCAATTGCGCATCGGAGTTCGCTCATTTCATTCGCGCCCCGGAATGACGGATGGAGAATCGCCGCGCTTTATTCCGCAGCGGCCTGGAACGGACCGAGATCGCCGATCGGCGCGTCGGCCAGCGCGTTGGCAAGCTTCGCGAAATCGGCCGACACCTGCGCAAAATTCGGTCCGCGTTCGCGCCGCCGCTCATCCATATAGATCGCCCGGTTCAGTTCGAGCTGGATCGCATGCAGCCCGCTGGCCGGGTTGCCGTAATGCTCGGTGATGAAGCCGCCGGCATAGGGCTTGTTGCGCCCGACCGAATAGCCCAGCCCGGTCATGGTGTCCTCCACGATATCGGCCAGAAACGCCGCACAGCTGGTGCCGTAGCGGTCGCCGATCACGATATCCGGTCGCCGCGGCTCGTCGCGTGACACGCCGATCGACGGCATCGAATGGCAATCCACCACCACCGACGTCCCGAACGCCTGATGCACCCGGTTGATCAGACGCCGCAAAGCGCGGTGATAGGGCTTGTAGAGCGCCTCGATGCGGCCGAGCGCATCCTCGACCGACAGCCGCTCGCGATAGATTTCCTGGCCGTCGCCGACCACCCGCGGGATGGTGCCGAGACCGCCCGCCACCCGCATCGATCGGGTATTGGCAAAGCTCGGCAGCCGGCCGACGAACATGCGCGGATCGAGTTCATACGGCTCGCGGTTGACGTCGACATAGGAGCGGGGGAAGTTGACCCGGACCACGGCAAAGCCGCGCCCGTTCAGATCCCCGATCAGCTCGTCCATGAAGGAATCTTCGGAGCGGCGCAGCGTCGCCAGATCGATTCTGGAGGCGCTCAGGAAGTCCTCCGGATAGACCGACCCGGAATGCGGCGAATTGAATACCAGCGGCGCCCGCAGCTGCGCCGGCTCCAGGACTTCGAAAGGAGGCGACAGTTCGCCATCAAATGGGGTCATTGCCGGGCGCCGTCCCTGTCATCCGCCGCCGGGCGCGGCCGATTCGACCGCAACGGTGGAGCTTTTATGGGCACGCATTGTCGGTAATCGCAGCCATTCTGCCAAGCGAAAAAGCGGGAGTTGCTGCCGGAAGGCATCTTGGGAGGGGAAAAGCCCGCGGTCATTGATTTCCGCCGCATTCCCGTCCACAAATGGCCTTGCAATCGGCCCACAGGTTTTGGCCCACTTTCACCGGAAATTTACCCGGCGTCAGGCTTACTGAAAGCATTCAGCCGCTACATCCGGGGTTCCAGAACTTGACCGTCATGCACAAAATCCTGCTCGCCGAAGACGACAACGACATGCGCCGCTTCCTGGTCAAGGCGTTGGAAAACGCCGGTTTCCAGGTCTCGCCCCACGACAACGGCATGTCGGCCTATCAGCGCTTGCGGGAGGAGCCGTTCGAGATGCTCCTGACCGACATCGTGATGCCGGAGATGGACGGCATCGAGCTCGCCCGCCGCGCCTCCGAGCTCGACCCCGACATCAAGATCATGTTCATCACCGGCTTCGCCGCGGTGGCGCTGAACTCGGATTCGGAGGCGCCCAAGAACGCCAAGGTGCTGTCGAAACCGGTGCATCTGCGCGAACTGGTCAGCGAAGTGAACAAGATGCTGGCGGCCTGATTCGCCGCCGCTCGCTTGCTCCGGTCCCTTGACGCCGAGCCTGGCGCGCGCTTTGACGCGTGTCTCGGACAGCGAAACCGGGGCCATCACATCGAAGGCGGGGCAGGCCCGCTTGACACCGGAAATCGCAGTTCGGCGTCCTTGCCTGCCCGCTTTGGAGCCGATATATGGTCCCGACCCGATTATATGACCTTAGGGCACGTAGCTCAGCGGGAGAGCACTACCTTGACATGGTAGGGGTCACAGGTTCGATCCCTGTCGTGCCCACCATCCTTCAGAGCGCAGTCTGATTCGACTGAACTTTTTGCTCGATTTCCCGCACCAAGAGGTTGCCGACGTTCTCCTTGGTCATCGGCTTGCCGTACCGAGTCGCGATATAGGTCGCCATCTCGGCTTTGAAACCGAAGCGTCGAACCGGCGCAGGCAAACGGCTGCAGGCGACCTATGAGAAGGTAATGGCGAAGAAGGCCAAAGGCTGACGTCAGCGAGGCGCAACCCGCGATTGCCTGACGAGCGTCGCGGGACCAGCAGCCTCACGCATACGCAAAAACGGCAACTGTCCCCTTCACAGGAAAGCTATTGAGCCGCCGTCACTCGCAACGATTTCCTCAGAGCCCGTTTGGGGCTCGATTCCGGATCCGCGATCGAGCGGCGGTAGGTCGCGACGCGGCGCAGCCAGCCGAGCTCGAAGACACGGTTGGATGGAAGGTTGCGAACCCTTTGCTGCAGGATGAACTGCGCCGCATCGGCGAATTCGGCGCGCACGGCCTTCGGATCGCCGGTCACACCGTTCATCTTGAGCAGCACCTGCTTGAGACCCCAACCCTGCCGCCGCCCGGTCTCCCTGTTGATGGCGGCTTCGTTCGGGTTGGTGCCCTCGCCCTTGAAGTTGATGTAGTCGATCAGCGGATAAAAATCCTCGGAGGCGCGAATGACGCGCGTGAACTGGATGACGATATGTTCGCGCTCCGTGCCGTCGGGCGTCGTCTTGAGGATCTTCTCCATCGCACCTTGCGCCCGCGCCACCATGAATTGCGTCTGCTCCGCCACGGTGTCGAGCAGAAACTGCCTCAACTCTTTCATCTGCGGTGAGTTGGAGTTCTTCCTGAACTCGGCCCGGCTTGTCCACGGGTTGGCCGGAATTTGCGTCTGATCCAGCCAGACGGGCAAATGCACGTTCTTCTTGCGCATGGATTCGAGCAGGGCCGGAAAGCTCTCCTCGAAAGGCAGCCATTTGCCGACAGGAAACCAGATGAAATGACCGATGCCCAGGGACGCGAATTCCTCGTTCGCATTCCATGACGTGATTGCATCACTTTTTCCGCCGGTTTCGTTCAGCCAGATCTTCTGGCCGATCTTCCTGGCCAGATCGCCCGGCAAGACCAGCTGTGGTACAGGTAAATCCTTGGCCTCGCGGCTCGATTTCTGTGCTTCCGGCACTTGAACGGCAGCTTCCGGCGCCGGCTTCTGCACCTCAGGCTGTCGCAGGACTGTTTCGGGTTCCAACTTCCGCGTCTGGGATGGTTGCGCGACGCCAGGCTCTCCCTGCGCTTTTTCGTTATCGGCGACGCGCGCCGCGGCCGGCGCGGCTATTTCCGCCAACGCCGTTTGCGTCGCCATGCCAGCGACGATGACGCACGGGAGCAGCAATGAGCCGCGAGCAAGCACCTTCGCGCTGTACCGTCCGGGTTTCGCTTGCCGTGCCGTTCTCCTGCCGCTACCCGCACGCCAGCGGCCAATGAAATCACCGCCCATGTCTATGTTTCCGAAGGCTAGCCTGACGGGAACGGTCGTGCGGGCGAACAACACGATGTGTATGGCGAAATCGTGGGGTCATGGCGGCGGCCCGATGCCCCGCGCCACATGGGCGACAATCCTGTGCATCGCGCCGACGGCGGGGGGCGAGACAGCGGTTCCTGAGAACATTCCGAGAATGCTGATGCGCATTCGACCGACACCTCCCACACATCGGCGCGCCGTCCACTGCACGTTGTGCTGGATACTGCATGAAGAGCCGAACTGCCGGCCGGTATTGGAATGCCCCCCGATGACCTGGAGGCGCTCGCGCGACCATGGCGCTCAACAGGGTTCGAACACGACATAGCCAATGGATTTGCGGATGGCATCGCGTCGCGCCTGCGAAACGAACGGTCGCAGCAGTTTCAACCAGAATGTCCCCGCAGGGGCTGGATGCATCGGGCGCTCGAGTTGGGCTCCCTGGTCCCAAAGATAGCGGATCTGTTGCGCTTTCCAGCCACGCTGTTGAAAGAAGCCGAAGTAGTCGGCGGGATCGAAGCGAAACGGCGCATCCTGCATTTGCGCGCCCGCCGCAGAACCTGCGCGGTAGGCGATGACTTGCCTGGAGATGTAGTCGACGATCCATTGCTTGAAAGATGCTTGCGAGCGCAAATCGTCCGCGAGCATGCCCGCATCGCTTTCGGTGAGATATGGAATCACGCCTTCTGTGAGCACGAGAACATTATTGAACCGAGATCCGAGGCAGGCGAAGAGCCGTAATCGCGCTGCACGGTCGGTCAAGTCGAGTTTGATGCGTTCGAGATTGCAACGAGGATGCTCGGCCGAAAGCTTGGACTCCTTTAGCTCTATGACGTGGGGATAGTCGACCTCGATCCACTGCTGCGTCTTTGGAACCACCATGCGATACGGTCGTGTATCGAGACCTGCGCCAAGGTTCAGTATCGCATTCATTCCTTGTCCCGTCGCCGTCTCGATGAACCGATCGATGATGTATGTCCGCAGAGCCACCTGCCAGATCATGATGCGCGCATGGTGAGCACTGGCCCAGTTCGATCCCCAGAGCCCCATCATGATTCGTTGTCCGCGCTCGTCGGCAAGTTTCAGGGATAACGGATCTCGAAAGAGAGCATCCGGACGCTCGCTTTCCTTGGCGCGACACATCGCGACCATGAAGGCAGTATCGGATACGTCCTTGATCGGTATGTCATTCATGGACTGGGCTGACCTCCAAGGCATGCCTCGTGGACTCACGCTGCTGCAGCCAGCTGGATGGCGCACGCGCCGAAATAGACTTCGTCGGGTATGCGGTCGTCGAGCGATTGGTGCAGACGTGGCCGCGAACGGCGAGCAGGGCCTCATGGTCCCCGAGCGATGCCAACGGGTCGCGCGAATGCGCGCCCGATGACAGGCTCCGCAACGGTAACAATGTCGAGCAACGCCGGCTCTCAAGCTGCCGGCGGCGCAAAGGATGCGCCGACGATTGTCTGCTACGACATCATTCGGATCAGTTGGTTGCGAACTTCCATTCGTCCATGAACGGCACCACGCCATCCGACGCCCAGAAATAGAGATTGTGGCGGTCGGGATAGATGGTTTCGAACACCTTCACGTTGCGAAAGTGCGGCCGGAAGAATCGCGCGAGATCGTCTTTCGACTTGAATTCGTATTCGTGGTGCGGAAGCATTTTCTTGCCGTCCGCGCGCTCGACGATGGTAAAGCCGGACAGGATTCCGTTTGCCGTCAGGCGCTTCTTGATGTTGCCCATGATGTCGGCAATTTCCTGCTCGGTGAAATGCTCAATCGCCGCATCCCACACGATGTTGTCGAAAACACCTTCCGGCATCTGTGTCCGGATATCGGCAAGTTGATAGGTGACATTTTCGGCACGGAAATGTCGTCTGGCGTGAGCGATGGCTTTTGGATCAAAATCGACCGACAGCATCGAGCCGACGCGGATGCTGTAGAAGAAATGCGCATTCAAACCGTCGCCGCAACACAATTCCAGAGCCTTGCCGCCGCGTTGAAGGGCCAGAAGTGAAAATACGCCGCGTTCTGCCCAATGCGGCGAGCGCTTTGCTCTCCACATCCAATACAGGCCGATCTTGTGATCGAAGAATTCCGGGACCGGAAAGATCCCCCACTGCGTCAGGAACAAGCGATGATGTGCGCCGGAGACCCACGCTTCCGCAACGCGCGCCTCGAGCGAAAACAGCGCCTCCAGGAGCGGTTTCGCGAAACCAAGTCGGTTGCGAAGCGTGCTGATGACGACCCTTCTCGCCTGACCGGCAAGGGTGAGGGCGGTGGCCGGACGCGCGACTTGAAGTCCGGTGAGTTCTTGTTGTCGAGCCATCTCTCCTCCTGAGAGAGGTGGCATGACACCCGAATTCGTCAGCAACATGCAGCAATCTGCAGCAATGTAGGGCAACACGGCCTTCGCACGGCTTTTTCATGGCATGGAGACCAGGAATGACGCGGAAACCTGATCGATGGCGCATGACGTGACTTGCACCGGCCTTGGACGATCCGGATTGCGCTGGCCTCAAGGCAATCCCCTGGCCTCGATTTCCTGCACCAGCTCCAAGGTCAGTTCGGCAAGGCCGTTGTCGGAAGCATCGGACCCGAAGCCGCTGGCGAGATTTTCACGGGTCTTGAGCACCTTGGTCCGCGGGCAATGCGAGACCGAGTTGCACAGCAGCGCTTTGAGCATCTCGCCCTGGCTCACAAGGCGCGGTGGATCAGTCGCCGACCACGCCAGCATCAACGGCAGCTGCACGCTGAGCAGACCCGGGAGCGCCGAGCGATCGGCGTATTTGCCGGCATCGTCACCGAAATAGGCGCGCGCGCCGTCGCCGTCATCCGGGCTCGGCCGGTAGATCCCGGAGACCAGCACGGCGCCGGCGATGTCGGAATCGTCGGCCTGCAATTCACGATGCGCGAGGAAGCTCGCGACATGGAAGGCGCCCGTGGCGTAGCCGATCGCGACGATTTCCTGGGCGTTGCCGCCATACAGATCGATGTTCTGATGCACCCACGACGCCGCTGCCGCAACATCCTTGGCTCCGGCCGGCCAGGACGCCGCCGGCGTCAGCCGATAGGACACCCGCACACCCACCATGCCGTGACCCGCGGCAAAGCACATCGCCTGATCGGCAAGCGCGCTGGCGCTGGCCTCGCCAGCGCCACCGTCGCCGGCAAAACCTTCTCCGGCGACGAACAACAGCACGGGGTGGGCGGTCGTGTCCTTGGCAGACGCGGCGGCGACATCGAGGACGTTCTGATCGAATTCGCCATATCTGATGTTGCGGGTGAACGACACCTGATCGCAGGGTGTCGTTGCGGAATCGGCCGCCGGCGCGCCGGCATCGGCGAGAAATCCGCTCCTCACCACCCCGGATCCATGCCGAAGTTCGAGATCGGACGCAGGTCCGGCGGTCAACGCGGCGAAAACGCAAAATACGAGAGATCTGATCATGGCAATCAACGCATCGCGAACGGAACCACCCCGCTTCTCGCGCGATTGTGCCTCCGCAACCAAGGGGTGATCAAGTCAAGCAAATATGAACGAGTTCCCGCACGCCGCACGGGCGTCGCTTCAAGCCGATACGGCGGCGGGCCGCCGCTGTTTTGCAAGATAGATCAGCGCGATCAAAGCTGCGAGCAGGCCGGCCACGGCTCCGACACCAAGCGCCCACCGCGGGCCGAAGCGATCGGCAACCCAGCCCACAATCGGCGCGCCGATCGGGGTTCCACCCAACGCGATCGCCATCATGATCGCGATCACGCGGCCGCGCATGCCGGGCTCGGTCGAAATCTGCACGAGGCTGTTGGTCGATGTCGTCAACGTCTGCGCGGCGACGCCAAGCGCGAAGAGCGCGAGAGCGAACAGCGCGTAGCTCGGCATCACGGCGGCGAGCGCACAGCCGGCACCGAAGGTGGCGGTCGCGGCAAGCAGGACCTGAATGGTCGGTTTCGCCCGCGTCGCCACCATCAGCGCGCCCGTCACCGCGCCCGCCGCCATCACCGAGGTCAATAACCCGTACTGGCCGGCGCCGACGTGAAACACGCTGACCGACATGGTCGAGATGTAGATCGTAAAATTCAATCCGAAGGTGGAGACCAGAAACAGTATGAGCAGGATGACCTTCAGATCGCTCCGCCGCCGAACATAGCGGAAGCCTTCGACCAGGCCGCCGCCGGTCGGTTTGGCCCGGTGGCCCGACTTCAGCCTGTCGATGCGCAGCAAGCGCAGCGAACACAGCACGGCGAGAAAAGACAGCGCGTTGATCAGGAAGACCCACCCCGAGCCGACCCCTGCGATGAGGCCGCCGGCGATCGCCGGACCGATCATGCGGGCGGCGTTGAACGACGTCGAGTTCAGCGCCACGGCGTTTTGAAGATCGCGCTCCTCGACCAGGCCGGCGACGAAGGCCTGTCGCGCCGGCGTATCGAAGGCGGACGCAGAGCCCAGAAGAAACGCGAACACGTAAACGTGCCAGAGACGAACGGCGCCGGTGACGACCAGCAGGCCAAGGCCAAGCGCCAGCAAACCCATTGCAGCCTGTGTGCAGTACAGCAGCTTGCGCCGGTCGAAATGGTCAGCGGCAAAGCCGCTGAGCGGCAGCAGCAGGATTTGCGGACCGAATTGCAATCCCATCACGATTCCCACCGCGGTCGCGTTCTGATGCGTCAGCTCGGTGAGGACGATCCAGTCCTGCGCGGTGCGCTGCATCCACGAGCCGATATTGGACACCAGCGCGCCGGCGGCCCAGATCCGGTAGTTGAAGTTTTGCAGCGAGCGGAATGTCCCCCTCAATGTGATGCGTCCCCGCGTTCGGGAGCATTGCCGCCGTTGAACCTGCCGAACCAGCGCGCCAGCGCAAGGCCGGACACAAGCATGCCCAGCCCGAGCGCGAGCACGTCGGGCGTGGCGCGCAGGTCGAAGGCGGCGGCGCGGCCGATCAGGAGGTAGACCACGACGAGATTGAAGAAGCCCCAGCCGACGTTGACGGTCGACGAGGACAGGCCTTCGCCGCGCGGCCTGGCGAACGGGCTTTGAAACGGGCGGCCCATGACGCCGCTGACCACATGCGGGATCGCATTGGTCAGCACGGCGCCTCCGGCGAAACAAGCGAGATCATGAAGCCATTGCATTTTGGGCGCTCCTTTAGAGCATGACGAGATGATGTTGTATTGGTTCAGCGCGCAAGGTGCGCTCCCTCTCCCCGTTCTTCACGGGGAGAGGGTTGGGGTGAGGGGCGCTTCGATCCGCGACCACTCAATTCGTAGGGGCACTGTGCCTTGCCCCTCACCCGAAATTCCCGCGTTCCGCGCGAATTTCGACCTCTCCCCGCAAAGGGCGGGGAGAGGTGAACGCGCCAGCGGGCAGGCCGATTCAATCAAGAGCCACCGCGGTCGAAGCGCACGGCGCGGCATCAAGCAGCTCGATGAGTTGTTGCATCGTGCCGGTCTCGCCCAGCCTGGGAAAGATCCGCGCAACGCTGTTGTGGTGCGCGTCGGCATCGAGGTCGGTCATGGCGTCGATGGCGAGCGTAACATTGAAGCCCAGTTCATGGGCCTGCCGCGCGGTCGACTCGACGCCGGCGCTGGTGGCAACGCCTGCAACGACGACCTGCGTGACATCGGATTCCCTGAGATATTCCTCGAGGTCCGTGCCGGTGAAGGCACCCCATGTCCGCTTGGTGACGACATGGTCAGCGGGCTGCCGTTTCAGTTCGGGAAGCAACTCGGTCCACCCGGCGGGAAACCCGCGGTGAGCGCGTGCCCGCTCGACGCGGCCGGGCGCTGTGGCGTCGACATTGATGAGGACGACCGGCAGTTGTCGCGCGCGAAACGCATCGGCCAGCGCGACGGCATTGCCGACGACGCCATCGAACGGATGCGCGGTCGGCAAACCGACGAGGCCCCTCTGCAAATCGACCACCAGCAAGGCTGGCTTGGGGTCGAGTGAACTTATGGTCATGGTCTCGTTCTCCATTTGCGTGATTGTGCAGGCCATAATTTCGTCAGTCATCGACGAGGCGATGGAGCAGGCGCATCGCGGCAGCAAGCTGCGCCTGTTCGTGCGCCGTGAGCTTTGTTCGGATCGTCTTGAGCAGCCAGTCGTGCCGGGCAGCACGGCCGCTTTGGATCAATTCCCGGCACGCCGGCGTCAGCGTGAGAATCGTTTGCCGCCCGTCCGTTGCGTCCGGCGTGCCCTTGATCAGCCCCAGCGCCTCGAGCCCGGCGACGGTCGCGCCCATCGATTGCGGGCGGACCCCCGCCATCCGCGCCAGCGCGGTGACGGTGGTTGGTCCGAGCCGGTCGAGATGTCCAAGCACCGCCAGTTGCGACTGCGTCAGGTCGCCGGCCGAGGCCTGCTCGCGCAGCCGTCGCTTCAGTTTGCCGCTCAGCGCATGCAGCTCCGCGGCGAGGGCAGGGGCGTTGTCGGTGTCTGCTGCCGCCTTGGGTTTGCTCATCGGGCTACGGTAGATAATAGGAAGGTAAACTGCAAAGTTAAACTGAGAAGGTAGGCTTCATATCAAGGCAATGTGATCGGGGGCCGAGGCGCGATCAAGTCAAGGGGTCATCGCATTCCAGGATGCGACGCCGCGATCCCGTCGAGCGCGTCAGTTCCCGTCGGTTGCTGGAAATCGAGCAGCGCCTGCAGGATTGCAGGAGAATTGAGCACCGCGAATGTTTCACCGGGTGTGAGGAACTCGGTTGCTTCCTCGAACGAGATGGCGTCCTCGATCTTGGCGCGTGCAATGGCAAGGCGGGGGTCGATGTCGCCTCGCCGTCTTGGCCGACCGCCGAGATTGGTCACATGCGCCTCGCGCAAGGCGCGGTCCGCGCGAAGCGCGCGCAGCGGACAGGAGATCTCGTGCGACACCTGCGCCAATGCATTGGCCCGCGCCAGCACCGGCGGCGGTGCGATCTCCTCGGGGGTGCGGAACAGCTTCATGGTCTGCTTGATGCCGGCCGACGATGACACGATCGCGATCGGAACGGCGAGCAGGAGGCCAAGGATGACCGGCATCATCCAGAGCAACAGCGGCAGCGAGACCGCGTAGGCGCTCGCGGCCATGGCGACGCCGAACAGGGTCGGCATCGCATATTTTCGAAAGGTGTCGCGCCGTGACACCGCGCCATCGTCGCGGCGTTGAACCTGCCAGCCGGCGTCGCGGCCGAGCAGGATTTCGACGACGGCGGAGGACTGGAAGATCATCATCACGGGGGCGATCAGGCCCGACACCAATGTCTCTGCGAGCAGTCCGGCGAGCGCCAGCACGCCACCGCCGAAGCCCCTGCGCGTCTCGCGTCGGGTCAGGAGCAGGAGAAAAGCGAGCAGCTTGGGAACGATCAGCAGCGCCATGGTCCCGACGAAGACCCAGGCCGCCAGCACGGGATCCTGCGCCGGCCATTGCGGAAACAGCGCAAAGCCCTTGGGAAAATACTCAGGCCGCACGAACTGGGCCTGCAATGAGATCAGGATCCCGAACAGCAGGAACATCAGCCAGAGCGGCGCCGTGAGATATGACCCGATACCGGTCAGAAAGTGCAGGCGCGACACCCAGTGCAGGCCGCGCGCGCCGAGCAGCGCTGTGTGTTGCAGATTGCCCTGGCACCATCGCCGGTCGCGGATGGCGAAGTCGAGCAGTGTCGGCGGGCATTCCTCGTAGCTGCCGCCCAGCGTCGCGGCCATCCGGATCGCCCAGCCGCCGCGTCGCAGCAGCGCCGCCTCGACGAAATCGTGACTCAGAATATGGCCGCCGAACGGCTTGCGGCCCTTCAATTCGGGAAGCCCCGCGTTCTCGGCAAAGGCGCGCACCCGGATGATGGCGTTGTGTCCCCAGTAGTTGCCTTCGCAGCCGTGCCACCAGGCGATCCCGGCGGCAATCAGCGGCCCGTAGAGCCGGCCGGCGAATTGCTGCAGCCGCGCGAACCTGGTCCGGGCATTGACGACGATCGGCAGCGTCTGAATGAGGCCGATCGCGGGATGTTGCTCCATCGCGCCCGCCAGCCTGACGATGGTGTCGCCGGACATCAGGCTGTCGGCATCGAGGATCAGCATCGATTCGTAAGCGGCGCCGAACCGCTTCAGCCAATCCTCGATATTGCCGGATTTGCGCGCGGTATTTTGCGGGCGGTGCCGGTAGAACAAGCGGGATGAGCCGAGATCGGCACGAAGCCGCAGGAAAGTTTGCTCCTCGGCGATCCAGATCGCGGGGTCCGTCGTATCGCTGAGCACGAACCAGTCGAAATGCGATTCCTGTCCGGTGTCCTCGACCGACTCATGGATGGCACGCAAGCGCGCCAGCACGCGATGCGGATCCTCATTGTAGGTCGGCAGCAGCATCGCGACCCTGCCGTCGATCGCCGGCAACGCCGCGGCGGGATCGATGCCGAGCGCTTCGCGGCGGCGAACCAGCAAGACCGCGAATCCCGCGAGCGCGGACATGAACGAGAACGCAACCCAGGCGAACAGCAGCACGAACAGAATGAGGACGGCCCATTCCAGTGCCGTGACCCCGCCGACTTGAAGGACCTCGTACATTTCGTAGCAGCCGGCCATGGTCAGGATCGCGGTGCCGGCCAGGATGAGGAGGCGCCGCGGCCACACCGATGGGGGCTGCGACACCAGCGGGCGCGGCACGATCTGGCGCAATGGCTGCGCCGTCATCTCGAGCGGCGCCTCAAGCGGCAGGAACGCCGCCGCCGCGACATCATAAGGCTGCGAAATGCGGCTCTCGGTTATGGTGTCCATCGATAAACCCAGACTTCCGACAGCGCTTCGTTGCCTTGCATCAGTGACGCGCGTATCTCGACCGGGACTTTGTCCTTGACCGGAAGCTCGAAGCTCAAGCGCCAGCCGCCGGTGGCCGGATTCGGCTGGGTGACGACGTTCTTGATCTCGGTCTTTTCGGCGCTGACCACGCCGTGGATGCTGTTCGGATCGGCGGATTTCAGCCTGTCTCCGGTCAGATCGAGCACGAAGATCCTGGAATCGTCGCCCCTGGCGCCGACGGCGGTTCGGGAAAAGCGCGCGAGTGAGGCGGTCTTGGGACTGTCCGGTCCCCAATGCAGCCGATAGGTGTAGGTGTATTCGCCCTTGGCCTGCAACGGCGCCTTCGGATGCCAGAGGGCTGCGATGTTGTCGTGGATTTCCTCCTTGGTGGGAATCTCGAACAGCTGCAACGCGCCTTCGCCCCAGTCCCCGATCGGCTCCGCCCACAGGCTCGGCCGTCGCTCGAAGCCGGATTCAAGATCCTCATAGGCCGTGAAATTCTTCTCACGCTGCATCAGGCCGAAGCCGCGCGGATTCTGGTCGACGAAGGAACTGATCTGGAGATCGGTGGGATTGGAGAGCGGCCGCCACAGTTCCTCGCCCCGTCCGTTGAAAATCGCGAGCCCGTCGGAATCGTGCACCGAGGGGCGAAAGTCATCGACATCCTTGCGGTCGTTGGGGCCGAAGAAGAACATGCTGGTCATCGGCGCCAGGCCTGCATGATCCAGATTGACGCGCGGATAAATCGCCATCTCGACATCGAACACCGTCGGGGCACCGGGGCGGATGGTGAACCGATAGGCAGCCGTTGCACTTTCACTGTCGAGCAGGGCGTGGACGACGATCGAGTTGGCATTGGGCGCCGGCTTCTCGATCCAGAACGTCCTGAACGCCGGAAATTCCTCGCCCTTGGCTTCCCCGGTATTGATCGCAAGGCCGCGGGCCGAGAGCCCATACGTCTCGCCCTTGGCGACGGCCCGGAAATAGCTGGCGCCGAGAAAGACGCACACCTCGTCGAAGTAATCCGGCCGGTTGATCGGCGCGTGGATGCGGAAACCGGCAAACCCGAGATCGACCTCGGGGCCGGGCGGTGGCGTGGTGCCGAAGGAAAAATCGCCGGACCGGTAGGGAATCTTGCTGGCCTGACCGCCTGCGACTTCGTAGATGTCGATCCGGCTCTTGTAGAAGAACCCGCGATGGAAGAACTGCACTTCAAAGGGCAGCTTTTCGCCGTGCCAGAGGGCGTGGTCGGGCAGGAACCGGATCGCCCGGTAATGGTCGTAGTCAAGGTCCTTCAGGCTGTCGGGCAATTTCTCGTCGGCGGCCTTGAACGGCTTGGTTGCCAGATCCCGCGCCATTTGCCGCACGATTGAGCGGTCGAACATGGCCGACTCCGTCTGCGCCGCTGACGGCGCGCCGGATGCAGCCATCGAGACCAGCGGCAGCACTGATGCTCCAAGAAACTCTCTGCGGTTCACAGGCGCCCCACGACGGTTGATGATGCGACGCTTGGAAACGCCGCAGATCAACTCCTGTTCCGCGCCAGGAACAGCGTTTGCGATTGACCGAATTTCAACTCCCGGTAACAGGCGCTGCAACGCGCGCATCTGTGGGTGTCACGCCGGCCATGTGCCTGCCCGCGATGTAACCGAAGGTCAGCGCCGGCCCGAGCGTGATGCCGGCGCCGGGATAGTTGCCGCCCATGATGCTCGCCATGTCGTTGCCGGCGGCGTAGAGGCCGGCAATCGGGTTGCCGTCCGCGTCGAGCGCGCGGGCATGCGCATCGGTCCTGATGCCGGCATAGGTGCCGAGATCGCCGATGACAAGTTTGATCGCATAGAACGGCCCATCCTTGATCGGCGCGACGCAGGGGTTCGGACCGTGCAGCGCATCGCCCTGGTAGCGGTTATAGGCGCGCGAGCCCTTGCCGAAGGCGGGATCGCGCCCTTCGGTCGCGGCTTCGTTGAATGTTGCGACGGTGGCTTGAAGCGCATTCGCGTCGATGCCGGCTTCTGCCGCAAGTTCCGCAAGGCTCGCGCCGCACTTGAGGTAGCCCGACCTGATGTGGCGGCCGATCGGCATCGGAAACGGCGGCACGCAGCCGAGCCCGTATCTGCGCAGACTGCGGTGATCGCAGATCAGGAACGCCGCGATCTCCTCGCCGGGCTTGGCGGCCTTCACCATATCCTGCACGAAGTCGTGGTAGGAATTGCCTTCATTGGCAAAGCGCCTGCCGTCGCGCATGACCGCGATCACGCCGGGCTTGGCGCGATCGATGAAATGCGGCATCACGCCGTGGCTGCCGTCCTTGCGCGTCGTGATCGAGACCGGCACCCAGGCGGCGGCGTTCGGCAAGCGATCTTCGATGCGGCCGCCGGCGGTTTCGGCCAGACGCAATCCGTCACCGGTGTTGCCGGCGGGGCCGGGCGACCAATGTTCCTGTCCACTCGGCGCGTGCGGAAACATCGCTCGCCGCCGCTCGAGGTCGTGCGGAAAGCCGCCGCAGGCGAGCACGACGCCGCGCGTCGCAGTGACGCGCACGCGCCGTCCCTCGCGCATCACGATGGCGCCGCGCACCGTGCCATCCTCGACGATCAGTTCGCGCACCGGCGAGGACAGCCACAGCGGGATCTTGAGGTCGAACGCCGATTTGGCGAGCCGGCCGGCGAGCGCATTGCCGTTGGTCAGGGTCATGCCGCGCCCGTAGCGCATCACGTCGATGGCGTGACGCGACAGGCGTTTGGCCACGTAGATCGCCGACGCGAGCGATTTCGTCGCGCGCATGAAATGGATGATCTCCTTGCCCGAGCCCAGCATCATGCCGAACACGGTCAGTTCGGGGAGGGGCTGGCCGATATTCTTGATGTGCGCGCCGAGTTCGTGGCCGTCGAACGGCCGCGTCACCATGGAGCGGCCGCCCTGGGCGCCGCCCGGCGCTTCCGCGTGATAGTCGGGAAAGGTCAGGGGCATGTCGAAGCGCAGTGCGGTCTTGCTGGTGAAGAAATCGACCGCCTCCGGTCCCGCCGCGAGGAACGCATCGACCCGCGCCGCATCGAAAGCGTTGCCGGCCTCATGGCGCAGATAGCTGCGCGCCTGCTCGGGGGCTTCATTGATGCCCCAGGCGCGGGCCAGCGACGTGCCGGGAATCCATAGCCAGCCGCCGGAACGCGCGGTGGTGCCGCCGAAACGCGCTTCCTTCTCCGCGATCACGACCTTGAGGCCAAAATGCGCCGCCGTGATCGCGGCCGACATTCCGGCGGCGCCGGAGCCAACCACCAGCGCGTCGCAGTGGTAATCCTCGTCGCCACTATCGTGCCGATCGTCCATCAGGCGCTCGCCGTGATGACGTGCGCCTGGATCTTTCCATTGACCGGCCCTGCTCCGAAGCTTGCGGAAATCCGCGCCGCGGCTGCGTCTGTGGCGGCATCGAGCCGACCGGTACCGCGCGGCTCGATCTCGCTGCGAAGCGGGCTGCCCTGGCAGAAGCCGATGGCGGGATCGCGGCAGGTCGGCGCCCGGCTGCGCCGCGTGACGGTTTCAGCGGTGACGTTGGCGAAGCCGGCGGCGCGCGCGTCCGCAGCGACCGTTTGCGGATCGTGATAGCCGTGCGGCGTCCGCGCCAGAAAATCCGGAGGATCGTCGGCGAACATCTCCGCGACGGCGGCGGCAGTGAGGTTGGCGAACTCATTGTGGGCGAGGGAATCCCAGACACTGAAGATGAAGTGGCCGCCCGGTTTCAGGACGCGCCGCGCCTCGCGATAGGCCTGCTGCCGGTCGGGGAAGAACATCGCGCCGAACTGGCAGACCACGGCGTCGAAGGATTGATCGGGGAACGGCAGCGCCTGCGCATCCACCTTCTGGAAGCTGACGCGATCCGATGAGACCTGTTGCGTGGCATGGTCGAGCATCGGCTGGTTGAGGTCGGTCACAACAATGCTGACGGATGAAGGCAGCGCGCGCAGCATCGCGCGGGTGACGATCCCGGTGCCGGCGGCCGTCTCCAGCACGCGCCCGGGATTGAGGGTAGCCAGCCGGCTGGCGAGGTCTTCGGCATAAGGCTCGAAAATCAGCGGGCCGAGGTACTTGTCGTAAAGGGACGGAATCGATCCTGAGAAAACCGTGTCGACCTTCGCCATGGGACTCTCCGTCACATGATTTCGAAGAACGGGTCATTAGAGCCACTTTGCATGGCCGGAACAAGAAGAAGCGCGGCGTCGAGACGCCAGGGCCAACGAAGAGGCCGGATCGGATGCGTTACGGCGTCACGCCGGCGCGCTCGACCGCTTGCGGCGCGGTCTGCTGTTTCCAGGTCGAATTGGCGACATGGATCGGCGAAAATGCCGGCCGTTCGACGTAGCGGCCATCGCCCGGCTCGGCGCGCAGATCGCCGTCTTTCCACGCGATCCTGCCGCGCGACAGCGTGACCGCCGGCCCGCCGGTGCAGGAAAAGCCCTCGAACACATTATAATCGATGCGGCTGAGCTGCTTTTTGGCGCTGATGGTCTTGGTCGCCGCGGGATCCCACACCACGATGTCGGCGTCGGAGCCGACATCGATTCGGCCTTTCCTCGGATACACGTTGAGAATGCGGGCGATGTTGGCCGAGGTCACGGCGACGAACTCTTCCTTGGTCAGCCGGCCGGTCGCGACGCCCGCGGTCCAGAGCAGCGGCAGGCGGTCTTCGAGCCCGCCGGTGCCGTTGGGGATCTTGCGAAAATCATCGAGGCCGAACCGCTTCTGCTCGGTCGTGAACGCGCAATGGTCGGTTGCGACCACCTGCAGCGAGCCGGATTGCAGGCCCGCCCACAGACTATCCTGGTGCTTCTTGTCGCGAAACGGCGGCGACATCACGCGCTGCGCGGCGTGGTTCCAGTCCTTGTTCTCGTATTCGCCGGCATCAAGCAAGAGATGCTGGATCAACGGCTCGCCGTAGACGCGTTTTCCCGCGGCGCGGGCGCGCGCGATCGCCTCATGCGCCTCGCGGCAGCTGGTGTGCACGATATAGACCGGCGCGCCGGTCATGTCGGCGATCATGATGGCGCGGTTGGTCGCCTCGGCCTCGACCTCGGGCGGGCGCGAATAGGCGTGACCCTCGGGACCGCTGACGCCGCGCGCCAGCAGCGCCTCCTGCATGCGTGCGACGACGTCGCCGTTCTCGGCATGCACCAGCGGCAGGGCGCCGAGATGGGCGCAGCGCGCGAACGAGTTGTAGAGCTCGTCGTCGTTCACCATCAACGCGCCCTTGTAGGCCATGAAATGCTTGAAGGTGTTGATGCCGTAGGTCTTGACCACGATCTCCATCTCGTCGAACACCTGTTTCGACCACGAGGTCACCGCCATATGGAAGCCGTAGTCGGAGGCCGCCCGCTCGGATTTGCGCCGCCAGTCCTGATAGGCCGCCAGCATCGACTGCCCGGGATCGGGAAGACAGAAATCGACCACCATGGTGGTGCCGCCGCTAAGCGCGGCCTTGGTGCCGGATTCGAAATCGTCGGCGGTCACGGTGCCCATGAACGGCATTTCGAGATGGGTATGCGGATCGATGCCGCCGGGCATCACGTAGCAGCCGCCGGCATCGATCACCTCCGCGCCCGCGGGCGGGTTGATCGAGGTTGCGACCGCGGCAATGGTCTCGCCGTCGACGAGGACGTCCGCGCGCCTGGAATGATCATGGTTGATGACGGTGCCGCCGCGGATCAGGAGAGACATGAGAAGCTCCGAATAAATTCAGGATGACGACCAACGGACGACGATGCCGCCTGTCGCCAGCTTAGCGGCCGGTTGCGTCTTTGACAGGCAAAAATTTAGTCACGCGCGCTCGCGATCCTTGACTATATCCGTCACGGATATATACAAGGTTCGCATGAGCAAATCCGGACCCCAGGTGCCGCTGACGCCGGCCGTGTTCCACATCCTGCTGGCCCTGTTCGGCCAGGAGAGGCACGGCTACGACATCATGCAACAGGTCAAATCGGACTCGCAAGGCGCCGTCAAAATGGGGCCGGGTACACTTTATGGCTCGCTCGACCGTATGATCGAAGCCGGTCTCGTGACCAAGGGCAACACCCAAGACCCGCGCCGGATCTACTACAAGCTCACAACACTCGGACAGGCGACGCTGAGGGCGGAAACCGAACGCCTGTCGCGTGTTGCCGCCGTCGCGCGCCGCCAGCTCGGGACCGCGTGATGTCATGGCGGATGGCAGGCAGAGGACACGGTCTCGTTCCTTAGCGGTGTACGCGCTGCTCCTGGAACTGTACGGGCCTGAGTTCCTGGCACGGCATCGTGCGGAGATGCTGCAGAACTTCGAGGATCTTGAAAACGCGTCATCGTCGAAGGGAGCGCTCTGGCTGCTCATAGGGCAGGACCTCGTGCGCAGTCTCGTCTCGCGCAGCGTTCCCAGATCACTTTGGTTCAAGTCACCTTGGCTCAAGTCAGTTTGGCTACCGACCGCTCTGATGTTGATCGTCTTCGCCGTCGTGCTCGCCATCTTGCAGCCGTTCGCCAGCGACACCGCGGCGATCAGCGATCCGGAGGCGCTCGGCTTCTCGTCATCGCGGCTGGCGCGGATCGCCGCCTGGCAGCAGGCGCAGGTCGATGCCGGCGCCCTCCCGGGCGCCGTTGCGGCGATCGCCCGCAACGGCAAGGTCGCCTATCTGCGCGCCGTCGGCTTTCGCGATCGCGCCAAGACCATCCCGCTGCAGCCTGATGCGATCTTCTGGATTGCCTCGATGAGCAAGCCGGTCACCAGCGTGGCCGCGATGATGCTGGTCGAGGAGGGCAAGCTCGATCTCGCAGCGCCAGTTCATCAGTATCTTCCCGAGCTCAAGGACATGATGGTCGGCGTCGAGACCACCGATCCGGCGAGCGGACAGCCGAGGCTCGCGCTCGAGCCGCAGAAGCGTCCGATGACGGTTGCGGACCTGCTGCGCCACACCTCCGGCCTCGTCTACTTCGACCAGGGCAATACGGCCGTGCACAGGCTCTACCGCGAGAGCGGGCTGTACACCACAGGCCTGGCACGCGACAGCACGTTGCAGGCGTTCGTGTCCCGCCTGGCGCGGCTCCCGCTCGCCCATCAGCCCGGCGAGGTCTGGGAGTATGGTCACAGCATCGACGTGCTGGGACGGGTCATCGAGGTCGCCTCAGGCGAGCCGCTCGATCGGTTTCTCGACAGCCGCCTGTTCAAGCCGCTCGGCATGGTCGACACCGGCTTCTGGGTGCCGCCGGAGAAGCTCGCCCGCCTGGTCGACCCGCCGGTCGGTGCACAGATTCTTCCCGATCGGGACGTCACCAGGCCGACCACGCTGTTCTCGGGCGGCGGTGGATTGGTATCGACGGCCGCGGACTATCTGCGGTTCTGCCAGATGCTGCTCAACGGTGGCGAGCTCGACGGGGTGCATATCCTTTCCCCCGCAACCGTGCTGCGGATGACCACGAACTCGCTGCCACCCGGGATCCGCTTCGCCGACGGCTCGACCTGGGGGCTCGGCTTCGCGATCCGCAGCGATGCCGCCGGCAGCACGGTGCCGGGATCGGTCGGCAGCTTCACCTGGAGTGGCGCCTGGGGCACTTATTTCTGGGTTGATCCGGCGGAGCAGCTGATCGCCATCCAGCTGATCCAGGTTGCGCCCGACACGACCGGCCGGTTTCTGGCTCCCTTTCGCAACCTGACCTACGGCGCCTTCATGGTTCACGATCGCGGCCTGCCGGCACCGGCGCCCGCGCCCGCGGCGATCGACCAGGCGCTGCTCGATTTCGAGCAGGGGGCTCCGGTCGCGCTCGTCCCGATGTCGAGCAATGAGTTCTTCATCAATGGCGACGATCGCACCCGCATGGCCTTCCTGCATGACGGGGCAGGCAAGCCGACGGACCTCGTGCGCAATCCAGGGGCCCTGGCAGATCACAGGTCAGCGGATCAACTGAGCGGAAACGAAGAAAAGGAGACGCCCGAATGAAGCGCCTGCACCGCCCTCTCGCCACACTGTTGATGCTCTGCCTGTCCACCGCCGCCCGCGCCTACGACACGGCAGCGGTGAGCGATCCGGAAGCGCTCGGCTTCTCGTCATCGCGGCTGGCGCGGATCGCGGACTGGCAGCAGACGCAGGTCGAAGCCGGCGCCTTCTCGGGCGCCGTTGCGGCGATTGCCCGCAACGGCAAGGTCGCGTATCTGCGCGCCGTCGGCTTTCACGACCGCGCCAAGACCATCCCGCTGCAGGGTGATGCGATCTTCTGGATCGCCTCGATGACCAAGCCGGTCACCAGCGTCGCCGCGATGATGCTGGTCGAGCAGGGCAAGCTCGCCCTTGATGCTCCGGTCGGACAGTATCTCCCCGAGCTCAACGATATGATGGTCGGCGTCGAGACCAAGGACCCGGTGACCGGCAAGACCGAGCTGGTGCTCGAGCCGCAGCGATGGGCGATGACGGTGCTCGATCTTCTTCGGCACACCTCTGGTCTGGTCCATCCAAAACAAGGCAATACCTTGGTGCACAGGCTCAACAGCCGAATGGGGACGAGGCGTGACAGGACGCTCGCCGAATTCGTCACCAGCATCGCCAAGCTGCCTCTCGCGTATCAGCCGGGCGAAGTGTGGGAATATAGCGACTGGGGCATGGACGTGCTGGCCCGGGTCGTCGAGGTGGTTTCGGAGCAGCCTTTCGATCGGTTCCTGGAAACCCGCATCTTCAAGCCGCTGGGCATGATCGACACCGGCTTCTACGTTCCTGAAGCAAAGCTCGCGAGGCTGGCTGACCCAGCCCCCGGCGGGCACTATCCGCCTTATGAAATCACGAAGCCGACGAAACTCTTCTCCGGTGCGGGCGGACTGGTGTCGACGGCGGCTGACTATCTGCGATTCTGCGAGATGCTGCTCAATGGCGGTGAGCTCGACGGGGTCCGTATCCTCTCGGCCGCAACCGTCCACCTGATGACCACGAGCTCGCTGCCGCCCGAGGTCCGCTTTGCCGGCGTCAACAGCGGCTATGTCGGGCCGCGGGCGGGCTCGACCTGGGGGCTTGGCTTCGCGATCCGCAACGATCCGGCCTGGAGCGTGGTGCCGGGATCGGTCGGCAGCTTCACCTGGGGAGGGGTCTGGGGCACGAATTTCTGGGTCGACCCCGCGGAGCAAATGATCGCCGTGCACATGATCCAGGTTGCGCCCGACAAGAGCGGCCCATTGAACACGACGTTTCGCAATCTCGCCTATGGCGCCTTCCGCGTTCCCGACCAGGGCGTGGCGGCTTCAGCCGTGGCGCCGATGACGATCGACCCGAGCACGCTCGCGGCCGATGCCGGAACCTATCGGTTCGCATCGACGAGCTCACGCGACATCCAGGCGTCAGACCGTGACCCTCGTGGCGGTATCAGCGGATTTGGCGGCCTCGGCGTCGACATCGCGATGGAGAATGGCCAGCTCAAGGTGGTGGCTCCGATCCCGAACATGCCCGCGGCCAAGGCCGGTATCATGGCCAACGACATCATCACGCATCTCGACGACGCGCCGCTGCAAGGCCTCACCCTCAGCGAGGCGATCGGGAAGCTGCGTGGACCGGTCGATACCAGCGCCCGCCTGAGGATCGTGCGCAAGGGGCAGGACAATCCGGTCGAGGTGTCGGTCGTGCGTGCGCTGATCCGGCTGCCCGGTGCCGATCTCGAAGTCGCGGTCAAGGACGGCAAGCTTGTGGTCGAGGCCAACGGAACGCTGCCGGTGCTCGATTTTGCCAAGGGCGCACCCGTCGCGGTGGTCCAGATGTCGAGCAACGAGTTCGTCGTGGATGGCGGCGAGCATACCCGCTTGGCCTTCCTGCACGATGGATCAGGCTCGCCGCCGAGTCTCGTGCTCAACCCGGGGCCCTTGCAGATCACCGGTCAGCGGATTGCCGCGCGATGATCGAGATGAGGGCGGTGGCGCTGGAGCAGGATGGCCTTTGAGTTGAACCGGCCTGCGCCGCTTGCTCCACCTCGCCCCGCTTGCGGGGAGAGGTCGAAATTCGCGATAGCGAATTTCGGGTGAGGGGGACTCTCCGCGAGCTGAGTACCATCGAAATGCCCCTCACCCCTCCCTCTCCCCGCAAAGAGGCGGGGAGAGGGAGCGCACCTATCGCGCTGGGGCCACAGCAATCTCATCTCATCATCCACCAGTCTAGTCTAGGCTACCCCGCTGCGGCCGACGTAAAGAATTCCTCCGGTCCCTCCAGCTCCACCAGCTTCTTCCGCTCGATCAGCCAGAACCGGTTGCCCACCGTGCGCACGAAGTTGCGGTCGTGCGAGACCAGCAGGCAGCTGGCCTGATGATCCATCAACTCGGCCTCCAGCGCTTCCTGTCCCTCGATATCGAGATGGTTGGTCGGCTCGTCGAGCAGATAGAAGTTGGGCTGGGTCAGCCGCAGCACCAGCATGCCGAGACGCGCCTTCTGGCCGCCGGACAGCTGCCCGATGCTGCGGCCCTGCATCTCGATCGAAAGGCCGGCGCCGGCGAGCAGCGCGCGCGCCCGCTGATCGCCAACCTCGAAGCGGCGGATGATCGTGCGCATCGGCGTGTCGGTGTCGGCCAGATCCGCGAGCGCCTGATCGCAATAGCCGAGCACCAGTGACTGCGTCGCCTTGATGCCGGCCTGGGCAATGTCCGGATGGTCGATCGCCGCGCGCAGCAGCGCCACCAGCCGGGTCTTGCCGGCCCCGTTCGGCCCCAGCACCACGATGCGGTCGCCCTTGCAGATGAATTGCTTGCCGGTTCGAAACAGCAATCGGCCATCCGGGGTCGCGACCTCGGCGTCGTCAAGAGCAATCAGAACCTTGGCGTGGGTGGTGCGATTGGCAAGCTTGATGGCGCCGGCGGAGCGTTCGAGATGCGCAGGCTTGGCCGCATCTTCCAGTCTCTCGGCGCGCTGCTTCAACTGCCGGGTCTTCGACAACAGCAGGTCGCTGCCGGAATTGATGCCGATGTTGCTGAGCTTGGCTGCGTGCTGGCGCAGCTCGCGTGCCGTCTTCAGGTCGCGTTGATAGCGCCGCGCGTCCGCTGCGTCGGCCTCGCGCAGCGCCGCGCGCGCCCGCGTATAGGGCAATGCAAAGATCTGCGACTGTTCGGGGCGCAGGAACAGCGTCCGGTTCGTGGTGGCATCGAGGAAGGCGCGGTCGTGGCTGGCGATGACCAGCGGCATCTCGCGCGGCAGCGCGTTCAGCCAGTTCTCGAGCTGGCCGATCCGGGCGAGGTCGAGATGGTTGGTCGGCTCGTCCAGCAGCAGCATTTCGGGCTCGCTCACCAGCGCACGGGCCAGCATGGCAAGCCGCTGCCAGCCGCCGCTCAGCTGTCGCAGCGGCCTCTCGCGCAGCGCCTCGGGCACGTCAAGCGAGTCCAGTGCCACATCGACCCGCCAGCGTTCGCCGAGCCGTTGCTCGGCGGCGAGCGCCTCGAGCACGGCTGCATGGAACGGCCGGTGCATCAGCGCATCCGGCACGTTCTGTTCGACATAGCCCACCGTCAGTCCGCGCGATCGGATGATCTCGCCTTCGCTGGCGTCCACGGTGCCTGCCATGCAGCGCAGCAGGGTGGTCTTTCCGCGACCGTTGGCGGCGACGAGCCCGATGCGGTCGCCGGCATTGACGACGAGGTTGAGCTGCGAAAACAGCGGCGTGCCCAAGGTCACGCCGAGATTGCGGATGGTGATGACGGTCATGATTGGTCTTCCGGTCCTGGCCCGCGATCACGACATCCGCGGCCAGCAGCCATCGACGGATGTCAGTGTCTTGTCGCGGCGTTGAATGAGAATGCAGGCGCGCGCGAGAACGCTACGCTGCACGGCCACGAAGGGCAGACCAGGAAGAGATTCGGGAGCCTCTGGTCAGCCCTGCAAACGCATTTGCAGGGCGTTGACGGGGCCACGCTGGCGATAATGCCGGAAAATAAACGTCATCGCGCGGCCCTCCTTTCTCGTTTCGAGTGCTGTCAAAATAACGCGCGCCGCGGGGAAGCGCAAGCCTTGGCGGCTGCGAAGGTTTGACGTGGCACGAATCCACCGCCGCGGATATAGCAAGGGGCTCCTTCAACCTTGCGCTGGAGTCGCGTGAAATGATCACATGTTACCTGCGTTACGAGGTCCGTCCCGACAAGCTCGCCGAGTTCGAGGCTTACGGCGCCATGTGGCTTGAGCTGATGCCGCGGTTCGGCGGCATCCACCACGGCTACTTCCTGCCATCCGAAGGCGAAAGTGACATCGCCCTGGCGATGTTCAGCTTTCCGAGTCTTGCGGCCTACGAGCAGTACCGCAAGGACGCCGGCGCCGATCCTGACGTTGCGAAGGCGGTCGCCTTCGCAAAAGAGACACGCTGCTTCATCCGTTATGAACGGTCGTTTTTCCGGCCATTGTTTCCGAAGGCGACTTAAACGACGGCCAGACAAGCCATGGGAGGGGGCATGACGGTGCGCGGCGGATGTCTTTGTGGATGTGTAGCGTTTGAGGTCGACCTGCCATTCATCAAGTTCGTGCGGTGCCATTGTTCGCGATGTCGTAGCGCCACCGGCAGCACGTTTTCGACAAACGCATATGTCTTGCCATCGGCCTTCCGCTGGCTGTCCGGACAGGATCATGTGGCGCGATTCGACTTGTCCGTGGCGCGGAGCTTCTCGACGTCGTTCTGCCGTGCGTGCGGCTCGCCGCTTCCGCACGCCACGCGCAGCGGCCGCGAGATCATCATTCCAGCGGGATCGCTGCGGGATGATCCCGGCGTTTCGCCGACGGTTGATTCCTGCTGGCAATCGCGCGCGCGATGGCTCTCGGACGCCATCGATTTGCCGACCTCCGATTGACGCCTTCGCGCGCTACCCGTCGGCCGTCATTCAAGGACGATCCGATAGCTCTTTCTCCATGAAGACGCTGAGTGGGTCGAAGTGGTAGTCGCCGAACGGATCGCGCCGCGTAAAGCCTGCGCGCACATAGAGGGCTAGGGCTGCATGATTCGCGACGCCGGTTTCCAGCCGGAGCGTGCGTATCCCTTCGCTCCGCGCTCGCGCTTCGAGCGCGGCCATAATGATCCTGGAGACGCCGAGGCCACGTGCTTCCGGGACAACCCACATGCGCTTGAGTTCCGCCCAGGCCCCGTTCAGCGCCAGCGCGCCGGTGCCAACCGCGCGACCGCCTGCGTCGCGGACCACGACGAAACGCACGTTCGCAGCCCGCAGCGCATCGAGAGGCATATGATGGTTGCTCTCGGCCGGGTAGAGTTTTGCCGAATAGTCTTCGCCGTCGCGCAACAGCGCGATGATCTCCGGCTGCGACGGATCTTCGATGGCGAATGTCAGCTCAGTTTCGGCGGTCATGTCTCGGCCATGTGACAGCATGGTGTAACTTTCGTGTCGCCGTCCATCACCACGTGGACAAGTCAAGCATGCCATCTTGCATTGCACGCTTCCGCGGCGAGCAAAGCAGCCCTCGCAACCGGACCCGGATCGGAATAACCTGATCGCCGCATGGCCGGATCAACTGGCCGGCGCATACATTGGGAGGATGTGATGACACGCAACGTGCAGCGCGATCCGCAATCAATGCTTTCACGACGAACGCTCGTCCACGGCCTGGCGATTGCCGCCGGAGCCAGTGTGGCCGGGGCCAGCGGCGCGCTGGCGCAGAATGCCCCGCCGGCGCCGCCCGCGGCGCCAGCGGCCCCGCCGGAGTTGGGGCCGCCCTCGACGGTCACCACCCCGCCGCGCGATTTCAGCCCTCGCGGCGCCCCGACCACCTATTTCTGGGACCCCGACATCATCGCGGTCGATCCGTCGTTCAACAGCCTCGCCCAGCCCAACACGGCGATCACGCGCCTCTATACCGGATTGCTGTGGGCCGAAGGGCCGGCCTGGAGCGCGCAGGGCCGCTATCTCCTGTGGAGCGACATTCCCAACAACCGGCAGATGCGATGGTCGGAGGATGACGGTCATGTCAGCGTGTTCCGTTATCCGTCCAACAACTCCAACGGCAACTCGTTCGATTTCCAGGGTCGCCAGATCTCCTGTGAGCATCTCACCCGAAGAGTGACGCGCTATGAGCACGACGGCACCGCGACCGTGCTTGCCGACAACTTTGGCGGCAAGAAGCTCAACTCGCCCAACGATGTCGTCGCGCACCCCGATGGCAGCTACTGGTTCACCGACCCGCCCTATGGCGGCCAGCTTTACGAGGGCGAGCCGGACGTTGCGGGAGGTCCGACCAATGCGGCCGGCAAGCTCAATCCGCGGATCGGCCAACCGGCCGACTTCGTGCCGCACAAGCGCGAACTGCCGACCAACTGCTACCGGATCGACCCTTCTGGCCGCATCGACCTCGTGGTCACCGAGGAGCAGGTGCCGGATCCCAACGGGATCGCATTCTCGCCTGACTACAAGAAGCTGTACGTCATCTCGACCGGCAAGGGGCCGGGCGATACCGGTCCGGGCGGCAAGGGCAACATGTTCGTGTTCGATGTCGGCGCCGACAACAAGCTCTCCAATCAGAAGCAGTTCAGCGACTTCATGATCGACGGCGTGAATTGCGGGCCGGACGGCGTGCGCTGCGATGTCAACGGCAATGTCTGGGCCTCCAGCAATGCCGGCCGCCACGTCGGCTACAACGGGGTGACGGTGTGGTCGCCGGAAGGCAAGCTCCTCGGCCGCATTCGACTGCCCGAGGTGTGCGGCAACATCTGCTTCGGCGGCCCGAAGCGCAACCGCCTGTTCATGGCCGGAAGCCAGTCGCTCTACGCCGTGTATACGGCGACCCAAGGCGCGAGCCCGGGCTGAGCCGGTTACGCGATCGGATGATGAAGCGAAGCGAGGCGTCGGTGTGACCCGCCGGCGCCTTTCTTGTCTCGAGCGCAATTGATTTCGAATGAATGACGGTTCTTCGAATGAATGACGGTTCTTGGCGCGACTTGATTTCATCTCAGAAACGCGCCTGCGGAATGCGACCCGCTCGATGCACAGGCGTCGACGGAGAACCACCGGATGCCCAACGCGCCATCATATACGCTGATACACGCAAAACTCCCGGGCATCGCCAGCCGCCTGAACACGGTCTCGGGCACCGAAACCTCGGCCGCGCTTTGCCGGGATCCCCACGGCGCGAGTTTGACGAGGTAAGTCCCGTTGCCGTGGCCGACATTGGAATCGATGATCCGGCTCTGGAAGTTCCGGCCCGGGGAGTGATCGAGTTGCACGTTCGCGAGCGTGACCACGGAGACGCCATAGGCGACGGCGACAATCGCCGCGATGCCCAGCCTGAGCATGTGCCGGGTCAGACCGCGGTCCTCGGCCACGGCGAGTGCGAGCAGGATAAGGCCAATGACGCCACCGACCCTCACCGCGACGCTCAGATCGATGAGCTGGAAATCCCAGTACACGTGCCAGATCAGCACGGCGGCACCATACACCGGGGCCAACGTCACTGCAGCGTAAGCCTCGGTTGTCGACCGCGTGAAGCGCACCAACCCGTCTGAGACCGCGACGATGATCAAGGCCAGCAAGGGAAGCACGGCGGCAGCGCCGATCGCGGCGAGATAGGGCCACGGCGCGACCAGGCACCACGCGGCGACAATGAGGGCCACCGCGTTCAACCCCTTTGCCAGGGTTCGCGCAGCCATAAGCCGGGCAAGCCTCTCCTGCGGCGTCGCGCCGTAGCTTCGCTCGGCGAGAATCCTGGCTTCGGAAGCCTTGAAGTCTTCAGCGTCGAGATCGCGCAACCCGGCAATCCAGGCCTCGAAAGCGGCGTCAGTGGCGAGATGCGGTTGCAGCTTGATCGGTTTGGCCTGCGAATCGGTCGGAACGATCATCAGCAACCGTCGGCCTCGGTAGCCGCGGCCTTCGCGCCGACCGGCGATCTCGGCGCGCGCCAACACGCGTTGCCACCCACACAGCGACGCGACTATCGCATTCTCGGTCAGCGTGACCTTGTAAGCCAGCTCAAACACAATCAGCCACAGGAAAACCAGCGCCAAGACTCCAAGCACGGTTGTGCCTGCGATCTTGCTTGCCGGCAGCGGCCCTTCATTGTTCAGGAGCACCAGGCTGACCACGGCCACCAGCCCGACAATGACGGCCAGGCAAAATACCGGGACGAGAACGCGGCGCAGGAGATGCCTGCGATAGATCCGGACCATCCCGCGACCGCGCCGCATGTGCAACGAGGTCTCTGCCGTTTCACCTGTCATCCGCCGTTTCCTGCGTAATCCCTAGCAACATGGATCGCCGGAAACAGACCGCGTGCGGTCTCGCTGGCCCGGGCTTGACAGAATATCATAATACCGTCGAAATGAACCCAATAAAATCTGCAAAACGATAAACGGGGGAAACGACGCATGCATTTGTCCGATTCAATCGGAGCGCCGCAACAGGCATCCATGCGGGAGCCGCGCCCACAACGCGGGCGGTTGCTGCGAAAAATCATCGCCGTCATGGGGTTCGCAGCCCTGAGCGCGATCGGATTGCTGCCGCGGACCGCAGCGGCGGCGACCCTGCTGCCCTGTGATATCTACGCCAAGGCGGGTACGCCCTGCGTCGCCGCCCATAGCACCACGCGTGCGCTCTTCGCCGGGTACACCGGCTCGCTCTACCAGGTCACCCGCGCGTCGGACCAGACCACCCTCGATATCGGGCTGCTCGCCCCAGGCGGCTATGCCAATGCCGCGGCTCAGGACAATTTCTGTATCAACACGACGTGCATCATCACGCGGATCTATGACCAGACCTCGCGGCATAACGATCTGACGATCGAGGCGGCCGAGTGCGGTCTTCAACAGCGACGCGACCTTCTGCGCGGTGCAGGGCAACAGCGGCTCGGGCTCGTCGTTCCAGTCGGTGAACTACCCGACCAGGTACATTCGCCATTATAACCTGCAGGGGTATATTGCGAGCAACGGCGGTTCGAATTCCTGGGACGCGACCGCATCGTGGACCAGTGACACGACCTGGGCCGTCGTCACGCCCTGGTCGCCCTGATGCAGCGTGCGGATCAAGGCATGTTCGGTTGAGCGGTCAGCATGCGGTCCGGATGAGCACGCGACCCCTGATGTCGTGTGCGCATCCGGGCTGCGCTTGCTTGGATTCGGGAAGTCAGAATGGGTGACGACCACATCGAAGAGTTCGAGGACTCCGTTCCACGCCTGGGATGTGGAGCAGCCATCATCGACAAATCGAAGATCCTTCTGGTCAAGAGGCGGCGAAGCCCTGAAGCTGATCATTGGGGGCTTCCGGGTGGAAAAGTCGAACCTGGTGAAAGCGTGGAAGACGCGATCATACGCGAAATCAGCGAGGAACTCGGAACGACGATCCAGCTTGGCCGATGGATATGTACCGTGGATCATCTCGACGACAGCACCGGGCAACGATGGGTTTCGCGGGTGTATTTGGCGTCGATCGTGTCGGGCGCACCGCGCATTCGTGAACCGCACGCCCTTGCCGCAGTTGATTGGTTTGCAATGGATGAACTTCCAGCGCCGCTGACGCTCGCCACCATCCAGACCATCGGCGCTTTGGGAGGACGTTGAGGTGCCGTGTAAGCTGGGCAAAGGCGCATCTCGCGCCGTGCCCAACCTACGGCGTCTGTTCCGCGCCGCCTGATCCGTCAGCGAAGCTCCCGAAAGAAGTCCTGGATTTCGGCGACAAGCGCGGCCGGTTGCTCCATGGCGGCGAAATGGCCGCCTCTTGTCATCTCGGTCCAGCGCCTGATGTCGGTGTAGGTTTTCTCCGCGATCGAGCGCGGTGGCACGATGATTTCCTTGGGAAACGCGGCATAGCCTGATGGCACCGTGACCGGATGATCCGGCGAGATCGGCAGGCCCGCGTGCAGGCGGCCATAATAAGGCCAGAACGAGGAGCCGATCGCCGCGGTGAACCAGTAGAGCGAGATGTTCGCCAGCATGCGATCGCGGCTGATGGCGCTCTCGGGGACACCGTCATTGTCGGACCAGGTGCGGAATTTTTCCACGATCCATGCGGCAAGGCCGGCGGGCGAGTCGGTCAGCGCGAAGGCCAGCGTCTGCGGCTTGGTGCCCTGGATCTGCTGATAGCCGGCTTCTTCCTTGAAGAAGTGTGCCAGCCGCTCGTTATATCGGGTTTCGTCGTCCGAGGTGCTGGTGACCCTGTCGCGTGGCGCGTAGAGCAGGTTGAGGTGGATGCCGCAGACCGACGACGGATATTTTTGTCCGATGAGCGAGGCGACGCCGGCGCCCCAATCGCCGCCTTGTGCGGCGAATGTCCGGTAGCCGAGAACGCTGGTCATCAGGTCGTGCAGGCAGGCTGCGATGTCCTGCAGAATGAAGCGTTTCTGTCCCGGCTTGAACGACAGTCCATATCCGGGCAGCGACGGTGCGATCACGGTAAAGGCGTCCTTGGGGTCGCCGCCAAATCGGGCCGGATCGGTCAGCCGCGGAATCATGTCGACGAACTCGAACACCGAGCCCGGCCAGCCATGCATCAGCAGCAGCGGGTAGGGGTTCGGGCCGACGCCGGGAACGTGCAGAAAATGCAGATCGATGTGGTGCAACGGCACCTTGAACTGCGGGAATGCGTTCAGCGCTGCTTCTTCGGCGCGCCAATCGAAACTGTCCTTCCAGTAGGCCACGAGGTCACGCATATAATCGACGCTGGCCCCGAACGCCCAGGGCTCGCCGGGGGCGGCGTCGGGGAAGCGGGTGAGGCCGAGGCGAGTCTTCAAATCGGCAATGGCCGTGTCGGAAATGTTGAGGACGAATTTTTGGGGTGCCATCGCCAAATGCTCCTTGGTCTCTTGTTGCACCGTAAGGTTTGAGGATACTAGCAGACGGTTTTCACGGACTTCGGAAAATATGGCAGAAGCGACGAGCATGAGCGGGATCGCGCTGATCGGTGTTGACTGGGGCACCACATCGATGCGGCTGTGGCGCTTTTCACAGGCCGGCGAGATCGTCGCGCGCACGCGCTCCGATCGTGGCATCCTCAGGGTTGCCGATGGCAAGTTCCACGAGGCCCTCGCGGCCGTTGCCGGCGACGGCCTCGCGGAAAATGTTCCGATCCTGATGTCCGGCATGATCGGATCGCGGCAAGGTTGGATCGAGGCTCCTTACGTGTTTTGTCCGGCCGATATCGCGACCTTGGCCGATCACCTGATGCCGGTGCCGGACATGAGCAATGCGCAGATCGTGCCTGGCGTTGCCCTGCGTGACGCCGGCGGCCGCCGCGATGTCATGCGCGGCGAGGAAACCCAGATTCTCGGCGCGCTGCCCGGATCTGGACGACAACTGATCGTGCTGCCCGGCACGCACTGCAAGTGGGTGTTGATGGAGGACGGCCGGATCGCCGATTTCGTCACCTTCATGACCGGCGAAATGTACGCGGCGTTGCGACGCCACACCATCCTGGCGCGGCTGATGCCTGATAGCGATGACGCCGCGGACGTCGAGACAGCGAATCGCAGTTTCGCGGCGGGCGTGTCGGCAAGCCTGGACAGCGAGCCGCGCTTGATGCAGTCGCTGTTCTCGATCCGGGCCCGCGGCCTGTTTGACGAGCTGGCGCCGGAACTCGCCCCGGCGCACCTGTCGGGCCTGCTCATTGGCGCCGAGATCAGCGAAGGGCTCGCGCTCTGCAAGCGATGGGGTGTTGCCGAGATCGCGCCCCTGATCATCGGCGGCGACATCCTCATCGCGCGCTACCAGAGCGCCTTTCGGCAGGCCGGACTTTCCACCACGACTGGAAACGAGGACGCAGGCGCACTAGGCTTGTGGCGGATTGCGCAACAAAGAAACCTTGTTTCGTGATGCCTCCTTCAACCCGAATCCCTGGAGCTGCAATGTCGGATTTCGATACTGCGATGGCCGAATTGCCGCTGGTCGCGGTCTTGCGCGGGCTGCACCCGGCTGAGGCCGTGGCGATCGGGCAGGCGCTGTTCGATGCCGGTTTTCGGCTGATCGAGGTGCCGCTCAATTCGCCCGAGCCGCTGCAATCGATCCGGCTGCTGTCGGAAAGGCTCAGTGCGGTCGCGCTGGTTGGAGCCGGCACGGTGATGTCGGTGCAGGCGGCGCGCGACGTGGTGGCCGCGGGTGGCCGATTGATCGTGATGCCGCATTGCGACACATCAATCATCCGTGCGGCCAAGGATCTCGGGGCTTTTGTTGCGCCTGGTGTAGCGACCCCGACCGAAGCCTTTGCCGCGCTCGCAGCCGGCGCCGATGTCCTGAAGGCGTTTCCGGCCGAGATGATTCCGCCTGCCGCGGTCGGCGCCATGCGCGCGGTGCTGCCGAAGGGAACGCGCATCCTCCCCGTCGGTGGCATCCGTCCCGAGACCATGGCCTCTTATCACGCCGCCGGCGCCGCCGGCTTCGGGCTTGGGTCAGCGCTGTTCAAGCCGGGAATGACAACGGCCGATGTCACCGATCGCGCGGCCCAATTTGTCGCCGCATGGCGGAGCCTGCAGCCGGTGGCAGGCAAGGGCGCGTGAGGTGCGCCCCCTCGCCCCGCTCTTGCGGGGAGAGGGTTGGGGTGAGGGGGACTTCGATCCGCGAACGCTTAGTTCGTAGGGGCACTGTGCCTTGCCCCTCACCCGAAATTCGCTACCGCGAATTTCGACCTCTCCCAGCAAAAGGGCGGGGAGAGGTGAACTGAGCCAGCGGGCAGACCGACTCAAGCAAAATCCATCCCGCTCTAAGCCGTCGTGCCGTGGCGGCGGTGATATGCGCTTGGCGACGGCCAGGGCCAACTGTCGAGCGTGGTGCGGTCCGGTTCGAAGATCTCGATTCTGAGCGGGTAACACGCCGCAACATCGCTGGAATGAGACGTACTGCAGTCGCCACCGGGACAGGCCGACAAGGCGCCAAGCAGATCGATCTCCGCGAAAAACTCGATGAAGTCGCCAGGGCGGACCGGACTTGCCTTCATGAAATATTGGTGGGTGTCCTTGGTGAACCCGGTGCACATGAAGACATTGAGCACGTCGTGGACATGATGCTCGGCCGCGGCCGGTTCCACCTGCAACTCGCCGGCAAGCGCGCGGGCGAGGTTGGAATGGCAGCAGAAATCGTAAGCGGTGCCGTTCAAACGGAGATTGGTATAGGGATCGCAGCGCGTGCCGATGACGTCGTGGATGCCGGCACCGTCCGCATCCCAGCCATACCAGCCGAGCGTGTCATGACTGATGGTCGCCATCGGCCTGAGACAGGGCATGGTGCTCCAGAGCCGGTCACCGGCGCCGAGGTGCGTCGCGTGCAGCGCGCGCGTCTTGCCGCTGAAGAAACGCTCGGAGAGATCGTCCGCGTTCCAGAGATTGAGGTCGCCGACCTGAGGGCCCTCGATGCTGACAATCCGGAAGAATTGGCCGCGTGACACGCGAAAGGTACGGGCGTCGCGGGGCGGCACCACGACTTCGCCAATCTTGACCATCGATTGTCGCGCGGCTTCCAGCACAGCCATGTCGGGCCCGGGCATGGCGCTGGCCGGATAGACGATGGTCGGTTTGGCCGCACGGCGCTGGGCTGCGTCGGCGGGTGCAGGCGGCATGATGCTTGACGACATATTTCGACCTCGGGACAAACGGGCAATAGGGCAGGCGATCACTTACGACCGGTGCTGCGCGACTCGATGTTGACAGCAAGGGAGAGTCAAGAGCTTGCGCGGCTGCGGCAAAGCCACGCCGTGCGCCCACCCGCCCGCGGATCGTTGACGGCATGGTCGATCACCTCGAAATCGATCCCGCCGATCAAGGCCTCATAGTCCGCGGGCGCCAGGCTCGCATGGTACAGGGGATCGCCGCGATAGTGGCCTATGGCCTCGCCATGGTCCGGCCCGGTGTTGAACATCAACAGCGCGCGATCGGCTGCGTGCTCGGCGAACACCGCGAACATGCGGCGCTGATCGCCGGGGTTCAGGTGAAAGAAGCTGTCCCAGGCCAGGATGCCGTCGAAGCGGCGGTCGAGCCGCAACAGCCGCATGTCAGCCACGGTCCATTCGTGGTCAGGCAATCGCTGCAGGCACAGCGATATCATGGTGGGCGACGAATCCACGCCCGTCACCCGCAGGCCGCGCGCATGCATGTGCTGCGCGACCGGCCGTCCCGAACCGCAGCCGAGGTCCAGGACGCGCGCGCCTGCCGGAAGGTTGTCGATGAAGCGATCGTGCCAACCTTGATCGTTCCAGACGCTGGTCTGGCGGTCATGATCCCACGCCGTTGCGTGCGTCTCGTAATGGTCGATGATGCGATCTGCGAAGTCCGTCATCGATTTCCGCCTACCGCACCGGATCGATCGGCGTCGCCAACCCCAGGCGCGCCTCGATGGCCTCGGCCGCTGCAAGGCACAGATCTTCGCGCATCCGGCGGCCGGTGATCAGCACCCCGATCGGCAACCCCGTCCCCTCGTCGCGTCCGGCCGGCACGCATGCCGACGGCAGCCCCAACAGATTGGCCGGAACCACCGGACGCGACATCTCCATGATCGCCGCCGTCGCCGCTGGCGTCGCCGAATCGAAGCCATGCACGAACGGCAATTGCGTCCATGTCGGCGACAGCAGCAGCGGCCGGTCCGCCATGAAGATCGACCACGCTCGTGCGATGCCGTCGCGCTCGGCCATCAGACGCGACCACGCTGCCGCGTCGGTCACGGGCGGTACGGCCCGCATGAAATTATTCAGGTAAGCCATCGCGTCGGCGCCCATCAGCTGCGACAACGGTCCGAGGATCGAGGCGAGGTCGCTGGAGATCAGGCGACCCCAACAACTGACCGCATCCTCATAGCGTGTTGGGCAGACCTCCTCCACGACATAACCGGCGTCGGCCAGCGCCTGCGCGGCGCGCCGCACGACTGCCGCCACCGTTGGATCGGTGCTGCCGCCGGGCGGCTCGGGCAGCACGGCAACGCGGATCGGTGGGGCCAACGCCGGGCCATCGAACGGGGCGTCGATGGACCAGGGGTCGCGCGGGTGCGCGCCCATCAAGACCTTCAGGCCAAGGCGCACATCGGCGATGCGGCGAGCCATCGGACCTTGCACGTGCATCAGTTGCAGAGCGAGCAATCGGTCTGCGGCCAGTCCATAATTTGCATCGGGGACGCGGCCGGCCGATGGACGGATCGACGCGATGCCGCAGGCGTTGGCGGGATTGCGTAGCGAGCCGCCGATGTCGTTGCCGAGGCCGATCGGGCTCATGCCGCTGGCCAGCGCCGATGCTTCGCCGCCGCTGGAGCCGCCCGCGGTGCGATCGGGATTCCAGGGATTGCGGGTGAGACCGTACAAGGAGCTGACGGTATGCAGGCGCAGCCCCATGTCGGGCAGGTTGGTGCGGCCGATCGGTATCGCGCCGGCCGCGCGCATGCGTTCGACCACCGGCGCGTCGGTCGGCACCACCGCCTGCGCCAGCGCCGGCACCCCCAAGGTGGTGGGCAGGCCGGCCATGTCGATATTCTCCTTCACCGTGAAGGGGACGCCATGCAGCGGCCCGCATATTTCGCCGGCGGCCAGCCGCTTGTCGGCCAGGACCGCGTCGGCGCGCGCCTCGTCAGCAAGTACGCGGACCACGGCGTTCAGCGCCGGGTTCACCGCAGCAATGCGCGCCAGATGCGCATCGACCGCTTCGACCGCGCTCAGCTGCCGACGCGCAATGCGTTGCGCCAGTTCGGTGGCCGAGAGTTGCCAGATCTCGCTCATGAGTGGTCCCCAAATGACGTGATATCTCGCCGCCGGCTAGTGTCCCGAATCTGCTACCTCTGTGGCAAGTGCCGCGGTCCACTCGGTTCCGATGACGGACATGATCAATTCGTCGCGATGAACGCCGCCAAAAAAAGGCGCTGCCACGCGCGACACGCTCCGCCCTGAAGTCGATCGCCTCATAGGCCCTTCGCTTTGCCCACGCTACGGTGTCCTATCGGTGTCGCCGCGCCAAGTGACTTGCTGCTAATATTATCAGGTACAAGACAACTTTCGGGAGAGAACAAACGTGCCCGCGTCAATGCAAGGTGCAATGCAGCCCACCATCTACCGCTTCAAGTTTGGCGGCTTCGAGGTCGCCAATGTCATGGACAGCAAGGTCATCCGCGACGGCCTGCATCCCGGTTTCGGCGGCAATCAGCCGGCGCAGGCCGCCCACGAGCTGGCCCGTGCCAACAATATCGAGACCGACCGCTTTGAGCACCCGTTCATTCCAACCATTGTCAACACCGGCAAGCAGCTTGTGCTCTTCGACACCGGCAACGGCGCCCTGGGCCGCGAGCACGAACGGCTGCGCGGCCGGTTGCCCGACGGCCATCTGGTCGCGCGCCTGACGCAGGCCGGCTATGAGGCGGAGGACATCGACGTGGTCGTCATCACCCACGGCCATCCCGACCACATCGGCGGGCTGACCGAGGGCGGCAAGCCGGTGTTTCCCAAGGCGCGCTACGTGTTCGGCACCACAGAGTTCGATTTCTGGAGGCGCGGAGAGAATGTGCGCGAGGCGCGCCAATTCAACCGTGAGCTGTTTGTGAAGATCTGCGAGCCGCTCGCCAACCGCTCAACCTTCGTCAAGCCCGGCGACGAAGTGGTGCCGGGCATCCGCGCGGTGGACGCCGCCGGACATTCCATTGGTTTGATGGCCTATCACATCGAGAGCGAGGGCAAGCGCCTCCTGGTCTGGGCCGACACCTGCATCCACTACGTGATGGCGGTGCAACGGCCCGAGTGGCACGCCGAGGTCGATGATGACAAGGACAAGGCCGTGGCCACCCGCAAGCGAATCCTCGATATGGTGGCGACCGACAGACTGTTCGTGGCCGGTTTCCACATGCCGTTTCCCGGTGTTGGCTACGTCGAGAAATCGGTCGGCGGCTATCGCTGGGTCCCGATCAGCTACCAACTCAATCTTTGATATGCCGGCTTTCGTTGCCTCATGATCACCGCCCGTCAATCTGGAAGTCCCGCTCTGCGAAGGCCGTCGATATACAACTGAAGCCGCGCGCCGCCGCCGCGCCCCATCCATTCAGAAATCCGAAAATCGGGTTCGAGTTCGAGCAGACCGGCGGCTGCCTCACCTGCCTCTGCTTCGCGTCCGAGATGAGCCAGGGCCGACGCAAGGCAGCGATAAGTCCCGGGATAAAGCGGGTTCTGGCGGACGGCCTTCTTGGCCGTCGAGACTGCTTCATCGAAACGACCAAGACCGATGAATGCAGCGCCCATTCCAACCAACGTTGAAAAAAGCAAAGGGTCAAATGGGCTTAATCGAATGCGGCGCTCAAAGCTCCGGATTGCCTGTTCGGGCCGCCCCGCAAATAGGTAAGTCCAACCTCGCTCTTCCCACACGCGGGATGAATTAGGGTTCAAGGCGACCGCACGGTCCACCATCTCCCTTGCCGTATCGAAATCGCCAGAAAAGGCAGCGGTTGCGTGGCCAAGCATGCTCAATACAAAAGTAGCGTTCCCGTCGATACCGAGTGCCAACCGGAGAAGCCGCATTCCTTCTGCAGTTTCCCAGTTCGGATCGGCTGCCCATCCCTGACGTACATTTCGGAGGTGGCATTCTCCTGCAAGGGCCGCAGCAAAGCCGTACCGAGGGTCAATCTCCAATGCGCGGGAGACAAGCCGAAGGCTTTCGGCCGATCCGCCGCGGGTCCATGACTGGAGGTGTTGTGCTCGAAGACAAAGGTCGTAGGCGCTGAGGTTGTTCGGCCGACGCGCCGCCAAATCTATTTCGGTTTGAAGCAATTTTGGCTGAATGGCAGAGACAACATTCACCGTCACTTCATCCTGCAGCGCAAAAACATCGCTTAGGTCACCTTCAAATCGATCAGCCCAAAGGTGCGCGCCGGTCATGGCATCAATCAATTGGCCGGTAATGCGGACTTTTCCGGCTGCCTTGCGCACACTTCCTTCCAGGACGTAGCGAACACCGAGTTCGCGCCCGACCTGTTTGATATCGACGGCCCGCCCTTTGTAAGTAAAGCTCGAATTGCGCGCGATCACGAATAGAGATTTGAACCGCGACAATGCGGTGGTGATTTCGTCCACCATGCCATCAGCGAAGTAATCCTGATCGGGATCGGAACTCAGGTTGGTGAAGGGGAGAACGGCGATCGAGGGCTTGTCGGGGAGCGCAAGAGCGGGTTTTGCCGATTCCACGTCGTTGTCGGTAACTGCCGTGCATCCCGGCTCCTGTACTTCCAGCACTGTTCCGACGAAACGGAAGCCTTTGCGCGGCAGTGTTTTGATGAGTCGCTGTTCCTCGCCGGAATCGCCGATCGCGGTCCGAGCGACGTTCAGGCGGGTCGTCAGTGCTGCATCGGATACGCTGCGCCCGTCCCAAATGGCGTTGATGACGTCGTCTTTGCTGACGACGTGGTCCCTGTTGCGGATCAGGTAATCGAGCAGGTCGAACACCTGTGGCGCCACGGAGACGACGTCCGCTCCGCGATGCAGCTCACGGCGATCAGTGTCGAATGCATATTCCTCGAAGAGATAGCGCAAGCTGCGAATCCTCGGGATGGGCCTCCGACCGTGCGGAGGCACTTTGGCACCGCCTGGAGCGCCAAAGATAAGCTGCCGGTGAGGAAAATGTAAGCCAGATGTCAAGCGCGCCCCGCGGGCGTCTTGGCACTCTGTGCGGATGAAAACAACGCACCTGGAGGCACCGCAATGCGCACGACCCATAGTGCAACGGGCTTCGCCCGGACGGCGCTTGGCGATTCCAACGAATCGAGATCGTCCTGGTATCGACTGTCGATCGCCGCCGCAGCAGCAGGCCTCTTGATGTGCGTCGCCCATGCCACCGCTGCAGAACTGCCGACCTATGAAGTGACTGGCTTCGCAATTACGCCGCATCAGCTAGCCCAACTTGCGCAGAATCGCACCCTGGCTATAAGCAAATCAATGCCTTAGCCAAAAAGTTGGCACTACATTTTCTTGCGAATTGGGATCAGGCGGTTTGTTCGAGAGCTGGCAAGTGCTGCTCGGTG